>Ga0265327_10000133_pt1 | contig 163887 bp, 161 predicted proteins | sample 41621metaG_FD_202089 | JGI IMG/M metagenome (GOLD analysis project Ga0265327, IMG submission 202089) | Rhizosphere microbial communities from Carex aquatilis grown in University of Washington, Seatle, WA, United States - 4-16-21 metaG | ecosystem: Host-associated > Plants > Roots >...
CGCCCGTGGTCACCAGGGTGACGCCGGTGCCGGTGACACTGCCCGTGGTCACGGCAAGGTTACCACCGGTGGTGGTGATCGAGGCTAAGCCGGTACCGCTGTTCACGGCACCAGTCACGTTCAAGCCGCCGGTCGTGTCATTGATGGTCAACGCGCCGTTGCTGGTGAAGGCGCCCAGGTTGGCGATGGTGTTGGATTGGTTCAGGGATACGGTGGTTGCTGCGCTACCGGTCAGGGTGCCGGTGGTGTTCACTACGCCTGCGCTTTGGCTGATGGCTTGACCCGAAGTCAGGGTCACAGTGCCTGCGTTGCCGTTGACGTTGCCTGCCAGGGTGATGTCGTTGGCGCCCGTGGTCACCAGGGTGACGCCGGTGCCGGTGACACTGCCCGTGGTCACGGCAAGGTTACCACCGGTGGTGGTGATCGAGGCTAAGCCGGTACCGCTGTTCACGGCACCAGTCACGTTCAAGCCGCCAGTCGTATCATTGATGGTCAACGCGCCGTTGCTGGTGAAGGCGCCAAGGTTGGCGATGGTGTTAGCACCACCGAGCGTAACGCTGTTGGTGGTGCTGCCGATCAGGGTGCCGGTGTTGATGATGCCGGTCTGGGTGACTGCGCCAGTAATGTCACCAATACCAATGGTAGTGGTTCCTGTCAAACCTGTAGTGATATTGCCTAAAGCGACTGTGCTGGCGTTGCGGATGATGGCTGCTGTCGCGCTGTTACTGGTGGTAGTCAATGCGCCTGCCAAATTAACAGCTGAGCCGCCGCCATTCACCAGAATGTTGCCTGATCCGGCATTCACCGTTCCACCGGTGCTGGTGACGCCAACGCCGTTCAAGGTAACTCCTGTGCCGGTGATGTTATTGGCACCCAAAGCCAGTGCTCCAGCCGTTGCGGTCAATCCTACGGTGCCGGAGCCGCCAGCGGTCACGGTCGCACCTATGGTTTGATTGGTACTCGCAGTCAGATTAATGTTGCCGTTCGTCGTTGTGCTGATGGCGCCAGATGTAGTGATAGCGCCTGTGTTACCGACGGTGATGTTGCCGGCTCCGGATTGGGTGATACCAGAAATATTCAGTGCGCCGGTGTTGGTCAGCGCGATATCGCCGCTGGTGGTGTTGGTGGCGTTTAAGCCGCTCAAAGTATTAGCGCCATTCAACGTCTGGCCAGTGACTGAGCTTGTCGTCAGCAATGCACCGCTGACAACACCTGCGCTTTGATTGACGTTGGTTCCCGAAGTTAACGAAATATTACCGGTTGTAGTAAGGTTGGCGCCCAGGCTAATACCCACTCCACCGTTAGTAAGGCCTGTTCCGCCCGAAAGTATGATGTCGCCGCCACCGGTATTATTGATCCCGGCATTGACGATCACCGCCCCTGCGGAGGCCGTAGTCAGCGTCAGACTTGCGCCGGCAGTAGTTAATCCGCCAGCTTGAGCAACCGTGATATTACCTGGTTGCGAAAAATTGAAGCCGGTGGTCGTTTGTACTACAACGCTGGCGGCGGCTGCATTCAATGTATCCCAACCAATAACGGCGCCAGAACCAGTCGGGTCGAATGGGGATGAACCTGCCATATTGGCAGTGCCTGTAGTATTGATGGTGACATCGGTTGGATCCAGCAACCACATGCCGGCCTTACCCGCAGGCGCTAAGGTATCGATATGGATACCGTATACATCCAGGCCGTGCCCGGAAGTTTCTATCAGGCCACCGTTTCCTCCGCTGGCTCCGCCGCGAGCGGAAAGGCTTCCGTAGACTCGCGTGCTACCATCCGACCAAGCCACCACTTTTCCGCCATTGCCATTAGCGAGCGCGTCTGCTTTCACAGTTGCATTGGCGTCGATATAAGTTGCTTTTGCCTGTTGTTCCGTTCCGCTTCCCTGATAATTGCCGCCAACAAGAACTTCTCCACCACCGGATTGACCGGAAGCATTGACGTTGGCACCGCTCATCAGACCAACTTGATTACCCAATACCTTGATGTTTCCGCCATTGGCTTGTGCGCCTTTGGCTTCTACAACACCCGAAACCAGCGTGGTGTCGCCTGATTGAATGGTGATATTGCCGCCTTTGCTACCATTGGCGCTGGTGATTGAGCCTGCATCAAGGGTAGTATTGCCCACGGCCTTGAATACGATGTTACCTTCTGCATCACGGGAAGCCGAATTGGCATTGACGATACCGCTTTGTTGTACCGCCCCGCCATAGATACCGATATTGCGCCCGATCAGACTACCTACGTTAAGCGCCTGATTGTCAGCGGCATTGATTTCAACCTGCAAGTCAGGGCGCGTGAGATCCACCAGATTTGCGCTTCTGCCTGCGGCCAGAATAATAGTTCCGTCCAGCGCTTCAATAATGCCGCTGTTGATGACTTGAGGCGCTACCAGCGCCACCAGACCGCCGGGGAGGACTTTGATATAACCTTGATTGACGACACTACCGGCACCGGTCGTGGGATCAAAAATCAATTTGCCTTTCATGAAGTTGTCGTCTGACATGCCAAGGCTGGAAACAGCCAATCCAGCGACATCTACTTGCGCATTGGGGCCGAATGCAACGCCATTTCTGTTGATGATGATGATACGGCCGTTAGACAAAAGAGAACCATTCAACAAAGAAGGTAGATTGCCAACATCGCGGTTCAATACAGAGCTAACAGCAGAAGGTTGAATGAAACGCGTGACTTCGCCCGCGCCATTGGAAAATGACTGCCAGTTGATAACGGTATTGCCGAAAGTAGTGACGTTTAAGGTATTACCGACGTTCTGAAACACCGCAGCAGGACCGCCCACGACCTGGCCACCTACCGGATTAGCAAGCAGCGCTTGTGGAAAGCACATCAACCCAATCAGAGTGCGTGCGACCCATTTAAAGGCAGGGGTGGCTTTCCAATGGTTCATCGTACTGGTTCTCCTGATTCATCGATAATTTCGGCACACTTCCACAAAAATGCCAGTGCAGAAATCAGCATCGATATCAAATTTTTAGTGCACAAAAAAAATAGCCCACTAAGCCTTAGTTTCACGATAATGACTTTACATTTTCCAGACCATCAGGGATTTTCTGATAATCAGGTGAGGATTTAGCCAGGTTTTCACTAGGGGGAATTCCTAGACATATCCCAGACTTCAATGATCCAAATAATTTCAGCTTATGATTAAATCCACATTTGTTAGCGTTGTACATTAATGAGCGTCCTTAGAAACTCCAGGCGATTTGGCCGTTCAGCCTGGTGTGACCGGCAACAAGATCATGCGTGTTGGGAATATATGCAGCATCCAGACGGTACGTGATGTTTTCGGCATACGCACCACGGATACCGACGCCGACACTGGACATAGAATCCCCGCGACGCTCAAACACATCGGGATGATTACGTATCACTTTTCCAGAGTCGTAAAAAGCCAGTGCACGCATTCTGGTCTGGGCATTAATATGATCTCCGAATTCAGGGGTATATGCCTCCAGCGAGATCTGCTCTCCTCTATCATTGGAAAAAGCGCGTTCATTCAGACCACGCACAGAATCCTGTCCGCCAAACCCGAATTGCTCACCCGGTATCAACTGATCCCTAGAGAACTGCCCATTAAATTTAACTCGTGCCTGCCAACCGCTTTTGAACAAATAACTGTAATCGACACCATAACGCGCCAACATATACGATGCCCTGGATCCCGGACGCGCGCCAATCTGATCAAAATCGCTGGTTCTCCCGTTCGGCCCAAACGGAATGTTCTGAACCAGACTAAAGTAACTACTTAAGTTATATCGGTCATTTCGTCTAAAACCTGAGTAAGTCAGATCGACAGGATGCACATCTAGAGATGGAACCAGATTTTGAGTTGTGTTTACCAGATTAACATTGGTTTTAAATACTCGATAACTGAAACCAGTTGATATCTTCTGCTCCCATTCACCCCATTTGGGCAAATAATGGTTGTAATGTAATTCGTATACCAAGCCTGAGCCATTAATCGAGAAATCTCCTACCGAGGTATTGACTGTACCGGTGTCCACGGACGAGTACCCGAAAATGGCATCCAGACTTGAATTCTGTTCGTAGAACGGGATATGGTAACTGGCCGCAAAGATCTGTACATCATCTGCGTGATGAAGCATGGGAGAGGTGATCGCTTGAACAGTCAGTACCTCATCGCGATCAAACATATTGGCGTTCTGCGCGGCAAACCCCAAGCGCAAGATACCCGTTTTCCAGGTACCCGTATTATCAAGCGTAGTTACATATCTGACTGGATTTTGCTCAGTGGTTTTGACATTCGCCAGAACATCGCCTTCATTCTCCCCTGGCTTGAAAATCACATTGGTACGTTTGGCCGGGTTATCCCCAATCATTGAAAGATTATCTGCAAGGTCATCGATATTCGGTGTTTCGCCTATCTTGATCGTGGGTAGCGAATTGACCTGGTTCTTTTCATCAAAGTATTTTCTCTGATCCACAACTATTTTTGATACTTTACCTTCTACTACCTTGAAATGAACGGTACCGTTTTCCAGTTTTTGTTCAGGCAAAGTTACCAGCACCGTGCTGAAACCGATAGCCGCATACGCATCCTCCAGGGCCTCAAGCGCCTGCTGCACAGTTGCAAAGCTCTTGTTTTCACCCTCGAACGGAGCGAGCACGGTTTTGACAGCGTCGGGGCTGAGGAGACTATTGCCTTCCACATCGAATTGGTTAATGGCAAAAGTAAGGGATTCTGCGGCGTCTTCGGCAGAAGAAAAACTAGGATGGAACAGAAGAAAAACACAAGCAACAATGGGAACAAAGCCTCTGGTGAATAAAAATCCAGATAAATCAATACGTTGAAACAGCTTATTAGAGGCCACCCCGACCATAGGCATTTTCATAGATTTACATCATATTTGCTTTTGAAAAGTTTACACTTTTGAACAATTTGTTGCTAGTTTTTATTCCTGATTTTTCAAATCAGTGGTCAATCACTAGAAATACTGATGCATTTTGTATTGATTGCATAGTAACTATATGATAAAAATACCGATAGTAAAATAATTAATTACAAATTCCCGCGCTACACCGCAGTGAGAAAACTGACCGAAAACCCACGCCGATGCGAGTTGTGCAAAAATGCAACAGCTTTACATGAAAAGTGAAGAGTTTTGATTGGAGGCGGAAGTCGGAATCGAACCGGCGTGGACGGCTTTGCAGGCCGCTGCATAACCACTCTGCCATTCCGCCTTGAGAAACGACAATCTTAAAAACCAAAACGGGGAAAGCGAGTGCCTTCCCCGAAATGAATACTACCGAAATTGGAGCGGGAAACGAGTCTCGAACTCGCGACCTCAACCTTGGCAAGGTTGCGCTCTACCAACTGAGCTATTCCCGCATTTAAAGAAGGCGCGATTGTAGAGAGTCAGGTCTTGGGTGTCAAGCTCGAAAATACCAGTTTAAGGGCGTAATTGCTTGCGTGCGGCCTGCAGGTAATAAGCCATGGACACCAGCGTCAGGATGGCCGCGATATAAATCAATACTGTACCTATCCTTGCAACATCCAGCCTCATCCCTATCAAACTCAGAGGTTGAAAGTAAAGCAGGAATGGTATCGCGATCATTTGTGCAGCAGTTTTGACTTTACCTATGGTCGCAACAGCGACACTGCTTCCCGCACCTACTCCCGACATCCATTCGCGTAGCGCGGAGATAGCGATCTCACGCCCGATGATGATTAACGCGACCACCGCACCCACACGACCCAGTTCCACGAGTACCACCAATGCCGCTACTACCATGAGCTTATCTGCGACCGGATCGAGAAAAGCACCAAACGCAGAAGTCTGATTAAGCCGCCGCGCCAGGTAACCGTCCAACCAGTCGGTAATGGCGGCCAATGTGAAGATAAGGGTGGCATCAAGATTCACCCAGAATGGTGTCAGCATATGGTGTGGCAGATAAAAAACCCATACGAACAGAGGAATCATGGCAATGCGAAACAGCGTCAGCATGTTAGGGATATTCAACGTCATCAATGCAACTCCTGATAAATCTTCTCAGCCAGAGTCTTGCTGATTCCTTCAACTTGCGCAAGCTCTTCCGCACTAGCCTGAACTACTCCGGACAGACCACCAAAACGTGTCAGCAACTTCTGGCGCCGTTTTGCGCCCACACCGGAGATTTCCTGCAACGATGACTGCACACGCGCTTTATCACGCCTGCCTCTATGGCCGGTAATCGCGAAACGATGCGCTTCGTCACGAATTTGCTGCAGCAGATGCAGCCCGGGATTGTCTTTGGGTAGCTGCAACGCCTGTTCGCGATGCGGGAAAATCAATTGTTCCAAACCAGGCTTGCGCTCCTCCCCCTTGGCAATTCCCACCAGCACCACATCCGGCAAACCCACTTCCTGCATCACCTCTACCGCCACCCCGAGCTGACCCTTGCCGCCATCGATAAAGATCACGTCCGGTACTTTGCCTTCCCCCGCCGCGATCTTGGTATACCGCCGCGTTAGCGCAGAACGCATCGCCGCGTAGTCGTCTCCCGGCGTGATGCCGGTGATGTTATAACGCCGGTATTCGGAATTCTGCATATTGCCCTTATCAAACACGACGCAACTCGCCACCGTCGCTTCGCCCATGGTATGGCTGATGTCAAAACACTCGATACGATTGGCAGTTTCCGACAGATTGAGTGCTTCACGCAGCGCTTCAAGACGCAACTCCTGTGATGCTTTTTGTGCCAGATGCTGACTCAAGGCCAACTTAGCGTTGGTCTGGGCCATCTTCAGCCACACGCGCCTGTCGCCTCCGGTGTAAGCACTGATCTGCACCTTATGTCCTGACTGTTCTGTCAATAACTCCTGTAATGCCTCATGCTCCAGCACCTCGCTCACGATGATCAAAGGCGGGGTCGGACGTGAAAGATAATGTTGTTCAAGAAAAGATTGCAATGCAGACGCCTGGTCACAACCTTCCGCATTCTTGGGAAAAAAGCTGCGATCACCTACATGACGCCCACCACGCACCATCACCAGATTCACGCACAAGCTGTTGCGTTCGCTGATACATACCACTACATCGGCATCGTCATGGCGGAAATCGCTGACGAACTGCCGCGTCTGAACCGTACGTAGACTCTGCATTCGGTCGCGATAAACCCCTGCCAGTTCATACTCTTGCTTATCTGCCAACTCTGTCATGCGCGTCGAAAGCTCATTCATCACTTGCTGCTCCTTGCCCTGCAAAAACATCACCGCATGATGTACGTCGCGCTGATAATCCTCTTTGTCTATAAACCCCACACAAGGCGCGGTACAGCGTGCGATCTGGTACTGCAGGCATGGTCGTGAACGATTGCTGAAAACACTGTTTTCGCATGTGCGTAAGCGGAACACTTTTTGCAACAACTGGATGCTCTCGCGTACCGCACTTGATGCCGCAAACGGCCCGAAATACAGATTATTCTTGTGTTGCGACCCGCGATGGAACGCCAGCCGCGGAAACGGGTCACCGCTGATGAGGATGTATGGATATGATTTATCGTCGCGAAACAAGACGTTGTAACGCGGCATCAGACTCTTGATCAGATTATTTTCCAGCAGTAGCGCTTCAGCTTCAGAACGCGTTACCGTGGTTTCGATGCGCACGATCTGCGACACCATCATGCGTGTACGGGGGCTGGGCAAATTCTTCTGAAAATAAGAAGAAACCCGCTTTTTGATGTCCTTGGCCTTACCGACGTAGATCACCTCTCCCGCCGCATTTAACATGCGGTAGATACCGGGCAGATTCGGCAACCCCTTAAGGATGGGTTTCGGGTCGAAGCCTGCGTTAGTAATCCTGGGAGTGGTCCCAGGGCTATTCGTCGAGGAGCTGTCCGGCAATCGCCCAATCCTCCTCGGCCACCTCATCGAACGTGATATAGGTATATGCAGGAGGCTTGTGCGCATGGCGCTCCAAGGTTGCAGTGATTTCCTGCGCGATCTTCTGCTTTTGTTCGCGACTGATAGTGCCGGCTAATTTGACATTCACATAGGGCATGACAGATCCTCCTTGATATTCGAAAAAACGGCTTCAAACATGGATTGAGTAAGGCGGCGGGTGTTGGTATTGTAACGACTGCAATGATAGCTGTCATGCAGACGCAGCCCGCCTGGTAGCTGATAACGTGCGGCGTGGACGAAAGGAAAATCCTTGGCTTTCAGTTTCAGTGCCCGTAGCACCGCGCCATGCGCCACATTACCTAAAGCCAGGAGTGCCGTTCCGCTGTCTAACCCGGATAATTCCGCTGCCAGAAAGCCATTACACATCACGACTTCAGCGGTCTCCGGCTTGTTGTCCGGCGGCAAGCACTTCACCGCATTGGTGATGCGGCAATCGACAAGTTGCAGCCCGTCATCTGTGGATACCGATTCCGGCGCTGTGGCAAAGCCGAATTTGTGCAGGGTCTGATACAGCAGGATGCCGGCATGATCCCCGGTAAACGGTCTACCCGTGCGATTCGCCCCATGCATTCCCGGTGCAAGACCGACGATCAGCAGCTTGGGACTCTGAACTCCGAATTGAGCTACCGGACGCGCATGATACTCGGGGTATTGTGCTTTGACATCATCCAAAAAAGTGGCGAGACGCGGGCAACGGCGACATTCAAGATCGAAACAGGCATTCATGCGGATATTATGACAACAAAAAAGGCAGCTTAGCTGCCTTTTTATTTTGGATCGTTAGCGAAAGATTATTTCACTCTATTACGATATTCGCCGGTACGTGTGTCTATTTCTATCTTATCTCCGGTTGCTACAAATAGCGGCACAGGCAACTCAAAACCGGTTGAAATCTTGGCCGGTTTCATAACCTTACCGGAGGTATCGCCCTTGACGGCTGGTTCCGTGTAAGTGACTTCGCGCACAACGGAGTTAGGCATGTCCACAGAGATGGCCTTGTCGTTGTAGAACACGACTTCACACTCCATGCCTTCTTCAACGTAATTCAGCACATCACCCAGATTTTCTTTTTCAACTTCATACTGGTTATATTCTGAATCCATGAATACGTACATGGGATCAGCAAAGTAGGAAAAAGTACAATCCTTCTTCTCCAGCACCACGATCTCGAACTTATCGTCGGCTTTATAAACGGATTCGGCGGGGGAATCCGTCAGCAGGTTCTTGAACTTCAGTTTCACGACAGCGGAATTACGACCCGATTTGTTGTATTCAGCTTTCTGTACCACCATGGCATCGCTGCCTATCATCACAACATTACCAACGCGGAGTTCTTGTGCGGTTTTCATTTACATACAATCTCTAAATTACAAAGCGCGGGATTATAGCTTATTTTGTTGTTTTTCAAACACATCCTCACAAAATTTAACCAGATTGCTGGTCAGGTCCGGCTGTGCCAACAACTGTTCGCGCCAGCGCAGCGCATGCTTTTGTAATATTTGCTGATGCCGCCAGAAGTCGCTCCAAGCCGCCATATCCAGATGCCCCTGATTCCATGCCAGATGAAAACTCTTCACATCAGTAGCGACTTCTGCGGGTAATTGAGCGCAGTAAAGCTCGAGAAACGCTTGCAACTTAGTCAGATGCGCGTCTGCAGCCTGCGGGTAAATGTGCCAGACCAAGGGCCTGCCCGCCAGCTGCGCACGGATAAAAGAATCCTCACCACGCACAAAATTAAGATCGCATGAAACCAGCAGATCGTCATACTCGTCCTGCGGCAGAAACGGCAAATACTGGACTTGCAGAGCGCCATGATTTGCACCATATTCAGCGTGATGTCCCAGCCATGCCTGCACCTGCGGTAGCAGTTTACCCTGAGGCACCATGCAAATGACTGGCGTGGCGCTTTGCGACCAGGCATCAAGTAAAGTTTCCACACTGCTATTCTCGTAACCGAACAACGATATCCGTAATTCGCCTGTTGTTGCTGGAGAATGCAAGAACGCATGACCTTCGCGCAACAGGCCGCCTGTTTGTGAAGTAAAACCGGGAAAGAAAAAGTATTTGGTTAACGGTGGCAGCACAGAAGGCTGGCCGTGAAAATCAGCCGTCCATGTTTCTGCGCTCAGATATTCCAGATTGATCCATACCGGCGGGAACTGTTGCATGGCGGAGAGATAACTGGCCGGTAAATCACATGCAAATGCTTCAATCACCACATCGGCGGGGCTAAGCTGAGGGAAGTCTGTCTGCCATGGCTGTACCTCTACCCCATATTGCTCATGTTCAGGGCACAGTGCAGTTAGCGGTGCCATGTCATCCACCCACAAGCGGACCTGGAAACCATATTCAGCAACCAACTGTTTTGCCAGTCGCCAACTGACGGCAATATCGCCGTAGTTATCTATGACTCTGCAGAATATGTCCCATCTTACAATGCTGACAGGCCTAATGGTGGCAGTCATGCGTGTCGGTAAAATCTCGCGTTTCCGGCTGCAGGGTCACATGCTTGATGCCAAATCGGTGGTCCAGCATCTCTCGCAGTTTCGACAATACCTCAATCCAGACACTCATATCCTGCATCACCACATGGGCCGACAAAGCAACCATCCCGGAAGTCGGGGTCCAGATATGGATGTCATGCACGGAGCCTACGCCCTCCGTCACGCTCATCGCCTGCTCGACCTCGCTCGCTTCGATATGCCGGGGAACTCCCTCCATCAATACCAACAACGCCTCACGCAACAGATTAACGGTAGACATCAGCAGCAAACCGCAGATGAACAAGGATAGCAACGGGTCTATCGGCAACCAGCCGGTGTAGTACACCACTGCACCCGCAGCCAGTGCAGCCACCGACCCCAGCAAATCCCCCACCACATGCAGCATAGCCGCTTTCTGGTTAATGCTCTTTTCACCTTTATGCAGAATCCAGGCCACTATCAGATTGACCAGCATGCCGACGAACGCGATCAGCATTACCTGCCCACCGGCAACAGGTTGTGGTACAGACAGGCGTTGAACAGCTTCATATGCAATACCAATGATCACCGCCAGCATCAGCGCACCATTGAATAAGGCCACCAGCACTTCTACCCTTGCCAACCCATAGGTGTGACTTTTAGAAGGCGGCTTGAGTGCCACCCAAGCGGCAAACCAGCTCAAGGCCAGGGCGGCGGAATCTGAAAACATATGCCCGGCATCGCCCAGCAATGCCAGAGAGTGCGTCAGCCAGCCGCCTATCGCTTCAACAAAAGCGAAGCCCAGCGTCAGCATCACCGGCCAGAGCAAACTCAAATGAGTCGGGGTATGGTGGTGATGCGGGCTATGGTGACCGTGGTCATGAGCGTGGGCGTGGTGGTGATCGTGACTCATAGAAAAATCTGAACAAACTCCTGAAAACCTAATCAGAATACATTTTAACAGCAAGCGCGACGACTATGCAGACCTTGCCGGCTGCGCTACACTCTTGGCCCTTGAATTGGGCCGCCATGAATGGGCGCTTTATTGGAGACCGTTTGCATGAAAGCAAGAATTAAATGGATAGAGGATGTAAGTTTTCTGGGTGAATCGGAAACCGGTCACACTGTGGTGATGGATGGCGCCCCGGATGCTGGAGGCCGCAATATAGGTATGCGCCCGATGGAAGTGTTGCTGATTGGTATGGGTGGTTGTTCGTCATTCGACGTCGTGACCATACTCAAGAAAGCGCGCCAGCCTATCACCGATTGCGTGGCCGAGATCGAAGCTGAGCGCGCCGACAGTATCCCAAAAGTATTCACCAGGATACATGTGCACTATGTCGTCACCGGCGATAACCTTAATCCGGCACAGGTGGAACGTGCTATCAAGTTATCAGCAGAGAAGTATTGTTCGGCAACAGTGATGCTGGAGAAGACTGCACAGATTACCCATGATTTCGAAATCAGGGCGACGAAGGTTTAAATAGCAGTTACTGCGTACTCCAGCCCGTTTTCCAGCACTTCGAACAAGCGATCGATATTAGGGTGTTTGCCGGGATTATTCTGCGCGTCTTCGGTGTGCTCCGCATATAACGCCAAGCCTTCCTTGGCCGCTGCGGCATTGATAGCTCCGTGTTTCTTCCATAGATGATGATAGACCTTGAGCGATCCCTGCGTACCGGGCTTGTTTTCAATACGCTCGATGTTGCCATCTGCGTCGGCAAGCTCCAACCGTTGCAGATGATCTGCACTTTCCAGCGTGGCAAGTAGGTCAACAAATTTTTTCACTCTGCTAATTTTTTCATTAAAGGTAATAAGTAGTTTGAGTCATTAATTTGGAACTGATCTGCATCGCCTTCTGCACCGGTACCGGCAGAATCACCCCGCCCTGGGCAGTGGCGCTGGCGGCATGTTGCGCTTCATCCAGTTGCATCTGCTGAATAATGGCGCGGCTTTTTTTATCGGATGGAGCCAACTTTGCCAGATGGCTTTGCAAATGTCGCCCAACCTGATGTTCGGTTTCTGCCAAAAATCCCAAACTCCATTTGTCCCCTATCGCACCCGCCAATGCACCTAACGCAAACGAACCGGCATACCACAATGGATTAAGTACGCTGGTGCGTCCACCCAATTCCTTGATACGTTTCTCGCACCAGGCCAGATGCTCAGTCTCTTCAGCTGATGCCTGCTTGAGAGAAGCGACAGTCTGTGCATTTTGCGCAGTCAGCGCCTGTCCGTTGTAAAGCGCTTGCGCACAGACTTCGCCCGTGTGGTTGACGCGCATCAACGCTGCAGAATGGCGCTTCTGGGCAATAGTAAGCTCGTTCTCTTCAAGTTGTGCATCAGGGTGTGCACGTACCGACTGTGCTCTTGTAAACACGGCGCGTAGGCCTTTGTCGAACTCTTTAATGAATGTATCTATCACTTTTGAACCTCGATGTTATTCCCGGTACCCCATCTGCTTTGCGATGAGTGTGACCGGATGCACTATTCTAGCCCTAGTTCCTCTCATTAGATGTAGCGCACAACCAATATTCGCGGTAGCCACATAATCCGGCTGGACGCTCTTGATCGCAGCCACTTTGTCATCGCGCAGTTGCGATGCCATTTCCGGCTGAGTCAGCATGTATGAGCCCGCTCCACCACAGCACTGGGAATTTCCTGGCAACGCTACCACTTCGAGTTGCGGAATACGTTTCAGCAGCTGGTAGGGTGCAGATTCGGCCCGCAATATATTGCGCAAAGAACAAGGGTCTTGCACCGCGACTTTTGCCGGCAGCGAGTGCAACGCGATCCCTTGCCAATCGGCATTATTGAGGAAGGCATTGATGTCCTGGAAGCGCTCCGGCATCAGATCCAGCAATCGTGCTCCGCAACCGCTGGCAATACAGAGCACTGGCAGATCAGCGAATTCGGCGAAGGCATCAAGATTACGTGCATTCAGATCGGTGGCGCTATCACCAGCCTGCTGATGCAAGCCGCCGCAACAAGTCTGGTTGCGGGGAATATGTACTGTGTAGCCGAGTTGATTAAGCACAAACACGCTCGCGGCAAGTGCATCGGACTCGAATATACTGCTGGCACAACCAAGAAACAGATAAACCGAACCACGGGCGTCTTGCACCGGGTAACTGGCTTGCCAGTTGCGTTGCTTGGGAATCTTCGGCAAAACCGAAGGCATTAAAACATTTAATCGTAACAGCGACGTCAGCCGCAACACAAAGCCGGCAAGCTTTAACAGTTTGGGGCTGGCAACCAGATATTCTGCGGTACGTTGCAAGAACGAGGCCGGGCGTTGCTGACGTATCAGTCGCCGCGCTGCATCGGCGATCACGCCATATTGCACATGGTTGGGACAAACGCGTTCACAAGAGCGGCAAGTAAGGCACAGATCAATGTGCGCCATATACTTGTCGTTGATCGGCAGCACTCCTTGCACCACGCCCTGGGTGAGCATGATGCGACCACGAGGAGAGTCTGCCTCCGACAGGGTTTTGCGGTAAGTCGGGCAGTGCGGCAAACAAAGCCCGCACGCCACACAACGGCCGGTTTCGGCGTTTAAATCAACGATCGCGTTCATAGCAGGATATTAACTTGGATTCATCCTGCCAAGCCAGACACTACTTGTTGCTTTGCAGTATCTGCAAACCTTTGAGCAGGTTCATTGCCTGATTAAACTGGTAATCATTCTTCGATGCCGGTTCTACAGGTGCCTGACGCTCAGCTTTTGCAGCATCTTTATCTTTAACGGCATCTTTTTCCTTGTTCTCAGCCGCTGTTTTTGCAGACGTCACTTCTTCGCCGCCCTTGGGATTAGCCAGATGGTGGCTCAAATCCGCTTCATGCAAGGTCATGCCTTGATCTGTAGGATCTTCAATCACGATATCCGGAACGATGCCCTTGGCCTGGATAGAACGCCCGTTAGGAGTGAAATAACGCGCAGTCGTCAGCTTGATACCTGCGCCATTATTCATCGGCAATATCGTTTGCACCGAGCCTTTGCCGAAAGTTTGCGTTCCCATGATGACCGCGCGTTTGTGATCTTGCAACGCACCGGAAACGATTTCCGAAGCAGAAGCAGAGCCGCCATTGACCAGTACCACCATAGGCATGGTCTTCACGTCAGCAGGCAAGTTGTTCAGGTAATCCGGGCCTCTGGCGTAATTCTCAGGACTTGCAGTCAGGCGCATCTGTGAGTCCTTGCTCCGACCTTCGGTATAAACCACCAAGGCATCTTTAGGCAAGAACGTGGCCGAGATACCCACCGCGCTGTTCAGCAAGCCACCGGGGTTATTACGAAGATCCAGAATGAAACCCTTGAACGGACCTTTGTTCTGATCGTGCATATCTTTGATGGCCTTGGCCAGGTCCTCACTACTCTTTTCCTGGAATTGCGTCACACGTGCGTAGCCATAACCTGGCTCAGGCACTTTATATTTCACGCTCTGTACCTTGATCACGGCACGAGTGAGTGTCACTGTGAACGGTGCCGGTTCGCCTTTTCTGATGATGGTGAGTACGATATTGGTATCAGGTGCGCCGCGCATCAACTTGACGGCATCATTCAAGCTCAGGCCTTTGACCAGGGTATCGTCCAGTTTCATGATCAGGTCGCCGGATTTCAAACCCGCTTTATAAGCTGGGGTATCTTCGATCGGTGACACCACTTTCACCAGCCCGTCTTCCATTCCGACTTCAATACCCAATCCGCCGAATGCTCCTTGGGTGGTATCTTGTAATTCCTTGAAAGCATCCGCATCCAGATAGGTGGAATGTGGATCCAGTCCGGTCAACATGCCATTAATGGCCTCAGTCAACAATTTCTTATCTTCTACCGGATCTACATAATCACTTTTGATCTTACCGAATACTTCGGCAAAAGCGCGCAAATCATCAATAGGAAGTGTGTTCTTGGTATCTTTGTCAGCAATCGCTGAAAAATTGAGACTGAGCAGAATGCCCAGCACAGTACCTATAATGATCAGGCCGGTTTTTTCAAATTTTGCACGCATTAGCAAGTTCTTTCGGTGAGATAGAGGAGAGCGGTATGACAGCACCGTTCAAATAAGGTTTATATTTTCCTATTTTCTTCTATTTATGGCTGAATTGCCAAGTAAAGAATTCGTGTAAGGAAAGATAAATGGGGAGTTAAATCCGAATATTCATGAAGCACACTTACCCCAGCCTGCTTGGCTAGACTGGATTGGAATCAACAGCCGGGGTATTGCCACGATGCGCAGCAGGCTTGATAGCAATATGCGTATGATTACGTTTGACCCACGACATGCCAAAGAGTATGACCAGTAACGCTATCATGTAAAAAACCAGTTGCATGCCTGCCGGACGCGAGTCATAACCGATCAGACCATGCAACAAGCGGCCGATGATGGATTTATCCGCGATCAGCGCTGAAGTATCCCATAGTGGCGAAGCGAGACTGGGTACCAGATTCGCCTGAATCAGGAAACGTGCTGCTTGCGAGGCCATGCCGGCTGCCAGCAGTAATACCAGCGTATTGGTCGCGCTAAAAAACCAGCGCATCGGAATCTTGAGCAGGCCTGCATACAAAGCATAACCCACGACTGCACCGGCAAGGGCTCCTACCAGACCGCCCAGCAACATGCCTGAAGCGCCTGTCGTTTCTGATGCTGCAATACCGTAAAGGAAAAGAACGGTTTCGGAACCTTCGCGTAACACTGCCACCCCAACAACTATCAGTAATATCTGGCGTTCCTTGCTGCCGTCACGAATAGCGTTGCCTATATTGCGAGCGTTCGCGGCAAGTTTTGCGCCATGCGACGACATCCAGATGCTATGCCAGCCCAACATCAATACCGCGATGCCCAACACGCAGGCATTGAAAATCTCCTGACCTACGCCACTTGCCAATTGCGAGATACGGTCGGTAAATCCGGCGACGATGGCGGCACCCAGCAACCCGCACAACACACCAGCCACGATCCAGTGGCCGCGCTTCGGCACATCACGAGTCGCTGCTGCCACGATGCCCACGATCAGAGCGGCTTCGAGCATCTCGCGAAATACGATAACGGCGGTTCCAAACATAAGTGGTTTCTTTCGTTGTTGCTTTAGCGGTTACTTGGCGATCAGAACACCCTGCGCGGTCTTCTCGTGGTAATCGCCATAGAACGAATATTTCCCTGCAGTCAGCGGACCGACGAAGAGAATGACACTGCCGTTACCCGGAACTACTTTTTCGCGGCCCAGAGGTTCGCTCTCAAACTCTTCCGGTGTGGCATCCTTGTTTTCGATGCGCAGCTTGATCTTCTGGCCTGCCGGAACTGTGACCTGTGCTGGCTCAAAACGGTGGTTCTTGATGGTGATGAGGGTTTCATCGCCATCTGCCCAGGCAAATAACGGCAACATGAATACCAATAACAGAAATGCTTTCATTAAGACTTCCTTATTCAAGGTGAATTTGTATGATAATAATTCTCATTTACAAAAGCAAGTATCAAATTGTAACTTCCGAAAATAACTTACTTGCCACACAACTGCCGCATCAGAATGCAATTACATCAAAGCGCTGTCACATCAAGACTATGTCAAAAGATTCCTGCCCATACAACGGGTCGGCCTGTAATGAAACAGGCTTGCCGATAAATTCACTCAGCATGGCTAGGGTTTGGGACTCTTCATCCAGAAATAGTTCAATCACTTTGGGTGCAGCCAGAATCCGATATTCGCGGGCATTGAATTGTTTATGCTCTCTCAGCACTGCTCGTAAAACCTCATAGCACACACTCTGTGCGGTTTTCAGCTCTCCCCTGCCCTGACAGGATGGGCAAGGCTCACACAGAATATGCGCCAGACTTTCGCGGGTGCGCTTGCGCGTCATCTCTACCAGCCCGAGACCGGAGAATCCGTGGATGTTGATACGCGCCTTGTCGGTGCTCACCGCCTTTTGCAACTCTTGCAGCACTGTTGCTTGGTGCTCCTCATCTTTCATATCAATGAAGTCGACGATGATAATGCCGCCGAGATTACGCAATCGCAACTGCCTGGCTATCGTTTGTGCCGCCTCCAGATTGGTTCTGAAGATGGTGTCTTCCAGGCTACGTCCACCCACAAAACCACCGGTGTTCACATCTACAGTCGTCAACGCCTCGGTCTGATCGAATATCAGATAACCGCCGGATTTAAGCGTTACTTTTCTGGAAAGCGCTTTTTCGATTTCATCTTCCACGCCACGCAAGTCAAACAGTGGTCGATCACCAGCGTAATGCTGTAACTTGCTCAATGCAGAAACCGCGTAGCGCGTCGCAAACTCCTGCATTTTGAGAAAAGTCTCGCGTGAATCTACCGCGATACTGGAAATATCATCTCGTTCGAAGTCCCGTAGCACACGCAAAGGCAGGCTCAGATCCTGATGGATTAATGACTTCGGCGAGATAGCCTGACTATCGGTAAGTACGTTTTGCCACTTTTTATGCAAGTAATCTACGTCGGAGAGCAACTCCTCATCCGTTGCCGCTTCCGCCTGCGTGCGGATGATGAAACCACCCTGATGATTTTCCGGAATCAATTCCAGTAAGCGGTTACGTAAAATTTCGCGCTCTTCTTCATTCTCGATACGTTGCGAAACTCCAATGTGTTCTTGTTCCGGCAAATACACCAGAAAGCGTCCGGCGATACTGATCTGCGTGGTCAGCCTTGCCCCTTTGCTGCCAAGGGGCTCCTTGATCACTTGCACCACGATGGATTGACCCTCACGCAGGATATCCTGTATCGGCGGCTGCTCCCCACCATGCACGACGAGGTCTGCAATGTGCAAAAATGCTGCACGATTCAGTCCGATTTCGACAAAAGCAGATTGCATTCCCGGCAGTACGCGGCAGACTTCGCCTTTGTAGATATTACCCACCAGGCCAAGATGGCTGGTACGCTCGATATGCAATTCCTGCACTACGGCCTCTTGTACGATGGCAACCCTGGTCTCTTGCGGCGTCACATTGATTAAAATCTCTTCACTCATTCCGATTCACATTACCTTTTTACAATACCTTAATCCCAAACTTATTCAGTAATTGCACCGTCTCAAACACGGGCAACCCCATCACGCCGGAATAACTTCCCTCGATACGGCTGACGAAACTGCCTGCCAGGCCTTGTATGGCATAAGCCCCTGCCTTGCCTTCAGACTCGCCGCTGGCAACATAGGCAGCGATCTCGGCTTCGGTCAGCGGTTTCATTTCAACCTGCGTACTGGACAATAGCACCTCTATCCTGTCGCCATCTGCGACTGCCACGCCGGTGTGTGTCGTATGCCAACGACCGGACATCTTACGCAGCATCGCTGCGGCATGCACATCATGATCCGGCTTACCCAGAATCTCACCATCCACACATACCGTGGTATCAGCCGCCAGCAAGGGCATCACATGCATACCCCGCCGAGATATGGCTTGAATGCAGGCAATTGCTTTCTCTTGTGCCAGTCGAAGCACATAATGTTCGGGCGCTTCGTCGGGCAACACACTTTCATCGATATCGGATGGCAAGACCTCAAAATCCACACCGATCTGACGTAATATTTCTCCACGTCGCGGCGACCGGGAGGCAAGATAAATTTTTGGCATAATGGGCGAGTCTAAAGCATAAAACAGGGAGTACCAAATGAGTGAGTGGGCTTATCTGTTAAAAATCAGCATCGCCTTGTTTGCGATTGTAAATCCTGTCGGTGGGGTTCCAATTTTCGTCAGCGCTACCGAAGGCTGGTCTAAACCGCAGCGTACACGGGCCATTAAAATCATCAGCCTCACTGTATTCAGTGTACTGCTGTTATCGGCATTTCTGGGTGACAAGGTACTGGATTTCTTTGGCATCAGCATCCCGTCGTTTCAGGTTGGCGGTGGCATCCTGTTACTTCTGATGGCGGTTTCCATGATGCAAGGTCATAGCAGCCCGCACATTACAGATTCCGATCACATCGCCGTTGACCAGGATGCCGTGGCCATCGTTCCCCTCAGTATTCCGTTGCTGGCAGGACCAGGGGCGATCAGTAGCATGATTATCGCAGCGCAGCAGAATAATGAATTCTGGTGGCATGTATGGCTGGTGGTACCGGTAGCCTTAGTGGCTTTGCTGACTTGGGGGATACTGATGCTTTCTTTTGTGATCACCGACCGCATGGGCAATATAGGTATCAATATCGTGACGCGGCTGATGGGACTGATACTGGCGGCAATGTCTATAGAATTCATGGCGCACGGTTTGGGGAGTTTATTTCCTGGTTTGCTGGGATAGGACTTACTGGGATAGGTGATGCTGACCCGACTGAAGTATTAAATATCGACCGCTTCAGGAATCTTCAATGGTGATCTCGCCATCTTTGATACGGAATGTGCCGCCATCACGGTCTTCCTTCACCTGCCAGAACTGATGGCCGATGTGCACGACCACCCCGCCGAAAATCTGCTTGCCTACGACCACGCGCGCGTTTGCGGTCAGGCTTAACCGCGTTTCCAGTTCTTTTTTTTCCAGCTCACAGGTATCTATATCCGATTGCAGTTTTTCCAGAGTATTGGTGAGCTTTTGCAGGGTTTCCGCATTGACCCGCCCCGGATTCTCCCGCGAAAAGGAAAGCGCCCGCTCCAGCTCTTCTTTTTCCTTGTGCAGTTTTTCCTGCTTTATTTCAAGTGTGGTCACGCTGCTATGCAACTGCGGATTGAGTCCGGTTTCTATTTCGGTACGTACTCCGGCAGGCGATCCAAGCACCACTGCTTTGATGAATTGAGTGGCGCGTGTAGTACCTCCAACGATATGGCCTTTTCTCGATCCGTCTTTGCCGACCACGACATGGTTGGTGGCCGTCAACTCGCTATGCTGGACGACTTCCGCGACGATGATGCTGTCTCCCGCTTCGATGCGTGCATTCTCAACGAAGCGCGCCGAAATAGTCCCACCACAGGAAATGTGCGCCACATCATGCCGCGCATTCCCCTCCGGCACTTTTTCACCGTGACCGATAATGCCGCCTCTGATGGTAATGTTACCTCCGGCATGGATCTCTGCAGCTTCTACCGTACCGCCTATGATCAAGTCCCCCGTGACCTTGATCTTCATACCTGATTTGACATCGGTTGAAATGTTGACCGATCCTTCAAAATTCAGATTACCAGTCGAAATATCTATGCCTTTCACCGATAGCGTGGGTTCAACATTTACGCCGCGCGTGACCAGAAGTGGTTGTCCTGGGATCTCTGCCAGCAGGCGGTCATAATTTCTCGGGTCGAATTTTACGCCGTGTAGTCCTTTGGCGAAGGCGTAGTTCTTACCCGGCTTTGCCTGGATGACCTCACCCAGCAGGTTTTTCCCTGATACCCCGACGGTGGCGGGGATACGCTGCATCAGCGGATCACCAGCTTTCACTGTGACGAACAGTTCAAGCTCGCGGTAATCAACCTGACCGTGCTCATCGACCTTGAGCGCACCGGCTCCTGCCTCTGGAACCAGACTTTCGAAAATTGAATCCACGCCATTCTGCGCCACTGTTCCTTGCGCAACCAGTTTGTTATCTATTTTGTCCAACGCTAAAGCCGCATCGATTTCGGCAACCAACACCCCATGCACCACGCCGGCTTTTTTTAATGCGCTCAATACCTGCTCTCGATCAACCTTGCGACCGCCTTGTGCAGGGATAACGGTCAGGAAGGCAGACATTTTCTCTGCTTCTAGACTGATCTCGGCCACGGCATCGGTAGCGTTTCCCAAGACGATCCGGAAAGGCTGTTTGGATACTCCGTATTTTTCTATCAGTTCATCCAATGCATCCTGGTCCATAGGCACTACGCCCAGGTCCTGTTGGGTCAGCGCAGCGCGGATTCCGGCCGAGTCGATAGGTTGCCAATTGTCCACCGGCGTAAATTCGGCAAGTAGTGCGCCTCCGTCTACACGGAACACCAAGCCTGAAATCGTTGAATCCTGATCTGACATCACATTCCTTACGCGACTTTCTCAAAGCTTAGCCGTGCTACTGAGATCGATGCATGGCTAAGCGAGCGATGCAAATTATGGCTTAGATTCTTATTTGTGAACACAAAAATGATGGATCAAGGCAACTGGAGCCCCGTTGCGGTAGATTAAATCACATTCTCCAGTACCACGAATGCGACCGCCAACGCCTTTTCATCGCTGATAGAAAGGTGACGCTGCAAGATACCTTTTGCGTCCAAGCTTGCTTGTAATTCAGGATGTAAGGCAAGCGTGGGCTTACCCAGTTCGTCATGCGCAATCCCGATATTCTGGAACGTAGCCGGTGCACGCAAGCCGGTACCGAGTGCCTTGGCAAAAGCTTCCTTGGCAGCAAAACGTTTGGCGAGGAAACGTGCTTTGGTTTGACTTTGCTGGAAGGTAGCCCACTCGTCGTCAGTCAGGATGCGCCGCGCGAATGCATCTCCATGGCGTTCCAGTGCTTCCTCTATTCTGGAGACTTCGACGATATCGGTACCTATGCCAAAAATCATTAGCTTTGATCCGAAGCTATGATCTGACACTGCGTGCAGCGGCAACCATCAGCGACTTCATTTCCCGCACGGCACTATCCCAGCCGACAAACAGAGCATGTGCCACGATGGCGTGCCCGATATTCAATTCTTCCACGCCAGGGATGCGCGCAATCTGTTGCACGTTATGGTAGTGCAAACCGTGACCTGCATTGACGGCCAAGCCCAGCTTGACACCGTAGCTAACGGCTTGCTGGATACGTACCAACTCACGCTGTTGATGCAAGTCGTTAGCAGCATCGGCAAAAGCACCGGTGTGTAATTCGACCACAGGCGCATTCATTTTCTTTGCTGCATCCAGCTGCGCCGGATCCGGATCTATGAACAGGGATACGCGAATCCCTGCATTGCTCAGGCGTTCAGTGGCAGATTTGACCTTATCGAAATAGCGCACGACGTCCAGCCCGCCTTCGGTGGTCAATTCTTCGCGTCGCTCCGGTACCAGACAGACATCTTGCGGCTTGACTTGTAAGGCGAATTCCACCATTTCATCGGTCACTGCCATTTCCAGATTCATCCGCGTTTGCAAGGTATTACGCAAGGCCGTCACGTCGGCGTCCTGAATGTGCCTGCGGTCTTCACGCAGATGCAGCGTGATGGAATCGGCTCCCGATTGTTCGGCACGAAGTGCGGCCTGAACTACGCTGGGATAGCGCGTACCGCGCGCCTGGCGGATGGTGGCTACGTGATCTATGTTGACGCCTAGTTTTATCATAGTTGCTGTAAGTCTATTAATAACTGTCTGGTATGCAGTGGTTTATCGCCCAGATGATGGTTGATCAAAGTTCGCATCAGCTGTTTGCTTTGTTGCAGGGTTTGCGTGTCGGTGAAATCGTTTTGCGCCATATCCAGCAGGGTCTTGCCGCGTAATTGTATCCCACTTTGATTTTGCAGACTTTGCCCATTAGTCCTTTGCGGCGCAGTTTTGACGGCTCCGTGTTCGGGAATGAATGAATATAATGCACCGGCATCAATATCATCACCATTTCCGGCCTCGTGCGTCAGCGACAGGGCATACCCCAGCTCCTGTAACAGACGAATCTCATAGCGACGCAAGACGATGCTTTGAGCTTCCTCTCCGGTCAAGGCTTGCAATGCCTGTTGGTAATGCTCAAACAACGCTTCGTGCGGATCTTCGCGCGGCAACAGACGTAACATCAACTCATTCAGATAAAACCCGCAGATCAGTGCCTGTCCTTTTAATACATGCAGACCACCCTGCCATTCCATTTCGTGCAGGGTGCGTAATTCGGATTTTCCCGACCATGTTGCAACCAGAGGTTGAAACGACTGCAGCATGCCGCGCATGGCGGAACGCGGCCTACGCGCGCCTTTAGCGATGGTTGCTACCCGACCGAAATTACGCGTGAACAATTCCACCACCAGACTGGTCTCCAGATAAGGATAGGTATGCAGTACGTAAACCGGTTGGTGGTCTTGACGTGAAATTGGTATTTTCATTGAGACGAAATGATACACCTCGCGCCTTGCCGAAAGGCTGCTGGCAGGTTAAAGTAGCGCAGTTTTTTCAACTAAGAAAGTAAAGCTCATGTGGAATATTGTTGAAGCTGCAGGCTGGCCGATCTGGCCGCTGCTGGTTGCTTCTGTTATCACTCTGGCAATTATCGGCGAACGCTTCTGGTCTTTGCGCGCCGATCTGGTTGCTCCTAAAACCCTGCTGCCGGAGGTGCGTGAGTTGCTGAAAAAAGGCGGCGCAACGAAAGAAGTCTGCGCCAAGCTGGAACAACACTCACCTCTGGGCGAGATCTTTGCCAGCGCTTTGATGAATATGAACGCTTCGCGCGAGATCATGAAGGAATCCATAGAGGAAACCGGCCGCGCAGTGGCACACCAGCTGGAACGTTATCTTACTACTTTAGGCACCATTGCCACCGTAAGTCCCTTACTGGGCCTGTTGGGCACCGTCATCGGCATGGTGGAACTGTTCGGCGCATTCACCAGCACCGGCCATGATGTGGCGCAGTTTGCGCGCGGCATTTCCGTGGCCTTGTACAACACTGCGATGGGTATCGTCGTTGCTGTTCCCAGCATGATTTTCTATCGTCACTTCCGTGCCAAGGTGAATAGCCTGGTGGTAGAAATGGAACTTGAAGCGCTCAAGCTGGTAGAACTGATACACGGCGAACGTAAATAATGGATAACTGCAAATAATGAATTTCCGTCGCGGACAGCTCAACGAAGACCTGGAGATCAATCTGGTCCCGCTGATAGACGTATTACTGGTCATCATCATTTTTCTGGTGGTCAGTGCCACTTTTTCGCGCATCAGTGAGCTCAAGATCAATCTGCCGACGGCTGTGGCAAATCCGCAGCAGGAAAAACCGGTGGTGATTGATGTCGCGATCGATGCCAGTGGGCATACCCAAGTCAATAAAATAGACGTTCCGGTTGCCAATATCTCATCATTGACGACGGCACTGCGCAAAGCGACCACAGAAGGCAAAGAACCCACAATCGTGATTGCGGCTGATGCAAAGACCACGCATCAGTCTGTCATCAACGTGATGGAAGCAGCGCGCGAGGCAGGTCTGTCACGTATCACTTTTGCCACGCAACACTCAGGCACATAACTTCCGGGGATAACAAGGCGAAGTCTGTCTTGCCTGTCATTTGATACCTTCTCCCCCTAATCATGCTCGACGCTAAAACCTGTTACTTGCGCTTATTACGCTATGCCTGGCGCTACTGGTTAATGTCTCTGCTCAGTCTGGTCGCCCTGGCCATCTATTCCGCCACCAATACCGGCTTTCTGGCCGCGATCAAAGTCATTACCGATCAAGGTTTCGTGCATCAGAATCCGCATAAGCTGCACATCCTGCCTGTGTTGTTATTTAGCTTGCTGGCGATCCGCGCTTTGACCGGCTTCCTGTCCGATTTCTGCATGCGATGGGTGTCGCGTCGCGTGGTGGAAGATATCAGACTGGATACGTTTCAGCGACTGATGGCACTGCCAGTCAGTTATTTTGATGCCAATTCGGCGGGAGTGACCACTTCCAAGCTGACTTATAACACCGAACAGATGGCCGTCGCTTCTACCAAAGTGATCACCAGTGCGGTTCGCGACAGCCTGACTATAGTCGGCATGATCGCCTACATGCTCTATATCAACTGGCATTTGACCATGGTGTTCGCGGTGATGGCACCGCTCATCGCCTATTACCTGCGCAAGATGACGCCGCGCATACGTGCCGCGGGGAGCGCGGTGCAAGAGTCGGTAGGCGACATGACGCGCATCCTCGAGGAATCGGTGAGCGGGCAACGTGTAGTGAAGATCTTTGGCGGTCAAGCCTATGAGAACAGGCGTTTTTCCCAAGTAGTCGGAACCAACCGCCGCATGCAGATCCGGCTAGGCAGGATATCCGGCGTCAACAGCATGGTGGTGGAGTTGATCGCTGCTGCAGCATTGTCCTGGGTGGTGTATTACGCTGTGGGTAAATTCAGTGCTGGCGAGTTTGCCGCGTTCATAGGCGCGGTGATGATGTTGATCAGCCCGGTCAAAACACTGACACGCATGAACGAAGATATTCAAGTGGGCGTTGCAGCCTCGCAAAGCATCTTTGGCCTGATGGATGAAACCCCTGAACCGGATGTCGGTACGCAAACGCTCGCCAAAGCACGCGGTGCCATCGAGTTCCGCCAGGTGACCTTGCGCTACGCAAGCGCCAAACGTGACGCGCTGCGCGAAGTCAACATTAGTGTACAGCCTGGAGAAAAGATCGCGCTGGTGGGACGCTCGGGAGGCGGAAAAAGCTCACTGGTCAGCCTGCTACCGCGCTTTTACGAGTTGCAACATGGCGAGATCATGCTGGATGGACAGAGCACGCGCGAACTGACACTGGCCAGCCTGCGCGCTCAATTCGCCCTGGTGAGTCAGGACGTGGTGCTGTTTAATGATTCGGTACGCAACAATATCGCTTATGGTGCTTTAAGAGACGTCAGTGACGAAGATGTGATTGCTGCTGCAAAAGCAGCTTATGCCTGGGAGTTCATCCAGCAATTACCGCAGGGACTGCAAAGCGAGATCGGTGATCGCGGCGTCAGGCTCTCCGGCGGCCAGCGTCAGCGCATCGCCATCGCCCGCGCCATTCTCAAGGATGCGCCCATACTGCTGCTGGATGAAGCGACCTCGGCACTGGATACGGAATCGGAAAAGCACGTACAGGCTGCGCTGGACCGACTGATGCAAAACCGCACTACGCTCATCATTGCGCACCGCCTTTCCACCATAGAGAACGCGGACCGCATTCTGGTTATGGAACAGGGCGAAATCGTGGAGAGCGGCAGCCATAGTGAGTTGCTTGCGCTCAATGGCCATTACGCCAAACTCTATCAAAAACAATTCCAGTCTTCATGAACTTCTGAATCCCTTGGATCTAGGATACTACTAGGAAACTATGGATAAATGGCTGCAACGTCAGTGGTCTCGCATCTCGATCTGGCACATTTTCCTTTGGCCTATCAGTCTGTTGTTCGGCTTGCTAATAACCATCAGGCGCTGGTGCTATCGCCTGAGATTATTCAAAGCCACGCGCTTACCTGTTCCTGTCATCGTTGTTGGCAATCTCACCGTCGGCGGTAACGGGAAAACACCCTTAGTCATCTGGCTGGCGCAATTCCTGCGCACACAAGGCTACACACCATGTGTAATCAGCCGGGGATACGGCGGCACAGCAATTCAACCGCAATCGGTTACCAGTGCAACCGACCCCACCCTGGTGGGCGATGAAGCCGTGTTGCTGGCACGTCGTTTGCGCTGCCCGGTGTGGGTGGGTGCTGATCGCGTCGCCGTAGCACGGGCACTGCTTTCAGCACGTCCGGATTGCAATATCATTTTAAGTGATGATGGCTTGCAGCATTATCGTCTACAGCGAGATATAGAGATCGCAGTTGTGGATGGACAAAGACGCTTCGGTAATGGGCTGTTGCTGCCGGCAGGTCCAATGAGGGAACCACGAGCCCGTCTGCGAGATGTAGATGCCGTAGTGATCAATGATGGCGAAGCGCTTGCACATGAATACACAATGCAATTAACCGGCAGCGATTTTTATAGTCTGCAAGACCCCACTTCCAGCGTGCAGGCTAGTCATTTCTTTGGCAAAAAGATTCATGCCGTTGCCGCGATCGGACACCCTGCCCGCTTCTTCAATCATTTACGCGGCCTGGGTTTGCACGTCGTGGAACATGCATTTCCTGACCACTACCCTTATCAGCCTCAAGATTTGCATTTCGAGGATGCAGAGGCGATACTGATGACCGAAAAAGATGCGGTAAAATGCACTGCCTTTAATATCCGAAGCGCATGGTTTTTGCCGGTCACTGGCGAATTGGCTGCGGCTTTCGGTGACAAAATTCTGCAACAATTGAAAGCAATTGAAAATGGACGCAAAACTGCTTGAGATCCTGGTTTGTCCCGTATGCAAAAGCCCTCTGGTATACAAGAAGCCGGAGCAGGAACTGGTTTGCAAACCATGTCGTCTGGCATACGCGATCAAGGATGATATTCCGGTGATGCTGGAAGATGAAGCGCGCAAGATAGCGGCCTTAGAAGAGGTCTAGGGCTGTAGATTGAGCTCACCTGCTTTCAATGTCGTCATCCCCGCGCGGCATGCATCCAGCCGCCTGCCAGGCAAACCGTTGCTTGATATCGCAGGCAAGCCCATGGTGATACGGGTAGCCGAGCAGGCCATGAAAAGCGGCGCAGCGCAGATATATATAGCAACCGACCATAGAGAGATATTCGATGTCGTGCTGGCACATGGTTTTGATGCCATCATGACCGGCGAACATCACGTTTCCGGCACCGACCGCATCGCAGAAGTCGCTGCCAAACTGGGATGGGCTGACGATGTGATTGTGGTAAATGTGCAGGGTGATGAGCCTTTGATCGCGCCTGAACTGATCGCAAAAGTTGCCACGCAACTGGCAGAGCATATTGAAGCAGCCATGGCGACCGCCTGCCATCCTATCAGCGACCTCAACGAAATGACCAATCCCAATGTGGTCAAGGTGGTGTGCGACCATGTCGGCTCTGCGTTATATTTCAGCCGTGCCCCTATCCCTTATCCGCGTGACGCTTTTGCTGCAGGGGCAAAACAGATCCCTGATGGCTTGACCGTTTATCGTCATATCGGAATCTATGCCTATCGCACATCATTTCTAAAAAACTATGCGCATCTGCAGCCTGCGATGATGGAAAGCTTCGAAGCGCTGGAACAATTGCGTACTTTATGGCATGGGTACAAAATAAGTGTTGCTATCACCGATTCTGCGTCCGCCCCCGGAGTGGATACAGAGCATGACCTGGAGCTGGTAAGAGCCTTGTTTTCACGAAATCCATGATTTTAATTAATTTCATGATTTTCAAGAAAATTATAATGAATAAGCCTTGAGGAGACACGCAAAATGACCGATTCTTCCCAGATCTTTGGTAACGCGGCAATAAATCAGGCTAGTGCGCTTCCCAGCGAACCATGTGTAATGCTGATCTTCGGTGCATCAGGAGACCTGACCAAACGTTTATTGATCCCCGCGATATACAACCTGGCTTGCGATAACTTGCTGTCGGATAATTTCGCTATTCTGGGTAGCGCCATCAGCGAACTGAATACCGAACAGTTTCGTGCAGCTATGAGTAGCGGAGAAGACGGCATACGCAAATTCCATACGCGCAGCAAATTCGATGAAGATGTTTGGGAAAAGCTTGTGAGCCGTTTCTACTATCAAAAAAGCAGCTTCGATTCAGTGGATGATTTCAAGGCGTTACGGCGTAAAGTCGCCGAGCTGGAAGTGGATTATCAGACCCATAACATCCTGATCTATTTTGCCACTGCGCCAAGCTTCTTCGGCATGATCTGCGAAAACCTGTTCCAGGCCGGGTTCAAAGAAGGCCAAGGCTGGCGACGCATCATCGCGGAAAAGCCTTTCGGCACTGATACCGAATCGGCAAGAGCCCTCAATGCCGCAGTACTAAAATATTGGGATGAAAACCAGATCTACCGTGTAGACCATTATCTGGGTAAAGAAACCGTACAGAACCTGCTGGCATTCCGCTTCGCCAATGGCATGTTTGAACCACTGTGGAACAAGAACAATATTGATAATATCCAGTTCAATGTATGCGAAGAGGTCGATGTTGGTGCCCGCGGCGGCTATTACGACAAAGCCGGTGTATTGCGCGACATGATGCAGAACCACATGTTCCAGATGCTGGCTTACCTGTGCATGGAGCCTCCAGCCTCATTCGAACCGGATGCGATTCGCAATGAGAAATCCAAATTATTAAGTTCAGTGCGTATTTACAAACAAGATGAAGTGCCCGACTACTTTGTACGCGGTCAATACGGCGCCTCGTTCGATGACGAAGGTGAAATGTTGCAACCGGGTTACCGCTACGCGGAGGATGTGAATCCGCTTTCCAATACCGAGACTTTTGCCGCCGGCAAGCTGCACATTGATAACTGGCGTTGGGAAGGCGTGCCGATCTATCTGCGTTCCGGAAAAGCATTATGGAAACGCGGCACGGAAATCGTGGTGGAATTCAAAAAGGCGCCGGAAGCCATATTCCGTGGCACTTCGGTCAAGAGCCTCGCCCCTAACCGTCTGGTATTCCATATCCAGCCATATCAGGGCATAGAACTGTTATTCCAGGCCAAAGTGCCGGGGCCTACCCTCGCGCTGCAGAAAGTGGACATGCATTTCAGTTATAACGATGCATTCAAAGCTTCGCGTTATACAGGCTACGAAGTCATGATCTATTCCTGCACGCGCGGCGATAGCACCCTGTTTTCGCGTGGCGATCTGGTGGAAGAAGCATGGAAGATCGCCCAACCCATACTGGATTACTGGAAAGCCACCCCCGCTGATGACTTTCCCAATTATGCCCGCGGAACCTGGGGGCCAAAAGCGGCTAACGAACTCATCGCCAAAGATGGCCGTCGCTGGTTCGAAGTAGTGACCCCAGACGTACTGCAACGCTCTCCTTTATTCAAGGGTAGCGATCCGGCATTACTCAAGTCCGTCATCATGGCATTGCGTTCGGAAGCCGCAGAGATTGGTGAAACCATCATCCAGAAAGGCGATATTGCCAATGAGATGTATCTCATCTGTTCTGGCGAGGTAGAAGTACTGGATAGCGCCGGTGAGGAGATAAAATCGCTGAAAGATGGCGACTTCTTTGGCGAGATCGGCCTGCTAATTTCCAGTCCGCGCACCGCCACCATACGCGCTAAAATGCTTACCGATCTGTTCGTATTGGATAAAGCGGATTTTCACCGCATCCTGCGCGAGTCGCCACGCTTTGCCGAGAGCATGCTGAAGATCGCCAAAGAAAGATACGACGTGACATTGCTGATTGATCAACTCATAGGCTAAACAAGTCAGTCAGACAAGCCGGTCAGCCAAACTGCTACAACTATTTATTTTCAGGAGTTAAGTAATGATTATTAAAAGCCATGTTGTTGATTTACCAACCCCCACCGGTGTCATGCGCACTTATGTGCACCGTCCGGCAGACGAAGGGCGTTATCCTGCCATCCTGTTCTATTCGGAGATTTTTCAGCAGACCGGGCCTATAGAGCGTTCTGCGCGACTCATGGCCGGACACGGATATGCTGTGTTGGTGCCTGAGGTTTTTCACGAACTTAACCCTATCGGCACAGTACTGGGTTATGACGATGCCGGGCGCGATAAAGGCAATGCTGACAAATCTGCCAAGGATGTGCAAGGCTACGATACCGATAACGCGGCGATGATAGAGTATGTGAAGAAGCAACCATGGTGCACAGGTGCGGTAGGTGCAATGGGTTTTTGCATAGGCGGCCATCTGGCTTTCCGTGCCGCATTACAACCCGAAGTAAAAGCCACTGCCTGCTTTTATGCCACCGACCTGCACACCAATATCATTCCCAACAAGCCGGGACAACACAGTATGGATAGACTGGCTGAGATCAAAGGGGAACTGCTCATGATCTGGGGCAAACAGGATCCTCACATCCCCGCTGCAGGCCGCGCTGAGGTCTACAAAAAACTAAGCGATGCAGGCTTGACCTTGACCTGGCATGAATTCAACGCTCAGCACGCTTTCATGCGCGATGAAGGTGAGCGTTTTGATCCACAAATAGCGCTCACCGGTTACCAGTTGGCATTGCAGTTATTTGGACGAAAACTGGTGTAGGCAGGCACACCCATATCATCATTGGTCAATCATCGCGGTTAGAGTCCCAGATCGAGAGCATCAGCCATACGCCGAATAAGGAAGCCAGAAAGAAACCAACAAAGCCAAAGGCGGGAAGTCCAAAGATAGTCGGCCCGCCTTTGACTGTCATCACGATGGACGAGCCTATAATGAGCGCAGATGTCACCAGCGCCAACGTCAGCCGGTTAGTACTATGATCCAGTTGATGGCCGAAATGATCCAGCCGCTTCAGATCGAGCTCTATTTTGACTTTTCCTCGCCGCAGATCTTTCAACAGGCTGCCTATGTCGCGCGGCATACTCGCCAGAAGATCCAGTGCTTTCAATACGTTACGGCGCCCGCGCTTGAACATGGCTGCGGGTTTATAACGGCCGATAATCACTTGTTTCACGAACGGAGTGAGGTGCTCCACGATGTGGAACTGTGGGTCCAGTTCACGCCCCAACCCCTCAAGCGTGACCAGCGCTTTGAACAGCATGGCCAAGTCAGGCGGAACAGAGAGATGATTCTCACGCATAACGCTGCTGAGGTCGTTCAGCATATCGCCGAAACGAATCTGGCCTAAAGCCGCATTCTCATAATTAAACAAAAACTCGTCGATATCCGCCTCCAATTTGGCTTCATTGACTTGCACGTCGCCGGACCAGGAGATGAGTATGCCTAGTAGTGTGTCGTAATCTCTGGAAACCAGAGCGGCCAGCAGGTCCGCGATCTCGTTTCGACGTTGCACGGTGACGCGCCCCACCATACCGCAATCGATAATCGCCAGACGATTCCCTGGCAGATAGAACACATTGCCGGGATGTGGGTCGGCATGAAAAAAACCGTCTATCAATACCATTTTCAGGATCGCATTCGCCCCCAGCTTGGCCAAGGCACTGCGATCAAGACCTGATAAAGCCGCACGTGCCATCTCGTTACCAGGGATACCGATAATGCGCTCCATCACCAATAACTGTTCTGAAGTGTGCTCCCAGTAAATTTTGGCAAACGTTATATCGGAGTCGTCGGCAAAGTTGTCGCGAAAACGTTCGGCATTTTTCCCTTCCGCACTCAGATCCAGTTCTTTTCTCAATGATTTGGCGAACTGACCGATGATTTTTCCAATCTGGAAACGCCGTGTTTCCGGCATTTCCGCTTCGACCAGGCGCCCTAAATGCGAAAGCAGGCGCAAATCCGCCTCTATGCGAGAACGGATGTTGGGACGGCGAATCTTGAGTACCACCGGTGTGCCATCCTGCAATTCGGCAAGGTGCACCTGGGCGATGGATGCGGCCGCGACGGGCTCGGTTTGCAGGTGATTGAACACCTCGAACGGCGAGCGACCCAGCGCTTGCTCCAACCCTGGCAGTAACTCAGAAAAAGGCACAGGCGGCACCTTGTCTTGCAGTTTGGAAAACTCACTCACCCATCTGGGTGGGAAAAGATCGGTGCGCGTTGCCAGCACCTGCCCAAGTTTGACGAAGGTAGGACCAAGTTCTTCGATCGCCAGCCGGATACGCACTGCAGGTTCCAGATGCATCACTTCCTGCGAACTTTTGGGTTGTAGCCAAGTACCGGCTCTGCCCATCATGCCGGACAATCCCATACGGTTGATGGCATCGCCCCAACCATAACGAAAAAGAATACGTGCAATTTCGCGCAGCCGTCCAAAGTCGCGCATGACAGAAATGGTTTGGCGAATCATGATAAGACCAGTAGTTGGGGATGCTTGGAATTCTACACCAAGCCTAATTCAATAATTACTCACTGTTGCTATGAATGTAGTTTTTGCATTAAAATCCGCATCATGCGTTTAAATAGACATCTTAATGTATTGATTCTTGCTGCATTTTTGGTGTTTTCATACGGGCTTTGCCAAGCCGATGACACCACGCAGACTAGCCTGCTAGATCAGGCAAGTGCGAGTGTGCAAGAAGTCATGATGAGCGCTTTGGCACTCACCGGTACCCCATATAAATTCGGCGGAACATCACCAGACACCGGATTCGATTGTAGCGGTTTCGTGCGCTATGTGTTCCAGCAAGCAGCAAACCTCACCCTGCCTCACGGCGCACGCGCCCTGAGCCAGATCGGCAAAGTCATTCCCATGGATCAGTTACAACCAGGGGATCTGGTGTTTTATAACACGCTGAAATCCTCGTTCTCTCATGTAGGCATCTATATTGGCGATAATCGTTTTATCCATGCCCCCAGTGCAGGCGGAGGCGTTCATATCGTGAATATGCAGGATGAATACTGGGCCAAACGCTTTAATGGGGCTCGCCGGATTGATAAGAGCTCGGTGACGGTGGTAACGGCTCAGCCAGACGCTCAGTCGCCTCCTGTAGTTTCTGCCGAATAAGCGGTAACGCGGCTTGTGCCGCTTTTTCGCCTTCCAGTATCGCTTCGTGCTTCTTGGCAAAATCCGAAGGTCCTATGGTGCCGGTACTCGGACTGATAAGTACGTCCGCTTCTGCCAGTTCCTGCGCACTGATAGCTTGTGCCATGATGCCAAAAGTCTGTAGCAAGATGTCCGTCATGCCGTCGATTTTGCGATATTTCGGCTTGCCCGAAATATCCACGGCAATAATCACATCTGCTCCTAATGACCGCGCCACTTTCACCGGTACCGGACTAGTCAGGCCGCCATCCACATAATCATGCCCATTGATTCTGACCGGCTGAAATACCCCAGGCACACTGCTGGAAGCACGTACCGCCTGCCCGGTGTTTCCGCGCTGAAACACCACCATCTCGCCACTTTGCAGATCAGTCGCAACTGCCGCAAATTGTTTGTTCAGCTTCTCCAAGGGCCTGTTTTGCACCGCTTTATTGACGAAGTTTTGCAAAGCGTCACCTTTAATAAAGCCACGGTCAGGAACAATCCATTCGCCCACGCTTTCCCTATCCAGGGTGAATGCGATCTGTTGCAGATCAAAACCGGAGTAACCGGCGGCATAAAGTGCGCCGACCACACTGCCGGCGCTGGTTCCTACCACCATATCAGGCGAAATACCTTGCGCTTCCAATACCTTGATTACGCCTATATGCGCAAACCCACGTACGGCTCCTCCACCTAACACCAGAGCGATCTTCGGTTTTCTGACAGTGGCCGGAACCACTTGCGGGATTGGCTGTACAGGGTTCTGAACTGTCACCGGAGTGGCCGGGACTGCTATCGGTTTAGGTGTTGTGGCGCAGGATGTCAGCAGCAACACTAAGGCAGCACAGCCAAGAAACCTTTTAATCATTAATACCCCAGACTCTTCACAGCCCGTTCATCATCCGCCCACCCGCCACGCACCTTGACCCAGGTTTCCAGCCATACTTTGGCATCAAACAGCTTTTCCATATCCTGCCTGGCTTCAGTGGAAATGCGCTTGAGCTTTTCACCGCCCTTGCCTATCACCATAGGCTTCTGACTTTCCTTATCCACGATGATGGCCGCATGGATACGACGCAAGCCGCCTTCCTGCTCGAACTTCTCGATCTCTACACTGATGGAATAAGGGATTTCTTCGCCCAGCAGGCGAAACAGTTTTTCACGTATCAGTTCTGCTGCAAGAAAGCGCTCATTGCGATCCGTGAGTTCATCTGCGCCATAGATTGCAGGTTGTTGCGGTAGATAGCGACGCAGGGTCGCCAACAGTTCATCCAGTTGCAGATTCTTTTTGGCACTGACAGGAACGATGTGGGCAAACGGAAACTTGCTCGCCATTTCCTCGATGAATGGCAATAGTTTGTATTTATCCTCCACCATATCCACCTTGTTCAGCACCAACAGTACCGGGCAATTACGCGGCAGGATTTCCAGCACTTTCTCCTCGCCTTCGCCAAAACGCATGGCCTCCATCACGCACATCACGACATCCACCTCGGATAGCACCTGTTTCACGGTGCGATTCATGGCGCTATTCAATGCGTTCAGATGACGCAATTGGAAGCCAGGGGTATCCACAAACAGGAATTGGGTATCGGCTGTGGTATGTATGCCCAGCAAGCGATGACGCGTGGTTTGCGCCTTGCGTGAAGTGATACTGAGCTTCATGCCCAGTATATGGTTGAGTATGGTGGATTTACCTACATTGGGGCGGCCGGTAATGGCGATCGTTCCGCATCTGAAGTCGCCTGTATCTTCTACCGTCAACTCTTCAGCATTTATTTCAGTCATGATGTACCAGCTTGTAAGCTGCCTCTGCTGCCAACTGTTCAGCGGCTCGTCGGCTGCTGCCTTCGGCTTCGCTACGAATCCCCAGCGCCGTGATGTTGCACTCTACGCGAAACGTCTGCCGATGGGCCTCACCCGAAGTTGCCACCACGGTGTATTGTGGCAAAGCGATCTTGCGACCTTGCAGATACTCCTGTAACAAGGTCTTGGCGTCTTTGCCCAGATTGGCGGGTTCCAGCCCATTCAGCATCTCTGCGTACAATTTGGCAACAACCTTCTCCGCTGCCGCAAAACCACCATCCAGATAGACTGCGCCTATCAGTGCTTCAACTGCATCGGCCAACACCGAAGGCCGCTGCTGTCCGCCGCTTTTTATTTCACCATCACCCAGCTTTAATAAGTCGCCCAGATGGAGCGAGATTGCCAGTTCACACAAAGTAGACTCTTTCACCAGATGCGAGCGCACGCGACTCAAATCACCTTCGGGGATATCAGGAAACCGCTGGTAAAGCAGCGTAGCGATCACGCAATTCAATACGCTATCGCCCAGGAACTCCAGCCGCTCGTAATTCGGCGTGCCGTAACTGCGATGGGTGAGCGCCTGACGCAGCAGTAGGGCTTGGCTGAACTGGTAATCCAGCCGGGTAAGTAGAGTTTGAAATACAGGAGACGGGCTGTTTTTAACGGCCATTGTATCGGTCACTGTATCGTAGTACCGATACGTCCCAGATGGTCGAAGCTCATCCAGATGAAGAATGCCCTTCCCACCACATTCTGCTCAGGCACGAAGCCCCAAAAACGACTGTCGTTGCTGTTGTCGCGATTATCGCCCATCATGAAATAACTGCCTTGCGGCACTGTCACCTGCATATCCCGGACGGGATTGCTGTCATCGATCAGGATGTCATGGTTATGCGTGCCCAGGTTTTCTATCAGTCTGCGCGTACTGATCTGATTCAGTCCGGGACCCACGTAATCGTAATTACCATTTTCTTGCTGCACCATGGGCGCGCCGTTCACGAATATTTGCTTGTTGCGGTATTCGATCTTGTCACCGGGCAACCCCACTACGCGTTTGATGTAATCGAGAGAGGGATCCTTGGGAAAGTGGAATACCATCACTTCGCCGCGCTTGGGGTGGCTGACTTCGATAAAAGTATTGTTCAGGATAGGCACGCGCAAGCCGTAGGTGAATTTATTGACCAGAATAAAATCCCCCACCAGCAGTGTCGGCATCATGGAACCGGAAGGGATTTTGAAGGGTTCGACCACGAACGAACGAATCAGGAATACCGCCAGTATCACCGGGAAAAAACTTTTTGCATATTCCACCATGGTCGGCTCGGCCGCGCCAGGAGTGCGCTTCTTTTTCAGCAACAGGATGTCCAACAGCCAGATGAAACCTGTTAGCAGCAGAATAACCAGCATGAATAAAGCGAATGTCATTATTTATCCTCAACTCGTAAAATAGCCAAAAAGGCTTCCTGCGGAATTTCTACATTTCCCACCTGCTTCATGCGCTTCTTACCTTCTTTTTGTTTTTCCAGCAGTTTTTTCTTGCGGCTGATATCGCCACCATAGCATTTTGCCAGCACATTCTTACGCATGGCTTTCACTGTCTCGCGCGCGATGATGTTAGCGCCTATTGAGGCCTGGATAGCCACATCGAACATTTGTCGCGGAATCAGTTCGCGCATCTTGGAGGCCAGTTCACGACCACGATAGATGCTGTTCGCTCTATGCACGATCAACGACAATGCATCCACCCGTTCGCCGTTGACCATAATGTCCAGTTTGACCAGGTCGGCAGTACGGAATTCCAGAAATTCGTAGTCCAGCGATGCATAGCCGCGACTGACCGATTTCAGTTTATCGAAAAAATCCATCACCACTTCATTCAGCGGCATTTCATAGGTCAGCATCACTTGCCGTCCCATATACTGCATATTACGTTGCACCCCACGTTTATTGTTGCATAAGGTCATCACCGGCCCTACATATTCATGCGGCATCAAGATGGTGGTGGTAATGACAGGCTCGCGGATCTCTTCGATACGGGAGGGTTCCGGCAACTTGGCCGGATTCTCTACCAGTAACGTCTCTCCTGCCCTGGTGACCACCTCATATACCACTGTCGGCGCAGTGGTGATGAGATCCATATCGTATTCACGTTCCAGACGCTCTTGCACGATTTCCATATGCAATAGCCCAAGAAAGCCGCAACGGAAACCGAAACCCAGCGCCTGGGAAACTTCGGGTTCATACTGCAAACTGGCATCATTCAGATGCAGCTTTTCCAGCGCGTCGCGCAACGCCTCATATTGATTCGACTCCACCGGATACAAGCCTGCGAACACTTGCGGCTTGATTTCCTTGAACCCGGCTAATGGCGCCTCTGCACGCCTATCGGCGAGGGTGACGGTATCACCGACCTTGGCATCCTGCAGTTCCTTGATGCCAGCGATGATAAAACCTACTTCACCCGCCGAAAGTGATTCTTTCTGCCTGGATTTGGGAGTGAACACGCCCACCTGCTCACATAAATGCTGGGCGCCGGTCGCCATCAACCTGATCTTATCTTTCGCCTTGAGCCTGCCATCGAACACCCGCACCAGCATGATGACACCTACATAATTATCGAACCAGGAATCAATGATCAGCGCTTTCAGCGGCGCATCCGGATCGCCCTTTGGCGGCGACACTCGTGCTACGACCACTTCCAGCACATCCTGCACACCTTCGCCGGTCTTTGCGGAACAGCGCACGGCATCTTTGGCTTCTATACCGATCACTTCTTCGATCTCTTCGATCACCCGTTCAGGGTCAGCTGAAGGCAGGTCTATCTTGTTGAGCACGGGGAATACTTCCACTCCCTGTTCTATCGCGGTGTAGCAGTTGGCAACGCTTTGCGCCTCCACGCCTTGCGAGGCATCCACCACCAGCAGTGCACCTTCGCATGCCGCCAGCGAGCGTGAAACTTCATAGGAAAAATCTACGTGCCCCGGTGTATCGATCAGATTAAGCTGGTAGACCTGCCCATCTCGCGCTTTATAGGTAAGCGCTGCAGTCTGTGCTTTGATGGTAATGCCACGTTCGCGCTCCAGATCCATGGAATCCAGTACTTGTGCTTCCATTTCACGGTCTGACAGGCCACCGCATAGATGGATGATACGGTCAGCCAGCGTGGACTTGCCGTGGTCAATGTGGGCGATGATGGAGAAATTGCGAATATTGTTCAAAGGTGTACGCTAATTCTTAGTAAGACATAGTCAGGCAATAAATAAAAAAAGAGCGCCGAAGCGCTCTTTTTTTGAGCATATTATTCGAGCGCGGATTTTACCGCAAATCGAATAATTACGCTGCAGTCGGGCTAAGGTAATTAAATAATGACAGGCCAGAGATCAGGATGAAAGATTTCTGCGCCGCAGTAAGATTTGCCTGAACCTGAGTGAGTTGCGTAGTGGCCGCAGCAATATCGGTACTTTGCAGATTGCTGATCGCGGTTGTATATTGCAAAGTAAGACTTGAGTTCGTTGTTTGTTGCGCTGAGATCTCATTTTGCGTCACGCCAACATTGGTGATCGCCTTCGATATACTAACTTCGGCTTGATCCAGATTTGACAGCGTTGTCGTCACAGTATTGCTCAACTTGGTACTGGAACCACTTTGTAACGCAGCGATCAGCGCATGTATGGTGGAAAAGAGATCCTGATTATTGACACTGGGCTGAATTGTGAACACATCAGGAACTGCAGTAGCCGGGTTAGTTGTAGAGCTACTGGTCGGCTTGCCGCTCATCGCCACTTCAATACCCAGATTCCAGTTGGAAGCATTTGCATCCCCGGCTATTTTTTGCATGGGGATGCTCTGTCCTTCCGTATAAACTCGAGGATAAGCTGGACCACCCGCTGCTGAAGTACCTACGGTTGATGCCGCACCGGTAATCAGCGAATCTCCCGGGTTATAAGTCACGCCATTGACTACCGTGGTTGCTGTGGCGACGATGTCGTAAGTGGTCACAGGAGGTTGCGTAACAGTGTCCTGTACAAATTTGATTGCGAATTTCTGCGTATTGCCTGCCGCATTCCATAAAGTAGCATCAGTCACTGAACCCGGACCTACCACACCACTACCCAGATTCGTGGTGCCGGTAACGGCAGGATCTGCACTGGTGTAGAAAGTGCCATTACCATTCGGTATACGTTGGAATATTTCCACGCCGGCACTACTGATAGGCACCTGACGCGAGGAACTGATCTGAGCAAGTTGCTGACCCTGGTCACCATTGTAGGTAACGACTCCCGGTGTGCTTTCGGTAAATGGCTTGGTGTTCCCCTTGGCACCCGCAAATAAATACTGGCCATTATTAGAGGTATTGGCCAATCCCAATATATAGTTGTAATCACCTTGAATTTCAGTGGCGAGCGCATTGCGATCTGCAATGGTCAGAGAAGGATCGCCAGCATTCACTGCCAGAGACCGCAGTGAGGCCAATGTATCACTCACGTTATGCAAAGCGGTTTCCTGAGCGGTCAGCGCAGAAGTTGCCACGTCACCATTCTTACCAAACTGTTGTGTTGCAGCGAGTGACTGACCGGTTTCGACCACTTGAGTCGCTGCCAACGGGTCATCAGATGGCTGAGTGATACGTATGCCGCTTGATATCTGCTGTTGAACCTTGACCAAAGCCTGTAATTGACTTTGAACAGTGCTGGTACCCTGACTGTAAATCATGTTTGTACTAATACGCATACCGCCTCCTTATTTCCTTGCAATCAGCATGTTAGGGGTTAATCGCCAATATCGAAGCGAACAACTGAGATACCGTCTCAAGATATTTCCCGGCGGCCTGATATGCTTGCTGATACTGCATTAATTTCGCCGCCTCTTCATCCAGATTAACGCCTGAAATCGATTGTTCGGCAGCTTGTGTCTGAGTCACCAATTGCGTCTGTGTCGCGGCACTTACATTCAATTCATTGCCTTTATTCCCGACCTGGTTCAACAATTGTGCATAAGCGCCTTCAAATGAAGTCGTGTTACCCGCCATGGTATTGGTCGCTTCAAGCTGCGCCAGTAACAGGCCGTTACGGTTATCTGCAGTACCGCTGATAGTAGGTCCTACGCTAAAGGTATCGTTTGTCGCCGGATTGCCGGTAATCTTGGCGGACCAGCCATTGAACGTAATGGCAGCTCCGGTCGTAGGATTGTAAGCAACGGCCGCAGCCAGAACGGTCGCTGTGGTCGTATCAACCACATTGAACGTGGTAGGCGAGGTGAAAGTGACTGTGATCTTATCCTGTAAATTGGGATTAAGCGGCAGCACTGAAATTACCGCAGGGGCGATAACCGCAGCGGTTCCGCCATTGGTTTTGCTCGTCGCACCATTACTTACCTGAAAAACATCGCCAGCTGCAACTGCGCCGGAAATCGAAGTTTTCCAGCCATTATAACTAATAGGACTACCCGAGACATAAGCTTGGGCCGTGGCCAGCGTGGCGCCCGTTGTAGTATCCACCACGTTATATGTAGCCGCACCGGTAAAGGTAATGGCAACCGTATCGTTCGGCGAATTAACTGAACCTGCGCTGATCGCTCCCGTTCCCAGATTACCTAATGTTGCAGCTGTAGTGATAGGTGCTGCAACAGCAATGGTGGAGGTATTAATGGTAGATGCAACAGATAAACTGCCAGCAGCCCCACGTGTGGGTTGCGCCTCAAAACTATCACCCGCTGTAGCTGCACCTGAGGCGAGCTGAAAATGCAAACCGTCTATATCCACCCCTGCTCCCGCTAATGTAGCAGCTGAGACTCCGGAAGCCTGAACGGTATTATCAGACAAACGGGTGATGGTATAAGTACCATTAAAATCAATACGATAATCACTGGTAGTCAAATTCTGCGGATTATTCACTGTCGTGGTTATTGTCGCATTACCCACATTTGCCGTGTTTCCTTGCGCGACAGCAGGAGGAATGTTGAAAAACTGTCCTCCAGCGTTACCCTTGATATCCTGGCCAAGTTCATGCTGAGTGTTAAACGCAGATGCCAGTCCCAGCGCAACCCGCCCTAAAGCGCTTTGAGCTGGATCCAAAGTCTGATCGCGGAATGCAAGCAAACCACCCAATGAACCGCCGGTGATGTTGTTGGCTCCGATCGGCACTTTGGTATTGCCCAAAATGTAATTCACGTCCAGGGTCTGGGGGTCTGTGGCATCCACTGCAGTCTGCAATGAGAATGCCTGATTGCCAATTACCAGCGTTTGTCCGCTACCGAAAAATACACTTGCAGTGCCATCGCTTTGAATGACGGTGCTCGTCCCAACCTGTTGATTCAATTGAGAGGTAAGCTGTTCACGCTGATCCAGCAGATCATTAGGTACCTGTCCCGGAGGCGCCCCGGCTTGAGCCAGGATAATCTGCTGATTCAAATTCGCAAGTTGTGTTGCGTAAGAATTGATCTGGCTGACGCTATCCTGAATCTGGGTATTCACCCCGACCCGCGCCTGTTGAAAAGTGGTATTAAGTGTCTGGAACTCAGTCACCATGGCATTTGCCGAGCTGATGAGCGACTGACGCGAAGGCACATCCGTTGGGTTATTCGCAGCTGCAGAAACGCCAGCGAAAAACCCCTGGATGGCGGTGGACAGATTGAAATTACCGTTTGTGCTACTACTGGTACCACCCAATGCATTATCAAGCGGTTGTATTTGCTGCAAATATGAATTTACCGAAGCACTTTGCGCTTGTACTTGAAGCAATTGGGTTTCAAGATACTGACTGATCTGGCGCGATACGGTAGTTACTTGGACGCCTTGTCCGATAAAGCCGGAACCGGTATCAAGCGCTATAGCAGGTGTTTGCAGAATCTGCTGGCGGTGATAACCAGGGGTACTGGCGTTTGCAATGTTGTGCCCGGTAGTTGCTATCCCTTGCTGGGCCGCATTCAGAGCACTTACACCTGTACTGAACATACTCATATTAAATCACCTGTAAACATGTACCTTCATTAGCGGCAAAAAAGGTAAAAACTTGAGCAAAAATTAGCGATTTTTTTGATAAAAAATCAACTTTCGTAGCAGCCTTTAAAACAGCAATATAATCAATGTCTTAAAAATAATTTCAGGACGACTTTTTATCCCACATTTTGTAACAAAGCATTACTCTTCAACATATCGCGGAAAGAGCCGCTGTTGATGACGTTCATGATCTTGGAAGAATAGTTAGGATCAGTAGCAAATCCACCTTGTTGCAGTCCTGCTGCAAAACCGCTCGCATCCTGGTTTAACGCAGATGCATAGCGTGGATTGTTGCCGATCAGCTTGGCATAGTCGGCAAAAGCATCGGTATATGAATCATAGGCGCGGAATTTCTCGGTGGACTTCACCACGTGACCATTTTTATATTCGCTGACATCTTGAGTCACTGTTTTCCCGGTCCAGTCGCTACCCGCCTTCAGATTAAACAGGTTGTAGCTGTTGCTGCCGTCGGCAGTGGTCAGGGACTTCTTGCCCCAACCGCTTTCAAGCGCAGCTTGGGCAAGAATGGTTTGCGGCGAAACACCTAATGCCTGAGCGGCCTGCGTTGCGTAAGGAGCGAATTGGCTGACAAAATTGCTGGCTGCGGATTGATCGGCAGCCGTTGGCAATACCACCGGCGGGGTTTTACCTACCGCTGGCAAGTCATAATTCACCGGACTCACCATCACACTGTCTTTACTCTGCGGTAATGAGCGTTGAATCTGGGCGATCAGCGCATCCGCCATACCAATGCCTTTGGTCTGCGAGATACTCTGCGAGACCTGCTGATCAAGCATGTCTGTAAATTCTTTGGTTTCCGTGCTGCCGAATATGGAGTCCTGCGGCACTGTCGCACGCATCGACTTCAACATCATTTGCAGGAAATACGTTTCGAACTGCCGTGCTGCTGCCTTTAAGCCGTCCTGAGTACTGGAATTATTAGCCTGTAGCCTGACGTTATTGAGCGCATTCGGGTCAATTGCTAGCTGATTGGCAAGAGCGTTGGTTGACATGGCTTAGATGACTTCCAGCTCCGCTTTCAAAGCCCCTGCAGCTTTCATCGCCTGAAGAATCGCCAGTAGATCCTCGGGAGTAGCGCCCACCGCATTGAGTGCCTTTACCACTTCACCAAGGGTAGCACCGGCACGCAACATCACCAGTTCGCCCTTCTTATCCTTGACCTCAATCTGCGCTTGATTACTGACAGTGGTGTCGCCGTTGGACAGTGCATTAGGCTGACTCACCAGCGGTTCGCTACTAATGACTACCGACAAGCCGCCGTGCGCAACTGCCACCGTATCCAGTACCACTTCCTTGTTCATCACGATAGAACCGGTGCGGGCATTCAGAATCACTCTTGCGATATCCTCACCTGGCGCCACCAGCAGATTTTCCATGCGCGAAATGAAAGCTACCCGCTGATTAACGTCAGCTGGCGCATTCACTCTTATCTGACGGCCATCCAGAGCCACTGCGGTATTCGGGCCAAAACTGCGGTTAACGGCATTGACCAATCGGGTCGCGGTTGTAAAATCGGTTTGATTCAGCTCCAGATTCACAAAGTCACCTTGCCCGACACTTGCAGGAACCGAACGTTCTACCGTGGCGCCACTGGGCACCAAACCTGCATTCAATTGGTTGATATGGATGCTTGAACCCGAAGAAGAGGCGCCAGCACCGGAAATCAGCACATTGCCTTGCGCCATGGCGTATACCTGGCCATCAGCACCCTTGAGCGGGGTCATCAACAAGGTGCCACCGCGCAGACTCTTGGCATTACCCAGAGAAGATACGTTGATGTCCAGTTGTTGCCCTGGGCGAGAAAATGAAGGCAAATTGGCGGTCACCATCACGGCGGCCACGTTCTTCAGTTGCAGATTCGATGTCGTCGTCGCTGGCACGTTAACGCCGAGCTGGCCCAGCATGTTGACGATACTTTGTACCGTGAATGGAGTCTGTGTAGTCTGGTCACCGGTACCATCCAAACCTGCCACCAAGCCGTAACCCACCAATTGGTTGGAACGAACGCCCTGTATCGAAGCGAGATCTTTCACTCGCTCTGCATAGGCGGGCATTGCCAGAAATAAACTCAAACCGATGATGAACAGTTTTTTCATTTTCTTTATCTCGCCGTTAGAACGGGAATAATACCGTGAAGAAGCGTGCCAAACCACTGATCAGCTGCGCTGTATCTACGCTTTGCTTCTCTTTGCTTTCAATCTTCGCATCAGCCAGCTGAGTCGAATTGATGGTGTTGGTACCACTGATATAGATCGGGTTGACCACACCGGACAAGCGCACAAACTCAGTTCCCTGATTGACCGAGACCATTTTCTCGCCACTCACCATCAGATTGCCATTGGGCAATACCTCGATCACGGTCACGGTGATCGAACCAGCCACCACATTGCTATTGGTATCAGCTTGTTTGTTGGTGCTTGACGTAGTAGATGCCGCATTGAAGCTGGTATTCAGCCCGGTTCCGATTTGCGTATTCAACACATTACCCTTGAACGGAAGTGCGGGCGTTACACCCAGCACCGTAGGCGTGCCTATGTTCACTGCAGCGTTACCGGAAGTGTTCAGGTTGTCGTTGGTATTACGATTGGACGATGTGTTCTCGACCAGATTCACGGTAATGGTGTCACCGACAAAACGCGCACGCCTGTCTTCATACAGCGGGCGGCTGCCGTTGACACGATAGATAGAACCATCAGCTGCGGTCTCCGGAGCCGGGTTGGGTCTGATTGTGGTTGGCAGTTGTACGCGAGTTGGAGGATCGGTATCACAACCTACCAGCACCAGAGCACTGAACAGCAGTACTGTTAAACGAAACATCATGTTAACCACACCTTTTCTACTACATACATTCAATAAAATATTCTATCAATTAAAGCGCTTATGTCATTTGTACCAGGCGCTGCAGCATTGCATCAGAAGCTTCGATCGCCTTGGAGTTGATTTCATAAGCGCGTTGCGCTTGTATCATATTGACCAGCTCATTTACCACGCTCACATTGGAGTTTTCCAGGAAGCCTTGTTGCACAGTACCCAGAGCATTGGTGCCAGGAGTGCCGGTATTAGGCGCACCGGAAGCAACTGTCTCCAGATAAAGATTATCACCTACGCTTTCCAGACCTGTCGGGCTGATGAAATTGGTCAATGTAATCGGGCCTTGAGTCGTAATCGCATTATTCGGGCCGGTAATTGTTACTGTACCGTCTCTAGCAATAGCCACAGACACCGAATTTACCGGAACCGTGATTTGAGGTTGCACCGGGTCACCGTTCGCAGTCACCAGCACACCCTGGTTATTGATCTGGAATGCGCCATCACGCGTGTAAGCCAGCGTACCGTCAGGTTGTTGCACCTGGAAAAAGCCGTTACCCTCAATCGCCAGGTCAAACGAATTCTGCGTTTGCTGTAGACCGCCCTGAATATGGATACGTTCAGTCGCCACCGGGCGAGCACCGGTACCCAGTTGCAGACCTGATGGCACTTGCGTCTGTTGCGAAGCTTGTGAACCGGGCTGACGTAGTGTCACATAAATCAGATCTTCAAACACGGGACGTGAAGTCTTGAAACCATTGGTACTGGCGTTGGCCAAGTTATTGGAAATAACGTCAATATTGGTTTGCTGGGCTTCCATACCGGTTTTAGCAATCCATAGCGATCTAAGCATGATTTTTTCCTAAAAGTTCAGTTAGTTATTATGCGTTGATGGACATGACCGAAGCCGCGTCCTTGGAATTATCATCCGCTGTTTGCATCAGTTTCACTTGCATATCAAACAGACGAGAGTGGTCTATCATATCGATCAGCGAGTTCACGGCGCTGACATTACTGGTTTCCAGCGCCCCAGCGGCCAGATTCACGCCAGCATCAGCCGGAGCAATCTGATTGCTTTTAGTGCGGAACAATCCATCATCGCCACGCACCATATCGGCATCGGGTGGATTCACCAATTTCAAGCGACCAATACTGACCGAGTTCTGCACCAGACCATTAGCCACCAGAGTCACCGTGCCATCTTTGGCGATATTGACTTCGGAGTCAGGCGGAACGGTGATAGTACCGCCATCGCCAATCACCGGCCGTCCATTATCGGTCACCAGCAAACCGGTTTCCGTTACTTGAAAAGCACCGTTACGGGTATAGGCTTCACGACCTGTGGCATCTTGCACGGCGAACCAACCACGACCATGCACTGCCATATCCAGCGGATTTCCCGTAGTCGTCAGGGTACCTCCGGAAAGATCAGCATTTGGCGTTGAGTCCACCACAAAAGTACGCGTAGGCATTCCAGGTCCATACACTGGCAAAGCCCTGAACGCGCCGTTTTGAGCTTTATAGCCATTGGTAGACGCATTTGCCAGATTATTCGCCGTCACAGCCTGCTGAAGCATGCTGTGCTTGGCGCCATTCATGGCAATGTAGAGCAAGCGATCCATAGTGGTTCCTTAAATCTTCCTTAAATGCTCTTAACTATGCTTAACGATTAACGTAGATTGACCAGTGTTTGCAGAATCTGGTCTTCCACCTTGATGGTCTGCGCATTGGCCTGATAAACACGTTGAGCGACGATCATGTCTACCAGCTGTTTGGTAAGATCCACGTTGGAATCTTCGGTAGCGGACGATTGCAACACCCCCACGCTACCGCTACCAGGCGTTTGACCGCTGATAGGATTGCCTGATTTTGAAGTTTCCACGTATTGATTATTGCCAATGTCCTGCAGACCTTGATCGTTCTTGAAAGTATCCAGCGTCACCTGACCCAGAGACTGGGTAACACCGTTGGTGTATTGGCCTATGATAACGCCGTCCTGACCCACGTTAAAGCCAGCCAGGGTTCCCGAGGTATAACCATCCTGCTTCAGATCATTGACAACGAATCCTGCACCAAACTGCGTGGAACCCGAGAAATTCACGTTATAGGTCAGGCCAGCCGCATTGATCCCCAAAGAGCCCAATTGCGCTGCGGTGATGTTCTGGCTGACGATACCCGATGCAGGAGAAGTCAACTTGCCGGATGTAGAGAAAACTAGAGAGGTCAACGGCGTTGGGTTAGTACCACCACCGGATAAGTCGGTGAACTGTTGCGACGCACCTGCAGGATTGGCTACGGTAGCATATACATTCCACTGTCCGGCAGCTACCGCTGCACCAGCTGCTTGTGCAGCAGCTCCGCCAGCTGCACCAAAATCAGCTGCAGGCAAGCCAGCGACTACTGCCTGAGCTGCAGCAATCTGCGCTGCAGACAAACCCGGCACTGCAGCGATCGCGACAGCAGCGGCAGCGGCGTTAGCGGATGAAATCGCTGCATTTGCCGTCTGCGCTGCTTGTATATTCGTACCACCGGCGCCAGCGACTGCATCGGCTACAGATTTGCCGGTGGTTGCCTGGGCAACGGTATCACCCGCCACGATATCGGCTTGATAGAAGGCATTGCCCGCAGAAGCCTTGGCGAAATACATGGTGTAAGTGTGTGCATTACCCAGACTGTCATATACCGAGATAGCGGTAGAATTATTGTAAGAAGAGGCGTTACCGAAAGCAAAAACCGGCACGGTAGGGGCCGCTAATCCGGAATTCAGATTAACTTGGGCTGTCACACCGGTGCCGGCTGCACTACCGCCGGTTACCTGAGGTGGAATGCTACCGCTGGTTGGCAACTGGATATTCGACAATACATTGGCGATTACGCCGTTGGTTGCCTGATATCCCTGCAACTTTAGGCCGGTAGCGTTCACAATGAAGCCGTTCTTGTCCAATTGGAATTGGCCGTTACGGGTGTAACTGATCGCACCGTTATTACTCATACGGAAGAATCCGCCACCGTTGATCGCAATATCAAGCGGATTGGTATCAACCGTGATCCCGCCCTGGGTGAATTGCTGAGAAACGGTGCTTACCTGGGCACCCAACCCGACCTGAGGCGCACCGGCACCGTTCAGCGAGTTTGCATAGATGTCGGCAAACTCGGCCCGTGAATCCTTGAAACCCACGGTGCTGGCATTGGCTACGTTATTGCCGATGACGCTGAGGCTGGTATCTGCTGCGGTTAATCCGCTTAATCCTTGTTGAAAGCCCATTACTATCTCCTTAAATTTAGTATTTTTACAAAACTTCTAACACAGAGGACACAGGCACATTACCCAGCCCTGATATATTCAGTGTCGGCGTAGCACCATTCAGCAATACGCTATTCACATTGCCCGCAGTCAGCGAAACCGGAGAAACCGAATTGCCGCTCGCAGTTGCAGTGACGGCAAACTTATAATCACCCGCGGCTGCAACGCCGCCAGCATCAGTGGTGCCATCCCAAGCAAACAAGCCAACGCCTGCTTTCTGGCTGCCCAAATCGATGGTTTTGACAGTCGCTCCGGTAGAATCGACTACCGTGATTTTGACATCGTCTGCTGCGGTAGGTAATTGGAATCCGCCAGCACCACTAAACCCGCTCTTCGCATTGGTGTCTGCTGCGAGACCGATAAGCGAACCTGGCGCCACTGCGGTGTGCCCGATCAAACCGGCAGTCTGGTAAGCCTGAGAAGCGCTCATATCTGACAAGGTCTGATTCAACTGTTGAATTCCGGTGACAGTACTTAACTGTGCCATTTGCGATGTGATCGCCGCATTGTCCATTGGGTTCAGTGGATCCTGATTTTGCAGTTGCGTAACCAGGAGAGTGAGGAATCGATCGGTCTGATCCTTAACCGATGGCAATCCACCGCTAGTAGAGGATGTGCCTGCGGTACCTGATGTATTCGAGACTGGAGTTGTCATAATTGGTTCTGCCTTTCCTAATGCTGTTTATAAAGTGTTTGTTTACAAAACTACTTAAGTCCCTAGCGCGATCGTGCGCTGAATGAGCGCTTTGGTCGTATTCATTACTTCTACATTGGCTTGATAAGAACGCGATGCAGAAATCATATTGGTCATTTCTTCAACCACATTCACGTTCGGCATAGTGACGTAGCCCTTTGGATCAGCATATGGGCTGGCAGGGTCGTACACCAGCTTCATAGGAGAGGGATCATCAATCACTTTTTGTACAACAACTCCCGACACACCTTTTGGGGTCTCTGCCGAAATGGGTTTGGCTTCAAACACCACCTGTTTGGCAACGTAAGCTTTGCCGTTGGAGCTGGTTACGCTGTCCGCGTTGGCCATATTACTGGCCACCACGTTAAGGCGCATGGACTGCGCCGTCATTGCGGAACCGGCTATTTCAAATATGCTGGATAAAGACATTAATTGCTCCTCAGGGCGTAACCGTCGCCTTGGATAGTGCCGTTGATGAAGGTGAGGGTAGACATGTAGCTGAGTGAATTCTCAGCGAATTGCCCTTGCTCGATGTTACTGTCTACGGTGTTACCGTCGATACTGGGTTGCACCGCTGTGCGATACAACGGCTTCACACCATTGATGCCACTGGTATCCAGACCGCTCAGATGACGCTCGTTAGTCTTCTTTAGCTCCAGTCCGCTGGTGATTCCTGCCAGCGCCTTTTTCATGGAATCAGCAAAATCAATATCAACCGCGTTATAGTGCGGCGTGTCGGCGTTAGCGATGTTGGAAGAAATAAGCTGTTGCCGGTAGGTACGCAGGGCGAGCGCTTTTTCCTGGAATGCAAAGGCTTTGTCGATGCTGTTCATACTGCCAAAATCCTAATAGAAATAGATGACAGACCGAATTAAGCATTATCCATGCCAAGCATCAGGAATGGCTTAAATAAAGGGGTTCAGAGGTACTGCAGGAAAAAACAGGGGGCCGCCATGGCAAGAGCTTGCCGCTTATGGCAAACAAACCAGGTCATAAGCGGAGTATCGGCGTAGCGGCTAATTTCTTGAGTTCAGCGAAATTCACCGTCTTATACATTCGCGCCAAAAACGCGATTACGTCCAGCATTTTTAGCGCGATACATCGCTTCATCGGCACGCTTGACGATTGATTCCTGCAATTCCATAGGCTGACGCTCAGCGACGCCCGCGCTAAAGGTGATCAAGGCCTTCTGATTTTCATGCATAAAGATAATTTTGGTAAGATCGCGCTGCACCCGTGTCATCACCTCTATACCTTCCTCCATGCTGGTTTCCGGCAAGATAATAACGAACTCTTCTCCACCATAACGCGCCAGAACATCAGAGGGACGTAACGCTTCACGTGTCACCAGCGCCAGATGTCTTAACGCTGCATCGCCGCCATCATGCCCCATGGTGTCGTTGAGTTTTTTGAAATGATCGACATCTAGTAAGGCCACACTGATTGGCCTGCCCGCGCGCTCGGCACGACTGAATTCACGTTCAAACGCTTCATCCATACCACGACGGTTAAGCGTTCCCGTCAGGTAGTCTTCATGCGCCAGTTCACTGAGCTGGCTGATCTCCATCGTCAATTCCCTGAGTTTGGTATGGGCCTCATCCGCTTTGATCTGCATGTCCTGCATATCGTCATGAGCCCGCAGTGAATCCATTTGCATGGAGTGCGTATCACGCATCAGGCCATCCAGCACAGCACTCAACTCCACCACATCCTGAGTTTTGCTGATCTGGGTCTGATAACCCTCTATTTTTCCATGATAACGGTTAGTGTATTCCGTCATCTGTGCAAGTCGAGCGACGAAATCCTCCGCCATCTTTTTCATCGCCTCTCTGGCCTCTATCACGCTGTGCTTGAGCTTGCCTTGCTTGAATAGCAATTCTTTCAAAGCACTCTCCGCCTCATATAACGTGCCGATTTCGAGCGGTTGCATCATGATTTCGTTAATGATTTGCGTCTGACCCTGCATCCATTCATCGTCTATCACCAGTTCGGAGACGTTAGCCATCAGCAGGCGCATCAGCTGCAACAATGCCTCATGTAAGCGCGATTGGGCGTCTCGATTGATCTCCAGGCGCATCCAGAAGGATTTGAGCGATGTTCCCAGGCTGTAAAGTTGTTTATCGGTGCGTGCTGACTTGGCCTGATCCAGCACTTCCTGAGCGTGACGGGCAAGCTCAGGTAAGTGGCTTAGACTTGCCAGCACGCCGAACTCCAAGGTTTGTACCAGCATCTCACGCCACCAGATGGCAGTCGCCGCTGGGGAACCTGGTGCTTCTTCATCAGCGGGCTGAGAAGATTCCTTCAATTCTGCCAGTAATTCTGGCGGCAGATTTTCACCCTCGCCTCGCCATAAGGCTGTGAGGCCTTGCAGCTTGCTTGCCAGAGCAGTCGCATCACCTCCGAAATTACTAAGTACACGGTCTATCGCATCTTTTTTCTTGCTGCGGGTATAACCGGGACGATTTGCTTCCAGCTCATTCAATACCTCACGTAGAATCTCACCCCAGCTTCCACTGACATTGCCTGCCGGCATCAATTGGCGAACCAGCTGCTCCAGCGCTGCCATGTCCCCCTTGGCGGCGGCGGCTTCCATCTGCGCTGCCAATCCCAGCCACTTGGAATTGGAAGTACCTGCATCGCGCAAGGCACGTGTGAGCATCTGCAATGGAGATTCAGTTTTGACGCCGGCAATATCGTCATACGCACGGCGGAAATTGTCCGGTGTGGGCGGCAATTGACGTTCACCTAGTTCGCGTAGCGCCAGACGGGCAATATCGGTTGGAGTTTGCTGTTGCGCCATCATTTATACTCTATGGAAAGTCAGCCTAAGCCTTGTGGTATACGTTATATTTATAGTACTTAATATTTACTGCACGAGACTATTACTCTATTCATATTCTATTCACTGCATTATGTTCCCACACCTGTATGCTACATGCTAATGCGTAATATCTTCTTAGTCTTCACTTTTCTGCCTCTCTTGGCAACTGCTGACGTGATTGAATGGCAATCACTCGAAGCGGTACAGTCTGCGGCGGAATCCTTTGTTCAGGAAAGAACGGCCAATATCGATGGCGACGTCAGTATAAGCACAGCCGCGCCAGACAAACGCATTAAAGTTCCAAGTTGTGACCATCTGGAAACCTCTCTTCCCAGCGGCAACCACTTATGGGGCCGCACTAGCGTCAAAGTCAGTTGTTCCAGCCCCAGATGGGCATTGTACGTACCCGTCACGGTCAGAGTCACCGGCAAAGCACTGGTCGCTACCCGCTCCATAGGCAGCGGACAAGTGATCGCCGATCAGGATGTTGAAGTCCAGATACTTGATCTGACCCCCTACCCCATAGGTGTATTCACTCGGCCTGAACAGGCCATAGGCAAAACGACTGCCGCCAACATCCCTGCCGGCAATCCCCTACGCGCAGAAGTTTTAAGAGCGCAGTTTGCGGTCAAACAAGGTCAACATGTCGTCGTCATTGCCAAGGGTGCGAGCTTCAAAGTCACCTCCGAAGGCGTTGCCATGAACAATGCTGCGGTCGGTCAGATCGTGGGGGTTAAAACCAGCTCCGGGCAAATGGTAAAAGGCATTGCAACGGATAATGGCATGGTGGAAATCAACTTTTAGTAGTTTTCAATTCTAAGCTGGGCATTCAGCCCAGCTCAGAATCCAGCTAACTGCTAATGGCTGATCGGCAGCCAATTCAAGGTGCCTGCCTTCATATCCGGCACCAGAATGAATTTACCATCGCCCGATATATTGATGTCTGCTGCAGACTGATAGCCGTCTTTGACTAATTTCACAGTACCGTCCGCTTTCACCGTAAATACCCGACCGTTCTTCCAGTCACTGACCCAGATGACATTCTTGCGATCACGTGCTACGCCATCACCACCGCCAAAACCTTCGGCAATCGCCTCCATCTTGCCGGTAGCTATCTTGATGCGATATAAAATCCCAGACACGAAATCCACCATCAGGATATGTTCCTTACCATCAGCCAGCACCCCATTAGGTGCAAGCACGCGTGGGTCGTCACCATTGACCAGCGTAGTCACCTTGCCTTTTGCGTCAACCTGATACACTGCGCCACCCTTGCCTTGCAGGTCGCCGCTGTCAGATACATATAGCAGGCCGTCATCACCGAATGCGAGGTCGTTCAGGAATTGAGGCTTGACCGGGAAAGCATCCGCTGCGGCAAAAACACTCCATTTGCCATTTTTTGCAATCTTCAAGATACGTGTCTTGTCTGCAACGTAAAGCACACCCTTGGCATATGCCAGACCTTTAGGATCATCCATGCCAGTGGCAAACGGTTTGACTTTGTCGCCTTCTATGATGGCAATGCCTCCATCTCCATCCTTACCAAACTCGCCTATCTCCGAAACGTAAATATGGCCATCGACCACCAGTACCGATTCCGGCATACGCAGTCCTGTCACCACTTTGTCTGCACCATAGGCACTTGGCAGGCACACTGCAGCCAGCATGGCTATGATAGAAAACTTTGTTGAAATGTTGCGCGTCAATTTAATACTCCTTAATGTTTAAAATCGTTTTCACAAGTAGTTGTTAACTGGGTTAGTCATTATTTCTGGGAGAGGACAGTACTGCCGCCATGCTGCAAGGGCTGCGGGTAAAACCTGCAGCCATTGCAGACTGAATTTTAGTTTGCAGGTTGCTGTCTGCTTGCAGTTTAAGCATGATCTGGCGCATGGCATCGTCAAAGGCCAGACTTACTTCATCCACTACAAATATCGAGTTGATGCTTCCATCATGCTGCCCTTCGGCTTTATAGGTGGCTAACGGACGTCCGTCCCCGAGATGAAGCTCGACTTTGAGTTTGGCGTAATAAGTGCCTACCGCAGGATTGTAAACCAGGCGTGGCTTGACCCAGGCGATGATATCCGCACGCTTTCCGGCATCGCAGGTGCTTACGTCTGCAAACTTCGTCGCCAGCGCCTTGGTAGCCGCCTCCTCTGCAATCTCGGCCTGATAGACCCAGCGCGTATAAAGTGGCGCAACGCCTACCAACACCGGATGGTTATATTTTTCCGGACTCATATAAACGATCAGACTTGGTTCTCCCTCTGCCCACGCCGAACTGATCGCGAACAGGCTCAGCGCCAATGCCATGACAATTTGTTTAATAACACCTTGCTTCATAACCCCTTGTTTCATTTGGGCTCTCCCTTGTATTCGATTCGGTAAACCAATCCAGCTCTATCATCCGAGACGTACACAGCGCCGTCCAGCGGGCTGACCGCCAGACCTACAGGCCGCCCCCAGGAACCTACGGCACTTAACCAGCCAGTCACAAAATCGCTCACTGCCTCAGGCTTGTTTTGCACAAAATGTACTCTCACTATTTTATACCCACTCGGCTGATGCCGGTTCCATGAACCGTGCAATGCCACCAGCATATCGCTACGATACTCGGAGGGAAAATTGGTTTTATCCAGAAACACCAAGCCTATCGGCGTACTGTGTGACGGAAATGTCATCGCCGGAGCCTGCATGCTAGCGCAGAAATCATTACTGGAATCAATATTGGCTGGAAAATTCGGATCGTTCACGTGGTCGCCCCAGCAATGAGGCCAACCGTAATTCGCGCCAGCTTTGATCACATTCAAGTGCTCGGGTGGCAGGTCATCTAGTGCAGCTGCCCCTTTCTTATCGGCGCGCATATCCGCCCCATCGTTGGTGGCATACATCTCACCCGTGACCGGATGCCACACATAATCCTGTGAATTACGTAATCCTGTTGCCCAGATAGGATTCGGCGCATGTCGGCCGTACGTGGTTAAGGCCCCGGCAGGTATACCCTCCATGGTGTAGCGTAATATGCTGGCACGTAATGGATCCGCCTCATCGCACACATTACAGCTTGAACCTACACTCACATATAAAAAACCGTCAGGACCTAGCTTAACCGTTTTTAGCGTATGTCCACCGCTAGGCAAATTGCTGATGATTTGCTTTACGCCATCCGGCTGTAATTTCACCACGCCATCCTGATTCGCCACATACAGTTTGTTATCGATGAATGCAAGGCCTTGCGGCGCATTCATGTGATCGGCAACGGTGACGATTTCATCCGCCACGCCATCGTGATTGCGGTCCGGCAGCATAACGACTTTGTTATCCCGTCCCAGCGACAGATACAGATCGCCTGCAGGCGAAAACGCCATGAATCTTGGACCACGAAAAAAGTCGCTGCCGCCAGGGTTGAGTCTGGCGAATACGTGTATGCTGAAACCAGGTGGAAGTTGTAATGCTGCTGCGGGATTGTCCGGCACAGAAACGACTTGTGCCATGTCGGCACATGCCAACAGTGGAAAAACTAGTGCAATCGCTACAGAGCACACGCTGAGAAAAAACTGGTGTGCTCTGTAATTCAAGTATTTCAATCAGTAGTAAACCAGGTGTCTTTTACTGAATCAGAAGCACTTTTCGTCTTGGCAACCATCATCCTTGGCACCGTATTTCACCAGAATATCGGCTGTCGCAGCACGACCTTCCTGACGCGTTACACGCAATACAGAAATACCACCGCGCATCTGGATGTTAGGGTCACCGCCGTTTTTCAGCAGATATTCCAGCAACTCGTTGTTGCCATCATAAGCGGCGGTTGCAACCGGAGTCAGCTTGGTGATTGGATGTTGATAATTGATGTTGGCACCGTGTTCAACCAGAAACTTGACCATGGGTAGTTGGCCCTGGGAGGTAGCTGACAATACCGGAGCCCAGCCAAAGAACACATCATTGACCTTCATCACGCCTGAATCCAGATATTTTTTGACAATAGGAATATTGCCATCTACCACAGCACCACAGAACTCGATCTGTTCATCGTCGGTGTATGCAAATACATGGGTTGAAAGTAGCAGTAGTACTGCTAGAAAAATCGCCTTTATTGTTCTCACGTTTCTTATCTCCAATTAAATAAATTTTTAACCTACAAACTTACGTGCATTTCCAAACATACGTAACCACGGCCCTGCTTCGTTCCATCCATCTGGTTTCCATGAATGCTGTACTGCTCGGAATACCCGCTCAGGATGCGGCATCATAATGCTAAAGCGCCCGTCAGGAGTGGTCAAACCGGCAATTCCCATGGGCGAACCGTTGGGGTTGAACGGATAGGTTTCCGTCGCTTTACCGTAGTGATCAACAAAACGCACACTCACCAGCTTATCTTGCAGCACTTCTTCGACATGCCGTTGCGCAGAAAATTCCGCAAAACCTTCACCATGCGCTACGGCAATAGGCATGCGGCTACCAGCCATGCCATTAAAAAACAGAGAGGGCGATTCTAACACTTCAACCAAAACAAAACGCGCTTCGAACTGCTCGGATTTATTTCGCACAAAATGTGGCCATAACTCTGCGCCCGGGATGATCTGGTGCAGATTACTCATCATCTGGCAGCCATTGCATACCCCTAGAGCAAATACATCCTGACGCTGGAAAAATGCGCTGAATTCATCGCGCGCGCGCATATTGAACAGAATAGACTTAGCCCAGCCCTCACCTGCCCCCAGCACATCGCCATAGGAAAATCCGCCGCAGGCGACGAAACCTGCAAAATCGCGCAAAGAGACACGCCCGGCAATGATGTCGCTCATATGTACATCTCGCGCCTCAAAGCCGGCACGGTCGAATGCAGCCGCCATCTCCACCTGTCCATTTACCCCTTGTTCGCGTAATACCGCTAGCTTTGGCCGAGCCAGATTGAGGTAAGGCGCAGCGACATTGTCATGTGCGTCAAACGTCAGTTCGACGCTTAAACCGGGGTCGGCAGCGTCCAGAATATTGTCGTATTCCTGTTGTGCGCATTGCGGATTATCCCGCATGCTTTGCATGCGATAGGTGGTTTCCGACCAGATGCGATGCAGGGTTATGCGCGACTCACTCAGCACTATCTTGCCGTTACATTTGATATGGATGCCTACACCCGACTGCGGCTTAGCCACTACCCTGGCCATGCCGTCAAACACTTCCAATACAGCGTCAACATCGGCAGCAGACACCTGCAACACCGCGCCCAATTCTTCGCTGAACAAGGCCGGAATCATGGCAGTTTCACCCAGGTCTACTTCGAGTGCGCAATGTCCGGCAAAAGCCATTTCCAGTAGCGTCACCAATAACCCGCCGTCCGAACGGTCGTGATAGGCTAGTATCTTGCCCAGACTATTGAGCGTCTGTACCCCGGCAAAGAATGTTTTCATGTCTTTCGCGCTATCCTGGTCCGGAGCAGTATCCCCGGTCTGCCCGAATACCTGAGCCAGCGAGGAACCTCCCATACGATTTTTGCCGCGTCCCAGATCCACCAGCACCAATACCGTATCACCTTCGCGCAATTGCGGTGTCAGGGTAAGCCGTGCATCCAGCACCGGCGCGAATGCCGTCACCACCAACGAGATCGGGGCAGTCACCGCCTTGCTCACGCTCTTATTATCCAAGGCCTTGTCGTCCCAGACCGTTTTCATCGACATCGAATCCTTGCCGACCGGAATGCTGATACCTAATGCCGGACATAGCTCCATGCCCACCGCCTGCACTGTGTCGTAAAGCGCAGCATCTTCGCCTGGGTGCCCCGCAGGAGCCATCCAGTTGGCGGAGAGCTTGATCTCGCCGATCTCTCCAATATAGCTTGCAGCGATATTGGTCAACGCTTCGCCTATGGCCATACGACCGGAGGCCGGCGCATCCACCAGCGCCAGCGGTGCTTTCTCTCCAATGGCAAATGCTTCTCCGCTATAGGTCTGGTACCCTGCAAGAGTGACCGCCACATCGGAGACCGGCACTTGCCACGGGCCTACCATCTGATCTCTGGCAACCAGCCCGGTAACAGTGCGGTCGCCTATGGTGATGAGAAAGGTCTTATCGGCGACGCCCGGCAGATGTAGCACGCGGGTCACGGCCTCATTCAGATCAATGCCGCTATAGTCGAATGCCGGAAGAGTGTGCTTTTGATGCGTGACATTACGCGTCATTTTCGGCGGTTTGCCCAGCAATACCGATAACTCCATTTCTGCAGAGTTATTTTCAAAATAGCCGTCTTCCACAATCAATTGCTGTTGCTCCGTCGCCTTGCCGACAATCGCAAACGGGCAACGCTCGCGATCGCATATCTGCCTGAATAGCTCGATATTTTCGGGCAGTATGGCCAGCACGTAGCGCTCTTGCGCCTCGTTACACCATACCTCTTTTGGTGACATGCCCGGCGCTTCGTTGTGGATGTCACGCAACTGGAATATCGCGCCGCGACCTGCATCGTTCACCAGTTCGGGGAATGCATTGGAAAGCCCACCTGCGCCTACATCGTGGATGGCAAGGATTGGGTTCGCATCACCCATCTGCCAGCACCGGTCTATCACTTCCTGCGCACGGCGTTCCAGTTCCGGATTACCACGTTGTACTGAGTCGAAATCCAGGTTCTCTGCATTAACCCCGGTATCCATGCTGGAAGCCGCACCGCCGCCGAGGCCGATCAACATGGCCGGGCCGCCCAGTTGTATCAAACAGGCATGCGGAGGAATGGGGTGTTTCTTCGAGTGCTGGGCCGCGATATTGCCGATGCCTCCCGCAAGCATGATAGGTTTGTGATAACCGCGCACTTCGCCCGCGCGCTCTATTTCAAGTGTGCGGAAATACCCGGCAATGTTGGGACGCCCGAACTCATTGTTGTAGGCCGCACCGCCTAATGGTCCATCCACCATGATCTGTAAGGCAGAAGCGATACGTTCCGGCTTGCCGTAGCTGCCTTCCCAAGGTTGTTCAAAACCGGGGATATTCAGATTGGATACCGAAAAACCAGTCAACCCGGCTTTGGGTTTGGAACCGCAGCCCGTAGCACCTTCATCACGAATCTCGCCGCCAGCACCGGTGGCTGCCCCGGCAAATGGGGAAATAGCTGTGGGATGATTGTGGGTCTCCACTTTCATCAGGAAATGCGTGTCCTGTTCTGTGTAGCCGTAACTGCCATCCGCCCGTGGATAGAAGCGGCGCGTCATGCCGCCTTGCACCACGGAAGCATTATCGGAATAAGCCACCACAGTCTTGCCGGGGTGCAGCTTGTGCGTGTTGCGTATCATGCCGAATAGGGATTTTGTTTGCGCCACACCGTCAATCACCCAGTCGGCATTGAATATCTTGTGGCGACAGTGCTCGGAATTCGCCTGAGCGAACATCATCAGCTCCACATCTGTGGGGTTGCGTTTGATGCGCGTGAAATTATCCACCAGATAGTCAAGTTCGTCGGCAGATAATGCCAGCCCCAGCTGCATATTGGCAGCTTCAAGCGCGGGCCTGCCGCCATTGAGGATGTCTATATGTGCCAACGGTTGCGGCTCAGTTGTTTCCACCAGTTTTTCGGCATCATCCAGCGTAGTGAATACTGCTTCCGTCATGCGGTCATGGATGAGCGCTGTTAAAGATTGTTTTTCATTCGCCGAAAGCGGCTTGCCATCGCTGGTGGTGACGTAATACACCACCCCGCGTTCCAGCCTGGTCACGACCTCCAACCCGCAATGCCGGGCGATGTCGGTAGCGCGCGAGGACCAGGGAGAAATGGTGCCGGGACGCGGGATCACCAGGAATAATTCACCGCGCGGAGTCTCTTCTGCCATTTTCGGGCCATAGGTCAGTATCTTGGCAAGCGACGCCTGCTGCGATGTGTTTAGCTCTCCCTCAGACCAGATGAAGTGCCAGAATTCTGCGTAAAGATGTGAGATTCGCGGTACGGCGGGCTTTAGCGCGGTCAGAATCTTGTCGAGACGAAAGGAAGAGAGGGCGGCGCTACCACGTATGCGAAGCATGAGAAATTGAGCGTATTTAGTAAACCTCAATTTTACCAGAAAGCGAGGTGCTAAGTTCCGGCTGCACGTTGTATTGTAGTTTGAATAAACTTATCCAATTGCGCAGCAAAGGCCTGTCGGTCGCTCTGATTAAAACTGGCAGGGCCGGAGATGTCCACGCCGCTGCCGCGCAGCTCTTCCATGAAATTACGCATGCCAAGGCGCTGATTGATATTGTCCAGGGTATAGAGTTCCCCGCGCGGATTGAGCGCATGCCCCCCGCTAGCGATGACTTGGGCGGCCAGGGGAATATCCGCAGTGATCACCAGATCACCCGGCTGTACTTCCTGCACGATCTTGTTGTCCGCCACATCAAAACCTTGCGGCACCTGCATTGCCCTGATGAAAGGTGAATGCGGTACGCGCAATAGCTTGTTGGCCACCAGTGTGGTCATGATGCTTGCGCGTTGCGCCGCCCGGAATAGGATTTCTTTAATGACCATGGGGCAAGCATCGGCATCTACCCAGATTTGCATCAGCCTGCTCCAATTGCAGCGTCTTTGATTTCTTGCAGAAATGCATCTCCATAGCGTGCCAGTTTGGCCTGCCCTATGCCGCTGATGCGCCCCATTTCATCCAGAGTTTGCGGCTTCTGGTTAAGTATCTCGAGCAAGGTGCTGTCATGGAAGATGACGTATGGGGGTACTCCCTGCTCCTTCGCCAACTCCATACGCTTGGCTTTAAGAACCAGCCATAATGGATCATCGTTGGCACCGGCGTAAGCTTCTTTGACGCGGCTGGAGCGTTCGACTTTGCTGGTTTTTCGAGACGACACTTCGGCATCGCGCCGCAGCCATATTTCCTGCTCGCCGCGCAATACCGGACGCGCAGTTTCGGTGAGCTTCAGGCCACCGTAGAGCTGTATATCCGATTCCAGGAATCCGCCTGCAACCAGTTGCCGAAATACGCTGCTCCACTGCGCCTGCGCCAACCCCTGGCCTACGCCGAAAGTAGACAGCGTTTGATGATTGAATTGCTGAATCTTTTCCGTGTTTTTGCCCAGCAATACATCGATCAGATGTACCACGCCAAAACGCTGGCCGGTTCGATAAACACATGACAACGCCATCTGCGCAGCTTGCGTGGCATTCCAGGTGTCGACCGGTTGCAAACAGTTGTCACATTGGCCGCAGTCACCCGGGTGCTGTTCACCGAAATAACGTAATAATGTCTGGTGGCGGCAGGCGGTGGATTCACAGAAGCCAAGCAGCGCATCCAGCTTTTGCCGCTCTACCCGCTTGCGTTCCTCCGGTGCATCGCCGGAATCCAGCATCTGGCGCATGGAAACCACATCTCCCAGGCCATAGGTCATCCAGGCGTCCGCGGGTAAGCCATCACGCCCGGCACGGCCAGTCTCCTGATAATAGCCTTCCATGCTCTTGGGCAAGTCAAGATGGGCGACAAAACGTACATTGGGCTTATCTATACCCATGCCGAATGCCACAGTCGCCACCATGATCACGCCCTCTTCGCGCAAGAATCGGCGTTGATTGGCGTTGCGGGTCTCAGTATCGAGTCCGGCGTGATACGGCAGGGCATCCCAGCCACGCGTCTTCAGCCATTCGGCAGTTTCTTCCACTTTTTTGCGCGACAGGCAATAAACGATACCTGCATCGTCAGGGTGTTCGGCCTGAAGAAACGCTTCAAGTTGCTGGCGGGCATTGGCTTTTTGCGTGACTCTGTATTTGATATTGGGACGGTCGAAGCTGGATACGAATTGCCGTGCGTCTTCCAGAGCCAGACGTTCAACGATCTCGCCGCGCGTCGGCGCATCGGCGGTGGCGGTAAGTGCGATGCGCGGTACCGCAGGGAAACACTCATGCAACACGGTCAACTGGCGATATTCTGGGCGGAAATCGTGCCCCCATTGCGACACGCAATGTGCTTCGTCTATGGCGAACAGGGCAATGCCGTTTCTGGCCTGCACTTGTTCCAAAAGTGACAGAAAATTGGGCATCAGCAATCGTTCCGGCGCGACATAAAGTATCTTTAATTCGCCACGCGTCAGTTGCCCGGTAACTTGACGAGATGATTCGGCATCCAGACTGGAATTGAGAAAAGCCGCCTTGACTCCAAGTTGCTGCAATGCCTCCACTTGATTTTGCATCAGCGCGATCAACGGCGAAACCACGATGGCAACGCCGTCGCGTAGCAATGCCGGAAGTTGGTAGCATAACGACTTACCCCCACCGGTGGGCATCAGCACTAGCGCATCGCCGCCTGCCGATAGGTGCTCAACGATGGCTTGTTGCGCATCGCGAAAAGCGCTGTAGCCGAAGATGTCGTGCAGAAGCTGTAGCGGAGTGTGGGTGGTGGGCATGCAAATTGGATTTTACCCGAAACGGGTTCACTGGATTGCGACTAGTTACTGTATCGAGCCTATATGTATCGAACCCTGAACAATACCAGCGCGATTCCACACTTGTTCTGGCGGGTAGAGGTGCTTTCCGCTATAATCCGCAACCTCCTAGCTGGGGCTCTATGCCAGCTGGCCCGGTCGGGATGTAGCGCAGCCTGGTAGCGCACTTGCATGGGGTGCAAGGGGTCGCGAGTTCGAATCCCGCCATCCCGACCATTTTTTTCATCTTCGTCACCACATCATCATGACCGTACAGTGGAAACCGAACGTCACCGTCGCCGCCATCATCGAGCAGGATGGCAAATTCCTCATGGTGGAAGAAGAGTGTGCCGATGGCTTACGCTTCAATCAACCCGCCGGGCATCTGGAAAACCAGGAGACCCTGTTGCAAGCCGTAATACGCGAAGTGCAGGAGGAGACCGCTTACCGTTTCCAGCCTGCCGCTCTGCTCGGCACTTATTTGTGGAAACACCCGGACAAAGACCTGACATATCTGCGCTTTGCCTTTATCGGCAACGTCACCGACCACGATCCCGAACAACCATTGGACGACGGCATCACTCGCGCTACCTGGATGACCGCTGACGAGATCCGTGCGTCGCAACAACGGCATCGTAGTCCACAAGTGCTGCTATGCCTGGAACATTATCTGGCAGGGCAGCGCTTCCCTCTTACTGTGATGGCACATCTATCGTGAAAATGCCGCGCGTGGTCGTCGGTTTATCCGGCGGAGTGGATTCATCTGTTGCTGCGTTGTTGCTGAAACAGCAGGGTTATGAGGTGGTTGGCCTGTTCATGAAGAATTGGGAAGACGACGACACCGAAGAGTTCTGTACTTCACGTCAGGATCTCATCGATGCGGCAGCTGTCGCCGACCGCATCGGCATCGAGATCGAAGCAGTCAATTTTTCCAAGGAATACAAGGAAAAAGTATTCGCCAATTTTCTGGCGGAATATAGTGCAGGACGCACGCCTAATCCCGATATCCTATGTAATTCGGAGATCAAATTTCGCGCTTTCCTGGATCATGCCATGGAATTGGGGGCCGACCTCATCGCCACCGGTCACTACGCCAGAGTGCGTGAGGTGGATGGCTTGTTTCAACTACTGAAGGCGGAGGACGGCAGCAAAGATCAAAGCTACTTTCTTTATCGCCTGAATCAGTCACAACTGGCGAAAACGCTGTTTCCTCTGGGCGACCTATACAAACGCGATGTGCGTGAGATAGCCCGTCAAGCAGGGCTACCTACCAGTGAAAAAAAGGACTCTACCGGCATCTGTTTCATCGGTGAGCGCCCTTTCCGTGAATTCCTCAATCGCTATCTACCCAGGCAACCTGGCGAAATGCGTACGGCTGAAGGCAAGGTCGTCGGCCGCCATGAAGGGCTGATGTATTACACACTGGGTCAACGCCAGGGGCTGAATATCGGTGGTAGCAAGGATGGCAGCGGAGAGCCGTGGTTTGTTGCTGCCAAGGACATGGTCAACAATGTGCTGACCGTAGTACAGGGGCATGAACATCCGCTATTGCTTAAACAACGCTTGGTGGCGCAGGACCTGCATTGGATCGCAGGCCATCAACCGCGTGAGCATTGGGTGTATGCGGCCAAGACCCGCTACCGGCAGGCCGATGCGCCTTGCGAGATCGACTCGCTTACCGCGTCATCGGGTGAGATCTGTTTTGCTGAAAAGCAATGGGCGATCACGCCTGGGCAATCGGTGGTGGTGTATGAAAGCCAAGTATGTTTAGGTGGGGGCATTATCACCTAAACAAGTTAGGCTTTAGGCGGTGCTTTATCGCCTAAAGATGCTTGGCTTCAGTGGAGGCTAATGCCCGCAACACGGGCGTTATGCCGAAGCTAGAGCCAGGTCTGTCTTGGCGGCGGAATAATCGTGTAACCTTGACTGGTCAATCAGCGAATTGCAATAACTCCGCCACTTCCTGTAATTCAGCGCGTAACCCAGCCCAATCAAATGGCATCGCTTCCACCTCAACGACAGGTGGAACAAATGGGATCACTTCAGCCACAGGCGCTGCAACCGCGGTCTGAGCCGATTCTTCCAGTCGGTGACGTGCACCGTTGATGGTAAAACCTTGCTCATACAGCAGATCGCGGATGCGACGGATGAGGATGACTTCATGATGCTGGTAATAGCGACGGTTGCCGCGTCTTTTGACTGGCTTAAGCTGCGTAAACTCCTGCTCCCAATAGCGCAGCACATGCGGCTTGACCCCACACAGGTCACTTACTTCACCAATAGTGAAATAACGCTTTGCCGGAATGGGCGGTAGTGGGGTTTTACTTACGGCTTCCGGCATAAGTTTGTTCCACAGTGGTCTTTAACTTTTGACTTGCGTGGAATGTCACAACGCGACGCGCTGTGATAGGGATACCTTCGCCGGTCTTGGGGTTACGACCAGGTCGTTCGGATTTTTGACGCAACTCGAAATTGCCGAAACCAGACAGTTTTACAATCTCACCATCTTCCAGCGACGTGCGGATTTCCTCAAAAAAGGCTTCCACCATATCCTTGGCTTCACGTTTGTTCAGTCCGACCTGCTCAAAAAGCATGTCGGCTAAATCTGCTTTAGTTAGTGTCATACATACCCTCTTGCGTATTTATCAAGCTATTTTATCAATTACGTAAAACTGCACCAAATTTCTGCGACAACAAATCAAGCAACTTTGCTACCGCAGAATCAGCATCCTGATCCATCAAAGTTTTTTGAGTATCTTGCATAAGCACTAGAAATGCAAGGCTTTTTTTATGTTCTTCTATGCCTTTTCCGCGATAAACATCAAACAGGGCAATTTCACTGACTGCCGGAATGTTCGCATCCCGCATGGCATCTATGAGATTTTGCGCTGCAATGTTCTCGTCGACCACCACGGCGATGTCGCGGCGTAATGGCGGAAATTTAGCAATCTCTGTGAATTTTGTCACTGATGTTTTCAGCACTGCTGATAGCTCAAGTTCAAACATCACTACGCTCTGCAGCAATCCATATTGTTGCTGCCAGCGCGGATGTAAAATACCTATGACGCCGACATCTTCATCGCCGATGAAGATACGCGCACACTGTCCCGGATGCAAAGCTGGATGGGAAGCAACAACAAACCGCAGTGACGAACCCAACAATGCTTCCACATCGGCTTTTACATCGAAAAAATCTACTTTGCGCGCAACCTCACCCCATTGCTCAGGGTCAACATCTCCATAACACAAACCCGATAGTTTTGTCTTTTGCGCATAATTTGCACCGTCTTTTGTAAAACACGCACCGATCTCGAACAATCTGACCCGTTCCTGCTGACGATTCAGATTGAAAATCAGCGTATCCAGCAATCCACCAAAAATACTGGAGCGCATCACACTCATATTACTGGCGATAGGGTTGGCCAGTTTGATCGGGCTGTTATTACCGGCCAGATCACGTTCCCAGGCTGCCTCTACGAAACTGTATGTCACCACTTCCTGATAGGCTCTGGCTGCCAACACGGCACGAATATTATGTGCACTGCGCACACTCTCATTCTGCGGCAACATGTTCAGCGCTGCTATTGGCGGCAATGCCGGGATGTTATTGTAACCGTGCAAACGCGCCAGTTCTTCGATCAGGTCTTCTTCGATCTCAATATCAAAACGGTGCGAGGGTGGATTCACCACAAAATCATTACCGCGCTGCACGAACACAAAGCCCGATTCACCTAACATTTTGGCGATGGTCGCTTGCCCCAGCGCAATGCCCAATACCTTGTCGGCACGCTGCGTACGAAGTGTAACTGGCGAACGTTTCGGCAGATCGTTTATAGACACCGCCTCCGTCACTGGCCCGGGGCTGCCGCCGCAGATCTCCAGCACCAGTTGCGTGGCGCGTTCGATTGCGCCACGTTGCAGATTGAAATCGACTCCGCGCTCAAAGCGGTATGACGCATCCGATGAAAAGCCCAGCTCGCGCGCCTTACCGGCAATGACGGCAGGCTGGAAAAAAGCGCTTTCCAGAAACACTTCGCCAGTCGCTTCGCTCACAGCGCTATCCGCACCACCCATCACACCAGCAAGTGCCAGCGCCTGACTGTCATCGGCGATGAGTAATGTGTCGGCATCGAGTTTAACCTCCAGTTCGTTGAGCAGCTTGAGTTGTTCGCCGGGCTTGGCCCAACGCACATGGATGTGGCCTTGCAGCTTGCGATTATCAAAGACATGCAAAGGTTGCCCCAACTCCAGCATGACATAATTGGTGATGTCTACCAGTGCGCTGATACAGCGCAGTCCGCTACGCTCGATACGCTGCTTCATCCATTCAGGTGTAGCGCGGGTGGCATCGATACCGGTGATGATACGGCCGCAGTAACGCGGACAGGCTTGCACCGCATCCAGCACCACTTCACGCTGTTGATCGTGGGTAGCGGTCACCGGGGAAATGTCCGGCAGAGTAAGTGCGGTCGCGGTTAATGCGCTCACCTCGCGGGCAATGCCGGTCAAGGAAAGGCAATCTGCACGATTCGGGGTGAGTTTCAGCGTAAGGAGTTGGTCATCCAGCCCCAGATATTCGCGTATCGGCGCACCGACCGGAGCATCTTCCGGCAATATCATCAAGCCGCTGGCCTCCTCGGTGATGCCCAGTTCGCGTGACGAACACAACATGCCGAATGATTCTATGCCGCGCACTTTCGCCTGGCTGATCTCCAGCCCGGGCAATTTAGCACCCACCAGTGCACAAGGCACTTTCAGGCCGACCGCGACATTGGAGGCCCCGCACACGATCTGCAGCGGAGCGTTCTGGCCTACTGCGACCTGACACAGCTTGAGCTTGTCTGCATCAGGATGCTTTTCAACGGAGAGTACTTGCGCTACCACCACATTGCTAAAAGCTGCTGCGGCCGGACGCAACTCTTCCAGTTCCAGCCCGGCCATGGTCAGCAGGTCGCCCAACGCCTCGGTGGAGAGCGCGGGATTAACCAGACTGCGCAGCCATTGTTCAGAGAATTGCATAGTTTTAATTAAACTGGGTCTATTAAACTGGGCTAGTTAAATTGGGAAAGAAACCGTAAATCGCCTTCAAAAAACAGTCGCAGATCATTGATGCCGTAACGCAGCATCGTCAGACGGTCAGGTCCCATACCGAAGGCGAAACCTAGATACTTTTCCGGGTCTATGCCGCCCGCGCGCAACACGTTGGGGTGCACCATGCCGCAACCGGCGATCTCCAGCCAGCGGCCTTTATTGGCGCCGCTGATAAACGCAACATCGATCTCGGCAGATGGCTCGGTGAAGGGGAAGAATGACGGGCGGAAACGAACCTGTAACTCATCCGACTCGAAGAACTGGCGCAAGAAATCGATCACCACGCCTTTTAGCGCGGCGAAGCTGGCGTTTTCGCTGACCCACAGACCTTCCACCTGATGGAACATGGGGGAATGCGTCGCGTCCGAATCCACCCGATATACGCGCCCGGGGGCGATCATGCGTATCTCCGGCATGGTTTCCAGGCCGGCATATTTTTCCATATGCGCCTGCATGTAGCGTATCTGTACCGGGCTGGTGTGTGTGCGCAGCAGCACATCCTCGCGCACGTTGCCATCTTCGTCTCGCAAATAGAACGTGTCGTGCATGGAACGTGCAGGATGTTTTTCCGGTGTGTTCATGGCGGTGAAATTATGCCAATCGGTTTCGATCTCCGGCCCCTCAGCCACTTCAAAACCTATGGATTGGAATAGTCGTTCGATACGTGCCAACGTCTGCGATACCGGATGTATGCTGCCTACCCCGCGCCCGCGCCCAGGCAGTGTTACGTCCACCGTATCGCTCGCCAGCTTCTGCGCCTGCTCGGCCATTAATATGGATTCGCGTCTGCTGCTGACCAAGCCTTCCACGGCCTGCTTGGCTACATTGATCGCCGCCCCGGCTGCAGGGCGTTCTTCCGCCGACAATTTGCCTAACTGCTTTAGTTGTTCGGTAAGCACGCCGCTCTTGCCCAGGAAACGAGCTTTGACCTGTTCCAGATCGGAAATCGTGGCCACCGCCGCAAGTGCAGTTTCGGCTTCAGCAATGATGGGAGCGAATTGACTCATTTAATATGGATTATGCAGTATGAGACAAAAAATCAGAAAACAAAAAACCAGGAACAAAAAAAGGAGGCTCAGCCTCCTTTTTCTGCTTGCACCTGATTAAGCAGCGCCGAGGCTGGCCTTTGCCAATTCAACAAACTTGGCGAATGCCGGCTTATCGAACACAGCCAGATCAGACAATACCTTGCGATCCACTTCTACCGCGGATTTCTTCAAGCCGTTCATAAAGCGGCTATAGGTCAGGCCGAACTCGCGGGACCCGGCATTGATACGTGCGATCCACAAAGTGCGGAACTGACGCTTCCTTTGTCTACGGTCACGGTAAGCATATTGACCGGCCTTCATCACCGCCTGTTTGGCGATGCGATAGACGTTCTTGCGACGACCGCGATAACCTTTGGCAGCGTCTAAAACTTTTTTGTGTCGTGCGCGAGCGATGACACCACGTTTTACTCTTGGCATGTCTTCTCTCCTTTATGCGAACGGCAACATGGCGCGGATGGATTTCACATCACTCGCCACAATGTTTACGGTACCACGCAACTGACGCTTATTCTTGGTGGTCTTCTTGGTGAGGATGTGGCGCTTGAACGCCTGTCCCCGCTTGATAGTGCCACCAGCGCGGACTTTGAACCGCTTGGCTGCACCACTTTTGGTCTTCATCTTGGGCATTTTGTAACTCCTGGTTAAACTATTATTCATAGTCGGATTACTGAAATAAGCGATCGGGCATCCCATAGCCGCGTCACTTACTACTTTTACCGAGCTAGCTCAACTAAACAATTTCTTTAATCAAGCTGCTTTCGGCTTCTTAACGGGAGAAAGCACCATCACCAGCTGCCTTCCCTCCATTTTCGGGTACTGCTCTACTGCTGCATATTCTGCCAGATCGGCTTCCACACGCTTCAACAGGGCATGACCCAATTCCTGATGGGTGATTTCACGGCCACGAAAACGCAGCGTAATCTTGGCCTTGTCACCCTCTTCTAAAAATCGCACCAAGTTACGCAACTTGACGCCGTAATCGCCATCGTCCGTTCCCGGACGGAATTTCACTTCTTTAACATGAACCTGCTTTTGTTTTAGCTTGGTCTCGTGTTGCTTTTTGCTCTCACGATATTTGAATTTGCCATAATCCATCAGCCTGCAAACAGGCGGCTTGGCGGTAGGTGCAATTTCAACCAGGTCAATATCAGCCTCTTCCGCCAACGCCAACGCTTGTTGCAAACTGACGATGCCTATAGGTTCGCCTTCTATGCCGACCAGTCGAATCTCGGGTGTCGTAATGTCGCCGTTGATCCGTGTTTCTTTATCTTGAGCTATCGCAAATTCTCCAAGTTAATCCCGGTTATTTTTATCACCATCGTTAACAGGTGGTAACAATGTCCGGGTGAATTCAATAAAAACCTATTATCACTATTAAAATTTAAAACCAATACCAATAAAAACAAAACCGCGCTAACCCCTGTTTCTGACCTCGGCCGCAAGCTTGTCCAGCAAGTCTTGTAGCGGCATGGAACCTAGGTCTTCACCTTTTCGGGTACGCACGGCAAGTTGTCCACTTTGCATTTCCCTATCACCCGCAACTAACTGATAAGGGATACGCTGTAAGCTATGTTCGCGGATTTTATAGCTTATTTTCTCATTTCTCAAGTCTGATTGCACGCGCAAGCCTAACTGTTGCATTTGTGAGACAACATTTTGCACATATTCTGCCTGCGCACTGGTGATATTCATCACCACCGCTTGTACTGGAGCAAGCCACAATGGCATCGCTCCGGCATGGTTCTCGATCAGAATGCCGATGAAGCGCTCCATAGAGCCGAGAATAGCGCGGTGCAACATCACCGGCGGCTTGCGCGCGCTGTCTTCATCGACATATTCCGCGCCTAGACGTACCGGCAGATTGAAATCCAGCTGTATGGTACCGCATTGCCACAGACGACCTAATGAATCTTTTAACGTAAACTCCACTTTGGGACCGTAAAACGCGCCTTCGCCAGGCTGCAGGTCATACGCCAGCTTGTTCTGCTGCAACGCAGCCGCCAAACCGGCCTCCGCCTTGTCCCAGGTCTCGTCGCTACCTACGCGTTTTTCAGGGCGGGTGGAGAGCTTGACCAGCACATCGTCGAAACCAAAATCCTTGTACACATCTTGCAGCATGACGATGAACGCCGAAACCTCGCTTTGTACTTGCTCTTCGGTACAGAAGATATGCGCATCGTCCTGGGTAAAGCCACGTACACGCATCAGGCCGTGCAATGCGCCGGAAGGCTCATTACGGTGGCAGGAGCCGAATTCAGCCAGGCGTAACGGCAATTCGCGATAGCTATGCAAGCCGTGGTTGAATATCTGCACATGGCCGGGACAGTTCATCGGCTTCACCGCATATTCGCGATTCTCGGATGAAGTGGTGAACATGTTCTCGTGATAGTTCTCCCAGTGGCCGGATTTCTCCCACAAGCTGCGATCCATAATAGTAGGTGTGCGCACTTCCTGGTAGCCGTATTGCACGAACTTGTCGCGCATATACTGTTCGATCTGCTGCCACAACGACCAGCCTTTGGGGTGCCAGAACACCATGCCGGGGGCTTCGTCCTGCATATGGAACAGCTCCAGATGCTTGCCCAGCTTGCGGTGGTCGCGTTTTTCAGCTTCCTCCAGCATATGCAGGTAGGCATCCTGGTCTTCTTTTTTTGCCCAGGCCGTGCCATAAACACGCTGCAGCATTTCATTCTTTGAGTCGCCGCGCCAGTAAGCGCCCGCTAACTTCATCAGCTTGAATACTTTTAGCTTGCCGGTGGAAGGCACATGCGGACCGCGACACAGGTCGGTGAAATCGCCTTCGGTATATAAGGACACTTCCTCATTGGAAGGAATACTGGCGATGATCTCGGCCTTGTAATGCTCATTGATGGATTGGAAATAGGCCACGGCTTCATCGCGCGGCAGTACGCTTCTAGTCACCGGAATATCGCGTTTTGAGAGTTCCAGCATGCGCTTTTCCATGGCTTCCAGATCATCCGGTGTGAATGGGCGCTTATATGAAAAATCATAAAAGAAACCGTTCTCGATCACTGGGCCTATGGTCACCTGCGCGTCCGGGAACAACTCTTTCACCGCATATGCCAGCAAGTGCGCGGTGGAGTGACGGATCACGTCCAGCCCCTCGGCGTCGCGGTCGGTAACGATGGCGATATCGGCATCATCGCTGATGAGATATGAGGTATCCACCAGCTTGCCATTCACCTTACCTGCCAGCGCCGCGCGTGCCAACCCCGCGCCTATACTGGCAGCAACATCGGCAACGGTGACGGCAGCATCGAACTTGCGCTCGGAACCATCTGGGAGGCGGACAACTGGCATAGTCTTACTCTAAAAACCTACTCTACAAAAAATTAACAGAAGCCTCAAAACAGAATCTGATGTCCTGTCCGCCGACTTCTGTCATTTATCATTGGTAGGCGCGATTGGACTCGAACCAACGACCCCCACCATGTCAAGGTGGTGCTCTAACCAGCTGAGCTACGCGCCTGCTTAACTCTTCTGCCTAAGCAAAAGAGCCGTGGATTGTACCGAAAACGGCAGGTCAACGCAAACTGACGGCGGGCTATAATATGAAAGTGTCTCCCCTTCCCGACCCCGCTATTCTTGAGAAAATCACTGAGCTGCTCACCAGTCAGGGATGGGCTGTGATCGAAAATTTTGTGCCGCGCGTGGTCATTACCCAACTCGCACAAGAAACACGACAACAGGAATTACGACGAGCAGGGGTAGGCAAACCCCGTACCGTGAACAATGATATCCGCGGCGATCACATCCTTTGGCTGGATTCATCCAATTCCAGCAAATTACAGCAAGCTTATCTGAAGCTGACCGAACATCTCAGGCTGGCGCTCAACCGCGACATGAGGCTGGGCTTATTCGAGTTCGAAGGCCACCTCGCGCACTATCCGGTAGGCGCATTTTACCGGAAACATCTGGACAGCTTTCAGCAGGATAACCGACGGGTGTTGAGTAGCGTGCTATATCTGAACCAGGACTGGCAGGCGGAGCATGGCGGGCAATTACGCATGCATCTGAACACTGACAAACATGTGGATGTATTGCCGCAAGGAGGGACACTGGTGTTGTTTTTTTCCGATCAATTCTGGCATGAGGTACTTCCCGCCACGCGTGACCGACTGAGCATTACCGGCTGGTTCAAGAGCCGTAGCTGACTAAAATCTACCTGCGCCAGAAATAGCGCCAGACAAAGCCCGGAAACGCAAATACCAGGAACAGGCACGCAGTCACTGCATAAAATTCCCAATGTTGCGCGGCGACCTGCCCCATGGTTTTGTGCTCCACCATCATGCTCACCCCACCTATGACGAAGTAAAGCACGACCACTTCCAGCAAATGCCAGCCGAAATGCTTGCGCAGGAGTGGAACGACATAGAACAACTTTTCGCTGAACCAGGGTAGATTAGCAGCTACAAAAGCAAGCATGAGCAGGATGATGATGTTGGTGTTCATTTTAACTATCCAATTTTAGTTTGCAATCGAAGGAGAACAAGGCGGCAAGGATGAAACGGCGAAGACAGTACTTCTAGTACGGCGAGACGCTGAAGACGAAGCTAACGCAGTTATCGTTCGAATGCAAACTAAAATCACTGGATGCTGTGGAGGATGGCGCTGGCACATATACCCATCAACCGTTCCGGGAACAAACCAAATGCAAGCACTGCGAGGCCATTCACGCTGAGTAGCAGCGCCATATCCATCGGCGGTTGTATGGGTGCGGTATCCAGAGGCTCATCGAAATACATCAGCTTGACGATGCGCAGGTAGTAGAAGGCCCCTATCACCGCCATCAATACCCCGAACACCACCAATCCTACATGGCCGGCCTGTAATGCCGCTTGCAGCACAGCGAATTTGGCATAGAAGCCTACGGTAGGCGGCACTCCGGCCATGGAAAACATCAGTATCAGCATGATAAATGCATACCACGGGCTACGTGCATTCAAACCGCGCAAATCATCAAGCTCTTCAGCCTCGAATCCTTCACGCGATAGCAGCAGGATGATGCCGAAACCACCCAGCGTCATCAGCACGTAGGCCGAGATATAGAACATGGAGGATACGAAACCGTTCATGGTACCGCTAAAGAAACCGAATAACAGGAACCCGACATGGGAGATGGTAGAGTACGCCAGCATGCGCTTCAGATTAGTCTGGGCGATCGCGGTAATGTTACCGATGATGATGGATAGCACCGCCATGATCATCAGCATGCCCTGCCAATCATGCGCCAGAATCTGCAAGCCCTGGATCAGCAAGCGCATAACGAATGCAAACCCGGCCAATTTACTCACCGAACCGATAAATAGCGTCACCGCAGTAGGCGCTCCCTGATACACATCCGGTAGCCACATCTGAAATGGAACCGCACCCAGCTTGAATGCTAAACCAGCCACCACGAACACCAGGCCCAGTATCAGCACAGGGTGGTTAAGCTCTCCGCCCATAATGGCGGTACTGACCTGCGTCAGATCCAGACTTCCTGTCATGCCATACAACATGGACATGCCATACAGCAACATGCCGGATGCCAGTGCCCCCAACACAAAATATTTCATTGCCGCTTCCGTGGCACGGGGATTTTCCCTATCCAGGGCGACCAAGGAATAAAGACACAAGGAAAGTAGTTCCAGGCCCATGTATAAGGTAAGGAAATTCTGTCCGGACACCATCACCATCATGCCCAGCATAGCGAACAATATCAGCACGAAGAACTCGCCGCGGAACATGCCGCGCAAAGCAATGTAAGTGCGTGAGTACACCAGCACCACAGAAGTAGAGAGATAAATCATCAGCTTTAGTGTATGTGCCATCGCGTCATCGACGAACAGGCCGCTGAAAGCGTAGCCTACTCCGCCGTTGCCGTGCGCCATGGCAGTCATCACCGCCGCACCCAACAAAGTCAGTTGAGTCAGTGCATAGGTGAAATAGCGTTGGGTATCGTCCAGGAACAAGTCCACGATCAGAATCAGCATCGCCATGCAGAGCACGAAGAATTCAGGCAAGGCGGTGTAAATGTCGCTAAGTATATTCATTCACTTTACTCAAAAGGCGCTCATGGAAGTTTGCTCTGGCTCAAATGATTGAGCAAATTGTTAGCCGTTGCGTGCGTCAAGTCGGTCAGCGGTTTAGGATAGACGCCCAGACCCAAAGTCATGACCGCCAGTATCGCCAGAATCAGGAACTCGCGTTTGCCGATATCTTTCAATGCTGCCACATGCGAGTTGCCCACTTCACCGTAGTAAACCCGTTTCACCATCCACAGCGTGTAGGCGGCACCGAATATCAATGTGGTAGCGGCAAGGAAAGCGAACAGGAAATTGGCCTGTAACGCTCCAAGGATCACCATGAATTCACCGACAAAACCGGAGGTACCGGGCAAACCGGTATTGGCCATGGCAAACAATACAGCGAAGGCGGCGAAGGTGGGCATCACATTCACCACACCGCCGTAATCGGCGATCTGCCGTGAATGCATACGGTCATACAACACGCCCACACACAGGAATAATGCACCGGAAACAAAGCCGTGCGAGATCATTTGCACAATGCCGCCTTCCATCCCCAGCGGATTGAATATGAAAAACCCCAGAGTGACGAAACCCATGTGCGAGATGGAGGAATAGGCGATGAGCTTTTTCATATCCTGCTGCACCAGCGCAACAAAGGCGATATACACCACTGCTATCAAGGACAGGGTGATGATGAAGTTAGCCAGATAATGTGCCGCGTCCGGCGCGATCGGCATTGCGAAGCGCAGGAAACCATAAGCACCCATTTTCAGCGCAATCGCTGCCAATACTACAGAACCGCCAGTGGGCGCTTCTACGTGTGCATCGGGTAGCCAGGTGTGTACCGGCCACATAGGCACTTTCACTGAGAATGCCGCGAAGAATGCGAGGAATATCCAGATCTGCACATCCAATGGCATCTTGAGGGCATAGAAATCAACCAGTTCGAAGCTATTGGTCTGATGGTAGAGATAGATGAACGCCACCAGCATCAGCAGTGAACCCAGCAAGGTGTAAAGAAAGAATTTGATCGTGGCATACACCCGGTTCGGCCCGCCCCAAACGCCGATGATGAGGAACATGGGGATCAGCATCGCTTCCCAGAACATATAGAACAGGATGCCGTCCAGCGCCGAGAACACGCCTATCATCAAGCCCGACATAATGAGAAATGCTGCCATATATTGCGCCACGCGTTTCTGGATCACTTCCCAAGCTGCCAGCACCACAATCACGGTGGTAAAGCTGGTAAGCAGAATCAGCGGTACGGCGATACCGTCCACACCCAGGTGGTAATGAATATTAAAGCTCGGTATCCAGTCGTACCCTTCCTGAAACTGGAAACCGCCATCCTGACGGTCAAACTGGCAGTACAAGGGCAAGGTAGCCAGGAACGCGGCGATACTACCCAGCAACGCCAGCCAGCGCGCCACCTTGGCATTCTTGTCGTCACCGGTGCATAGCACTATTACACCTGCCACGATAGGCACCCAGATGGACAAGCTGAGGAAAGGAAGATTAGCCATGCTTATAATTTCATGAAGAGTGTAAGCAACAGGAAAACGCCGATGATCATGGCGAACGCGTAGTGATAAATGAGCCCGGATTGCAGTTGCCTGACCACACCTGAAATGCGCCCGATCAACCGTGCCGTGCCGTTGACCAAAGTGCCGTCAATAATCTGCACATCCCCTATCTGCCACAGTTTACTGCCGATAAAGCGCGAACCCGCGGCAAACACACGTTCATTGAAACTATCGAAATAGTATTTGTTCTCCATGATGCGATACAGCCAGTGCATGCGACGTTTGATCGTCGCCGGAATGCTGGGGCGCCGAATATAAAAGTGGTGCGCCAGCGCCACGCCCGAAGCAGCCAGAATGAACGGCGCGGATGTGAAAGCGTACAAACCCATCCTGAAAGCGCCATGAAAATCGTGTGCGAGCTCGAACATCGCCGGATGCAGGCCAAAATCCACATAGATCACATTCTTGAAAAATCCGCCGAACAGCATGGGCTTGATAGTCCACGCACCGATCAGCACAGAAGGGATGGCCAGCGCGATCAGCGGCCCGGTAATCACCCACGGCGATTCATGCGGAATATGTACATGAGCGTGGTTATTATGGCCATGCGTATCGTCATGATGAGCATCATGTGCCGCCTCTGTCGGCTCGAGAAATCTTTCCTTGCCGTGGAATACCAGGAAATACATGCGGAAGGAATAGAACGCGGTGATGAATACGCCCGCCAGCACTGCGAAATAGGCAAAACCACTGCCGGGAATGTCGGATGCGGCGACGGCTTCGATGATTGAATCCTTGGAATAGAAACCGGAAAAGAACGGTGTCCCTATCAGTGCCAGTGACCCTAGCAGCGAGGTGATCCAGGTAATAGGCATGTATTTACGCAAACCACCCATCTTGCGTATATCCTGTTCATGGTGCATGCCCATGATCACCGAACCCGCAGCCAGGAACAGCAGCGCCTTGAAGAAGGCATGCGTCATCAAATGGAAAATGGCGACCGAGTAGGCCGAAGCGCCCAATGCCACGGTCATGTATCCCAGTTGCGACAATGTGGAATAAGCGACCACACGCTTGATGTCGTTCTGGATGATGCCGAGAAAGCCCATGAACAATGCGGTGATCGCACCTATGATCATCACAGTAGACAAAGCGGTAGTGGAAAGCTCGAACAGCGGCGACATGCGCGCCACCATGAAGATGCCGGCAGTCACCATGGTTGCGGCGTGGATCAAGGCGGAGATAGGGGTGGGGCCTTCCATCGAATCAGGCAACCACACATGCAACGGTACTTGTGCAGATTTCCCCATCGCCCCCACGAATAACAATAAACAAATAACGGTCATCAGCGACCAGTCCACGCCAGGGATAGGACTTCTTACCGTGGCATCCGCGAACTCCGGCGCCACCGAGAATACTGCCGCATAATCCAGACTGCCCAGGTAATACAACACCATGCCTATGCCCAACAGGAATCCAAAATCGCCTACGCGATTGACCAGAAATGCTTTGAGGTTGGCATATATCGCGGTAGGACGGGTATACCAGAAACCGATCAGCAGGTAAGATACCAAGCCTACCGCTTCCCAGCCAAAGAACAGCTGCATGAAATTATTGCTCATCACCAGCATCAGCATGGAGAAGGTGAACAGAGAGATATAGCTGAAAAAGCGTTTGTAGCCAGGGTCGTCATGCATATAGCCTATGGTGTAGATATGCACCATCAGCGACACGAATGTAACCACCACCATCATCATGGCAGAGAGACTATCAATCAGAAAACCTATCTCAAAGCTGGTATCGCCGCTGGTCAGCCAGGTGTAAACCGGGCCGTTGAATACATGGCCCGCCAGCACATCGCGCAGAACCATTACTGATAGCACGAACGCCCCGCCGACACCCAGTATCGTCAGCCAATGAGCTGCAGAGCGCGGCAACAGTCGCCCGAATAACCCGACCACGATGGCCGCAATCAAGGGCAATAGCGGGATAGCGAGATAGATAGATTGCATCGTCATTTATCCCTTAAGTACATCCAGATCGTCCACGTTAATAGTTTTCAGATTGCGGAACAGCAATACCAGAATCGCCAGACCGATGGCTGATTCTGCTGCGGCTACCGTCAAAATGAAAAACACGAATATCTGCCCGGTCGGATTACCCAAATAATGTGAAAAGGCGATGAAATTGGTATTCACTGCCAACAGCATGAGCTCGATCGCCATCAGCAGGATGATGACATTCTTGCGGTTAAGGAATATCCCCACCACGCTCAATGCAAACAGCAAGGAACCTAAAATCAGGTAGTGCGACAATCCCACATGCATCATGATTCTCCGTCTATTCCGCCAGATTGTTCGACATCCGCCTGCATCTTGACGATGCGTAGTCTGTCACCCCGTTTTACTTTCACCTGTTGCGCCGGATCGGTATATTTACTGTTCTTGCGCCTGCGCATGGTAAGCGCGATGGCGGCAATGATGGCCACCAGCAGAATCACGGCAGCCAACTCGAACGGCAGCACATAGTCGGTATATAACAGATGCCCCAACTCTGCAGTGTTGCTGTAGTCGGCCGCGTGCGGCGCCGGCTCGATCACCCGGTCGGCGCCAAAATGACGGGTGCCAAGTACCATCACCATCTCTATCGCCATCAGTACGCCTACGAACCCCGCCAGCGGAAAGTAATCCCAGAACCCTTCACGCAACCTGTCCAGATTGATATCCAGCATCATCACCACAAACAGGAACAGCACCATCACCGCGCCGACATATACCAGCACCAGTGTGATCGCCAGAAATTCGGCTTGCAGCAATATCCAGATACCCGCCGCAGTGAAGAAAGCCAGCACCAGAAATAATGCTGCCTGCACCGGGTTACGCGTGGTGATGACGCGCAGGCCGGCATACAGCAGTACCGATGCCAGAAAATAAAACACGATTTCAGAAAAAGAGAGCAAGAGTGTCATCTGAATTTTGCATCCGCTGTTCTATCCGCTGCGATCTGCGTTTCATACTTGCGCCCCATCTCCAGCAGCATGGGCTTGGTATAGAGCAGATCACCGCGCTTCTCGCCGTGATAATCCAGAACCCTGGTTTCCACGATGGAATCCACCGGGCACGATTCTTCGCAAAAGCCGCAGAAGATGCATTTGGTCAGGTCTATGTCGTAGCGCGTAGTGCGCCGGGTACCATCGTCGCGCTGCTCGGATTCTATAGTGATCGCCAAGGCCGGACATACCGCTTCACACAGCTTGCAGGCGATACAACGTTCCTCGCCGTTCGGATAAAGACGCAGGGCATGCAATCCGCGGAAACGCCCTGATTGCGGCGTACGTTCTTCCGGGTATTGCACCGTGATCTTGCGTGCGAACAGATAGCGCCCAGTCAGCAGCATGCCTTTCAGCAGCTCCACCAGCATCAAACTTCTCAGCACATCCTTAATTCGATTGAACATGATGGCTAACCTCAATGAAATAGATAGGCCCATCGGGTTTGCATCATGGCCCCGATGAAGACTATCCATACAATAGTGATTGGAATGAACACCTTCCAGCCCAGGCGCATGATCTGGTCATAGCGATAGCGTGGAAAAGTAGCCCTGAACCACAGAAAAAGAAACAGCATGAAGGCGATCTTCGCCAGCAACCATAAAAAACTATCTGGCAGGAACGGCAAGGGCGACAGCCATCCGCCGAGGAACATGATGGCCGCCAGCGTAGCGACCAGTATCATGTTGGCATATTCCGCCAGGAAGAAAATGGCGAATGCCATGCCGGAATATTCCACATGGAACCCGGCGACGATCTCCGACTCGCCTTCAGCCACATCGAATGGGGCGCGGTTGGTTTCGGCCACGCCCGAAATAAAATAGACGATGAACAGCGGGAACAGTGGCAACCAGTACCATTGCCAGAATCCACCAGCCTGTGCCTGCACGATCTTTACCAGATTCAGACTGTTGGCACACATCAACACGCCCACCAGGGCAAAGCCCATTGCGATCTCGTACGACACGATCTGCGCCGCGGAACGCAAGCTGCCAAGGAAAGCGTATTTGGAATTTGATGCCCAACCGGCAATGATGACCCCGTAAACACCCATGGATGTCACGGCCATGATATAGAGCAAACTGGCATCCACATTCGCCAATACCAGATCAGGATTGAACGGTATCACTGCCCAGGCAGCCAATGCCGGCGCGATCGACATCACGGGCCCCAGCAGGAATAAAGCCTTGTTTGATGCAGTAGGGATGATGACTTCTTTCATCAATAGCTTCAGCGCATCGGCGATAGGTTGCAACCAGCCGTAGCCCACACGGTTGGGACCGATACGCACCTGCATGTAACCGATCACTTTACGCTCCGCCAGCGTCAGATAAGCCACACACACCATCAGCGGCAAGACGATGGCCACGATCTTGACCAGGCTCCACACCAGCGGCCAGAATACGCCTAGCCAAGATTGCAGCATGTGTGTCAGTGCATTCATGCGGCTTTTATCTCCACAGCTTTTATCTCAACCGCCCCATACATGTCACCCAATCCTGCCGTCTCTTTCAGTGCTGCGGCGATGCGGATACAACCAACTGGTACATGATCGTCGATCTGTGCCATTAAACTTACGCTGCCGTTGCCCTGGCTGACCATCACCGCGGCACCCGCCTGAAAACCGAGTTGTTCCAATTGAGTACGGTGCATATAGGCTGCCAGTGGTGCGGCATATCTGGTCTTTTGCAGCGGGGCTGCACGACGTACCAGAGCATCTGCCTGATACAGGGAGATTTCGCCTATACGCTGCAAGGTGTTTGATATCTCGCCATTCACTTTTGCCGCATCGCGCACACCGCTGTCATACAAGTGGTTATTCAGACGGTTGGATGCCAGCTGCGCAGGATCTTCGCCGCCGAATATCTCCCGGCTGACTTGTTCGCTGCTATCAAAATCAAAACCCGGGATGTTAAGCACGTTACCCAGCACCCGTAATACTTTCCAACCAGGGCGGCATTCGCCCAGAGGCTTAACTGCCGCGGCAAAGGTCTGCACGCGGCCTTCCATATTCATAAAGGTGCCGGAGGTTTCACTAAAGGGCGCGATCGGTAACAACACATCGGCATCGCGCAACGCCTCGGACTTGAACACCGTGAGTGCCACTACGCACTCGGCTTCCGCCATTGCTTTAGCCGCCACATGCGCATTGTAGCAATCAAGCTCCGGCTCCACATTGACCAGCAAATATCCTTTGCGCGGCGATTCCAGCATGGCACGGGCGTTCATCGCGTCTGCATTCGGCAACACTTGGGTAAAATCGGCACCCACGCTATTGGCGGCTTCGCTCAACACACCAAAACTGGCACCGCATAATTCGGCGATCGCTTCGCCCAGACTGTAAATCTCGGCATAACGCGGATGATGCACGGCAATATTGCCGAGCAACACCGCTGCTCGGGGCGCAACCAGGTCCACGCTGGCACTGGAGCCGGACAGACTTTCGGCGATGCCTTGGGCACTCGATTGCGAGCCGCCTTGCACCTTTACTTTGTCAATCAGATTACCCACGGCTGGAGACACATGTCCGGCATAACGCGGCATCACGGACAAGGCCTTGAGGATTTGTGCTAATGCATTCACCATGGCATCCGGTGCACAGATGGTCTTGTGGGCGACCGGCATCAGCGGATCGTCGTCGATCGGATTCAACAACGAAAGCTCTGCACCCGCCTTTACCGCTTTACGTAACCTGTGGGTCAGCAAAGGATGCTCGTTGCGCAGATTACTCCCGACGACCAGCACCCGCTCCATACTTTGCACATCGGCCACATTGCAACCCATCCATACCGTGCCTATGTGTTTGCTGTCCAATCTGAAATCGCTCTGACGCAATCTGTGATCCACATTACCGCAACCTAATCCCTGAGCCAGCTTCTTCGCCAGATAGCCTTCTTCCATGGTGCTGTTAGGCGACACCAGTACACCAATATCCTGCGGATTATTCTTGGCTATCTCGTTCAGACGCGTGGCGGCGAATTCCAGTGCGCTTTGCCAGTCGGTTTCCACCCATACCCCATTGTCCTTGATCATGGGCGTGGTTAAACGCTCGGCACTATTCAGCGCCTCGTAAGAATAACGGTCGCGGTCGGAGATCCAGCACTCGTTGATAGATTCGTCCTCGCGCGGCAATACGCGCATCACGGTATTCCCCTTTACGTGCATCTCTATCGGCGAACCCAAGCCGTCGTGCGGCGCGATGCTATGGCGGCGGATCAGCTCCCAGGTGCGTGCAGAATAGCGGAAAGGCTTGCTGGTCAGCGCTCCCACCGGGCATAAATCTATGATGTTGCCGGACAGTTCAGAATCTACACTTTTGTCCACATAGGCAGTGATCTCAGCATGTTCACCCCGCCCCACCATGCCCAGCTCCATCATGCCGCCGACTTCCTTGAGGAATCGCACGCAACGGGTACACTGGATGCAACGAGTCATATCGGTGGAGATCAGCGGGCCGATGTTCTTGTTCAGCACTACACGTTTTTCTTCGGTATAGCGCGAACCGCTCGCGCCATATCCGACTGCTATATCCTGTAGCTCGCATTCGCCGCCCTGATCGCAGATCGGGCAATCCAGCGGGTGATTGATCAGCAGAAACTCCATTACGCTCTTTTGCGCTTTAACTGCGAATTGCGAGCGGGTAAACACCTTCATGCCATCGGTCACCGGAGTCGCACAAGCAGGTAGAGGCTTGCCCATTTTTTCAACCTGCACCAGACACATGCGGCAGTTGGCTGCAACGGAGAGTTTTTTGTGATAACAGAAACGCGGGATAGGAATCCCCATGCTATCGGCAGCCTCGATGATGGTGGTGCCCGCTTTGACCTCGATCACCTTATCGTCTATCTCTATGGTAGGCATTTTCCCGCTCTCATCCAGTAATCATGCTACGGCCGTGTTGAATGTAATATTCGAATTCCGGCCGGAAATGTTTGATAAAACTCAGCACCGGCGTCGCTGCAGCATCGCCCAATGCGCAAATGGTACGTCCTGAAATATTGGTACTGACATCCGTCAGCAGCTCAAGGTCTTCCATGCGCCCCTTGCCCTGAGCGATACGCCTTACCACACGCCATAGCCAGCCGGTGCCTTCGCGACAAGGCGTGCATTGACCACAGGACTCCTCAAAATAGAAATAGGAAAGCCGGTCCAACGCTTTCACCATGTCCGTACTTTCATCCATCACGATCACAGAACCTGCGCCCAGCATGGAACCGGCTTTGGTGATGGAGTCGTAATCCATGTTGGTGGCCATCATCACCTCTGCCGGTACCACAGGCACCGAAGACCCGCCGGGAATAACTGCTTTTAATTTGCGCCCTTTCCAGACACCGCCCGCCAAAGCGAGCAATTCTGGGAACGGCATCCCCATATTCACCTCGAAATTGCCGGGCTTTTCGACATGCCCGGACACCGAGAACAACTTGGTACCGCCCGAGTTGGCAACGCCTAGGTCCAGGAAATGCTGCCCGCCATGCTGCAAGATATAGGGTACAGAAGCGAAGGTCTCGGTATTGTTGATGGTGGTGGGTTTGCCGTACAAACCAAAACTGGCGGGGAAAGGCGGCTTGAACCGCGGTTGCCCTTTTTTACCTTCTACCGACTCAAGCAGGGCCGTTTCTTCGCCGCAGATGTATGCCCCATAGCCGTGATGGGCATACAGATTAAAGCTGAAATTGGTTCCGAACAGATTTTCTCCCAACAACCCGGCAGCGCGGGCTTCATCCAGCGCACGCTCGAAGATCTCGTATTCCGCCCAGATCTCGCCGTGGATATAGTTGTAACCCGTTTTTGCGCCCATCACATAACCGCCTATCGCCATGCCTTCGATGAGCTGATGCGGGTTATAGCGCAGAATATCGCGGTCTTTGAAGGTGCCAGGCTCGCCTTCGTCCGAATTGCACAGCAGATATTTATCGCCTTCAAAATTCTTGGGCATGAAGCTCCACTTCAAGCCGGTAGGGAACCCTGCTCCACCTCTGCCGCGCAAGTTGGACAGCTTGAGTTCATTGATGATCTCAACTGCCGGCGTCTGTTCGGAGACGATGCGTTTTAATACCTCGTAACCACCCAGGCTACGATAAGTTTCCAATGACGCAGGATTGGGCTTGTCTATGGTGCGGAAACAAACCGCATTCAACGAAGCAGTCACTTTAGACCCTCCAGCATTTCATCCACTTTTTCATTGGTTAAAAATTCGCGCATATCTTTGTTGTTCACCAGCAGCAATGGCGCACTGCCGCAAGCCCCCATGCACTCACCTTCTTTCAGGGTGAATTTGCCGTCCGCAGTGGTTTCGCCGCAATGTATCCCCAGGCGATGTTCCAGATGTTCGACGATGCCGTGTGCGTCGCGCAGCATGCAGGAAATATTGGTACATACGGTCAGCTTGTATTTGCCCGTTGGCTCCAGCTCGTACATATTGTAAAAACTGGCGACTTCCAGCACAGCGATGTCAGGAATACCCAGATAGGCAGCGACATCGGAGATGGCGTCCTTGGACAGCCAGCCTTGCTCATCCTGCACAATAGCCAATGATGACATCACTGCAGAACGACGTTGGTTGGCCGGATATTTGGCCAACTCGCGGTCTATTTTGGCGATGGATTCAGGGGATAGCATTACCTGTCTATTTCTCCAAAAACGATATCCTGCGTGCCGATAATGGCGACCAGATCGGCGATCATGTGGCCGCGCGTCATTTCGTCCAGCGCCGCCAGATGCGCGAAGCCCGGCGCACGTATTTTCAGGCGATAGGGTTTGTTGGCGCCGTCGGAGATCAGGTAAATACCGAACTCGCCTTTGGGATGCTCTACCGCAGCATAGGCTTCGCCTTCCGGTACGTGGAAACCTTCGGTAAACAATTTGAAATGATGGATCAGCGCTTCCATATCGTGCTTCATGGTGGCACGCGATGGCGGGGCTACCTTGTAGCTATCGCTGATCACAGGGCCCGGGTTGGCACGCAACCAGGCGATACATTGTTTGATGATACGGTTGGATTCGCGGAATTCCTGCATGCGCACCAGATAGCGGTCGTAACAATCGCCATTGGTGCCCACCGGGATATCGAAATCCATGTGCTCATATACTTCATAGGGTTGTTTCTTGCGCAGATCCCATTCAATACCGGAACCGCGCAGCATGGGGCCGGTCATGCCCAGCGCCAAGGCGCGTTCCGGCGTGACGATGCCGATATCCACGGTACGTTGTTTCCAGATGCGGTTATCGGTGAGCAAAGTCTCATATTCGTCGACATAGCCGGGGAAACGATTGGTGAAGTCTTCAATGAAATCCAGCAGCGAACCCTGACGGTTGGCATTCATGCGCTTCATGTCATGCGCATCATGTATCTTTGAAGCTTCATACTGCGGCATGTGTTCAGGCAGATCACGATATACGCCGCCGGGACGGTAATAGGCAGCGTGCATACGCGCGCCAGACACCGCTTCATAACAATCGAATAGATCTTCACGTTCGCGGAAGGCATACAGAAACACCGTCATTGCGCCCACATCCAGCGCATGCGCGCCCAACCACAACAAGTGATTGAGGATGCGCGTGATCTCGTCGAACATGACGCGGATATACTGGGCGCGAACAGGCACCACCACCCCCATCAGCTTCTCGATGGCCATCACATAAGCATGCTCGTTCGCCATCATGGACACATAATCGAGCCTGTCCATATAAGGTACGGTTTGCAAAAAGGTGCGATGTTCCGCGAGTTTTTCCGTAGCACGGTGCAGCAAGCCGATATGCGGATCGGCACGCTCGATTACTTCGCCATCCAGCTCCAGCACCAGTCGCAGCACACCGTGCGCTGCAGGGTGCTGTGGACCGAAGTTCATGGTGTAATTTCTAATCTCAGCCATGGCTAATTGAGCTTAATTCCATGTACGCCTTCGTCGCGGATGATGCGCGGCACGTTATTACGCATCTCGATGGAAACGGGCTGATAAACGACTCGCTTCTGATCAGGGTCGTAGCGCATCTCTACATTGCCGATCACCGGGAAATCTTTCCTGAAGGGATGGCCGACAAAACCATAGTCGGTGAGGATACGGCGCAGATCCGGATGACCATCGAACATGATGCCGAACAGGTCGAATGCTTCGCGCTCATACCAGTTGGCAGACGGCCAGATGCTTACCGCCGTTGCTATCACCGGGAATTCGTCATCCTCGACAAAAGCTTTTACTCTTACACGCTGATTCAAACTCACAGACAGCAGGTGGTACACCACTGCATAGCGTTTACCCTGCCATGCGCCCTCTTTGTAATCGCTGTAATCCACGCCACACAAGTCAGTCAACTGTTCGAATTGCAGCCCGGCACGGTCGCGCATGATACGGCAAACGTCAACTGCATCAGCAGCGGCAATTTCTATCGTCATCTCACCAGTGGCGCGCACCAGTCGTACCGACTTTTCGCGCATGGCGCTGGCGAGGTTGGCTTCCAGAATCTCGAGACGTGAACTCATGTAATAATTTTTGGCTATATCTTAAAGTTTTATCGGGCTATCTTATCGAGCTGTTTTATCGAGCTATGGTATTGGTACGTTTGATCTTCTTCTGCAACTGAATAATGCCGTACAGCAAGGCCTCTGCAGTAGGCGGACAGCCGGGCACGTAAACATCTACCGGCACGATGCGATCGCAACCGCGCACTACAGAATAGGAGTAATGGTAGTAACCCCCACCGTTCGCGCAAGAGCCCATGGAGATCACCCAGCGCGGCTCTGCCATCTGGTCGTAGACTTTGCGCAAGGCAGGCGCCATTTTATTAATCAGCGTACCGGCCACGATCATCACGTCGGATTGTCGCGGGCTGCCGCGAAACACGATACCAAAGCGATCCAGGTCGTAACGTGCAGCGCCAGCATGCATCATTTCCACCGCACAACAGGCAAGGCCGAATGTCATTGGCCACATGGAGCCGGTACGCGTGTAGTTGATCACCGTATCCAGCGTGGTGGTGACAAAGCCTTTGTCCATCAAGCCTTCTATGCTCATGGTGTGGCCTCCTCGCGTGCCGCCTCAGACAGGCTAACTGAAAATGACAAGCTGTTTATTCGGCGTCCAAACGTCATGCGCGGACATTCGCATCCCGCCCTGCGGGCGTGAACCTGCTCATTGCTTATGACGTTTACTCCCATTCCAGCGCCCCCTTCATCCATTCATAGATAAAGCCGACCACGAGTATGCCGAGAAACAGCATCATGGATAGGAAGCCGAACATGCCTATATCCTTCAGCACCACAGCCCAAGGGAAGAGGAAAGCGATCTCCAGATCAAACAGGATGAACAGGATGGCGACCAGGTAATAGCGCACGTCGAATTTCATGCGCGCGTCTTCAAATGCTTCAAAACCGCATTCGTAGGGGGAATTCTTTTCATTGTCAGGGCGGCTGGGGGCGACGATTCTCCCTAGCGCGATGGGCAATACTCCGATGGCTAGACCAACGAAGATGAACAACAAAATCGGGAAGTAATTTTCCAGCATTTTTATCTAGTAAAACCCCGAATAACATACCTCAAACACACCACCTGATTATGCTGGATAGAGTGCTGCTCGGTCAACAAGATGCAAGGCCTTAACCGTACTTTTTTCCATGAAGTTTTTTTGATGCGGAAATTGATACAGCCTTTGATATAAAAAGACCTTAGGCAAACGATTTACGCTGCCATGTCGAAAAACTTCTCCACCTCGATCAAAACTTTGGTACGTTTGAATGGCGGCAGACTCTGCCAGATGCGCTTGCCGTATGATTTAGTCAGCATGCGCGGATCACAGATCATCAATACCCCTCTATCGGTTTCATCCCGTATCAGGCGCCCTGCGCCTTGCTTAAGGGTAATGGTGGCGTAAGGCAACTGATACTCCATGAATGCGTTCTTGCCCTCGGCGTTGAGCTTGTCTATGCGTGCAGAGAGTACCGGATCGTCCGGCGGAGCAAACGGCAACTTGTCGATAATGACCACGGACAATGCTTCACCTTTGACGTCTACGCCTTCCCAGAAGCTCTGACTACCTACCAGTACCGCATTTCCAAGTTTGCGAAAGCGTTCCAGCAATTCGGAACGCGTGGCATCGCCCTGTATCAGTAGCGGGTAAACCAGCCCGTCACGATCGAATGCGTTTTGCAGCCAGCCATGGATCTCGCGCATGGCACGCAAGCTGGTGCATAACATAAAGGTTCTGCCGCCTGCCGCCTTGATCACAGGCAACGCAGCTTCCGCCACCGCTAGTATGTAATCAGGATGATTCGGGTCGGGCAAGCCCTGCGGCGCATACAACAGGGCTTGCGCTTCAAAATCAAAAGGGCTTTCCCAGCGTGCGGTTCTGGATTCCAGCAGGCCCATCTGGTTCAGGTAATGGCTGAAATCACTCTTCACCGCCAAAGTGGCGGAGGTGAATATCCAGGCACGCGGCTGCGCGGTGATCTGTTTATTGAAAATCTCTGCGACTGATAACGGCGTCGCGTGTAACACCACGGATTGGGTGAACACTTCCACCCAGCGCACCAGGTTATCGTCTTTCCCGTCCAGCCATTTATTCAATTGTAGATGTAAGGACATCGCGCGCTGCCAACAGTTTTCCAGCCCCGGGCCGCGCTCGGCCTGAGTTTGCAATAGCTTACCCAACTCCAGTAATCTTTCGCCAACGTTGCTTAAAGCGCCATCGAAATCTTTCAGTTGCAGCGCGCGTTGCACCGGCATTCTGGCACTTTCCAGGCCGAACACCAGCCGGAAATCGCGCACCGCTTTTTCCAGCGCGGCAGTGAGCTTAGGCAGATCCACGCAGTCTTTGGCATCGGTAATATATTCGCTATGTGCATCGCGTGCCAGTTCCATCAGGAAGCTGGTGGAAAGATCTTCGCCAAAAAACAATCCGGCAGTTTCCGGCAGTTGATGGGCTTCGTCGAAAATCACGGTATTGGAAGACGGGAGTAATTCAGCGACGCCTTCGTCGCGCAGCATCACATCGGCAAAGAACAGATGATGATTCACTACCACCACCTCTGCCGCCAGCGCCCGTTTACGCGCTTCCATCACAAAGCATTCTTTATAGTCCGGGCATTCCTGCCCCAGGCAATTGTCGCGGGTGGACGTCACTGCCGGCCATACCGTGGAATTTTCAGGCACGGTAGGCAAATCGTTCTTATCCCCGCTTTGACTGGTTTCGGCAAAACGTTTGATCAGGTGTATATATTGCGCATCTTCACGGCTCATGAAGCGACCCTCATTAACCGCGCGCTTCATGTGGTAATGACATACATAATTGGCACGGCCTTTGAGAATAGCCGTGGTCACCGGCGCTTTCAGCGCATCGCGGATGGCAGGCAGGTCGCGATTGAATAATTGGTCTTGCAGCGTTTTGGTGCCAGTGGAAATGATGACCTTGCCGCCTGACAGTAGTGCCGGCACCAGATAGGCAAAAGTCTTGCCGGTGCCAGTACCGGCTTCGGTCACCAGTGTTGCATTGTCGGTGATCGCCTGCTTGATCGCCTGTGCCATCTCCAATTGCTGCTGACGCTGCCTATAACCCGGAATGGCCTCAGCCAGCGGGCCATCGGCACAAAAAATCCTTTCAAGATCAGACATCAACACCAGTGCGGATCTGGCAACTCCGAGAAAACGCGTTTCAAACCCTCTGACCAGCCTTTACGTAATATATTGAAATAGGGGTCGGTATCAGTAATGCGAATCAGGCAGTCGGCATTGAAGGTATCGTTACGGTACATGAACAGATCTATGGGCATGCCTACAGAAAGATTACTGCGTATGGTCGAATCAAACGACACCAGAGTGCATTTTGCCACTTCGTTGAGATCGCTTCTGATATTGATCACCCGATCCAGGATGGGCTTGCCGTATTTAGTCTCGCCGATCTGGAAATAAGGCGTCTCTGCTACCGCTTCGATAAAATTACCTGCGGCATAAATATTGAACATCCTGGGCTTTTCTCCCTTGATCTGACCGCCGAGCAAGATGGCCTGATTAAAATCAGTCTGATGTATGCGCAGATGCTCACCATCCGCCTCGTGTACTGCACGCAACGCGTCACCCACCACGCGGGCGGCATCGAACATATTGGTAACACTATGCAGGTTGGGAGTAACGCCGTCCCTGATACCGTTATGCAGAAGGCTGACAACCGCCTGCGAGATAGCCAGATTGCCCGATGTGAGTACCACCAATACACGGTCGTCCGGTTTGGAGAAAATATTCATCTTGGGGAAATTGGCTACATGGTCAACACCCGCATTGGTGCGGGAATCAGAGGCCATCACCAAACCGGTTTCGAGCAACACACCTACACAATAAGTCATGATTTACACAAGCTGGAAAAATAGAACGGACTCCATCATAGCCGCCCCGCTGATGTTAAACAATACAGTTATGTATTAGTCCAAATTTGAGCCAATGATAGCGCCAAAAACTTAGGCTACATCAAGACTAACTGGCTTGAAAGTTGCTTGAGATTTGGGACAAAAATATGCCTAGTATAGAAATCGTACAATCCGGTAAACGAGGAGTTTAAGCATGAGTTCAGCTGCAATAGCCCCAGAACAGACCATTAAAGAAAATATCCGCTTTCTGGGTCGTATTCTGGGGGAAGTGATCAGGGACAAGGAAGGCGAGCAGACTTTTGAAGTGATAGAGGCTATTCGGCAGGCTGCAGTCAAATTCCATCGGGATCACGATCCGGCCTCGGCAAAAAAACTGGATCACTTGCTGAAAGCGCTGGATGTCGACCAGGCGATCGCCGTGGCTCGCGCATTCAGCTATTTCAAGCATCTGGTCAACATCGCCGAAGATATTTCCAGCCATGCGCAGATATCTCTGCAGCAAAACGACTTGGAGCCCGGACAGCTTGCGCATTCCATCGCCAGCTTCAAACGTGAAAAAATTCCCTTGGAAAAGATCGAGGAGTTTTTCCAATCGGCGCTGATCTCTCCGGTATTGACCGCGCATCCGACCGAAGTTCAGCGCAAGAGCCTGCTGGATACAGAACGCACCATAGCAGCGCTGCTCGCCAATAAATCCCGCCCATTATCGCAGCGCGAAGAGCTGCGTAATACTCGCATGCTGTATGCCGCTATCACCCTGCTGTGGCAAAGCCGCATATTGCGTTTTTCACGCTTGACCGTGAATGACGAAATAGACAATGCACTGTCCTACTATCGCCTGAGCCTGCTGGATACCATCCCTGAGCTGCTGCAAGATCTGGAGTTGGAGATCGGCAACGATTTTGGCGTGCCCGGGCAACAATTACATTTACCCAGTTTTTTCCAGATGGGGAGCTGGATAGGCGGAGACCGCGACGGCAACCCTAATGTCAATGCCGCAACACTGGACCACGCCATCCGGCGGCAGGCAACGACAGTGTTTGGTTATTATCTGCGCGAGACCAGTGCCTTACGTGGAGAGCTGTCGCTCACCACCAGACTGGTCGAAGTAACGCCTAAGCTCAAAAAGCTTGCTGACAGCTCCCCGGATCAATCGCTACATCACCAGGATGAACCATACCGTCTGGCGCTGATGGGCATATTCGAACGGCTACAGCAAAGTTACAATGTGCTGATCGCGCAGCAGGATGCCGATAGCAATCGCCTGCCCGCATATGAGAACTGCGAAGCGTATCTTGACGATCTCAATCTGGTCGCCGATTCGCTGATGAAGAACCGTGCCGAGGCGCTGATTTACCCACGCCTGGGAAAACTCATCAAGGCAGTGGAAACCTTTGGTTTTCACCTTGCCACCATCGATTTGCGCCAGAGCTCCGACGTTCATGAAGCTGTGATCACTGAATTATTCGTGCAAGCGGGTGCCGAGTTCAGCTATGCCGAACTCAATGAAGCAGAGAAGGTCAGGATACTGCTCGCGGAATTACGGCAACCGCGCCTGCTTTACTCGCCGTTCCAGGAATATTCCGATCTGGTGAAATCCGAGATCGGCGTGGTCAAAAAAGCGCTTGAGCTACGCAACAGTTATGGCCCGCGTGCCATACGTCAATATATCATCTCGCATACCGAGACATTATCGGATCTGCTCGAAGTGGCACTACTGCAAAAAGAGTCCGGGTTGATGCGAGGACGATGGAGTACCGCCAAGATACAGATGGATCTGAATATCGTACCCCTGTTCGAGACCATAGAAGATTTGCGTAATGCGCCCAGGATCATGAGCGAATGGCTCAGCCTGGTGGGCATACGTGGACTGTTACGCTATCAGGGTAACCAGCAGGAGATCATGCTGGGCTATTCCGATAGCAACAAGGATGGCGGCTTCCTTACTTCCAACTGGGAACTATACAAGGCTGAAGTGTCATTGGTGGAGTTATTCAAGCAGGCCAAGATCAGATTAAGACTGTTTCATGGCCGCGGCGGTACCGTCGGCCGTGGTGGTGGCCCTACTTATCAAGCGATCATGGCACAACCGCAAGGCACGGTCGACGCGCAGATACGTCTGACCGAACAAGGCGAGATCATCTCCACCAAGTTCTCCGACCCCAAGGTGGGACGCCAGCACCTGGAAACATTGATCGCCGCCACCATAGACGCCACCCTGTTCCCGCAAGACACCCTTTCTGCAACGCAAAGGCACTCTTATGAAGTGCTGATGGATGCGCTTTCAGCGACTGCCATGGCGGAATACCGGGATCTGGTCTACGACACGCCCGGCTTTGCTGAATATTTCTTTAGTGCCACGCCTATCAATGAGATCGCCGAACTCAATATCGGTAGCCGTCCATCCTCGCGCAAGGCCACCCAGCGGATCGAAGATCTGCGCGCGATCCCATGGGGATTCTCATGGGGGCAGTGCCGCTTGTTGTTGCCCGGCTGGTACGGTTTCGGCAGCGCGATCAGTAAATATCTGGAGGCTGCTGAAAATGACAAAGACAAAGCAGCTCGCATAAAAACACTGCATCAGATGCTGAATGAATGGCCGCTGTTCAAAACCCTGCTTTCCAATATGGACATGGTACTGTCCAAGACCGACATGACCATCGCCTCGCGCTACGCACAGCTGGTAGAAGACAAGGCATTGCGCAACAAGGTATTTAAACGTATAGAAGATGAGTACCGGCGCACGACCGAAGCGCTGAATATGCTGCTGAATAGCCCGGCAAGACTTGCTTCAAACCCAGCACTGGCAGAATCCATCAAGCGCCGCCTGCCTTATCTGGATCCGCTCAACCATTTACAGGTAGAACTCATCAGGCGCTATCGTTCCGGTGACACGGATGAACGCGTGAAACGCAACATACATCTGACCATCAATGGGATTGCGGCAGGCTTGCGCAATACCGGTTAAATTAACAAGTTGAATTAAATCTGCAGAAATTTAGTCTGTTAAATTCAAACTTGATACATTCAAACCATGACGGGGTAAACTGCATGCCATGAAGTTGCATAGCACCCATACAGCGCCGGAACTATCCTACCGCCTGAGCGAGAACGCCTACGACGAGATGCTTGACTCTCGTGGTCAAGTTCGCCCGCATTGGGCTACCCTGATGCATGCCCTGGAAGAGCTTGGCAGCACAGAATTGGAATCACGCCATCAGGAAGCGCACAAACTGTTACGCGAGAACGGCGTTACTTACAATGTCTACGGCGACCCCGATGGCATTAACCGGCCATGGCAGTTAGACCCTTTGCCGCTGCTGATCTCCGGCGAAGAATGGCGCGAGATGGAGACAGGGTTACTGCAACGCGCCGAATTGCTCAATCTGATCCTCGCCGATCTATACGGTTCGCGCGAACTGATTAAAAAGAATCTGCTGCCGCTGGAACTGATATACAACCATGATGGATTCCTGCGTGCCTGCGACCAGGTCAAGCTACCGACAAGTCGTCAGTTGGTGTTTTACGCAGCAGATCTTGCGCGCGGCCCTGATCAAAAGATGTGGGTCATCAGCGACCGAACCCAGGCACCTTCAGGCGCCGGATATGCGCTGGAAAACCGTATGGCGGTATCGCGCGTACTGCCTCAGCTATTCCGAGATTCGCAAGCATACCGCCTGGAGCGCTTCTTCCAGTCCATTCAGGCTGGCCTCAACACCATCGCATCACCACGCACAGAAGCACCGCGCATCGTCGTACTGACTCCTGGCCCTTTCAATGAGACCTTCTTCGAGCATTCCTATCTGGCTTCCTTCCTGGGTTATTCGCTGGTACAGGGCAGCGACCTTACTGTGCGCGATGGATATGTCTGGCTCAAATCACTCACCGGATTACAACGCGTAGATGTCATTCTGCGCCGTGTAGACGATAACTATTGCGACCCTCTGGAATTACTCGAGGATTCCTGCCTCGGCGTGCCGGGGCTGCTGGAGGTTGCCCGGCGCGGCAATGTCTCGATCGCAAATCCGCTCGGCAGCGGTGTGCTGGAAAATCCGGGAATCCAGCCTTTCCTGCCTGCGATTGCCAGACATTTTCTTGGGCAATCACTCAAGCTACCAACCGCAGCGACATGGTGGTGCGGACAGCAGAAGGAATTGGATTATGTGCTGGCTAACCTGGATGACCTCGTCATCAAATCGATCTACCGACGCCCTGGCGACAGCTCAATATTCGGCTCCCAGCTAAGTAAGGGTGAGCTCGCAGAGTGGCGTACTCGCATACGCGCAAATCCAAAAATGTATATAGGACAGGAACACGTCACTTTCTCTACTGCACCTTCAGTCACTACGCAGGGACTGGACCCACGCAAGATATTGCTGCGCTGTTTCGCGGTGGCGCGTCATAACGGCTACGACATCATGCCGGGCGGCCTCACCCGGAGCGCACCGGAAAAAGGCGACATGCCGATCACCGGCCAGATGGGGAGTATCAGCAAAGACACCTGGATCATCGCGGCTGAACCGCAATATGCCACCACCAATAGCACCCAGACCCAGTCCAAGTCATCCCGCAGTCATCACAGCAATGCCTTACCCAGCCGGGCAGCGGATAACATTTTCTGGGTGGGTCGCTATGCAGAGCGTGCCGAAGGCAGTATCCGGCTGTTGCGTGCCACAGTAAAAAAACTTTATATCAACCCGGAGCCGGATAATGCCAACTATCAGGCCTGCATCCACAACCTGCTTAGAGGCATCACCAGCCTGACCGGAACGTGGCCGGGCTTCTTCGAGGAAGAAGCAGACACTTTGTTCAGGCAGCCGGAAGCCGAACTGCTATCTGTAACGCTGGACGAAGATCGCGTCGGCAGTCTTGCTCATTCATTGCGGCGTTTGATCAAAGCTGGCTTCGCAGCACGTGACCTTTGGTCTTCCGACACATGGCGGGTGATGGATGAGTTGGAAAACAGCCTGATCCAATCTCAGGATGATACTGCGCTGTGGCAGCTGCAAGGCAACATGGACATGCTCATTACCGCGCTCTCGGCATTGAGCGGTCTGGTGATGGAAAGCATGACGCGTAATGACGGCTGGCTGTTCCTGGATATCGGGCGCAGGCTGGAGCGTGGCCTGCAATTGATCACCATTATGCGCACCGCATTTTCGGTGAAGCATGAAGACTCTGTAGAAACGCAGTTGATCGAATCACTGCTCAACGCCAGTGACAACCTTATTTGCTATCGCCAGCAATACCGCAGCTATTTCGAGTTATCTTCATTTCTCGAATTATTGCTGCTCGACGAAAATAATCCGCGCTCGCTCATTTACCAGATCATGCGCCTGCAGGAGCACGTCGCCAAAATCCCCAGCGAGAATTCAGATCAGCGTCTCAGCACCGCACAGCGCTTGACGTTGGAAGCTGGCACCATGATAAGACTGGTCAACCTGAATAAGCTGCTGGAAGTTTCCGAAGATGGTATGCGCGAACATCTGGATCAGCAATTGAGTCGGCTTTATTACCTGCTCAGCGCATTATCCGATGCCATCAGTACTGAGCATTTCCGTCACGGCAGTGCGCCGCAGCCTTTGTAAAGGGCAAACCACTTGCGCTATCGAATCACCCACACTACTACTTACGAATATACCGCTCAGGTCGGGGCGTCCTACAACGAAGCCTGTCTGTTACCGCGCACCTGCCCGCAACAAGCTTTATTGGCAGCCCGTCTGGAAATATCCCCGGTGGAAACGGATTTCCGGGTCAGAGAAGATTTTTTCGGCAATCAAGTGGCTTATTTCTCGATTAACCAACCTCATCATGAGTTCAGCGTCACTGCTATCAGTGAAGTACAAGTATACCCTGCTGCAACACAGCTGAATTTCTCACAGGGTATGGCCTGGGAAAACGTAAGGGAAGTATTGGCAGAAAACATGAGCCCGCAGAATCTGGACGCACGTCAATACGTACTGGATTCCCCGCTCATCAGTGCCAGCAATGAATTGTCTTCCTATGCACAGGATTCTTTTTATCCAGGCAGGCCATTGCTGGAGGCCGTATACGATCTGATGCAGCGCATTTTTCACGATTTCACATTTGATCCTGAATTCACTACGCTTGCTACTCCGTTGAGCGAAGTGCTGGAACATCGGCGCGGGGTATGCCAGGACTTTGCTCATCTGGCCATCGGTTGCCTGCGTTCACAGGGTCTGGCTGCACGTTACGTCAGCGGCTATATCGAGACTCTGCCGCCGCCAGGCAAAGAAAAGCTGGTTGGAGCAGATGCCTCGCATGCCTGGTTCGCCGTCTTCATTCCCGAACAAGGCTGGATGGATTTTGACCCTACAAACAATCAGGTCCCAAACGATCAGCATATAACCGTTGCCTGGGGACGCGACTACAGCGATGTCACTCCGCTCAAAGGCGTGATCTTTGGCGGTAAAGATCATGAATTGAGCGTATCCGTTGACGTACATCGGCTAGGCGAGTAAGCCTCCCTTCAACGATTAATCTCCATTGTGCGCTTGAGCACAGACGCCGCAACCGAATCCGGGCATCGTTCTTGCGTTCTCAAAAGTATTACGGATACTACATATTAACAATGCGAGGTTTTACATGGTACGGCTGAAATTTTTTATTGAGCTTAATTACGAAATCGACTATGCCCCCGCCGATTTCATTTTCAACATACATGCGGCACAAACACAGTCCCAGTCACTGGTCACTGAAAATCTTCAGGTCAATCAGACTATCCCCGTTTCCTTATACACTGATCCAGTCAGGGGTAATCGATACGTACGTCTACGTGCCGACCCGGGCAAGTTGACGGTGCGTTATGACGCGACTGTGGATATCGTGCACCATATTGCATCACCCGATAGTGTGAAAGAGGTGCCGATCGCCGAAGTGCCATGGGAAACTCTCCCCTATATCTACCCCAGCCGTTACTGCCAGTCCGACCGGCTGCAACATCTGGCAAATAGCGAATTCGGTGCCCTGCAACCCGGCTATTGGCGAGTAAGAGCGATTCAGGATTGGGTGAAACGGCAAACCAGATTCGTCTCCGGCAGCTCGAATGCAACTACTTCAGCGGTAGACACTCTGGTGGAGCAAGTCGGGGTATGCCGTGATTTTGCTCACCTGATGATCGCCCTGTGCCGGGCACTCAATATACCGGCACGTTTCGCCACGGGAATCGACTATGGTGCAGACCCTATTTTCGGTCCTACCGACTTTCATGCCTATGTGGAGACCTACCTCAGCGGCCGCTGGTATTTGTTCGACGCTACCGGTATGGCTTTGCCCACAGGATTGATTCGTCTGGGCGTGGGACGCGATGCCGCAGATGTTTCCTTCGCTACGATCTTTGGTGCCGTCAGATCCGGGCCGCCGGTCATCGGTATTGAAGCTCTCGAAGATAGTAATAGCGGAATTGTATTGCCATATGCTTGCGTTGACGCGATTTCCACTCACGATGGAAATTAATCATTCCTGCTGAATAGGCAGCAATCGCATTCTGCTTTAACCGCTTTCTTAGAAAACAATCCAACAGTACCCCTTGCGTAGGGCCTTAGGGCGCTACGTAGTTCCCTGCGCGATCATTCGACAGTATTTTTGTAAGACTTTTCTGACATTAAAACAAGACAAATCAAACTGTTCGCAAAATTGCCATTGCGGAAAAATGGCCTCGTCGAAACAACTAACCAATCGGGGTCATCATGAATACCAATACTACGCGTTTTGCTCCAACTCCATCGCCACGCTCAAATACCGCCTGGCCGCTCAGTAGCACGATGATGCGTCCAGCGCATGGTCCATTGCAGAATCATCTTCTTGCGGCCTTGCCTGCAGAAGATTTCGAACGCCTGTCAGCTGATCTGGAATTAGTGTCTCTCTCATTAGGTGAAGTGCTGCACGAGGCTGGCGGCCGTATGCAATATATTTATTTTCCAACGACTGCCATCATATCGCTGGTTTCCGTTCTGGAAGATGGTTCTACGGCTGAGACTGCCATTATAGGCAACGAAGGTGTGCTTGGCATGTCGCTGCTGATCAACGGAGGAACCACTCCCAGTCGGGCAGCGGTACAGAATGCTGGGGTTGGCTACAGAATCAAGGTACAGGTATTAAAAAATGAGTTCGATCATGGCGGCCCTCTGCTGCACGTATTTCTGCGTTACTTCCAAACACTCATTACTCACACAGCTCAAACCGCAGTTTGCAATCGGCATCATACGGTCGAGCAGCAACTTTGCCGCTTCCTGTTAATGAGTCTGGATAGATTGACTTCAAACACGGTCAGCATGACCCACGAGTTGATCGCGGCCATGCTGGGTGTGCGACGCGAAGGTGTTACCGAAGCGGCTGGCAATATACAACGTGCCGGAATGATCAAATACAGTCGCGGCAAGATTGAAGTGCTGGCTAGGCCAAAGCTGGAAAAAGCCGCATGCGAGTGCTATTCAGTACTCAAATCAGAGTTCGATCGCTTGCTGACTGATATTCCAGGCAATCACTCCTTTCCCATGCTTGGTCACTCTAGAGCGCACTAACTCAGTATCTTGGTTACCCTAATGAAAGGCATATATTAAAATTTGTTTGCTGAAAATTAGTTTGCTGCAAACTTCTCGGCTTCATTGATGATGGTTTCAACCGCCAGATCGAATTCCATCGACTTATCAAAGAAATAGGTAACACCTAATTGTTTGGCACTATTCCGATAATGCGGATAAATGTGATTGGTAAGCATTACGAAAACAGGCGGCTTGAATGGATAATCGGCTGTCAGCGTATGTTTGATTACCTCAAAACCATTGCCTTCAGACAACTCTATATCCACCAGTATCATATCGAACTTCTGCGCGTCTAATAACGCTATCGCCTCAGTCTGGGTAGCTGCGAAATTTTCGACAAGCAGCCCCTTACATTCCATCAGACTTTCTTTGATGACATTTCTAAGTATTTCAGAGTCTTCAACCAGTAAAACTTTCATAGGCCGTTTAATACCTTCTTCTATTCAAGCACAAACGGCGATTATTCAGTCGCTGTGATCTTACTAGGCAACGAATTTTATAATCTTGACCCAGACTAAGTTATCCGACTTTGTCCTACAAATTCCTACAAAATCCACTAACTGATCAGCTCGTTTTTAATCGCGTAATAAATAAGATCGGCATTCGTTTTCAAACTCATTTTCTCGAGTATGCGGGTACGGTAGGTACTGACCGTTTTAATGCTGATATTAAGTTCGGTTGATATTTCGGTAGGGCTTAGGCCGCCAGCTAGTTTGAAAAAAACCTGAAACTCACGCTTGGATAGCATCTCATGCAGCAACTTCTCGGAAGGATGACTTAATTCGTTTGTCATCAGGTCAGCAAGTTCAGACGAGATATATCGCCTTCCGCTAGCGATGGTTCTAATCGCTCTGATGATTTCATCCGCATCCGCATCTTTGGATAAGTAGCCTTTACAACCGCTACGCATCAGGTTCAACGCATATTGCTCTTCTGCATAGCCGCTCAGAATCAGTACGGGTAGATCGGGGGCGATGCGCTTGAGATCATGCATGGTATCGACACCGTTTTTATCCGGCATGGAAATATCCAGCACTACAATATCGAAATTGTTAGTGCGCACCAATTTAATAGCCTCGATTCCAGATGAGGCTTCGCCTGAGACTTGTAAACCCTCTTCCAGATCGATCAGATTCTTCAAGCCCTGACGTACGATACTGTGATCGTCAACCAACAAGATATTTTTCATGATTCCTGTCTAAATAAGGCTTTATTACGGCAGGACTATGATTCTAAGCTAGCTTTCAGAATTTTTTAAGCGTTTATTTCAAACCTCTGAAGGGTGGTGGTTACATATCTTCTAATTGCTTCTGCCGAACAGGTAAGTAACGATGGTGAAAACCAGAAACACGAAAAATAGAATTTTGGCGATTTCGGTTGCACCGGATGGGATGCCGCCGAAACCAAATATGGCGGCGATGATGGCGATGATGAAAAAGACCACGGAGTAATGAAGCATGATAAATTCCTTTCTAAGGAATAAGTTAAATTCAAGTTGTATTGAATCTTGTACAATGTATTGAATCTTGTGAAAGCAGACTCAGCACAACCATAGCTCGCACTTTAATCAATCTCCATTATTGGAATGAGCCGATAACATCCGATATTGCTGTCAGAAAGTACCTACATCCCATGCAAGCGATCACCAAGAAATTGCAGCAGGCGGCTTTGATCTTAAGGTCCTCGGTGCTGAAGATCGTTGCCAGTTTGGGCGGGCGCACCATCGCCATGCTGACTGTCGCGTTACTCGTTACATTGGCGTCCATCCTATTTAACGATAATTGGATACTTACCCTACAGCAGCAAGATGCATCCATTAGCCACACCCGAGAAATTACTACTGAGTTAAACAAGTTATGCACTGAGCTCTATCATGCGGAAAGTTCACAACGCGGTTTTTTAATGATGCGCCAGCAACAGTATTTAGCATCTTATTCGGAAGCTGTGGCTGAAACCCGCAAAAGCATAAATAAAATCAATGCATTACTAAATGAAGATACAGGCGATACGGTATCCCCGGAAGTACAGTCATTGCTCACGACGCTACCGCAAACTCTGGATGCCAAAATCGCAGAAATGCAATTGACCGTAAGTCTTGCCATAAAAGGCAATGTACAAATGTCGAAGCAGTTGGTGAATCTGGGTAAAGGCACGCAGGATATGGAAACCTTTATTGCACAAGCCAGGATGTTGATTGAAGAACAAAATCAGCGAATTGCAGTCCTGAAAGAACATCGTAATAGCACCATGACAATGGCACGCCGATCGTTATTTGGCGGTGCTTTGTTTTTGATATTTTTGGTGGTATTGGTGCTCAAACAATTACTAGGGGAAATTTCTACCAAACATCATTTGCAAGTGCAGCTTTCTCAGGAAATCGTCACCAAGGAACAGATGCTTAAAGAGCAGTCGCAGTTACTTAATAGCCTAGCCCTGAATTATCAAACTTTTGTGGAAAGCGAACGACAAAAGTTGTCCAGGGAGTTGCATGATGAATTGGGCTCGATCCTGACGGCCACCAAGATGGACTTGAGTTGGGTGATCAAAAAAGTGAAAGATAGCGCGCCCGATATCGCTGAAAAGCTGAAGAAAACCAATACTTATTTGGATCAGGGCATCAATTTCAAACGCCAACTCGTAGAAGCGTTACATCCTTCGCTGATGACTACGCTCGGTTTATGGCCCGCGTTAAAATCAATTATCGAAGATGCTGCAGAACGCAGCCAGTGGGAACTTACACTTAATTTGCCGGAAGACATCTCCAAAGTAGATGAGACCATCAGCCTCATTGCGTATAGGGTGGTGCAGGAGTCGCTGAACAATGCCAGCAAATACGCGCAAGCTACCAAAGTCTCTGTAGACATTATCACTGACGGGCAGTTTCTGAAATTGGAAATCGAGGATAATGGCAAAGGGTTTGATGTAAGCTCCTTACATGGAGATACGCATGGCCTTGCAGGCATGCGACACCGCGTACTCGCGATCGGGGGCAAGTTTGAAATTACCAGTGCGATCGGCGAGGGCACGAACACCTGGGTAATGATTCCGCTCAAGGCCGCCTGAATTCATAATTTTGTAGTACATATCCGACAGTAGAATCGGACTACTGCGGACTTCTTTGCTTATATAAGATGCATATGATGGCTCCAACAACGCGAGATGAAATCGTTTTGTTTTATTCATAATCAAATATAGGAGCAATAAAATGAAGACATTAAATACATCCGCAGCTTTTTTGGCTTTGGCATTAGGCGCAATCAGTTTCAGTTCAGTGGCCGCAAATCTGACCGACCCTGAGACTCAGCCTTTAACCGAAGCATTCCAAAGCCTGGATAAAAACAGTGATGGCGTGCTAAGTTGGTCTGAAGCAAGCAAGGACAGTGTGTTCACCAAAAGTCATTTTGCCGCTGCAGATACCGATCATGACGGAACCCTGGATCCGACTGAATACGGTACTTACAGATCTGCTGCTCAGCAGAAAGTTGTCAAGCGTGTTGTCTCGGACAGCGTCATTACAACCAAGGCGAAGTCTGAGATCCTGGCCACCAAAGGCCTGAAAAGCCTGGAGATCAGCGTCAAGACCCACAAGGGTGTCGTGATTCTGAGCGGCTTTGTAGATTCTGAAGAAGCCAAGGCAAAAGCTGAAGAGGTCGTATCCAAGATCGATGGCGTCAAATCCATCAATAATGCCTTGGTTGTAAAGAGCTAGGCCAAACTCACTTCCGTTTTTAACTACATCGTTGCACTATTTCTGAACATGGGTACTACCGAGGTTTGATACGGCATTGCATGCCTGATCGGACTGCAAAGTAGTACCCGTGATTTATAAATTACGATCTATTCATTGCGACCTGTTGATCAGGATGCACCGATAAGTCGCAAAAATCCGCTCCCAGCATTAAAAACTCCTGAAAATGGTGCGCAGCTATTATCAACCCACACTGTTTAAGCTCTAAATGGCTTATCCAGCAAGGGTTGCAGGCCGACATTACGCATGGCACATATTATGCTCTATTAAATCAGGTACATTTTATGGAGCACTATGATGATGAAAACCATGTCGACCGCGCAGCAAACCAAATCTAGCCAGAATCCCCTCGCCTCAATGACGCTCGCCCAAATGAGACATTCCCTGCTGGAAGTGCCGGATTGGGAAATAGATAACCACGGCACGGTACTCAAGCGCACTTTCCAAGGCAATAATTTTACCGGCGCGTTGATATTGGCTAACAAAATCGGCGTGCTGTGCGACCATGAAGGGCACTGCCCGGAAATGACCGTCGGCCCCAATTACTGCAAAGTCACATTTCAATCGCAAGAAACCGGCGGATTGCAGGAAAACGACTTTATTATGGCATTTAAAATAAACCAGCTTCTGGACAAACTACGCAAGGCAACCAAGACTTACAACCTGGATCAGTTCAGCCTTATTGCATAAGCCAGCCGTTTAAGCCGGTCAATTGACCTCCTCTGGCGACCGTATCGGTCGCCAGCCCCCTGTTTAGGAACCTTTAGAGGCAAAGTCGCAGGTATAGCTTTATGGTATGAGATAATCCAGTAATCCACTATCTCGATACTTCATCTGATTAATTATGGATTTCCTACAGATTCTTATTCTCGCTATCGTACAGGGCGTGGCTGAACTTTTGCCTGTTTCCAGTTCTGCCCATGTAATTGTCGCTGAAAAATTGATGGGGCTGGACCCTACCACACCCCAAATGACACTGCTACTGGTGATGCTGCATACCGGTACCATGTTCGCCGTCATCGTCTATTTCTGGAAGTCGTGGCGTACCACCTATTTCAGCACGATGTCTGCATTCCGCAACAATGCGCTGTATATCATCATTGCGACGTTGGTCACCGGCATTGTTGGCTTGCTAATGCTGGCATTGATCAAGCACCTATTCGCCGGCAACAACCCCGATTTCGAAATCGAACATCTATTCGGCAACGCAAGACTGATGGCTGCTTCACTTGCTACCGTTGGCGTGCTGATCATTGTATCGTCGCGTTTCCCAGAAAGCGGGAACGCTAGATTATCTGTGCGTATCGCAGCATGGATAGGTGCGGTGCAAGGTTTGTGCTTGCCGTTCCGCGGCTTCTCCCGTTCCGGGGCCACTATCTCGACGGGCTTGATTTTAGGCGTGGTTCGCCGGCAAGCAGAGGAATTCAGCTTCGCCCTCGCTGTGGTGTTAACCCCGGCAGTCATCGCCAAGGAGGCCTATCGACTCTACAAGGCGCATGTTATTTCTGCTGCCGGTCAGATGCACGACTTGATGCATCTGGTTACCCCAAGCCTATTCGGCATGGTGTTAAGCTTTCTGGCAGGGCTGGTTGCGCTAAGATGGCTTTCGCGCTGGCTGGAACAGGGTCGTTGGCATTACTTCGGCACCTATTGTTTGCTCGCCTCTCTGGTAGTGCTGTGGGTAGGCTGACGATTACTTTGCAGGCCGAAATTAACACCCAAAAGATCTAACGCCAAAAAGGCTTCTGCGCGCAAAATGCCTGCCAAACAACATCCATTTGGCTTAGTTCCTGGGTGGCGTGATGGCCGTTCCACCCGCAAAGGATATGCAGTGCTTCATCCAAGGTCTTATCCGAGTGTTCGCCAGCCAATCGATACGCGAGAGCTTTGGTAATGGCGATGTCATTAAGCATACCGAGCACCTCCTGCACGTGAGCCAGCTTTTGCAGAAATGAAGCTGTCACGCGAGGCGGGTAGAGACTGGTAAAAAATTCCGCGGCATATCGCAGCTTTTTGCACGCAATACGCATCTCATGACGTTGTCCGGCATCTAATTCGCTTAATAGTTTCCCTTGTTTTTGCAATTGCTTATAACGCTTTTGCAGCATGTCTTCGGCGATGACAGAGACAGCGGGGGAATCAATCTGCATGCTTTCCAGCCACAAGCCCATTTTGAGCAGCAAGCGTTGATAACGTTGAGACTTAAGCGCCGCCCGCACCGACAGATAGGCTACGCACTGTGCTGTCATTGCCCGGCAGCGGAGTGTCTTCAGGCCGGAATGATGATCGAACTGTTGCATTATCGGCGGTAAAGTTTGGGTAAGGAATACATCGATATCACGGGCAGAGCTTAGCTTATCTGAAATCCACATGAGCTCAGCCTTCAAATCGGCACCAGCATCGACTACTGAGCTAAACACCCCCATGGCAGAACGCAGACGACGCAAAGCAACCCGCATCTGGTGTACACCTTCCACATTTTCGCCGTGCAATACCATGTCTTGATTTCCCTGCAACTGGGCAAGACATTCCCAACCGATTTGACGCAAGGATACAAGCGCGCTCATGTTTTTTTCCAGCGGTGTCATTTTAGCCTTTACCACAACCGGCAAACTGGGGCGATAATAAGCATAGCCATGTTGCGCTTTGCTGGCGTTTTCAATATGCAATGGGATGTCTGCCTGTAATCGCAATGCCAGATCAAACAGCTGGCTGGCATGGCCCGACTTGAGCTCCAACTCGACTTCGCAAATCGGCTGGGTAATTTCTTTCACCCGCAACCCCCCCCTATCCAGCGCCATTTCGATCAGGCTGCCATCTGCCATTGTCAATTGCCATTCGGAACGTTGCACTTCAGTGACGAAAATAGGCTGTAACGCAGCGCGCAATTCGTCACTGGCAAAGACAGGCATCAGCGCCGGATCGTTGATCTTGCTGAAGTCAGGTCTTCCGGCCGCAATGATGTCTTCCCATTCCATACGCTGATGTAACCCGGCAAGCGAGCTGCCTGCGGCTTTCACCGCCTGAAACCAGTTGCCGGACATGCGCCGTAAACGTAAGGAAACATGGGCATCCAGCAATTGCAGATCGGGGGTATCGTAATAAATACTGGTGAGCTTGCGCGTCACCGGCTTGCCTATGAGGGCATCAACGATAGCGGGGTGGCGGCGCAAGCGGGCAACGTGTGCAGGATTGATGCGCAACTTTAGTTCAACTTCGTTAGGCATTGCAGTCGCTTTGACTAAGGGATGATGACTAGCTTAATGCATATTCGGAACCTATAACAGAAGGCCGGAAACTACGTGTTCGCACGGATTTACCTTCAGCAAGCAATCATGCATATTGGACACGGGTCGGGCATTCGTTCTCCACTAACGATATTCCTCCATAACCCCGACCCCTTTCCTGTTCAACGCTAAATAGACAGTCTCGCTGGCTATTTAGCGTTCCGTCTTATTTTTTTGCGTTCCATCTTAAATCCAGGGTGAAAGGATAATCCTTGTTCACTTCTTCTACCGGTATTTCTATTGGTTTTTTGCTTGCGGTATGACCGTGATTCCAGAAGCGGCTGATGCGGCGGCCTTCTGCTTCATTGGCGTTGACGGGGAGCGTGTCGTAGTTGCGCCCTCCGGGGTGACTGACGTGATAGGTACATCCGCCGACAGCGCGATTATTCCAGCTATCTATAATGTCGAATACCAGGGGCGCCTGTACACCGATGGTGGGATGTAACGCAGAAGGTGGATTCCATGCGCGGAAACGAACCCCGGCAACTAGTTCGCCTTGGGTGCCGGTGGCATGTAGTGGTAAACGGCGACCATTGCAGGCGACGACATAGCGGTCACCGGTAGCACCACTTAGCCTGACCTGGAGACGTTCTACCGAAGAATCCACATAGCGTGCAGTGCCACTACTGGTGATCTCTTCACCCATTACATGCCAGGGCTCGATCGCAGTGTGCAGGTCCAATTGCAGATCACCGACCTGCACAGTCCCACATCGCGGAAACCTGAATTCGAGGAAAGGTGCGAACCATTCCGGCTTGAAGTCGTAACCTGCGGCTTTCAGATCGCGCGCGACATCCTGAATATCGCTAGCGACAAAATGTGGCAGCATGAAGCGGTCATGCAGATGTGTACTCCAGCGTACCAGCGGTTTCTGATAAGGCTGTTTCCAGAACCATGCCACTAACGTTCTTAGCAGCAGCATCTGCATCAGACTCATCTCTGCGTGCGGCGGCATCTCGAAGGCACGTAATTCAAGCAACCCCAAACGCCCCGCATCCGTACCCGGGGCATAAAGTTTGTCTATGCAGAATTCACTGCGGTGAGTGTTACCCGTCATATCCACCAGCAGATTACGCAACAACCTGTCCACCAGCCAAGGTGCCGGAACTTCACCTGCCGGCATTTGCTGGAAGGCAATCTCTAACTCATACAAACTATCGTTACGCGCTTCGTCCACGCGCGGCGCCTGGCTGGTCGGCCCGATGAACAGTCCGGAGAATAGATAGGATAATGCCGGGTGATGTTGCCAGTAGGTGATCAGGCTACGTAATAAATCCGGGCGGCGCAGAATGGGGCTATCGGCAGGGGTGATGCCACCCAGCGTGACGTGGTTGCCACCGCCAGTGCCAGTATGGCGGCCGTCCAGCATGAATTTTTCGGTGCCCAGTCGTGTCAGTCGCGCCTGCTCATAAAGTGTAGTGGTGTTATGCACCAGTTCTTTCCAGCTTGTGGCGGGATGAATATTGACCTCAATCACACCGGGATCAGGTGTCACCGGTAATCTGGTGAGGCGTAAATCATGCGGCGGCTGGTAACCCTCTATGACTACCGGCATGTTGAGTTTTTTACTGGTCGCCTCGACTGAAGCGATGATGTCGAGATAATGCTCCAGTGCAGTGGTCGGCGGCACGAAAATATACAACCGGCCTTGACGCGCCTCTACACATAGCGCGGTGTGCGGTGTCCATTTGGGTTTGACCTCTTTTTCCGTAGCAGCCGGATCTATCGTCTTAGAGCTGCCTTTGCTATAGCGACGACTAACTTCGGCATCCATATCCTGTAACGGTTCAACGGCCTCGTACAAACTTCGTTCCGGCTCGTGATCGCGATCCTTGTAGGCGACCCAGGGCAGGCTATTCAAAGGCAGCCGCAACCCCATAGCGGAATCGCCTGGAATCAGGAACATCTCCCCACGACGGAATTCCCACGGGCTGCTGCTCCATGTCTTGCGCAGATGGCTCCAGTGTATCGGCAACACGTAACCAACTTGCGCACCAAGACCGGCGGTCAACACTCTGGTCAAACGCTTGCGTTCAAGGTCATCTTTTAAATCCACCTTTAATGGATCGACATTCTCCGGCAATACGCCTTCCTGCAACAGATAATGCAGGGGGTCCTCATACCCGGCACGGATATAACTCCCTTTCAACCCCAGATGCTGCGCCAGCTCCTTGATATAAGTCTCGGCATGTTTGACTTTGAAACCGTAATTCTTAGTCTGATTCGCCAGCAGCTCAGGGTTTTTCCATACCGCCTTGCCGTCCTTGCGCCAGAAACAGGCCAACTGCCAGCGCGGCAATTGTTCCCCCGGATACCATTTACCCTGTCCGAAATAAAGCAGGCCACCAGGAGCGAAAGCATCGCGCAAGCGGCCTATTAGTTCTCCCGCAAGTTTGCGCTTTTGCTCGCCATCGGCTTCGGTATTCCATTCCGGCGCATCCATCTTGTCTATGGACACGAATGTTGGCTCGCCGCCCATGGTCAGGCGCACGTCTCCTTTTTTGAGTTCGCCATCTACCTTGTCCCCCAGTTTCTCTATCTGGCTCCACTGCTCTCGTGTGTAGGGTTTGGTGACACGTGGGTCTTCAAGGATGCGCGTGACGCTATTACTGAATTCAAAAGTAGTATTTGCCTGGCCGGTAAAGCCGCCCGTCACCGGTGCTGCACTGACAAAATCAGCAGTACATGCCAGCGGAATATGGCCTTCTCCTGCAAATAGACCGGAGGTGGGATCTAGTCCTATCCAGCCAGCACCCGGAATGAATACTTCGGCCCAAGCATGCAGATCGGTAAAGTCTTTGTCGGTACCGGACGGACCGTCCAGTGCCTTTACATCAGCGGTCAGTTGTACCAGATAGCCTGACACAAAGCGTGCCGCCAATCCAAGTTTGCGCAATACCTGTACCAGCAACCAGCCTGAATCGCGGCACGAACCCAACCTTTTCTGCAGCGTCTCTTCGCAAGTCTGCACACCGGGTTCCATACGGATACTGTAATTTACAGCCTGATTGATACGCTGGTTGATCGCTACCAGAAAATCAACAATAGCTGTTTTGTCGCGTGGGATATCCGCAAGAAACTCCTCCAGCAATACCCCCTGCTCCTTGATTTCCAGATAAGGCATCAGCTCTTTTTGTAGCTGTTCTGGATACTGGAATGGGTAAAACTCGGCATATTCTTCAAGAAAAAAGTCGAAAGGGTTGATTACCGTCATTTCAGCGATCAGATCGACTTCTATGGAGAGTTCACTGGATTTTTCCGGGAACACCACGCGTGCCAGATAATTGCCGAACGGGTCTTGCTGCCAGTTGATGAAATGCTTTTCCGGCTTGATCTTGAGTGAGTAAGCAGTGACTGGCGTACGCGAATGTGCAGCCGGGCGCAGCCGGAATACATGCGGTGATAGCTGTACCGGTTGGTCGTAAACGTAGCGGGTTTTGTGATGAAGCGCGACCTTGATGGTCATTCTAACCTGTACTTTCAGCTTGCAGCAGTTTGAGGTTTTCTTCCACTCCGGCAGCTGCGGTAAGTTCTGCCACGTTCTGCTTGGTGAAGAAACCGTCAAAACCGCCAAAGCGCTGCACATACTCCACGATCAGCGAGGAATGCTCGGAAGCGCTGGAGAATATCTGCTTCAGCCCTTCTTCTCTGGAGCCGATCACATCCAGCAGGAAATCCTTGCCCTTGGCCTTGATCGCTTCTACCACGTAATCAATATTGGCCAAACCTTTGGTTTCACCATCTGCCACGCTCAATGCTACATGGTGCAGTCTGGGCCCATAGTTACGCACAAAACTTTCGGTGGGCGAAGGCAAGCCTATCAGATGATTCACAAAGTAGGGATGGTTTGCTGCAGTGAACACCTTGGCGGGACTGAAACTTTCATCGGCATAATGCACGCTTTTGGTCACGTTGGTTGACGAGTTCTGATTTTCGATATTGTAAGAACCCCAATAGTAATAACTTGAAAGCGTCAGGTATTCGAGTATAGCCACTTCGCGATTCTGGCTGTACACGCGCGTCGCCAGATGGTCGATGGGCAGGATCAACTTATCCAGACTCAGCTCTTTCTGCATCTCCTTGGCTTCCAGATAACCTCGGTTGACGTCGTTGTGTATCGTGCTGTTGCCCAGCGCATAGACACGTATATCTTCCGGCGGACGCTCCCAGTAACCGACGATATTATGGGTGTAGGGCGAAGGCTTGACGATGGCCATATTGCCTGGCAATTCCAGTTTGCGGATCTGATCCTGATTAAAGAATCGTACCTCGCGTGATTTCTGCATTTCCATCACTTCATGCAGATTGCTGACGCGGAATATCTCCCCCATGTAGCGCGAATTCGGCTTATGCGCACCTATGGGATAGACCTCGTTCAAACTACGGAAGATACCGTGGATATTGGGATCGCGCACTTCACGCACCAGCAGGTCCGGTGAGTTCATGTCGATACGCAACACATGCGTCCAGTGCGACTCGGATTCCAGCGTGACCAGGTAATGATATGGCGTCATCAATGCCAGCTCGCTGACATAGGCGACTGAACATCCCGGCTCTACGGTAATCATCAACGCATCGACTTGATGGATGATATCGGTCAAGCCGATACGGTCACGATCCTCCAGCAATTTGACCAGAAATTCGTCAAACCAGGGAGAGTTGGTTTTGTCACCCTGTTTTGGGTGAGCCAGAGAGTTTGCTTTAGGGGTGCTAGCTATGGAGGAATTCATAAAGTGCTCAAAAATACCAATTACTGCTGTGATTGTTCCATGTTATGTGCCAATAGGGTACTGGACATGGATTGTTTTGCGTGAGGCGTGAGCCCCTTGAACGGACATGCATCGTTATCGTCTAAACCTGTCGCCAGCCTAACATGAATCCCGTTGGCACGCTGCCGGTTGGAAATATCAAAACTGTGCCAGCCGCTACCTTCCAGCCATGCATCTGCCCAGGCATGACTTTCCATCTTGCCGCCTTGCGGAGTGTATAGATAGCCACTGACATAACGGCCGGGTATTCCCAGACTGCGGCAGCAGGCAATGAATATATGTGCATGATCCTGATAAGACCCCTTACCCGCAGCCAATGCCTCGGATGCGCTGGCATGCGTACTGGCAGACGACCTGCGGCAGGCAACAGAATCGGCGATGCCGTGCATCAGTTCAGTGAGAACGACCTCATCCACTTTGCCGCTGGCAGGTGCGAATAATCGCGCAAAATTGCGTATGCGAATGTCAGGCTTGGTGAGTGGCGTATCACGCAGATAAACTTCTATCGGAAACAAATCGTCATTTGGCGGCAGGTCGATATCCGTTTCCACCTCACCACAAGCGGTGATGATGACCTCACTATGCGGCTCGTCCAACACCAGCGTGTGGGTGGTGTTACCAAAAGCATCCGCATATGACTGCAGTTTACCGTTGACCCGGATATCCCAGTTCTTTACTCGTTGCCCGAAACCATCCTGAGGTGTTAGATGCAACTGTTGTATGGTGTATGCCATAGGCATATCGAATTCGTAGCATGCCCTGTGTTCAATATTCAAATTCATCGTAATGCCCTTTCAAAATGATCTTTCAATTAACTCCCTTCAGCGAGGGGCGTTAAGGAAAGTCTTTTGAATTTCCACTCCTAGATTGTTATTAAGAATGATGAAGTCCTGCAAAAACTCATGTAGTCCGCTATCGGCGATCACATTTATGCGCCCAAAATGCAGCTTGGCGTGCAGCTCACCTGCCTGACGCATACATTCCATGCCGCGGTCAGCGCAAATTTTTTCCAGAATAGGCGATATCTCATCCAGACAGGTATGCAGAGATCTCGGCATGTCATCGCGCAATACCAGCAATTCAGCCACTTTCCTGGCATCTATGGTGTCGCGGAATACTTTTTGATAAGCCTCCATGGCAGACACCGAACGCAGCAGAGAACTCCATTCATAATAGTCCTCAGAGCTGTCGACTTTATCATCTCCGCCATCCTTGGAGCCTGACAGTTGTTGATACTTGGCATCCAGCAAGCGTGCGGTATTGTCCGCACGTTCGATAAAAGTGCCCAGCCTGACAAACTTATATCCATCATCACGCAACATGGTGCCCACGGTGACGCCGCGGAACAGATGCGAGCGCGATTTCACCCACTCGCAGAATTCGCTGTAGTCGCCTTCGTTGAGGCCGTTCCTGACCCGCTGCTGTAATTCAAGCCATAAGGAATTGACGCTCTCCCACATCTCGGAAGACATCGCTACCCGCACCGAGCGGGCATTCTCACGCGCGCTGGCCAGAGATTCGAAAATACTGGATGCATTCCGTTCATCCAATGCCATGTAACGCATCACATTGGTCGCGTTGTAGGCACCGTAATCGCGCTCGAAACCCTCAACGTCATCCACGATACGCACCGGTAACATCCATAGATCTTCTTCGCTATGTGCCGCATGCGGCACCAGCGACATGCGATAGGTCACATCCAGCACGCGTGCCATGTTCTCAGCGCGCTCGATGTAACGCGCCATCCAGTACAGGTGGTCAGCAGTACGGCTTAGCATGCTGATTGCTCCTGCTGTTGCGATTCGGTTTGCATACCATACTGGAATTCATTCAATACCCAGGTATCCTTGGTCCCTCCGCCCTGCGAGGAATTTACCACCAGCGAACCTTCTGTGAGAGCGACTCGGCATAGCGCGCCAGGAACCAAGGTAACTGTTTTTCCCGACAGCACGAATGGGCGCAGGTCTACATGCCGCGGGGCGATACCTTTCTCCACCAATGTAGGACAAGTGGAGAGTGCTAAAGTGGGCTGCGCGATGTAATTCCCGGGATTGGCCTTGATGCGTTTACGGAATTCTTCTATCTGCACTTTGCTGGAGCTGGGGCCAACCAGCATGCCATAGCCTCCGGAACCCTGAACTTCTTTTACTACCAGTTCGGCGAGATGTTCCAGCACATATTTCCGGTCATCTTCCAGCTCCAGTTTATAGGTAGGCACGTTGGAGAGGATAGGCTCTTCACCCAGATAGAAACGTACCATTTCCGGCACATAGGTATATGTCGCCTTGTCATCTGCCACCCCGGTGCCTATCGCATTCGCCAGTGTTACGCCGCCATTACGATAAACGGAAACCAGTCCCGGCACGCCGAGCATGGAGTCTGCACGGAACGCTAATGGATCGATAAAGTCATCATCTATCCTGCGATAGATCACGTCTACGCGCTTGGGGCCTTCTGTCGTGCGCATGAATACCGCATTGTCGCGAACAAACAGATCCTGGCCTTCTACCAGTTCGATACCCATTTGCTGCGCCAGGAACGCATGCTCAAAATAGGCACTGTTATAGGCGCCAGGCGTCATCAGCACCACCGTCGGGTCCTGAACGCCGGGTTGCGCAACGGCTCGCAGATTATTCAACAATACCTGCGGATAATGTTCCACTGGCGCCACAGAATAACGGCGGAACAAGTCGGGGAACAGCCGCATCATCATCTTGCGATCTTCCAGCATGTAAGAAACACCGGAGGGTGTACGCAGGTTGTCTTCCAGCACATAGAATTGATTCTCACCGGTACGCACGATATCTATGCCCGCAATATGTGCATAAATATTGCCGGGCACATCAACCCCCTGCATCTCGGGACGATAACCATTGTTAGTGAGGATACTGGCAGGAACGATACCTGCCTTGATGATCTCCTGCCCGTGATACAGGTCATGCAGGAACATGTTAAGCGCCCTTACCCGCTGGATCGCACCATCAGACAAACGCTGCCACTCTGCAGCGGCCAGTATGCGTGGAATGACGTCGAACGGTATCAAGCGCTCGGCGCCTGCATCTTCTCCATACACATTGAAGGTGATACCAACGCGGCGGAACAGCAATTCAGCCTCGCGCGACTTTTGCGTTAACTGGCTATGGGACACGTTCGCCAGCCACTGGTCAAAAGCGTTATAAAGGGGGCGAACCTTGCCATCAGGTGCGCTCATTTCATCAAAAATGGATTTATTCTTAGTGGTCATCAGAGTATGTTAGCAGCAAAGCTCGTGCCAAATATATTATTTATTTATATTCAATAGGATATCCTGCATAAAGAACATTTCAGGCAATTCCCGCACCATCATGATGCCTGCCGCGGATGCACTCGCCCCAACTTGGGTCTTTAATATAGGAATATAGAACAGAAGCGCCTCAATGTCGCCCCAGATTGATCCTAGCCTGCCCATTCAGCAAAATAAGGAAAAATAGGTTCTCCGGTATAATCAGCACTAGTTCTCTTAGGATTAGAAAATCATGAAGACAAATTACCAGTTTGAGAAGCGCCAAAGAGATTTGGAAAAGAAAAAAAAGAAAGCGGAAAAAGCATTGAAGAAATCTGCTCCAGCTGAACCTGCTACCCCCGCCGAAGCTGAGGCGTTGATGGATAAAGCCGATTGAAAGCAAACTGGACGAGAACAGCGTGGGCATGAGTAAGCGACTAGCACTTAGCCAACAAGCTCTTAGTAAGGTACCGGAAGTCACCTTGCTGTTCTGGATCATCAAAATCCTCGCAACGACGCTTGGTGAGACTGGCGGGGATGCCGTATCCATGTCCTTGAAGCTCGGTTATCTGGTCGGTACCGCAATTTTTGCGGTTATTTTCATCATTGCCGTTTTCGCTCAAGTATCCGCGAAAGAATTCCATCCGCTTCTGTACTGGACAACGATTGTTGCCACGACCACCGTTGGCACGACTTTGGCCGATTTCGCCGATCGATCTCTTGGTATCGGCTATGCGGGTGGAACAACCATCTTGTTCGCTTTACTCATGGCATCCTTGTTTGTTTGGCATCGAACGATGGGCTCTGTCGCTGTAAATACAGTAAATTCGCCAAAAGCAGAAACATTCTACTGGGTCACCATCATGTTTTCGCAAACGCTGGGCACTGCGCTTGGGGATTGGACGGCAGATACCGCAGGGCTGGGATACAGCGGCGGTATAGTCGTGTTTAGTGCCATGCTGGCAATCATCGCACTAGCCTATTACCGAACTACCATCTCGCGTACCGCACTGTTTTGGGCAGCGTTCATACTGACGCGACCACTCGGCGCAGTCGTCGGCGACTTCCTGGACAAACCTGTCAGCAAAGGCGGTTTGGAGTTGAGCCGTTATTCAGCATCTGCGATGCTGCTGATATTGATGCTGCTGTGTATTTTTATATTTGCACAAAGGCCGGCAAAACAAGGGCATTAACTATGAACCGCACAAAGTTCACCTTACTTTAAGCGCTATGCACCCTTATCACGGCCACATTTATTTCGACCTTGCTGACGCAGCGCTGGCGGCTCAGGTGCGTCAGGATATAGCGACAGCAATCCCTTTTTTGACTTATCTCGGTCAGTTGATCCCCATACCCATAGGCCCACATACCAAGCCAATGTTCGAGATACACATCCCGGCCTCCAAGCTAGAGCAGGCTTTGCACATCATCGAACAGAAACGCAAAGGACTCTCCGTACTGATACATCCGGTACAAGCAGATGAACTGGATGCACACACCAACTCCGCGCGCTGGCTGGGAACACCGCTAGCCCTGAAGCTGGAAGTTCTGCCGCATTAGGGAATAGAGCATTTGCAACAAATTTGTCACTTTCATGTGACGTCTTGCAGGTTTAAGATTAAAAACTTGCATTGTTGATAGAGGCAAGACTGAACCGTAATGGAATTGATACTGTGGCGTCATGCCGAAGCTGAAGATGGTGCGCCAGATATGCAGCGTAAACTGACGGACAAGGGCAGACTGCAGGCCTTGCGTATGGGTGAGTGGTTAAAGCGACGCTTGCCGCGAGATTCTCGCATCCTGGTCAGTCCCAGCCTGCGCACGCAGCAAACGGCACTGGCGCTGGGTCATTCCTTTGAGACTGTGGATCTACTTGCTCCAGGTGCGAGTGTAAAAAATATTCTTGAAGCTGCAGGATGGCCCCAGGCAAACGATGTTGTGGTGATTGTCGGACATCAGCCTACCTTGGGAGAAGTCGCAGCCAAGCTACTGGCAAATTCCGACGATTGCTGGTCGGTGAAAAAGGGTGCTATCTGGTGGTTTGCTCAACGCGGCCATGGGGAATTTGCAGAAACAGTGTTAAAAGCGGCCTTGACGCCTCACATGCTGTAATTTATAAAGTTGTAACTATGGACGGTAAAAGATGAAGCATATTCTGGTTGCCAACCCCAAGGGCGGAAGCGGGAAATCTACACTGGCTACTAATCTCGCAGGCTATTATGCAGCGCAGGGAAAACATGTCACGCTCGCCGATCTGGATCGGCAGCAGTCTTCCATGCAGTGGCTGCAACGTCGCTCAGAAAAACTACCACTGATCCACGGGCTGGATGCACGCCATCATGAACTGCCCGATAAAACCGACTTTCTGATCGTGGATTCACCAGCGGGCATCCATGGCGAAAAGCTCTCGGATATCGTGAAGCGGGCAGATTGCGTGATCATTCCCATTCAACCTTCGGCTTTCGACATCGGCGCTACCCGTGACTTTCTGGCCGTGCTGGAGGAAGAAAAAGCCATCCGTAAACAAAAGACCTTTGTTGCAGTGGTAGGCATGCGCGTAGATACCCGTACCCGCTCCTCCGGGGTTTTGCTGAATTTCTTACAGGATACCCAGCTCCCCATGCCCACCTGTCTGCGGAATGCACAGGTTTACGCGGTAGCGGCAGAACAGGGCAGCAGCATATTCGACCTGCCAAAATCAAAAGTCACTATTGATCTACCGCAGTGGGCACCCTTAACGGCGTGGATCAAACGCCTGTGATTTTGGTAATTGCTACCGAGGTACTAAACTAGCGCTTGCCCTCTTTTGCCATGTTGATCGAATATTTGGGGATCTCTATCACCAAGTCTTTATCGGCGATGACAGCCTGACAGGACAACCTGGACAAAGGCTCCAAACCCCAGGCTTTATCCAGCATATCTTCCTCGTTCTCCTGAGCCGGAGACAACGATTGATAGCCCTCACGCACAATGACATGACAAGTAGTACAGGCGCACACCTGATCGCAGGCGTGCTCCATTTCGATGTGATTATCCAGCAAGGTGTTGCAAATGGTTGCGCCGGACTTGGCATCGATTACCGTACCTTCAGGGCATAACTCGATATGTGGCAGGACGATTAATTTTGGCATCTGGTTGAAGGTTCAGTTTAGGGTTTAGGCTGGGTTTTATATCTGGATTTCGCTTAAATTATGTCCGGTGAGCGCTTTTTGCACTGACTGATCCATGCGCCTTGCGGCAAACTCTTCTGTGGCTTGATTCAGAGAGGCAGTGGCGGCCTTCAGCTTAACGATATTACCCATTGCACTTTGCAGATCGTCGATCTTGTTCTTGATATCAGCCCGTTCTGTTGTACTCAACAGCTTCTCGCCATCCTGCTGCAACGCGTTGCTCACCGCTTCGATCAACTGCCTGGCTTCAACTTCCAACTCCAGCCGCGCACGCAAGTCTTTATCTTCCCCGGCATAAGTGAAAGAAGCTTGCAGCATATCCGCGATCTGACCTTCTGCCAGCCCGTAGGATGGCTTGACCACGATATTCGCTTCCACCCCGGTGGTCTGCTCACGTGCGCTGACAGAGAGTAAGCCATCAGCATCTACCTGAAAAGTCACCAGGATGCGGGCAGCACCCGCTACCATCGGCGGTATGCCGCGCAACTCGAAACGAGCCAATGAACGGCAATCCGCAACCAGTTCACGCTCACCTTGTACTACATGGATACTCATCGCCGTCTGACCGTCCTTATAGGTGGTGAATTCCTGGGCTCTGGCGATGGGCAGTGTGGAATTACGAGGGATGATCTTTTCAGTCAAGCCGCCCATCATCTCTAGCCCTAAAGACAAGGGCACGACATCAAGTAACAGCAGATCGTTGTCGCTGTGGTTACCAGCCAGCACATTGGCTTGAATCGCCGCGCCCAGTGCGACCACCTTATCCGGGTCCAGATTGGTGAGCGGCGCGCGCCCAAAAAATTCTGCCACGGCCTGTTTAATATGAGGCATGCGCGTGGCACCGCCCACCATCACTACACCTTGTATTTCGTCGGCTGTGAGCTTGGCATCGTGTAACGCTTTTTTCAACGGAGCAAGCGTTTTTGCCACTAATGGTTGTGTTAATTCCTTGAATTTCGCTGCGGTGAGGGTGACATCCAGAATATAACCCGAACAGGTCACACAAGTGATGCGTGCTTCAGTATGTTCAGTCAGCCACTCTTTAGCTTCGCGCGCCTTGGTCAATAGCAAGCTGTTATCTTCAGGCGACAGCGGCGGTAGTTTGCCTTGCTCCAGCATCCAGCAAAAAACGCGGCGATCAAAATCATCGCCGCCCAAGGCAGAGTCGCCATTGGTAGACAGTACCTCGAATACGCCTTTGGTTAAATGCAGAATAGAAACATCAAAAGTGCCGCCGCCCAGATCGTAGATCGCGAACACGCCTTCTGCAGAATTATCCAGGCCGTAGGCCACAGCAGCAGCAGTCGGTTCGTTCAGCAAGCGCAGCACATTCAGCCCTGCCAGTTTGGCCGCATCTTTGGTTGCCTGGCGCTGTGCATCGTCAAAATAGGCAGGGACGGTAATCACCGCGCCTGCCAACTCACCACCCAGTGATTTCTCGGCACGTAGTTTCAATGTCTTCAGAATCTCTGCCGAAACCTCCACCGGACTTTTTACGCCAGCGATGGTCTTGATCTGCACCATGCCCGGCGCATCCACAAAACGGTAAGGTAAGTGCCCGATGTCAGCAATATCCTGCAGGCCGCGCCCCATAAAACGCTTGACCGAAACAATGGTATTTTGTGCGTCGTGGGGAATCTGGCTGGCCGCATGACCTACTTGCGGCGCTTGATCGGCATAATAGCGGACGACCGAGGGCAGCAGATCGTGCCCGTTCTCGTCGCTTAACACCACGCTCATACCACTTTTCACGGTAGCCACCAGCGAGTTGGTAGTGCCCAGGTCTATGCCCACCGCCAGACGATGCTGGTGCGGTGCAGTGCTCATTCCGGGCTCTGAGATTTGCAATAGCGCCATTTTAGGATTCCAGCACTTCCAGGGCTTGATCTACTTCCTGCTGCGCTTTATCTATAAAACGCAGCTTGCGTACGGTTTCCGTCGCAATAGCATCATCCCCATTGATATCCAGTGCACTAGCTAATTTCAATTGCAGCGCTTTTGCTGCTTCGTGTAATTGTTTTTTTAGCGCTTCCAGTTCATCAGCATTCGCCGTCTCGGCTGCTTCTTCCAATGCCTCGCGCCACTCCATCTGCTGCATCAGAAACTCCACAGGCATCGCAGTATTGGATTCTTCCTGCGTGTCTATGCCTTTCAGTTGCAATAGATAACGGGCTCGGGTCAGAGGATTCTTCAAAGTCTGATAGGCTTCATTGGCTTGTGTCGCATATTGCAGCGATAGTCTGCGCTCACTGTCTGCACTGGCTGCAAAACGGTCGGGATGTACTTCGCTTTGCAGGAGACGGTATTGCTGATCTAGTTTTTTAGTATCCAGCTCGAAAGTGGGCGGCAGGCCGAATAGTTCGAAGTGGGTTTGTTGAATATTCATAGAGAGAACACAATAACTGACAGATTCTTTTTCAAATCATGCGTGAGTAAGGCGCTCGAGCGCAGGTAGTACAATTAGTACAACAAGCGAGAGCAACGCCACTCACGCTTGATTTCAAAAAGAATCAAACGGTGAAGCTTTCGCCGCAGCCGCACTCGTCTTTTACATTAGGATTATTGAACTTGAACCCTTCATTCAAACCTTCTCTGGTGAAATCCAGTTCGGTGCCATCAATGTAAACCAGACTCTTGGGGTCAACCAACACTTTTACACCATGACTCTCGAATGACATATCTTCCGGATTGACGGCATCCGCGAACTCCAGGGTATAGGCCATGCCGGAGCAACCTGTGGTCTTTACGCCCAAGCGCAAACCCACGCCTTTACCGCGATTGGCGATAAATTTCTGGACGTGTTTTGCTGCCGGTTCAGTTAAGGTGATTGCCATTACGTTTCGTCCTATGCGGCCTGCTTTTGTTTCAAGTCGGCGATAGCTGCTTTGATCGCATCTTCCGCCAATACCGAGCAGTGTATCTTCACCGGCGGTAAAGCCAGTTCTTCGGCGATATCCGAATTCTTGATGGTCATGGCCTGATCCAGGGATTTGCCCTTGAGCCATTCCGTCACCAGCGAACTGGAGGCAATGGCAGAACCACAACCATAGGTCTTGAATTTGGCATCTTCGATCACGCCATCGTCATTCACCCGGATTTGCAGCTTCATTACGTCGCCGCAAGCAGGTGCTCCAACCATGCCGGTACCCACATGCGTGTCCGCTTTGTCTAATGAGCCCACATTCCGTGGGTTCTCGTAGTGATCCAGTACTTTATCGCTATAAGCCATTTTATTACTCCTTAAATTCCATGCAAACCCTAAAAATTGATGATTTGGCTGTCTGGCTAGGCGGAGGGTAGCGCCGTTTACAATTTGCTAAACAAGCTACCCGACAACAACACCAGACAGTCAAAGCACATTTTTTAGTGGGCTGCCCACTCAACTTTCGAGATATCAACACCTTCTTTGTACATCTCCCATAATGGGGATAACTCGCGTAACTTGGTGATCTTGCTTTTCATCAGCGCTATGGTGTAATCGATTTCTTCCTCGGTAGTATAGCGACCGATGGAAAAACGGATAGAGCTATGCGCCAATTCATCACTACGCCCTAACGCACGCAACACGTAAGAAGGCTCCAGGCTGGCCGAAGTACATGCCGAGCCGCTGGATACCGCGATATCCTTGACTGCCATGATCAGCGATTCGCCCTCGACGTAGTTGAAGCTGATGTTAAGGTTGTGTGGCACCCTTTGCTTGAGGTCGCCGTTCACATACACCTCTTCGATATCTTTCAATCCAGCCAATAACCTATCGCGCAAACGGCGGATCCTGGCGTTTTCCAGCTCCATCTCTTCCTTTGCGATACGGAACGCTTCGCCCATGCCCACGATCTGATGCGTAGCAAGCGTGCCTGAACGCATACCGCGTTCATGACCGCCGCCGTGCATCTGCGCTTCCAACCGCACTCTTGGCTTGCGGCGCACGTATAACGCGCCTATGCCTTTAGGGCCATAGGTCTTGTGTGCCGAGAAGCTCATCAGATCGACCGGCAGCTTTTCCAGATCGATCTCGACCTTGCCAGTAGCCTGTGCTGCATCCACGTGGAAAATAATACCGTGTTCGCGACAGATCGCGCCTATGCCGGCGATATCCTGTATCACACCGATCTCATTGTTCACCAGCATCACTGATGCAAAAATAGTGTCCGGCCTGATCGCCGCCTTGAATTTTTCCAGCGTCACCAGACCATTGGTTTCCGGTTCCAGATAAGTCGCCTCAAAACCTTGACGTTCCAATTCACGGAATGGGTCTATGACCGCTTTATGTTCGGTCTGCACGGTAATGATGTGCTTGCCTTTACCGCTGTAAAAATTGGCAGCACCTTTGATCGCCAGGTTGTCCGATTCGGTTGCACCGGAAGTCCAGACGATTTCTTTGGGGTCGCAGTTGACCAGCGCGGCAACTTGTTCACGCGCATTCTCAACAGCATCATCCGCTTCCCAGCCAAAGCTGTGCGAGCGCGAAGCCGGATTTCCGAACATCTCGGTCAGATAGGGGATCATTGCTTCCGCCACGCGCTTGTCCACCGGCGTGGTTGCAGAATAATCCAGATAAATAGGTGTCTTTACTGTCATTTCATCTTCCTCAGGCAGCCATTGCCATAAATTGCTTCATCCTAACCAATTGACCCTGCAAGGCCTGTAAAAATTCCCGCACTTCCTGCATGGTATTGCCCTTGCCCAAGCTCACGCGCACTGCACCTTGTGCCAGTTTTGCATCTACTCCCATCGCCAGCAGTACAGGACTAGGATCGGTACTGTCGCTGGAACACGCGGAACCGCTTGCTACCGCGAAATTCGCTCTATCCAATGCCATCACCAGCGTCTCACCATCCACATCGGGAAACGCGAAAAAACTGGTGTTAGTCAAACGTGTGGCATGTTCGCCAAATATCACACCACCTAAAGCATGAATCCCGTTTTCCAGCGTTTCACGCATTTCCTTCATATTTCCTGCGCTATTCGATTCTAGCAATTCACATGCCGCACCAAAACCTACGATAGATGCGACATTCTCACTACCGCCGCGCAATCCCTTTTCCTGTCCGCCACCATGCTGTAACGGACTGATATCCAGACGCTTATCGAATACCAGCGCTCCCATCCCTTGCGGGCCGCCTATCTTGTGTGCCGATATGCTCATGGCTTGCACGCCGCTGGCATTCAGGCTGGCAAAATCCAGCTCCATCTTGCCCAGACACTGCACCGCATCGGTATGAAACGGGATCTTGAGGCTCTTTGCCAAGCCCGCCAGCGTTGCCACATCCTGTATCACGCCGGTTTCGTTATTCGCCAACATCACCGATATCAAACCGGTGGGGGTTTGCAACGCAGCACGGAAATCATCCATAACCACCAGACCATTCGCGTCCACGGCCGCCACCCGCAATTGCCAACCTTGCCTGCGCATCATCTGCGCCGTCTTCATTACCGCAGGATGTTCTACCGCACTCACCACGATCTGTGATGGTTTTAATGGTGCCGCTAAACCCTGAATCGCCAGATTGTCGGCTTCGGTACCACCGCTGGTGAACAGCACCTGCGTGGCATGCGCGCCCACCGCCAACGCTACCTGTTCTCTTGCCGACTCCACCGCTTGCCGTGCATGCCGCCCAAAACTGTGGCGGCTACTGGCGTTGGTGGCCTGCTCCATAAACGGCAACATGGCCTGCAGCACTCGTGGATCGAGTGGACTGGTGGCGTTGTAATCAAAGTACGCAGCCATGCAAATTATCCGCGTTTATGGGCGAACGCCACAGTTTTGGTACCCTGCTGCTCTGCAGCCAGTTGCGCCAGATTGACGCCTTCCAGATATTCAAATATCTTGCCGTTCAACGATGTCCACAGATCATGCGTCATGCAGCGTTTCTCATCCTGGCAATTTTCATTGCCGCCGCACTGGGTGGCATCTATCTGCTCATCAACCGCGCGGATAATGTCCGAAACCGTAATGGCATTCAATGCCTTGCCTGCACGATAACCACCACCGGGACCGCGCACACTCTGCACCAATCCGTTTTTACGCAAGCGGCTAAATAGCTGTTCAAGATATGACAACGAAATACTCTGGCGTTCACTAATGCCCGCCAAAGTAACGGGGGAACCATTCTCGTTCAATGCGAGATCAAGCATCGCGGTGACGGCAAAACGGCCTTTGGTAGTGAGTCTCATATCAATTCATCGACTATTTATATAGCGCGAATTGTATAATACCCTATCAATTTAGTCAACTATTTATTGAGGCCGACTTTAGTCGACAATTTTATTAAGATGGGTTACGTCGAAAGCACTGCCTACTTTTTCGTCGACTTCCAGATCAACCCCCAGCTTGGCGAGTTGTTCGGTCAATATCTGCAAACGTTCGTCCTGCTGCGTCGCATGATCCAGCAAAGCGTGTATGGCTTTTGCTACCGGGTCATTGCCACCATCACTCACTGCGTAAGCAGAAAAACCCATTTTCTGTGCGGTGTCATCGCGCTCTTTATCTTTGCCCTGATCCAGGATACGCGCAGGGATACCCACGGCAGTAGCACCTGCAGGAACATCTTTTACCACCACCGCATTCGAGCCTATCTTGGCGCCGGCGCCGATGGTGATCGGGCCCAGTATTTTAGCGCCGGCTCCAATGACCACACCGTTCTCCAGCGTAGGATGCCGTTTGCCTTTGTTCCATGAAGTACCGCCCAGCGTCACGCCATGGTACATGGTGCAATCATCCATGATGACTGCGGTTTCACCTATCACCACGCCCATGCCGTGATCGATGAAAAAACGACGGCCTATGGTCGCACCCGGGTGTATCTCTATACCTGTCAGCCAACGTGCGATATGCGAGATGAATCGCGCCAGCCAATTCAAATGAATTCCCCACAGCCAGTGCGTAAAGCGGTGAAAAATCAGCGCGTGTACGCCTGGATAGGTGGTCAAAACCTCCCATGTATTTCGGGCAGCAGGGTCTCGGTCAAAAACGACTGCAATGTCTTCGCGCAGGTGATCAAACATGTTTGTATTGTACTACTTCTCGCTCACTGCCTTTAATATCCCGCGCAGGATATTGATCTCTTCCTGCTGAAATCCGGCTCTGGTAAAGAGTCTGCGTAATCTGGACATCAGTCTTCCGGGCATCGCCGGATTTAAGAATTCGATGTCGATCAAGGTTTGTTGCAAGTGGTTATAAAAGCCTTCGATCTCGTCATGCGTTGCCATCTTCGGCGCCTTGCCGCCGGTTTTATGCAATGGCGTCTCGGCAGTCATGCGCAATTCGTAGGCGATGATCTGCACCGCAGCTGCAAGATTAAGCGAGGAGTACTCAGGATTGGCCGGTATATGAGCCAGCCGCTGGCAAAGCATGATCTCTTCGTTCGACATACCGCTGGTTTCATTGCCGAATACCAGCGCCACTTCCTGTTCCAGTTCCAGCGCCAAATGTGCCGCCTCTCTGGGGAAAACGACTGGATGCGAGATTTCTCGTCTTCTTGCTGTCATGCCTATGGCCAGACCACAGCCTTGCAGTGCCTGTGGTAGTGTATCGCAGACCTGCGCATTATCCAGCACATCGGTACACCCAGCCGACATGGCATGCGCATCAGGGTGAGGGAATTTGCGCGGTTGCACCAGATACAGCCTGCTTAAGCCCATGGTCTTCATGGCACGAGCCGCGGCGCCAATATTGCCGGGATGGCTGGGGCGGCTAAGTACGATGCGGATGTTTTCTAGTTTGTTCATTAGGTTTATTGATTGCGCCGTAGTCGGTAGAATAGCGGATTAAATTCTGAATGTTTCTATTTTACTATGCATCCCATGCTCAATACGGCGGTGAAAGCCGCACGTCGCGCCGGTAGTATCATCAATCGTGCCGCACAGAATCTGGACATTCTGCAGGTGCAGCGTAAAACGCATAACGACTATGTGAGCGAGGTTGATCGCAATGCCGAGGCAGCGATCATCGAAACCCTGCTGGGCGCTTATCCGCAACACGCGATTCTGGGCGAAGAATCTGGAGCCCAAGGCGATAGCGCAGATTATCTATGGGTGATAGACCCGCTGGATGGCACCACCAACTTTCTGCACGGTTTCCCGCAATACGCAGTATCCATCGCCCTGATGCATAGAGGTGTACTGGACCAGGCAGTGATTTTCGACCCCACCAGCAATGACCTTTATACTGCCAGTAAAGGCCGTGGAGCCTTCCTCAATGACAAGCGCATACGCGTGAACAAACGCACCAAGCTGCAGGAATGCATCATAGGCACAGGCTTTCCCTTCCGCGATTTCACTCATCTGGACACTTATCTGCCCATGCTCAAGAGCATGATACTCAGCACCTCGGGCATTCGCCGTCCGGGCTCTGCTGCACTCGATCTGGCGCACGTTGCATCGGGACGCTACGACGGTTTCTGGGAAATAGGACTGTCGAAGTGGGATATTGCCGCCGGGGCGTTGCTGATCACCGAAGCAGGCGGGATAGTAGGTGATTTTGAAGGCAACGAAAGCTGGTTCGAGACCGGCAACATCATGGCAGGCAACCCCAAGATATTCGGTCAATTATTGACAGTATTGGCGCCGCATCTGACCGAATCACTCAAAACACCGCGCTGAAAGCAGCGTTAGCATTAGCTAACGCTGGCAGCTCGGGCAATAAAAAGTCGAACGTTGCCCCTGCTTCAGCATTTTAATACTGGTGCCGCAGACCTTACAGGGATGGCCGGTGCGCCCATAAACAAAATATTCCTGCTGAAAATATCCAGGGTTGCCATCGGCGCCGAAGAAATCACGCAAGCTGCTGCCTCCCGCCTCTATCGCCGCCGACAACGTGGCTTTAATCTCTTGCGCTAACCTCTCGCAGCGAATACGGCTGACTTTGTTGGCAGAAGTCCTGGGGTCGATTCCGGCGCGAAACAGTGATTCGCTCGCATAGATATTGCCCACGCCGACAACCAGATGACTATCCATGATCACTGTTTTGATCGGAGCGCTACGACTACGCACGTGCTGATACAGATAGTCGCCATTAAAAGCGTCCTCCAGCGGTTCCACTCCCAGGCTGGTCAATAGCGGGTGTTGCGTTCCCTCATGCCATAGCACTGCGCCAAAACGCCTAGGATCGCGCAATCTGAGCACCTGTCCGCTGCTAAAAACAATATCCAGATGGTCGTGTTTGGCTGGAGCCACAAATTCAGGCAACAGCATCAGTCTGCCCGACATGCCCAGATGCATCAGCAATATGCCGTTTTCGCAGTGCGCGATAATATATTTCGCGCGACGACTTAGATCCAGAAAGTGCTGATGGTGCAGAAGGACGTCAAGATCAGCCGGTATCGGCCAGCGCAATGAAGCATTGCGCACGGTGACCGCCCTTATTTGCTGATTAACAAGTGAGAGTAAGCCGCGACGTGTTATTTCGACCTCGGGCAATTCAGGCATGACGAAACGCTAGGGCTTAAAACCTGCGGGGGGATTTAACGCTGTAAACCCGAAATCCTGCGGAAAATGATACTCCATCTGTTCATCTTCCCTTACCAGCAGCAACTCAGGAGATTCCTGCAGCTTGATAAATTTCAATTTCTTGCCGTTTTTGAGTTTGACGATCAGGAACGGATGCGGGCTATGATCAGGCTGGGCAGGTTCTACTGATGTGGCTTGAAAGTGTTCCCACTGCCACCCCTCGAACCAGTCTTTCAGATCATTCTGGTTTGGCTTAGCACTGGCCGCAGACACTTTCCAGGTATTGTCTGGCTGCAGATCCAGATTCAAATGGCTGCTTTGCCATTGCTCCAGCGCAGAAAAGTCGAAGCCAACGATGGTTTCGTCACGCGCTAATGGATGTTTATCCAGCAATTCCAATGGCTGTATCGTTGCATTCTGTGAATATGAGTTGGGGATCGTGTAAATGGCATTGCCGTGGGCAACGAATTGCTCGCCTCCTACCGGGTTATACATGCCAAAGCTAAACGCTTCATCATTCAAATGCACGGTGAGTTGGGGATGATCCAAGCCAAACTTTGCAGGATCGTCGGCCGGCAGTTTTTCCGAACTGCTGGCAATCGCCACCGCAATAATGCTGCCGATTTCCACGGGATTGGCACGACCCTGGAATGGTTGCAGCATCATCCATTGACCCTGCTGTCTCTCGAATACCACGGGTTTTTTGGCAGGCACTTCGATGCTAACTTTGGTCACCTTTTCTATATCCATGGCAGAGACTTGGTAACTTTGCTGACTGACGCTTGCTTCAGTCTTTGGGCGCAGATACACGAACAGCGCCAGACCCGCCACCACCACCAATAACACCAAATTAAGCAGCCACCGTGATTTCATCAACTTACCTCTTGCGACGTTTCAACCAGATGAAGAAGCCTGTCAGCAGCAGGCCTATCGGCAAGACATAGGTAGGTATGCCGCGGATCACCATCCAGTTGATGAAAGGCTGATTGGCCGGAATATTGAGATTGGCATCGTTGAAAGGCCGAGGCTGTATGGTGATGAGAGTATCATCCCCCGCCAGCCAATTCACCATATTCATGCCCAGATCAAGATTGCCTTCGCTGGTGAGGAAGGTATTGGCCAAGAAGCTACCCCCTCCAACTACCACGATACGTTGCGTTTTATTCTCGACTTTGCGTTCCATGGCGATGGCGATATTGATAGGTCCGCCCACATCTTCCTTGGCATCGAACTCGATCTTGCCGTCCAATTTGCCTTTTTCCAGCCAGCCGTTACTTGCAACATCTATTAATGGTGTGATTTCCCATCCCATGTCTGTGGCATTGGATGATATCTGGCGCGCCATAGGGAACAAGGTGATCAGGTTGAAACGCAGGGTGATCGGGTGTTCGCCATATTGTGCAGAAAACGCTTTTTTATAGTCGCCACTGGTACGTGCTGCAGCGGGATCAACCACGATACCTGAGGTCAACTGCAAGCCCAGTTGATCCGCCAGCGCGTCCAGGCCATGCAAAGGTGTCTGATCTATCAGCCATAACACATTGCCACCCTGAGCGATGTATTGCTTGATCTTGTTCACTTCCGCCAGTGATACATCGATTTTTGGCCCGGCGATCACCAGCATAGCGCCAGCTCTGGGCACTTCCGGCAACGCCACCAGATCGGGATTGGACAGCTTGAAACCCTTTTTCTCCAACTGTTCGCCAAAATCGCCCAGGTCAAAATCTTTCTTGCCGATCAGGCTGCGCTCACCATGCCCATCCAGAAACATGATATTGCGTGCTTGCGGACGCGACAGACGTACCAATAGATTGGTCAAATCCTGTTCCGCGATCGGCGGTAACAAATGCTCGGTCTTTTTCTCGTATTCCACCACAAACTCACCATCGTCCCGCACGCCTAACTCCTGCGCCAGTTTCGGACTTTCTGCCGGATTGATGAATTTGAACTGAAGGTCAGGCTTGCTGCGTTGATAGCGTGACACAAAATCGAGGATGACCTTGCGTCTATCGGTATCGGCATTCACGAAAATGCTGATATTCACCGGTCCCTTCATCTGCTTGAGCACATTGATACTACCCTGTGTCAGCGTATTACGCGCGCTTTGGGTAATGTCACGGGAGATATGGAATTCATTTCCCAGATAGCCCAGCAAGCCGACAAACGCTAGGAACAGCACGACGAACATGCTGTTTTGCATCAACATTTGTAATCTGATCTTAAGATTTTTCTTCATGATGTGTATTGCTTACTCGAATGGTTAATCAACCATCACCCGCGCAGACGGTCTGCATCCAGACGACGTACCGTCAAGGTCAGAAACGTGAATATGAACAGGATGAAATAGGAAAAATCGCGTGTATCCAGCAATCCTCTGGAAAACGGCTCGAAATGCCGCATCAGGGATACGTGGTTAAAGAGGCTATTAGGATCGCTCGCCAGATATTGATCGAAGGCCAGTAATGCGAACAGGGCAATAAAGCTGATGATGGCAGCGATGATGGGCTGCTGGGTAAGGCTGGAAACGAACACGCCCAGTGCGGCAAAGCTCGCCACCAGGAACCACAAACCAATGACATTGGCGGCAATGTAGCCAAAGTCCATGTCTGTCCACAGATTCAGTGAACTGATCATGGCGGCGAGAAACGCGATGACGATGGTCAGAAAACTCACCAGACCGATAAATTTACCCAGAACGATCTCGGTCAAGGTCAGCGGTGCGCTAAATAAAAAGGTCAGCGTCTGATTCTTGCGTTCTTCGCTGATCAATCGCATGGATAACAGCGGCACCGCCACCAGCATCACAAAGGATGCCATATTGAATATATTGCTACCGACAAACTCGGTGACGCCCATGCGCTGCTCTGGTCGCATCGAACCGGACATGATGTTGAAGTACTGATCCACCCCGGCGAAAAAACCGAAATGAGCAAACACGGCTTGTAACAGTGCCAGAATCACCCAGCCCATGGGTGAGGAGAACATGGCTTTCAATTCCTTACCTGCAACTGTAAATATCATGTGCTTATCCTATTCCTCTTAATGCTCAGACTCTTGCTGCGTCAGCTGCACGAACACTTCTTCCAGGCTGGTTTGGTCCGGAGAAATCTGGAACATACCCCAATCGTTGCTGACCGCAGCCTGCACCAATGCCTCTGCCGGATCGTTGCCTGCTTGATATTGCACGCGCAACAGCTTATCGCGCACCGGCTCAACACTTACGATGCCTTTGATCTTCATCAACTCCTTGACGTCAGGAGCGCGATGCAAGCCTAACAGCAGCTTATTGCCATGGCGTTGTTGTTTCAGCACTTCAATCGCGCCGTTAAACACCAGTTGGCCTTTATGGATGATCTGTACGTGATCACACACCATTTCGACTTCCGGCAGAATATGCGTGGAAAGAATGACGCTATGCTCACCACCCAGCTCCTTGATCAAGGCACGGATATCGCGGATCTGAATCGGATCGAGCCCAACGGTAGGTTCATCCAGTATCACCACCATCGGATTATGGATAATGGCCTGCGCAATCCCCACGCGCTGTTGATACCCTTTGGACAGATTATCGATCAGGCGGCCACTCATCTCCATTAAACCGCAGCGCTCTTTGGCGAGGGTCATGGCTTTTTTCAGATGAGCGCGTGTCACACCATGCAAGCGTGCAGCCAGCGACAGCATCTCATCAACAGTAAGCTCTTTGTATAAAGGGGGGAGTTCCGGCAGATAGCCTATCAGGGCTTTGGCAGCCTTGGGATTCTCAATGATGTCTATGCCGCATATCTTGACCGTACCATAAGTCGGAGCCAGATTACCGGTCAGCATTTTCATGGTGGTGGACTTGCCCGCGCCATTAGGGCCAAGGAACCCCAATACTTCGCCCTTGTTCAGATTGAAGCTGACATTGCTCACCACGGTATTGCCTCCGTACATACGGGTTAATTCGCTGGCTTCAACAGTGATGGTGGTCATAAGGATTTAACGTAAGAAAAATTTTAAGAAAAATATCTAAAATAGGTACTGGCTTCGTAGCTACTTACTTGTCATCTTTGATAGGGCGCATATACTATACGAAACAAATCGACAGCGCCATTGTCCAATTTGCCATCATTCAATTCTCAATTAAAGTGACACATGAAAAATAAACTTTTGCTAGCCCCGATTTTCGTCGCATTAAGCCTGGCGGCATTGCCAGTGGCAGTAAGCGCCGACACCAGCAAAAACGCCAGCCCTGACCAGTCATTGAGCGCGGAGTTTGTGTATAAGTTCCTGGTAGGTGAGATCGCTGGCCAGCGCGGCGATATTGCATCTGCCAGCGCCATCATGTACGACTTGGCAAAATCATCACGCGATCCGCGCCTGGCTGACCGTGCCACGCGTGCAGCCCTATACATCAAGCAGGTACCGGCAGCATTGAAAGCCGCCACGCTATGGGTAGAGTTGGACCCCGATTCAGTGGAAGCACGGCAAACCTTACTGCAATTGTTACTGGCAACAGGCAAGACCAGTGAAATGAAGCCTTACCTGCAGAAACTGCTGGCAGACGACTCTACTCGCGCCAATACCTTTCTATCCATTGCCGGGATGTTATCGCGTAGCCAGGATAAAGCTGGTGTTTACAAGCTGATGCAGGATCTGGCGAAGCCCTACCCTACCCTGCCCGAGGCACATTTTGCACTCGCCCATGCCGCATGGAGTGATGGTAAAGAATCCATTGCCCTGGCTGAGCTAAAACTTGCTGAGCAGTATCACCCGGGGTGGGAAATAGGCGCTCTGTTGCAAGGCCAGATCTTGCAGGCCAAACCTGAAGATGCGCTGACTTTCTACCGGGACTTTCTACAAACTTACCCGAACAGCCAAGATGTGCGCCTCGCCTTTGCCAGAGCATTGGTCAATGAGAAGCAGCTGACTGAGGCCAAACAGCAATTCGACCTGCTCATTCAGGCAAAGCCGGATGACCCCAACATACAGGTCACGCTGGGGCTGCTCAGCATTCAACTGGAAGACTCAGTGAATGCAGAAGCCTGCTTTAAAAGAGCACTGGAACTTGGCTACAAAGAAAGCGACCAGCTTTACTTCTATCTGGGGCAGATCACTGAACAGACGCAACGCGAAGCAGAAGCACTGCAGTGGTATGAGGCCATTACTTCCGACAGCCGTTTTTACTTTGAAACCCAAGTAAGAATAGCTTTGCTGGAGGGGCGTAAGGGCCAGGTAGATGCGGGCGTAAAACGCTTGCAGGGTCTGCCTGGTCTTAATTCAGATCAACTGGGTATCTCCATCCAGACCCAGGCCAATCTGCTGACGCAGGTGAATCGCAATCAGGAAGCCTATGATATTCTGGCTCAAGGTGTGCAGTCGTTACCGAGCAACTCTGGGCTTATCTACGATTACGCAATGACTGCAGAGCGCTTGCAGCACTTCGACGTGATGGAAAGTGAGCTACGCAAGCTTATTTTGATCAAGCCGGATTTTGCCCAGGCTTATAATGCACTGGGATATACTCTGGCCGACCGTAACGAGCGACTGGATGAAGCGCAGAAACTCATAGAAAAAGCTTTGTCACTGACTCCAGATGATCATTTCATACTGGATAGCATGGGCTGGGTAGAATATCGGCTGGGCAAACTGGACAAAGCGGTCGATTTCATCCGTCGTGCTTACGAGGCACAATCCGATCCTGAGATTGCTGCACATTTAGGCGAAGTATTATGGCAACAAGGAAAACATGACGAAGCTCTAAGCACCTGGGAAGAAGCATTACACGAATTTCCGGATAACGAAGCGCTGCTCAACGCCACCAAAAAATTCAAGCAGTGAGCATATTCTTATTGCGCTTTCTGCCTGCCCTGCTGGGGCTGATTGTGGCTGCATGCAGCACGTTGCCACAATCTCCAACTGTAGCCCCACCGGCAGCACAATATCAAACGCACCTGGAGCAAATCAATAAGATACGCTTCTTTGCCATGGATGGCCGCATTGCGATTCTGACCGAATCAAAAGGGTTCAGCGGTGGATTGCACTGGCATCACTATGGCGAAGGAGATGATCTTGGTTTCTATTCGCCACTGGGAACACAACTGGGCAAACTGACGCGTGATGCGTCCGGCGTCACTCTGACCACCAGCAACCAGAACACCATACACGCAAACGATGCAGAAACGCTGACCCAGCAAACCCTGGGATGGAGCCTGCCGATGAATGGCCTGACAGACTGGATACTGGGCCGCCCAGCACAAGGACCTGTTGAAGTGCTGGCTTGGGATGCGAATGGGAATATCAAACATATGAAGCAGCAAGGCTGGGATATCCAGTACGCCGATTATGCCGCTTTCAACGACGTCACCCTGCCGCTAAAGCTCACTCTTAAAAGCCAGAAACTTGATCTCAAACTGGTGGTAGAAACCTGGCAAACCGGTACAGAATAATCGTGCCCGCGTTTTTAGCCCCTGCCAAACTCAATCTTTTTCTGCACATTACAGGTCAGCGTGCCGATGGCTACCATCTGCTTCAAACCGTATTCCAGCTGCTGGACTATGGCGACACTGTCAATATTGAACCGCGTCAGGACGGGCGCATAGTGCGTAGCTCAGCAATTCCCGGTGTGCCAGAAGAGCAGGACATCACCTTGCGCGCGGCAAAATTGTTGCAGCAGACCAGCGCAAGCAAACTGGGTGCAAATATTTCTGTTGAGAAACGCCTGCCTATGGGAGGCGGCTTGGGTGGAGGCAGCTCAGATGCGGCAACTGTACTGATGGCCCTGAATCGCCTGTGGGAGCTTGGTCTGTCACGAGCAGTTCTGATGGAGCTGGCATTGAAACTGGGCGCGGATGTGCCGGTTTTCGTTTTTGGACAAGCGGCCTGGGCAGAAGGAATAGGCGAAGAGTTGCAGGCGATTAAGCTTGAACCAGCGTATTATGCGGTCCTTACCCCAGCTGTCAGCATCCCGACTGCCAGTATTTTCGCCAGCCGGGAATTGACAAGAAACACAATTCCACAGACAATGGCGGCCTTTTTTAAGGGCTTCGGGCATAACGATTTACAGCCTTTAGTATGCCGGATGTACCCGCAAGTGGCCTCTTGCCTGAGTTGGTTAAAGCAATTCGGCGATGCCCGGATGAGTGGTTCCGGCAGTAGCGTGTTTGTTGCAGTGGATAGTATCGAATCCGCACAGAGTATCGTCGCGCAGAAACCTGAGGGGGTTATGGGGTTTGCTGCCGGTAGTTTGCATCAGCACCCGTTGCAGTGCTGATTGAGAATAGTGATTAAATAGTACCGATTAAACTGTTGGGGAGTCGCCAAGCTGGTTAAGGCACCGGATTTTGATTCCGGCATGCGAAGGTTCGAATCCTTCTTCCCCAGCCACTAACAATAAAAAGCGTGTAGTGTTGCTACACGCTTTTTGCTTTAAAACCTGCTTGATAACGAGATAGAAGGGATACGCTTTGGCTTTCGGAGAAATCATGGTGTTTACCGGCAACGCCAACCCTGATCTGGCCAAAGAGGTCGTCGGTCATCTCAATATCGACCTGGGCAAGGCTCAGGTAGGCCGTTTTAGCGATGGCGAAGTGCTGGTCGAGATTCTGGAGAATGTACGCGGCAAAGATGTGTTTGTGCTGCAATCCACCTGCGCCCCCACGAACGATACGCTGATGGAAGTACTGGTGATGGTGGATGCACTGCGCCGCTCTTCAGCAGGACGGATCACTGCAGCCATTCCCTATTTTGGTTATTCGCGGCAGGATAGGCGTCCGCGTTCGGCACGTGTCGCTATTACCGCAAAAGTGGTCGCCAACATGCTCACTTCGGTAGGTATAGACCGTGTACTGACCATGGATCTGCACTCCGACCAGATTCAGGGGTTTTTCGATATTCCGGTCGACAACATTTATGCCTCTTCCGTGTTGTTGACCGATGTAGTGCAAAAAAGCTACCAAGACCTGGTGGTGGTATCGCCTGATGTAGGCGGTGTGGTGCGGGCAAGAGCGCTGGCCAAGCAGCTCAATTCGGATCTGGCGATCATTGATAAACGCCGTCCCAAGCCTAATGTGGCCAAAGTAATGAACATTATCGGTGAAGTGGCAGGCCGCACCTGCGTCATCATGGATGACATGGTAGATACCGCCAATACGCTGTGCGAAGCCGCCGCTGCACTGAAAGCCCACGGCGCGGTGAAAGTGGTGTCTTACTGTACGCATGCAGTGCTGTCCGGCTCTGCCATTGAGCGTGTGACGCAATCGGATCTGGATGAACTGGTCGTCACCAACACCATACCGTTGCGTGAGAATGCCAAAGCCTGCAAAAAGATACGCCAGCTTTCCGTCGCCGATCTGATGGCGGAAACCATACGTCGTATCAGCCATGAAGATTCTGTGAGCTCTCTATTCAGCGATGAATAGATGATGAAGAATTCAGCGGTCAGCGCAAGCTGACAGCGAATGTAGCAAGAAGTACCTTGTAGTTCGAGTTTTACCTAACCACCTGGTCGCGGGTGGCTTTTTAATTAATTGGAGCATTATTATGCATATCGAAATTACCGCCAAAAAGCGCGAGAACAAGGGCACCGGAGCGAGCCGCCGCCTACGTCGTGCTGGCAACATTCCCGGCATCGTTTATGGGGGCGGCAAGGATGCCGTTTCTATCGAGCTTAACCATAAAGACCTGTTTTTGAAATTCCGTCACGAAGCCTTTCATGCTTCCATCCTGGATCTGAATCTGGATGGGACCAAAGAACAGGTTCTGTTGCGCGATTACCAAATGCATCATGTACGTACCGAAATCACCCACATAGACTTTCAGCGTGTAAGCGCCACCGAGAAGATCCACGTCAAGGTGCCGTTGCACTTCGTCAATGCCGAAATCGCTCCTGGCGTGAAGCTGGGTGGCGGTATCGTCACTCACATTCTGACTGAGGCTGATGTAAGCTGCTTGGCCAAGGACTTGCCGGAATATGTAGAGGTTGACTTGAGCGGTATGGAGCTCGGCCAAACCATCCACCTGTCGGAAGTTGTGTTGCCCAAGGGTGTGGAATTCGTCAAGCTGGTTCATGGTGACGACTCCGCGATCGCTAACGTCATCAAGCCGCGCGGCATGACCGTAGAAGAAGAAGCGGCAGAAGCCGCACCAGCAGCAGAAGGCGAAGCACCTGCAGCATCCTCCGCTGAATAAAGCCGGCAATTAAAAACAAAACCGAGGCTGCTACAATACGCGCATTCCGGAATCCCGGAATGCGCGTTTTTTCATTATGGGTTTAGACGGGTTTATAAAATGAGCATTCAACTCATCGTCGGTCTGGGTAATCCTGGTGCGGAGTATGAAGATACCCGTCACAATGCAGGATTCTGGTGGATAAATGCGATCTGTCGCGAATATGGCATCACGCTGGCGCACGAGAATAAATTTCTGGGACGTGTCGGCCGCCTCAAACTCAAAGGCCACGAAAGCTGGCTGTTAACTCCGATGACATTTATGAATGCCAGCGGACAAGCCGTTGGCGCAATCTCCCGCTTTTACCGGATACCCGCTGCAGACATACTGGTGGTTCACGACGAACTCGATCTGCCCGCAGGCACTGCCAAACTTAAACGCGGTGGAGGCAATGGCGGACATAACGGCCTCAAGGACATTAGTAAACATCTGGGTGTCACCGACTATTGGCGCTTACGCCTGGGAATTTCCCACCCCGGCGATGCCAGAGAAGTCATTAATTACGTATTACACGCACCGTCGCGTGATGAAGCCGCTCAGATAGAATCGGCCATCATGTCCACGACTACATTGTTGCCTATGCTTCTGGCAGGAGAGTTTGAGGCCGCGATGCTGAAGCTGCACACCAAACCTGCATTATGACCGCCGCGTTTGATCCGGTCTGCTTGCACGCCAGATGATCCATATGAGCAACGCTTGCAGCGGCAGGCGCACCACCAGCAACCAGTATGGAATATCGGGGAACAATTCAGGATGTTGCAGCATCTGTACATTGGCTAGAGTGACTATCATGGTCAGCAACATCAACCCATAGCCCGCCGCACTCCGCCAGCGTGCGGACATAATTGCGCAGGCACCCACCAGCTCGAAAAAACCGCTGATATAGACCATGACCAGAGGATACGGTATGTAGGGAGGCATGATTTTTAGAAAAGGAACAGTGAATACAAAATGGCTGATACCTCCGATAAAGAACCAGCTGAATATAAATAATCTGCCTGCGAATTTGCTACGCATTGATTTCCTCCAAAGCCAGATACTAGTTGATGACACTATGATGCTTCTGCGCTTAACGGTATAATTAATTTTGCAAAGCCAATTTTGGTATTGCCCTTGTTAATTAAACTTTATCAATCAAACCGTATTGGAACCAAACATGAGTGACCATGAAGAACACGGCAACAGCAAATCAATGACCTACCTTTACATTGCACTTGCCATTGTAGGCTTGGCTATCATTACCATCCTGCGCAAAGCAATCACACTGCAGTAACCTGCGCAAAAATTCAGTTCATCAGGAACCACCATGAGCGATCACCAAGAACACACTAGCAGCCCTTCCATGATCTATATCTATATCGCATATATTGCGTTGGGTGTGATCATTCTGGCTATTCTGCATAACGCGCTGATGCCTGAAGTTGCAGATACCTGTTCTTTGGCCCAGATGCTGGCAGGTGGCTTGGTTCTCCTGGTTTCCTTGAGGATACTGACCAACCCCAGAGCGTCATCGCTAAGCTATATCTATCTGTTCCTGTTCCTGCTGGCGCTGATTATTTTCAAGATCATCTCTACAGCGATCATGCCTGCAGCGGTAACTGACAACTCAGATGCAGCGATTGCAGACCGCATCAAGCCTGTGGCTCAGGTGGTAGTCGCACCGCCGATGGCAGCTCCGGGACAAGGTAAAAGCGGGGAACAAGTGGTTACCGGCCTGTGTGCCGCTTGCCATGCAGTGGGCGCGTTAGGTTCTCCCAAGATCGGTGACAAGGCTGCGTGGGGGCCACGCATCGCGCAAGGTTATCAAACTCTGATTCAGCACGCGATCAATGGTATACGCAGTATGCCGGCGCGTGGTGGCGACGCCTCTTTGAGTGATGAAGAAGTGGCCGGCGCTGTCGCCTATATGGCGAACAAAGCGGGTGCGAACTTCAAGGCACCCCCCTCAAAATAATCAACCTCAATATAATCAAATAGTATGGCAACCTACGCCATTGGCGATATCCAGGGTTGTCATACTTCACTGCAGCATTTACTCCTTAAGATTCAATTCGATCCCTCGGTAGACCGGCTTTGGCTGGTGGGGGATATGGTCAATCGCGGCCCGGATTCGCTGGCGGTGTTGCGTTGGGCAAAAGCGCATCAGGATTCTGTCATCACGGTACTGGGTAATCATGACCTGCACGCCCTTGTGGTATATGAAGGGATGGCAGCAGCGCAGCGCATGGATACGCTTGAGGAATTGCTTGCTGCACCGGATGCACCATCACTGTTCGACTGGCTGCGCCGGCAAAAGCTTGCTTATGCTCAGGACGATTTGTTGTTGGTGCATGCCGGATTATTGCCGCAGTGGAACGCAGCTCAGTCACTAGCGTTAGCCGGAGAAGTCGAGCAGGCGCTACGCGGTGAACATTATCGTGACTTTCTGCGACACATGTACGGCAATCAGCCCAACACCTGGCATGATGATTTGTCAGGATTTGACCGTTTACGTGTCATCACCAATGCGCTGACCCGTTTGCGGGTATGTACCGCAGAAGGTGAGATGGAATTTAAGTTCAAAGGTGAGCTGGCGGACGTCCCGCAGGGCTACCATGCTTGGTTTAATGTGCCTGAAAGAGCAAGCCTCGACAGTACCATTATCTTCGGACACTGGTCTGCACTTGGGTTAGTGCTTGAAGACCATGTGATTGCCCTGGATACCGGTTGTTTGTGGGGCGGCAGTCTTACTGCTCTGCGTTTGCAGGACCGTCAATTGTTTCAGGTACCGCGTGCTGCGGAAGATGCAATTGATTGACGATCTGGTCGTAGGCAGATTTTGCCAGCGACTGCCTATCCTGACCCTGTAGTGAGATCGGCTGCAAAAAGACCACCTCCGCTTGTATCTGCGAATGAGTCAGGATAATGCTCAACGATTGCCACAAGTTCATTTCACCAATGAAAGCAACATCCGTATTTGTGCTGCCATCCGGCGATAAATAGCGTAACGCTATTGGCAGAATATCGACGTTGGTCTGCACAGCAGCTTGCAACAAACTGCTTTTAAAAGGCAATACGTAGGTGCCATCCGTGGTTGTCCCTTCAGGAAAAACGCAAAAACAGTCTCCCTTGTTCAAAACTTTTGCACCTTCACTGGCGACTCTGACAGCATCTTTACGCCGTGCGCGCTCTATGAATACTACGCCGCATTGCTGCGCCAACCAGCCAATCAGTGGATAGCTACGCACTTCCGATTTTGCAACGAAACGTACCGGAAGTACCGAATTAATGACCCACGGATCTACCCAGGAGATATGGTTCGCAACCAGCATCAAGGTCTCGCTGGGTAATGTTCCTGAAACCGCAACGTGAATCCGCAGTATGGGTAGCACTTTCTTGCACCAGCGCCGTATCAGTTGTCTGCGACTCTCATCCGACAACAAGGGCAGGCAGAATGCCGCTAGTATTAATGCCCAAAGTAAATAGACAAAAAACCAGACTCTTCTGAAGAATAGGGACAGACCACTTAGTATAGAAGTATTTTTCAGTGGACTGTCCCTATTTTAATAAGCTGCTGGATTTTATTACATTGCTACTATTTGTTTGTATTTCTATCACAGCGTGTTTCGATGGTTAATGACTCACCCTTGTGGTACCGCCACTTTCAAGCAGTCTGACTTTTTCACCTGGATGGAATTCCTCGGTCGCTTCCTGCACGATAGCCACCAGTTCACCACTATTATCCAGCTTGACGGTGATCTCAACGCCATCTTTCTTGGTTAGCGCTCCTTCTGCTGCGGAGCCAGCCACTGCCCCTGCTACAGCACCAAGCACCCCGGTGATGATCTCCCCTCTGCCTTTACCCAGGCTGCTCCCGGCGACACCACCCACCACACCACCAGCGACTGTACCCACACCGCTATTGGTACCCTCTATCTTCACCTGACGCACACTTTCCACCACACCCATCTTGATATGCTGAATCTGGCGCGTCTCATCGCGGCTATAGACGTCTCCCGCATTACTACTCGCACAACCGCTCAGGATTTCCGTCAGCAATACGGCTGCCAGCAATATATTGATATATTTCATCATCTTCCCCCTTAAAATCAACTGAACTACAGTACCAGACTCTCACCAAACGCCGACTTATAGCGGCTTGCAATATCATGTTTGGTTGGCTGATGATTCTGCCCGCCGCGACTGGCAATCTTGATCGAACCCATCACAGCAGCCAGTTGCCCGCTGGCTTTCCATTTCCAGCCATGTGCCATGCCGTAAAGCAAACCGGCGCGATAAGCGTCGCCACACCCCGTCGGATCTACCACTGCTTCTGCTTTAACGCAGGGAATCTCGATGCGCTGACCATCTGTATAAATATGCGAACCTTGCGCACCCAACGTCACAATCAGCGTTTTGACCTTGCTCGCCAGCGCATCCAGATTCAGGCCGGTTTTATCCTGCATCATCTGTGCCTCGTAATCATTGAATGCCATATAGTCGGCGAGCTCGATAAAATGCAGAAGTTCTTCGCCATTGAACATGGGTAAGCCCTGGCCAGGATCGAACATGAATGGAATCCCCTGCTTTTTAAATTCATCCGCATGCTGAAACATGCCTTCGCGCCCATCCGGGGCAATAATGCCTAACGTGACCCCTTTGCTATCTGCCACCTTATTCTGATGTGAGAAATTCATCGCACCCGGATGGAATGCGGTGATCTGGTTGTCATCTCTATCCGTCGTGATAAAGGCCTGAGCAGTAAAGCTTCCTGGAACCTGACGTATATGTTCATTGCTTATTGCATTCTTCTGCAGCCAATCGCCATAGCTTGCAAAGTCATCCCCTACTGTGGCCATGATGCGCGGACTCCCTCCAAGCAGGTTCAGGTTATACGCGATATTACCGGCAGTCCCGCCAAACTCGCGGCGCATCTCCGGCACCAGAAACGCCACATTCAGAATATGTATCTTATCGGGCAGGATATGGTTTTTAAATTGATCCGGAAACACCATGATGGTGTCGTACGCCATGGAACCGCAAATGAGAGTGTGCATTTTTAATAAACTATTGTGATTGAACTGTAATGGGGGTGAAGTATGCCTCACGGCACCTCACATGTCACCCGCCAATTTACTGCATAGTCGATGAAAACTAAGCCTAATTTAGCAGAAAGATTCCGGCATTCAGAGTGGCCGCATAAGCCACCCAGATAAAGTATGGGGTCATTAACCAGGTCACGGAAGTCAAGCTGTTACGGGATTGTATGAGAATCAGCGCAATACAGATCAGCATCGCAGTGATGTCTATAAGCGCCAACCCAGTGCTATGCATGCCGAAGAACAGCATGGACCAGAGCCCATTCAATAGAAGCTGTATCACCCACAAAACTTTCAGTTTTTGATTAGTTGCAGAAAATATCAGCCACCCTGCCACCGCAATCATCACATACAAAATGCTCCATACCGGTGGGAACAGCCAATTGGGTGGTGTCCAGAAAGGTTTAGCCTGTTGCTCATACCACGCTCCCGGCTGAAAGTGCACGCCAGAGGCCGCGACGACAGCCACGATCAGGATGAATAAAAGCAATGCCCAGTATGAACGCTTATGCATTTGGTCTGCCTCAGAAATCAAAACGGCTTCAAAACGGTTTCACTACGACGAGTACGACCACTAACAGCAGGATAATCACCGGTATCTCGTTGAACCAGCGAAACCATACATGGCTGTGTGTATTGCGTTGTGTCGCAAAATCTCTGAGCAACTTGCCGCAATACAGGTGATAGCCGATCAAACCAAGCACCAATAACAACTTGGCATGCAGCCAACCACCGGTGATGCCGTAACCCAGCCATAGCCACACACCAAACGTAAGAGCCAGCAATGCAAGTGGAGTCATGAAACGATACAGCTTGCGTTCCATCACTTCCAGTCTGGCGATAGTTGCCGGATGGTCCACCATGGCGTGATTGACGAACAAGCGCGGCAGATAAAACAATCCGGCGAACCAGCTGGTCACGAATACGATATGCAGGGCCTTGATCCACAGCATGCTTATTCTTTCCCTTCACCATCAAAGTCAGGCCGGTAACCAGAAGTGATGGGATAGCGCCTGTCTTTGCCGAAACCTCTATGCGTGATGCGCACTCCGACTGGCGCCTGGCGGCGTTTGTATTCATTACGGTCAATCAAGGTAACGACGCGCCGGACGTCTTCCTTATCGAAACCGGCATCGATAATATCCGCTGGACTTTGGTCGTACTCCACATACATCTCCATAATGGCATCCAGTATCGCATAGGCCGGCAGTGAGTCCTGATCGGTCTGATCGGCACGTAATTCGGCAGATGGCGCCCTGGTGATGATGCGCTGGGGAATGATGGGAGATAGTTTGTTCCTGTAATCAGCCAGCCTGTACACCAACGTTTTAGGCACATCTTTCAGTACTGCAAAACCGCCAGCCATATCGCCGTAAAGCGTGGAATATCCAACTCCCATCTCGCTCTTGTTGCCGGTGGTGAGTACCAGACTGCCGAATTTATTGGATAAAGCCATGAGCAAAGTACCGCGTATACGTGCCTGCAGATTCTCTTCAGCCAGATCGAATGGCAGATCCTTGAAATCATTACCCAGCGCCTGCATAAAACCTTCGAACGTAGTTTGTATGGGAATTTCGCTATAGTCCACATTAAGAATTAATGCCATCTCACGCGCATCCTGCAGACTGATCTCCGCAGTATAGGGTGACGGCATCATCACTGCCCGCACTCGCTCTGCGCCTAATGCATCTACGGCAATGGCCAGGGTAAGCGCCGAATCTATGCCTCCCGAAAGTCCCAGCACCACGCCGGGGAAGTGGTTTTTGTCTATATAGTCTTTCACACCCAGACACAGGGCGCCGTAGACGCTGGCCTCAAGCGGCAACTGTGGCGTTATGGTTCCGGGCTTGATCGTCGCGGCTGAACCTGCGACATCCAATTCGATAAAACTGAGAATCTCGGTAAAAGCGGGTAGCTGATGCATGATCTGCCCAAACCGGTTAACCACGAAACTGGCACCATCAAACACCAATTCATCCTGCCCCCCGACCAGATTGACATAGATGGAAGCCATGCCGGTTTCAGCATTACGCTGGCGCATCACCTGATGACGCGTATGCTGTTTTTCCATGTGATAAGGCGAGGCATTCAGTGCCAGCAACACGCTGGCACCCGCATTTTTAGAAAGCATCGCCGGTTCCTGCTCCCATACGTCGGCGCAGATTACTACGCCAAAATCCACCCCTTCCAGTTCGAATACCAGCGGTGCAGTACCCTTGGAGAAATAGCGCTCTTCGTCGAAAACGCTGTGATTAGGAAGGATATGCTTGAGGTAGGTCGCTTCGATGTGGCCGTTTCGCAGTAGCGAAGCTGCGTTGTAGCGCTTGCCGCCGATCTGATGCGGATGGCCGACCAGCAAGGCGATATCCAATTTCTGGCTGGCAATATGCCGCAACGCATAATCGCATGCTTGGTAGAAATCATCGCGCAACAACAAATCTTCGGGGGGGTATCCCGCCAGCGCAAGTTCCGGAGTGATTAGTAATCTGGCACCGCCAGCGATGGCATCTCTGGCCGCAGTCAATATAATCTCAGCGTTCCCGGTGAAATCACCTACGGTAAAATTGAACTGGGCTAGTGCTAATTTCATATAGCTAGCTGCATACGATATGTTTCATAAGGAAACCTTAGTAGCTACCACCTGCATCCTTAAGCAATTTAACGATGTCATGTTGCTGTTTTTTCATGGCATACACCAGTGCGGTTAATCCGTACTGATCTTTCGCTTTCACATTGACATGATGATCCAGCAATAACTGCACCATAGGTACAGAGTGGCTATCTACCGCGAAATGCAGTAACGGTGTGCCCTCGGAGTCTTCACCATTAACATCTGCCCCTGCATCCAGCAATATCTTCGCAGCGTCGGTTTTGCCACGCTTGACTGCCCAGGTCAACGCAGTCCATTCCGTTTTGTCTTTTACGTCAACTTTCGCACCGCCATCCAGTAAGGCCTGTAGTGCCCCCACTTGACCTTCGCGCGCGGCAATCATCAAGGCGGTGGTTCCATACCTATCCTGTACCGTCACATCGGCCTTATTCTTGAGTAAGGTTTGTATGGTTGGCACATCGCCCTTCTTGGCTGCAAACATCAGCAGGCTGCGCCCATCGTCCGTTTTTGCGTTTGCACTCACTCCATGCTGTATCAACATGCCCACGATCGTGTCGAACCCTGAACTTGCCGCCAGCCCCATCGCGCTCCAGCCTGCCTCATCGCGAACTGTCACATCGGCATTTCTATCCAGTAACACTTGCACGGTAGAAATATAATTTTTCTTGGCCGCAAACATCAATGCCGTCCAGCCGCCCGAGTCTTTTGCATTGATCTCGGCACCTTTGTCCAATAAAGCAGTTACTACCGCTGCATTACCTTTACGTGCTGCATACATCAGTGCGGTAATGCCATCCTGATCTTTGGTATTGGCACTCACGCCGCTGGCAAGCATAGCTTGCACAGAGGCCAAATCACCTCTGGCAGCGACTGTCAGCAGATAAGGGATTGCTTCATCGGCACTTGCTGTCAACGGCATTATCAAAACCGTCGCCAACAGCAAATGAAGACTTACTCTTACTAATTTAAACATCCTCACTCCTTTAATTCGCTCGTGCCCTGATGGCTGCCAACATGGCTTCGCCAAGCTGGGCCGGTGAACTTGCAACGACTACCCCAGCCTGTTCCAACGCGCGTACTTTGTCCGACGCCTTACCGCTGCCACCAGATATGATCGCTCCGGCATGCCCCATACGCTTACCTGGAGGCGCTGTCTGCCCTGCAATATAGCCTGCCACAGGCTTGCTGACATGCGATTTGATGAATTCTGCCGCCGCTTCTTCATCTGCCCCGCCGATCTCACCCACCATAATGATGGCTTGAGTTTCAGCATCGGCCTCGAACATTTGCAGGCACTCGATAAAATTCAATCCCTTGATCGGGTCGCCGCCTATGCCGACACAAGTAGTCTGACCCAAACCCAGCTTGGTTGTTTGGTGCACGGCCTCATAAGTCAGCGTGCCTGAGCGCGAAACTATGCCCACCATACCACGCTGATGGATAAAACCGGGCATGATGCCTATCTTGCACTCATCCGGCGTAATGATACCCGGGCAATTAGGTCCGATGAGTTGGGTACCGTTCGCCTTCAGTGCAGCCTTTACATTCAGCATATCCAGTACCGGAATACCTTCGGTAATGCATATGATCAACGCTATACCGGCATCCGCCGCCTCGATGATCGAATCCGCTGCAAACGCAGGCGGCACATAAATCACGCTGGCATTTGCCTGAGTGGCGCGAACCGCCTCGCGCATGGTATTGAACACCGGCAGATCCAAATGCATCTGCCCACCCTTGCCCGGGGTGACCCCGCCCACCATCTGGGTGCCATAAGCCAATGCCTGTTGGGTATGGAAAGTACCCTGCTTGCCAGTGAATCCCTGGCACAGTACTTTAGTATTCTTATTGACGAGTATGCTCATGCTGTTACTGAAGCTACTGCTCGTTTCGCCGCATCGGTCAAACCTTCGGCAGATATGATCGCCAGTCCGCTTTCACTTAACATCTTCCTGCCCAGATCCACGTTAGTCCCCTCAAGTCGGACGATGACAGGTACTTGCACACCCACCTCTTTCACCGCAGTGATGATGCCTTCGGCGATAATGTCGCAACGCATGATGCCGCCAAAAATGTTGACCAGCACCGACTTTACATTAGGGTCGGCAAGAATGATCTTGAACGCTTTGGATACAGTCTCGGCGCTCGCTCCCCCACCTACATCGAGAAAGTTCGCCGGCTGCCCGCCGTGTAGCTTGATGATGTCCATGGTCGCCATTGCCAGTCCTGCACCATTCACCATGCAACCGATATTGCCGTTGAGTGCGATGTAATTCAATCCAGCCTCGTGGGCATTGGCTTCCTTCACATCCTCCTGACTCCAGTCGCGTTGCGCGGCGAGTGTCTTTTGGCGATACAAGGCATTGTCATCCACGCTTATTTTACAATCCAGCGCCACTAATAAACCCTCAGTGGTCACGATCAATGGATTGATCTCAAGCAGACTCAAATCGTTTTCCTTGAACAACCGGTACAGGCCTTTCAATATTTTGCTGAATGCCGCTATCTGCTCGCCAGACAGTCCCAGCTCGAAAGCGATATTGCGTGCCTGGAAATCCATCAGGCCTAACAGCGGATCGCACGTTTCTCGCAGGATTTTTTCAGGGTTGTCATGTGCGATATCTTCGATCTCCATCCCACCAGCACTCGACGCCACCACCACTACCCGCTCCAGACTGCGATCCACCAGCAGGCTTAAATACAATTCACGCGCAATCGGCAAAGTCTCTTCGATCAGCAGGCGATTCACTAGTTGTCCGTCAGGCGCATTCTGTAGCGTGACCAGCCGTTTACCCAGCAAAGAGCGCGCAAACGGCTCCACCTCAGCCAGCGACTTCAGCACTTTTACGCCCCCAACTTTGCCACGGCCACCGGCATGTATCTGTGCTTTTGCTACACACATCTCGCCGCCCAGGCTCTTCGCCGCTTCCAATGCAGCATGTGGGCTATCGGCTACGGTTCCGCGCGGTATGGGTATCCCGTAATCCTGTAATAACTGCTTGGCTTGGTATTCGTGCAGATTCATGGTGACAGTTGAATGATGGGGTGTTTGCAAGTAAGGCGCAATTTTGGCGGAAAACGGGTTAAGAAGCCAGTGCAGAAGAGCAGATTAACTCTCTTCTCCTCTATGATAGGGATGATTATTCAACACGCTCCATGCGCGATACAACTGTTCTGCCAGAACCACACGCACCATTCCGTGCGGCAAAGTAAGTGGCGATAAACTCCATGTCCAGTCGGCAGTTTGTAGCACGTTGGGATGCAGGCCATCCGCACCCCCTATCACCAGACTGACATCTCGTCCGCCGGACAACCAAGTCTTGAATCTGCCTGCGAGTTTAAGTGTGGTGACTTCCTGCCCATGCTCATCCAGCGCGATCAGATAATCTTTGCCTACAGCGTCCAGTATGCGTGCCGCCTCTGCCTCACGCACCTGTTCACCACCTTTACCTGCAGCACGCTTGTCCGGTTTCAGTTCTACCAGCGAAATCACCGCTTCGCGTGACAAGCGCTTGGCATACTCCTCGAATCCCGCTGTCACCCAGGCGGGCATCTTGTGGCCAACAGCGATGATTTTTAACTTCACTATTTAATTGAATCCCTAAATCAAGGGGTCGGCTTCAGGCAACTTTACTGTCGGCTTTTGTGCGTCTACTTTCCGCTGCACCCCAAAGCTGTTCCAGGTTGTAATAATCGCGGACGCTGGGTTGCATCACATGCACGATAATATCGCCCAGATCCACCAGTACCCATTCACCCTCTTTTTCGCCTTCAGTCCCGTAAACTTCGCCACCCAACTCTTTCACTTTGACCACCACGTTGTGCGCCAGTGATTTGGTCTGGCGATTGGAACTGCCGCTGGCAATGATCATATATGAGGTGATGGATGTCAGCTTGCTGACATCCATGACTCTGATGTCAATGGCTTTTACATCCTCCAAAGCGTCCACTACCGCGCTTTTCATGGTTTCCAGGTCTAGGGTTTTAATTGTGTTCGCTGCTGTGTTCGTTATCGTTTTCATGTACTTCTTTCATTTAAGGTATTGATATACGCTATTCGTATAAATGGTTTTGTAAAATATAATTAAGCACGCTGTAAGGTACCATCCCCTCTACGCTTTGCTTCTGATGCAATCGTTCGCGGATCTCAGTAGCAGAAACATCCACAGGCCTCATCGCGAATTCCACAATAGTGCCCGCAGGAGTCGCCGGTAACTTGATAGCTTTGCGCTGCTGCCATTGCGCGGCCAATTCAGTACTCATCTCTGCGGTTTTCAATGACTTCCCCGCACGACGGGCAACCACGATATGCGCCAGATCAAACAAACGCTCCCACTCATGCCAGGTGGGCAGGCCAAGAAACGCATCCATCCCCAGCAATAAACTCAATCCTGTTTTCTCGCCTAACTCGGCGCGCAATTCGGTCAATGTATCGACCGTGTAATTTATACCGCCACGCTTTATTTCGCGGTCATCCAGTTCAAAACCCGGTTTGTATTCCACGGCAAGACGCACCATTTCCAACCTGTCCTTGGCCGAGGTTTGTGGCTCTTCCCGATGCGGCGGGCGGCCTGTAGGAATAAACAACACCTTGCTTAGCAGCTTGTGATCGAACATATCCCGCGCCATTCGCAGATGGCCGTTATGTATGGGATCGAAAGTGCCTCCCAGAATGCCTATCATGACGCGCTTCATGCGCTTGGCAGGTGGGAAAATGTGCGTTTCGGCTTGGTTAAACGAGACAAATGACCACGCGCCGAAAGCACATACGCATGGACATGCGGACCTAGCTTGGTACCGGGAAGATTACATGCTTGCACAATGGGCTCGGTTTCAGGGTAGTACACATGTACCGTCTGCGGCTCGAAACCATCGCAGTCCTCTTTACGCGCATCCCCTGTTTCCTGATTGGTGAATGCATGAAAAGCCTCTGTCATCATCAAGTACTCATGACTATCCACCGAATTTTTGAGCAAACGATGCACGACGATGACCGGTTCACCGGCCAGTTCTTCGAACTGTCGCACACGCTTGATCAGCACATCGCCCAAATGCGCGATCACTTTTAATTGCAGCGTCCCGGTGCCGGTGCATGCATCGCAACCGCAACCGCCGTCGCCAGTAATGATCAACTGATTCTGGCGTTCACGAAAAAGAGCGAAGAATTTTTGTATCTGCGTCGCGACATCCACCACCGTCGCCGCCACATCTTCGCCACAGGTGGCATACATCAGGGCGGCGTCTCCCTCCAGTTTGTTTAAGGTGAGCGGATGCTGTGCACCATCAATCACCGCATCCAGCAAGTCGGTGATGATCTGCTCGGCATGCAACAGGCTAAGCTGTTTATCGCGGATAAATTTTGTATAACCACTGATGTCGGCGATGACCAAACAAGTAGGACGAATATCCATTTCCGCCACTAGCAGCGCACCTGGCCATTGCCCAGCACGATGAATTTCACACTGGTCAAGCCTTCCAGCCCTACCGGACCGCGTGCATGCAGTTTGTCGGTGGAAATGCCGATCTCTGCGCCTAAACCATATTCAAAACCATCTGCGAACCGTGTGGATGCATTCACCAATACCGAACTGGAATCCACTTCGCGCAGGAACTTTCTTGCCGAGCTATAGTTTTCCGTGACGATCGCATCGGTGTGCTGCGAGGAATGCTGATTGATGTGCGCAATCGCTTCATCTGTATCTGCCACTATTTTTACAGAAATGATCGCGTCCAGATACTCGGTGTAATGATCCTGCTCGGTCGCCGCCTTTGCATTGGGTACTAACGCTAACGTCTCGGCGCATCCACGGATCTCTATGCCTTTTTTTATCAGCATGTCGGCAATGCCTGGCAACATCTCAGCCGCAACCGCTCTCGCCACCAGCAGAGACTCTGCGGTGTTGCACGTACCCAGACGCTGGGTCTTGGAGTTTTCCACGATTTTGATCGCTTTGTTGAAATCAGCATCCTCATCCACATAAACATGGCAGTTGCCATCCAGATGCTTGATGACCGGAATACGAGCTTCGCTGGAGATGCGCTCTATCAGGCCTTTGCCCCCGCGCGGAATGATTACATCTACAAACTCCCTCATGGTGATCAATTCCCCCACGGCACTGCGGTCGGTAGTTTCAACCACCTGCACGGCAGTTGCAGGCAGTCCGGCGATAGCCAAGCCTTCATGTACCAATTTAGCCAATAGTTGATTGCAATTGATCGCTTCGGATCCGCCACGCAGTATGCAGGCATTGCCCGATTTGATGCACAATCCGGCAGCATCGACGGTTACGTTAGGCCGGGCTTCATAGATAATACCGATGACTCCCAGCGGCACACGCATCCTGCCCACCTGGATACCGCTAGGACGATATTTAAGGTCTGTGATCTCACCGATAGGGTCAGTCAGCGCGGCGATCTGTTCCAGCCCATGCACCATCTGTGCCACTGATTTTTCGGAGAGCGTCAACCGGTCAAGCATGGCTGCGTCCATTCCTGAATTTTTTGCAGCTTGAATGTCAACCTGATTGGCAGCCAAGATCAAAGCCTGGTCGCGCCTTATGGTGCGGGCGATCGCCAGCAACGCCAGATTCTTGGCGTTACTATCCGCCTTCGCCATTAAACGCGAAGCCGCTCTGGCACTCTGCCCCAGTTGCTGCATGTATTGTTTGATGTCATTCATAATTCAAAACCTATATTAGCTGTGGCTATTTTCGCGAGGGGCGCATCTTCGCCACCCCCAGGCATAATCGTGACAATTCCAGCCACGAAGAGCCATATTCCAACCCTTTGTTTATTTTATCAATTTCTGCGGCTTTTAGCAGCGTTGCTTGCAACTGTTTAAGAGATAGTCGGTTCAATGCCTGCCGCATTACATTTTGCCTGTCGCCCCATATCCTGGCCTGACCGAAAGCGCTGGCCAGATCTGCACCACCCACCTGTGCTGTCTTAACTTTAAGCGCGCTACGCAACAGCCATATCAGCAAACCCAGCAGGGCAACCGGCTGCACACCTTCAGCCTGCAAACCGTCCAGCACTTTCGCCGTTCTGCTGGCATCACCTGCCAGCATGGCATCGCCCAATTGGAATGCGTCAAAGCGTGAAACGTTCAATACCGCGTCGCGCACCCCCTCTATGGATAAGCGCCCGCGAGGGAACAGCAGGCCTAGTTTTTGTATCTCCTGATGTGCCGCAAGCAGGTTGCCCTCTACCTGATTGGCAATGAACTCCAGGGTCTCGGTATCTCCCTGCTGACCCTGTGCGCTGAGTCGCTGGCCTATCCATGCCGGCAGCCTATCTATTTCTACCGGCTCCACTGCCACCATCATCGCCACTTGTTCCAGCTTCTGATACCAAACGCCCTGCTCTTTTTTTTCAATGCGCGGCAGCGTGATCAAAGTAAGCGTATCCGGAGGCAGGTCACTCACATAGGCTTGCAATGCCTTGCTGCCATCCGTCCCCGGTTTGCCGCTGGGAATATGAATCTCGATGATCTTGAGAGTAGCAAACAAAGACAGGCTTTGACTATTTGCCTGCAATCTCTGCCAATTAAAACCGCGTTCCACTGTATATGTTTCGCGTTCGCTATAGCCGTTCTTTCTTGCAGTTGCGCGGATCGCATCTGTTGCCTCCATCAAACCCAGCGGTTCGTCTCCGTGAACCACATACAGGGAGTGGAGAGGCGACTGCAGATGCTGAGCAAGTTGCTCTGCCGCTAACTTCACTTATAAGCTCGCACTGAGTACGTACTCACCTGATGATCTCCAAAACAATCCGCATCACTGAGGTGCAGCAGGAGGCGGGCTGTTTTCTATCACTGCAGGCTCGGTCTTCTCTGTCGTTACGGGCATGCTCTTGCTCAAGCTGCTTACCCGGCGCAACACTTCACGGATCGCTTCAGTGCGCATATCGCTAGCCAGTCGCGCCTCTTCCACAGTCTTCGCCAGTGCTTGCGAGTCGTCATAAGTAAAATCGCGGCGCATCTCCGTTTTTTGCGCTGGCCCCCAGAGTTCGCTGCCAGACTCACGTAAACGATAGGTGACGTCATACACCAGCAGGTACTCCTTGACACGCCCGGTACCGGATAGAGACAAAATGCGCTTATCGTAAAGTTCAGACATCAGCTCCAGCGACGCTTGCGCCTCATCCGGGTTGTTGGTCAACTTGACGCCACTATTTTTGAGGGAGCGTTTCATATCACGCGAGATGGACGGTGCGCCGGAGTCCTGAAGATAAAGTACTTGGAACGGCAGGCTTTCCGCTCCCCGCAGGTGAAACCCGCATGCTGTCGTGGCTAACAGCAGTGCTATCAAAAGTAGACGACGAATCCCGGTATTTATTTGCATTACATATGCTCCGCTTTAACCCACGACTACATTCACCAGTTTACCCGGCACCACGATCACTTTCTTCACGCTCACGCCTTCCAGGTATTTTTGCACACCCGCGTGAGAAAGTACCAATTGCTCTATATTAACCCTGTCGGCGTCTTTTGCCACTGTGATACTGGCGCGCAACTTGCCGTTCACTTGTATCACCATTTCTATCTCGTCTTGTGCGAGTGCGGTTTCCAGCGGTAGCGGCCATGAAGCGCCGAGAATATCGTCGCCATATCCCAGTTCAGTCCACAACGCGTGCGTGATATGCGGGCAAATAGGCGAAAGCAGGCGCAACAGAATAGAACAGCCTTCGGCGATGACAAACATGGCAGCGAAGGCGTTGTTGTCTTGCTGAACGTCATGCTCTTCAATAGGAGTCTCCAGCGCATTGAGCATCTTCATGCACGCCGAGGCCACGGTATTGAATTGCTGTTTGCCCAGGTCGTAATTGGCTTGCTTCAGTGCCAAATGGATTTCGCGGCGCTGCGTTTTGATCGATCGCGCGACGCTCGCCCAGTCGATAGTCAGATGCAGATTAGCGCTATGCGGTTTGTAGGTATGCGCAAAGTTCCACACCCTTTTCAGGAAACGATGGCTTCCTTCTACGCCGCTATCCGACCATTCCAGCGTTTGTTCCGGCGGTGCTGCGAACATCATGAAGAAGCGCGCGGTATCCGCACCGTACTGTTCGATCAAGGATTGCGGATCTACCCCGTTACGCTTGGATTTGGACATAGTACCCATGCCCTGAAAATCCACCGGCTGGCCGTCTGCGAGTGCTTTGACACTCTCTATCTTGCCGTTCGCGTCGTAGATCAGGCCGACTTCTTCCGGCGCAAAGTACTCGATGCCACCCTTATCTGTACGGCGCGAAAAAATGTGGTTCAGTACCATGCCCTGGGTCAACAGGTTGGCAAAGGGTTCGTCGTAATTCACCAGCCCCATGTCGCGCATCACCTTGCTCCAGAAGCGCGAATACAGCAGATGCAAGATCGCATGTTCGATACCGCCTATGTATTGATCCACCGGCATCCACTGGCTGGTTTCGGCGTCCACCATCGCGTCCGGGCTGAATTTGCTGGCGTAGCGCGCGTAATACCAACTGGAATCGACAAAGGTATCCATGGTATCGGTTTCGCGCTTGGCCGGTTTGCCACACTTGGGGCAGCTGCAGTTGACGAATGCCGCCAGCTTGTTGAGCGGATTGCCGGAACCATCCGGTACGCAATCTTCCGGCAGTTTGACCGGTAACTGATCGTCAGGCACCGGCACGTCGCCGCAGCTATCGCAATGAATGATGGGGATAGGACAACCCCAGTATCTTTGCCGCGAGACTCCCCAGTCACGCAAACGCCACTGCGTTTTCTTTTCACCTAGATTCTTTGCCACCAGATCGGCAGCGATGGCATCTACTGCATCTTCATACTTGAGACCATCATATTTGTCAGAGTTTATGCAAACGCCTTTGCTCTTATCACCGTAAACTTCTGCCCAAGTCTCGGCAGAAAACGCTACGCCTTCAATAATGATGCTTTGCCGAATGGGGAGCTTGTATTTTCTGGCGAAACCAAAATCCCGCTCATCATGTGCTGGGACAGCCATCACTGCACCTTCGCCATAACTCATCAGCACATAATTGCCTACCCAAACCGGTATTTGTTCACCGGTCAGCGGATGGGTCACCTTCAGTCCGGTATCCATGCCTTCTTTTTCCATGGTCGCCATGTCCGCTTCCATCACCGAGCCCTGCTTGCATTTCTCGATGAAGGCGGCGAGCGCGGCATTGCTTTTCGCAGCCAGCGTAGCCAAGGGATGTTCGGCAGCTACAGCACAAAAGGTCACGCCCATGATGGTGTCGGCACGGGTGGTGAACACCCAGAGCTTGCCTTCGTCAATGAGCTTGCCGTTGTCCTTGATATCGTGGGTGAAAGCGAAACGCAAGCCTGTGCTCTTACCTATCCAGTTGGCCTGCATGGTCTTCACCCGCTCAGGCCAGCCGGGGAGTTTATCCAGGTCCGCCAGCAACTGTTCGGCATATTGCGTAATACCCAGGTAATAGCCGGGGATCTCGCGCTTCTCTACCACCGCACCGGTACGCCAGCCGCGACCGTCTATCACTTGCTCATTCGCCAGCACCGTCTGGTCCACCGGGTCCCAGTTCACGGTTTGGGTCTTTTTGTAGGCGATGCCTTTTTCCAGCATGCGCAAAAATAGCCACTGGTTCCATTTATAGTATTCCGGCTTGCAGGTTGCCAGCTCGCGGCTCCAGTCAATCGCAAAGCCCAGGCTTTGCAATTGCTTTTTCATGTAGGCGATGTTGTCGTATGTCCACTTGGCAGGTGGCACTTTGTTCTGGATGGCGGCATTCTCGGCAGGCAGGCCGAAAGCATCCCAGCCCATCGGTTGCAGTACGTCATACCCGAGCATACGGTGATAACGCGACAACACGTCGCCTATGGTGTAGTTACGCACATGCCCCATGTGCAATTTGCCGCTGGGGTAGGGAAACATGGACAGGCAATAGTATTTTGGCTTTTTGCCATCCAGCTTGGCTGCAAAAGCATTTCTATCTGCCCAGTATTGCTGAGCTTGTTGTTCTATTTCAGTAAATAGGTACTGCGGTTGCATGAAAATATCCGTATCGTTCACATCATTGAGAATCGCAAATTATACATTGCCGACCCCGTGTTGACGGAGACTTCCTTGAAGCTTCCTTATTTGCTGCAAGTTACGTAGAATCAATTCGAGCAGTATTAAAAAATATGCGTTTAAAAATAAAAACGCAATTACTCTGAAGTAGAGAGTTCTGGGAGAGAGAAGATGTCCAAGAAACACCCTGTCATTGCAGTCACGGGTTCGTCTGGCGCTGGCACTACTACCGTCAAACGGTCTTTCGAGCATATTTTTCGTCGCGGCAATATCAACCCGGCAGTCATCGAAGGCGACAGCTTTCATTCGCTGAATCGCTATGAGTTCCGCGATGCCATGAGAAAAGCGGAAGAAAGAGGTGACCGTTTTTTCAGCCATTTCGGCCCAAATTCCAATCACTTTGAAAAACTGGAAGAGCTATTCAAGACTTACGGCGAGACAGGTAGCGGCAAATTCCGTTACTACCTGCACAGCGATAAAGAAGCTGCCGAGCAGAATCACCGACTAGGGACTGATTACAGAGAGGGCGAATTCACCCCTTGGGAGAGCTTGCCTCCAGACACTGACCTGCTATTCTATGAGGGCCTGCACGGCCTGGTAAAAACGGATACGGTGTCCATGCCCCAATATGTCGATTTGGGAGTGGGGGTAGTGCCGGTGGTTAATCTTGAATGGATACAGAAGATCCATCGCGATTCCGCTGAACGCGGTTATTCTGCAGAAGCGACGGTGGATACCATTATGCGCCGCATGCCGGATTATGTGAGTTACATCACACCGCAATTCTCACAAACCCATATCAATTTCCAGCGCGTGGCGACGGTAGATACTTCCAATCCTTTTATCACGCGCGATATCCCGACACTGGATGAGAGCTTCGTTATTATTCGTTTTCGCGTGCCTTCACTGGCGAATTTCCCGCATCTGCTCACCATGATCCAGGGTTCGTTCATGTCACGCCCGAATACCATCGTCGTACCCGGCGGCAAGATGGGGATGGCCATGGAGATCATTCTGACTCCACTGATACTGCAGTTGCTGGACCAGAGAAGTTAAAGAAACTTCCAATGCTTTAACAAAGCGGCCTGTCCTCGATACAGGCCGCTGTCATCCAGCAGATTCCATACCGTCGCATCTGTCACCCGAAAACGGCGGCCGGAACTTGAGATACGCACCCCGCAATAGTCATCCACGAAACCATGCTGAGTGACGCGTTGCAATAGACGTTCGCGCTCGCTTCTTTCCAGCGCCTCGGCAGAAAGGCGGGAAGGCAGCCGGACAAAATCTTTCCATTCCATTTCAAATAGATCCAGCGCCGCCTGATTGGCATAGTTGAAAATTGGATCGACTTCCACACCGTGCGACACCACCGCAAAAGGTGCTTGCTGTAACTGTAGAACGGCTGATTCCGTATCGCACGCTGCGTCCAATAATTCATGGCCAGTTAGATTTTTAAAACTGGAGCGTAATAGAGCTACATGCTGCAATAAGTCCATTGTCTATATCGTCCTGCACTATAAAATTACGATATGCTGATACAAAGTATTTAATCCTTGAGTACGCAACGTCCGGGAGCATCATCATTAAAGTAGGCCGCAACGACCCCTGCCCGTGTGGCAGTGGTAAAAAATACAAACAATGCTGTCAACAGGCAACATTCACTGCTGCATCGCATCCGGCGGAAACCACTATGGATGGCAATACACTTCTGCAAACAGCCCTGGCTCACTTGCAAACAGGCCAATTTGCACAGGCAGAGATACTCTACCAGACCTATCTCAGGGTTGACCCGAAGAATGCCGAAGTATTTTATAACCATGGGCTTGCACTACAACGCCAGGGCAAGCTGGAACCGGCCATTATCTCTTACCGGCATGCCCTCGAATTAAAGCCGGGACTGATCGCGGCGCTGCAAAATATGGGAGAAGCGTTCCATGTGCAAGGGAATCTGGAAACGGCCGAAAAATGCTATCTCCAGGTGTTATCGTTGCACCCGGATCACGTCGAGGTACTTAACAATCTGGGTATCGTGCTGAAAGAGCAGGGGCGTCTGGATGAGGCCATACTGCATTACCAGCGCTCACTGCAACTCGCCCCTGGTTACTTTAAAGCCTATAACAATCTAGGCAATGTCTACAAAGAGATCGGCCTGCTTGACCAGGCGGTCACTGCCTACCAAAAGGCGCTGGAGCTTAATCCAGACCATGTCGAGACCTTAAGCAACTATCTTTTCGTATTGAGCATACATCCCAAGTGCTCGCCATCGCAATATCTGGAAAATGCACGCCATTACACCAGCATCGTCAGCGCTCAAGCCACGCCTTATCTGCAATGGCCAGCATTATCTAATAAAGAATTACCGCTCAGGATCGGAGTCGTTTCCGGCGATTTGCGTACTCATCCTGTCGGTTTCTTTGTGGAAAGCATCATCGAACATTTGAATGCAGGCATGATAGCCCTGGTCGCTTACAGCACAAAACCGCAGGAAGATGCGCTGACGGCCCGCATCAAACCCTATTTCGCTGCGTGGCATTCCCTGGTCGGGATGAGCGACCAAACAGCTGCTCACAAGATACATAATGATGGCATCCAGATTCTTATAGACCTTGCCGGGCATACCGCACACAACCGTCTACCGATCTTTGCATGGAAACCGGCACCTGTGCAGATAAGCTGGCTGGGTTATTTTGCCTCTACCGGTCTGGCGGAAATGGATTATGTGTTGGCAGATCCGGTCTCCGTGCCGCAATCGCAGCAACAGTATTTCACCGAGACTATCTGCTATTTACCTGACACGCGGTTGTGTTTTACTGCGCCTACCGCACCAGAAGTCGCGCCCCTCCCGGCATTGCGCAACGGTTATATCACTTTCGGTTGCTTTCAGAACCTATCCAAGCTGGACGACGCGGTACTGACAGTCTGGGCGCGGATACTGCAAGGTTTGCCCAATGCCAGACTAAGATTACAAAGTCACCAATTAAAAGCGAATGCGATACGCAAATTGATGCTGGAAAGACTACAGCAACATGGCATTACTGCGGAGCGGGTCATCCTGGCAGAGCCCGGCTCGCGCGAGTCGTATTTGTCTGCTCACGCTGAAGTAGATGTAATACTCGACACTTTTCCCTATCCCGGAGGAACCACGACTTGCGAAGCCTTGTGGATGAGCGTACCTACGGTCACCCTTGCCGGAGAGACGCTGCTGTCACGCCAGGGTGCAAGCATTCTGACTTGTGCGGGACTATCTGATTGGGTGGCAAAAGATGAGCAAGATTACGTGGATACGGCGATCAACAAATCGAATGATTTGCCGGCACTGACCGCGCTAAGAGGCAGTTTGCGACACCAGGCTCAAGCTTCACCCTTGTTCAACGCGCCGCGCTTTGCCCGTAATCTGGAACTGACATTGAGCAGCATCTGGGATAAAAGAACTACCGAATAGTGGCTTTTTATATCAAAGTATCCATTTGAAAAGATTTATTTGAACCGGTAAAGCAAGCTCACACGCAACTCAGTACCGTCATACTCATCGCCGCTAGTCGAGATGTTGAAATGCTGTAGTCCGATATCCAAGGTCGTATTGCCAGAGATCGCAATACTGTCTCCGAGCTCGAATACGTCAGCAGTCGCATCCACGCGATAAGCTCGACTTGTACCGAACACCAGATCACCGGTGACAGCTTTGGACTCACTGAGCAATGCGGGATTGGGCGACGAATTAAATACCTGATCGCCATCGCTACGTGAGACGTTGGCATACAGAGTTGCCTTTGGACTGAATTGGTAATGCGCACCAGCAAAGATCCGGTCGCGCTGCCAAGTATAGATCTCGCCCTGGCCTGCCCAGCGTTTTTCCGTCCCTACGCCGCCTTGCAGTTTTATTCTGTCGGTGATGTGACTGCTCACTTCAGCGTCGAGTTGCAGCGCGGTTCCATCGCGTATATCGCTATTGCTGTATGCATATCTTTCCAGCGTAGCGCCTATATCAAATACCGGTGCAGCATAGCCGGGCATAGGCTGAAAACGGTAGTCCATTCCGGCATTTGCGGTGATGTGGCTCAGGTCATCATAGTGCTGGTACTGATCGAACTTCACGTGACTGCGGAGCAGGATGCCACTGGCAGGAGTGAGCAGCCAGGTGTGTTGTATGTTGATACCCAGACCCACGATGTTGTCGCTTTTGATGTCCGCGGCAGATTCGGCGCGACTGACATTGTCATCACGGCTGGCGGACAGCTCAACATCCACCAATGTCGCCGCAAACACATCTCGCGCCAGTGTTGAACATATGATTAAACATATAAAAAATATGACATTTTTCATAGTTCTTATTGTAAGCTTTAATTGTAATCTTTCTGCATTGGGGGGGAAGCTGATATGCGACACACCGATGAAACGAGACGCCAGTTCCTGCTGCGCGCGCTAGCTGCGGGGTTATTCGTCGCCGCACCCATAAGCCATGGCGAGGTATTGGGGAAAGTACCGCGCCCGCTACTGCCCGGAAAATCCATCTACAGCCTGAATGGAACTTTGCTGGTGAATGGCAAGGTGGCCAACGAAGATACGCTGATCACAGCCAACGACACCTTACATACGGGATCCAATAGCCAGGCGATCTTTGCGGTGGGGCATGATGCATTCATCCTGCGCGAGAATAGCGAGCTATCAATGAGCAGTGATGGTGCACTAATTGGCGGGTTGCGTTTGGTAAGTGGTGCTTTATTGTCGGTTTTCGGTAAAAGCCGTCATCAGATCGTAACGCCGACAGCCACTATCGGTATCCGTGGCACCGGCGTTTATGCAGAAGCCACCGCCGATGTTTCGTATATCTGCACCTGTTACGGCATCACCGAGATTGCCGCAAGCAGCGCGCCGGATAATAAACAGACCATCACATCCAAGCACCATGACGACCCTCGCTACATCACCTCCGCAGGAGAGATACAGACGGCGCCTTTCATCAACCATACCGATGAAGAACTGATGCTGATCGAAACGCTGGTAGGGCGCGTCACGCCATTCTCACTTTTTGACGACGGTTATGGCGGGCCTAAACGCTATTAAATCTATGCGTTATTAACCCCCGCTATTAAGCAGTCGCCGTAGCTTCGTCGACCACATCTTCAGCCAGGAAACCTCCGCTCTGATGCGCCCACAGTGAGGCATATAATCCGCCGTTGGCGAGCAGGCTTTGATGGTCGCCTTCTTCGATGATGCGCCCCTGATCCAGCACGATCAATCTATCCATCGCCGCAATGGTGGAAAGCCGGTGGGCGATGGCGACCACGGTCTTGCCTTCCATCAGCCGGTACAAACTACTCTGGATGGCCGACTCCACTTCTGAATCCAATGCACTGGTCGCTTCATCCAGTAGCAATATGGGCGCGTCTTTCAGCATCACTCTGGCAATAGCGATACGCTGGCGCTGGCCGCCCGAGAGTTTCACCCCGCGTTCGCCTACGTGAGCATGGTACGCGGCCCTACCCATAGGGTCATGCAAAGTCTGGATGAATTCATGCGCTTCGGCACGCCTGGCGGCGGACATCATCTCTGCCTCGCTGGCATCCGGGCGACCATACAGGATATTCTCGCTCACCGACCGATGCAGCAGTGAAGTGTCCTGCGTTACCATGCCGATACTCGCACGCAGACTGTTCTGTGTGACTTTGGAGATATCCTGTCCATCAATCAGCACCTTGCCTGCTTCTACATCGTAAAAACGCAGCAGCAAGTTGACGATGGTGGATTTCCCCGCTCCGGAGCGCCCTACCAACCCCACTTTTTCGCCAGGGCGGATGTTAAGCGTGAATTTATCCAGTACCTTACGCTGGCCGCCATAGGCAAAATCCACTTGCTCAAAGCGTATTTCGCCGCGCGTCACTTCCAGCGGCACTGCATCCGGCACATCATTCACCAGATGCGCAGTGGACAGGGTATTGATGCCATCCTGCACTGTGCCCACCTGCTCGAATAGCGACGTCATTTCCCACATGATCCAGTGCGACATACCGTGCAAGCGCAGCACCATCGCCGTCACTGCCGCCACGCCACCTACACCTACCTCGCCTTGCGTCCACAGCCGCAAGGCGATACCCGCGCTGAACATGATCAGTATCATGATCAGCACGTGATTCAGGATCTCCACGCTACTCACCAAACGCATCTGCCTATGCACCGCGTCCACGAATTCCTGCATCGCGGTTCTGGCGTAACCCGCCTCGCGCCCGGCATGTGAGAACAATTTAACAGTGGCAATATTGGTATAGGCATCGGTGATACGCCCGGTCATGATGGAACGCGCATCAGCCTGTGCCTGCGAAACTTTGCTTAAACGCGGTACAAAATAAAGCAGTGCGCTGAAATAGAGCGCCAGCCAACCGAGAAAAGGCAGAACCAATGCGTGATGAAAGTGATGGACCACCACCAGCAGGGTCACGAAATAGATCACCACGAATACCAGAATATCTGCCAGGATGAACCACATATCGCGCACTGCCAGTGCCGTTTGCATGACCTTGGCCGCTACGCGACCTGCAAATTCGTCCTGATAGAACGTCATGCTCTGTCCCAGCATCAGCCGGTGAAAATTCCAGCGTAGCCTCATCGGAAAATTACCCGCCAGCACCTGATGTTTGATGATGGTCTGTAATGCAACCAACGCGATACTGCCGACCAGGATAGCCGCCAGCAACAATAGATGGCCCCGCTGTTGCTCCCACAACTGCGCAGGCGGCACATGACTTAACCAGTCCACCACCCGTCCCATCATGGCGAACAGCAATGCTTCGAATGCACCGATACCCGCAGTCAGCAGGGTCATGCATAACATGAACACGCGCAGACCTTTGGTGCAAGACCAGGCGAAAGCCCAGAAACTGCCCGGCGGCGTAGTCAGGGCTGTATCGGGAAAGGGTGTCAGGAGTTTTTCAAACCAGCCGTACATATATTAATTTGAGATTATCTTGAATCAAATGAAAGATGATGCTTTATACCACTGCGGCGCACCGTTGGTTCGATGGCCGTATATGAAAAACGTTCTAAACAACTTACAGAAATTTAAACACCTGCTCTTAAAGTCCCAACTCGCTAAGGCCGGGATGGTCGTCGGGACGCCGCCCCTGAGGCCAGTGATATTTGCGCTCGGATTCCTGGATCGGCAGGTCGTTGATACTGGCAAAACGCCGCTGCATCAGGCCATTAGCATCGAACTCCCAATTCTCGTTGCCGTAGGAGCGGAACCAGTTACCGGCGGCATCATGCCATTCGTAGGCAAAGCGCACTGCAATGCGGTTGCCTTCGAATGCCCATAACTCCTTGATCAGCCGGTACTCGAGCTCTTTTTCCCATTTACGGGTGAGGAATTGCACGATCTCCTCCCTGCCACGCGGAAACTCGGCTCGGTTGCGCCATTGGCTGTCTACGGTATACGCCAGTGAAACGCGCACCGGGTCGCGGCTGTTCCAGCCGTCTTCTGCCATTCTCACTTTCTGCGTCGCGGTTTCCCGCGTGAATGGGGGAAACGGGGGCTTGGCTTCATTAGTCTGGTTCATCCATGCGTCCTTTCAAAGTTAAGTCTAGCGCAAATTTTCAGCTGACATTTTGCCACCATATTCATTTAGAATCCCGTCCATGCGTTTACCTCATCATGTACTTGGTCGCCAGCTCAAGGCAAGACCCAGGCTTTTCATCTCTGCGCTGAGCGGAGCGTTGGTGTTTCTATTGTTACCCGGCTGGCTTGCTTTGCATGAGGTCACGCGTTTGATCGTTGCGTGGAATGCCGGGGTTTGCCTATATCTGGCGCTTTGTGCCGATGTGATCCTGCATTCATCGCAGGAAGAGATACGCAAAAGAGCCTGCCTGCAAGATGAAGGACAATTCGTGATTCTTGCTATGGTGGTAATCGCTGCGATCGCCAGCCTGGCAGCCATACTGAGTGAACTGGCGGTAGTGAAGGAAATGCACGGCGCGTTGAAAGCAGAACATATAGGGCTGGCCGCGTTTACCATCGTTTCTTCCTGGTTTTTCACCCACATGATGTTCTCCATGCACTATGCGCATGATTATTATCTTGCGGATACCCAAGGTCGATGCCCTGGCCTGGCCTTCCCTGATGACCCTGCGCCAGACTATCTGGATTTTCTGTATTTTGCCTGCGTCATAGGCACCTCCGGCCAGACCGCCGATGTTTCCTTCATCTCCAAATCCATGCGCCGTGTCGGCCTGGTGCATTGCGTGCTGGCATTCTTCTTCAATACCACGGTGCTGGCACTAACGATCAATATTGCAGCTGGTCTGCTTTAGGAAGAGGAAAGGCGCACACAGATGAAGACATCATTGCCGCTTGTGACTGCTTTATGCGGGTTTACCCTATTTCTGTTGAGTAATCTCTGTGCAGCCGAGACCATCGTCATGGTGCGTCATGCTGAAAAACCTGATGGCGGCTTGGGACAACTGAGCTGTCAGGGCCTCAATCGTTCATTGGCATTACCTGATGTCTTGCTTGGCAAGTTCGGTAAACCCGCTGCTATCTTCGCCCCTAACCCAGGAATACAGAAGGCGGACCAGGGACAAAAATACAATTACATCCGCCCGCTTGCCACCATCGAACCAACCGCCATACGTAGCGGTCTGCCGGTAAACACGCAGTGGGGTTTTACCGACATCGGTGCGCTCAAAGCTGCGTTGCTGAGCAAAGATTTTCAAAACAAGACGGTATTCGTTGCCTGGGAACATCAGTTGCTGGAACAACTGGCACGCGACATGGTCAGGCAACTTGGTGCAGATGCCACGGTCGTCCCAACCTGGGATGGTAAAGACTTCGATAGTATCTATGTCATCAACATCACTCAGGATAGCGATGGTAATGAATATGTGTCGTTCCATGCCGATCATCAAGGATTGAACGGCCTTTCGACACAATGCCCAAATAATCCGTAATACAATTTCAAAAGCATTTTAAAAGCAAGGTTAAGGAGAAATAACGTTTATGAGTGAAGAAGAGTTTGAAGTCCCTAGCGCCCACGAACACGCACTGGAGCACGCTGCCCACGGTGGTGGTCTGGCCCAGCAGATCGCCATTTTTACCGCGGTGTTATCTACTATGGGCGCCATCGTAAGTTATCAAGGCGGCGCTTCACAGAACGAGGCCATGCTGTACAAGAATGAGGCGGTTCTGATCAAAGCGCAAGCCACAGACCAGTGGGGCTACTATCAGGCAAAAAGCTCAAAGGGCCATCTGATGTCTCTGGCTGTGGATCTGGCGCCGAAAGACAAAGTTGAGTATTACCGCGCTCAGGTAG
>Ga0265327_10000134_pt1 | contig 163243 bp, 153 predicted proteins | sample 41621metaG_FD_202089 | JGI IMG/M metagenome (GOLD analysis project Ga0265327, IMG submission 202089) | Rhizosphere microbial communities from Carex aquatilis grown in University of Washington, Seatle, WA, United States - 4-16-21 metaG | ecosystem: Host-associated > Plants > Roots >...
TTGAGGTGCCACGAGCTTGTTGAACCACCAGCGCTTCCCTTCGCCTGACTCGACCTGCCTCCGCCAACCCCGGCCCTTGTCAGCATCACGCTGGTCATCGTAGTTGAACCACGTACCGTATGCAACATACCGTACACCGCATACGGTCCGTGGTCACACTCTCACCGAGCGTGGAGGCTGGGAGATGAACCGGCTCGATGTCGGTGAGACGGACCCCGCTACTGAGCCGATCCGGGCCCAGGGTGACGTTGAGGTTCCGAGGGTGACGTTCGATGGCGCGGGTTGTTCCGAGAAAGTTCCCTACGGGTGACGTTGCGGGTGACGTCCGTTTGGAGGATGAGTCGTGACGGGTGCACGAGGCGCCTGTCACGAACAAGGGAGGCCTGATGTCCCGATCATCGTCAGCCGTAGACCGAGGTCCCGTTCGGGTGGAGGGTAAGGGGCTCCCATCGGGAGCCCTGACGCCAGCAGGGGAATCCGGAAGGAGTCGACCCCGAGGCGTCGAAGGATCCGGTCACTCGCCAGGAGATGAGGCGCACCTGACCGGCGACCTACGGCTCGTGCTCGTGACCGCCAGCGGCTTCGAAGTGCCGCTGGTCGCTACACCGGCGCAGACAGCGCGACTACTGAGGATCTCCGGCGGTGGAGAAACCGGAGGCCTAAAGAGCCGGCGGGTGTTCCGTCCTCGTCCCGTACCAGTGGAGCAGCTTCTGCGCCGAGGTCGGCTCGTCAGGCGGTTCGAGACGCCCCCCGGGGGTGGTGCGGCATGAGCAGCACTCCATCTTCCAGGCAACGCGAAAATGGGGACGGCCGCCTCGCGGGGACGACACGTGATGTCGCTCGTTCCCGTTCTCGCGATGAGCGCAACTGTGCCCAATGGTTCGCCCGCTTTGAGGAGCGCCGTGCCGAGCCTACTGGTCGTCCGAGCCACAGCGAGGTCCGACGACTCCGGAAGGAGCTCGCGGCTCTGCGTCGATTGGTCACCGGTGAACAGATCCCGTAGAGCGTCGGGTGACTCCCCGCGACGGCTCCTGCGTGTTGGCCTCCGACGGCCGTTCTACCTCGGTGGCATCGTCGCGGCACCGGCGAGCGTGTTGTAGTGGCCATCTCATTCAGCCATCAGGACCAGGCGGCAATGGCCGATCTGATCTCCATCCCTGAAGCTGCTCGCCGTGTTGGACTGCACGCCGACACCCTCTACCGCCTTTGTCGAACGGGCCGCTTCCCGCCCGCACTTCAGATCGGAGCCCGATGGAGGGTGTCTGTGCCTCGCTTGGAGAAGTACCTGCACGGTGAGGCCGACCCACCATGAGGCCAAGGACACCTCCACTAATCGAGCAGTGGACTCGCCCAACGACACCGGACGATCATCGCCGGGATGTCCACTCCTGTTCGGCCAGTGGGCACCGGTACCAACCGCGCGCGGGAGTCGGTGCGAGACAAGGCCGGTTTGCTGAACTGGGGCACCTAGTCCTAGAATCGAACATATGTTCGGTCATGGTCCGCCCCTTGCACCCGTGCGAGGATGGAGAACGATGACGGAGCTGTGGGACAAGCCGGACGAAGACAAGCTCGGTGAGCTGATCTTGTACACGGCAGGACAGCTCCTGGACGACCCCACCGGCGGGGCAACGAAGGTCAACAAGGTCCTCTTCTACGCCGAGTTCTCCCATATCCGAACTCACGGCGTGCCGATCACCGGTGTCTCCTATCAGAAGCTCCCCCAAGGGCCGGCTCCCCGACAGCTGGTCCCGGTTCGAGAGCGGTTGATCGCAGATGGGGCTGCCCGGCTCCAGGTAGACCAGTACTTCGGCAAGCCGCTACATCGACTCGTCCCCCTGCGCGGGCCGAGGGTTGACGCCCTCAGCCAGCAGGAGCTGAGCACCGTCGATCAAGTCATCACCGCGCTCTGGGGCGAGACGGCGAGCCAGGTGTCCGAGATGTCGCACCAGGAGCTGGGTTGGATCATGGTCGAGGAGGGCGAGGACATTCCCCTGTCGACCGCGTACCTGCCACGGCGAGCAGCCATGAGTGACGCTGCTCGCCGCCGGGCCCGAGAGTTGGCTGCCAGCCTGCCTGACGCTCGCTAGGCCGGTCACCGCAGCCGTGTCCCGACCGACCCGAGTCGAGGTAGGCGCTGACCTGATGGCCAAGGCTCGAAACCGCTGGCCGGTCGAGGGCTCCATCGAAGGAGAACCCAGCTCCTTCCACTTTGAACGTGGGCCGCTCGCTGCCGCACGGGAGTATTTCAGCCGCTACTTCGACCAGGCGCTGATGGGGGTCGAGGGCTCTCCGGTCCGCTACTACATGACTGTGAGTACGTTCTTCCCCGTGTTGGGATTCTTTGCGATTCGTGTTGCCGACCACATCGAGATCATCGACTTCCTCGAAGACGACAACTATTGGGACTCGCTCGGAGATGACCCGGACGACTGAACTGCCGGTCGTACGAGTCCGAAATCGGCCGCAGTGCCGCAGCGCGGCGTACGGGTAACACCGGACTTCTATGGGCTGAGCGTCAGAGCTGCACCCAGCAGGCCGGCCGCCTCTCGATCTCGCTCCGGTAGAGCATGGGCGTACCGATCGAGTGTCATCGTCGCCTTGGCGTGGCCGTGCCGCTCGGCAACCGTGCGGATGTCCACCCCGGCAGCGATGAGCGTCGTGACAGAGAAGTGCCGCAAGTCGTGGAACCGGAAGTCCCAGCGATCCCCCGCTGGCAATTCCGTACGAGTGGCCTTCGGCTGCGTCAGCCGAAGCTTGTCCAAAGCCGGCTTCTCCATGGCCCGGCACAGTTTCCCGAACCCATGGGTCAGTGTGTCCGGGTTGGCCGGCAATCCCCCGTTGGCGTTGTACGACAACACGTAAGGGTCCTCCACCAGGTGCGAGCCGGCACGCTTCGACAGCTGGACCATATAGGCCCACCTCCGCTTCAGCACTTCCACACCGATCGGATCGAGCGCCAGTTCACGGCTGGCGTGCGTCTTCGTCGGCCCGGTATGCTGCTCACCCCGTGCCACGGTGAGCGAACGCGCAATGGTCACCCGGCCGACGACGAGATCGACATCGGACCACCGAAGCGCGACCAGTTCACCCCGGCGGGCCCCGGTCAGCGCGGCCAGGGCCACGGCGGTACCCAGCACCGGATCCTCGTCGTCGGCTGACTTCACCATGTCGGAGAGCTGCTTCGGAGTCGGCACCAGCATCTCCTTGCGGACGGGCTGCGGTGGTGTCGACCGGTCGGTTGGGGCCCTGTCGATCCATCCCCACTTCACTGCCTGGCGGCACGCCGCGGAGAGGATGGCGTGGTACTGGTGCACGGTGGACGGCGACAGCCCTTGCTCGAGCCACATCCGATATGCCCCGTCGAGGGTGTCGGGCTCCAGCTTGTCGAGCCTCAGGTCGCCCAGCACAGGTCGAATTCGGCCGTTGATCTTCGAGCGGTTCTCGTACACGGTCCGCGGGCGCTGCCGCTGCGACGCGAATTCCAGCCACTTGTCAAGCAATTGCCCCACGGTGGCGGTAGTTCGCTTGAACTTCCCGGCACCGACCTCCGCCACGAGGGCAGTGAGCGCCTTGGCGGCTGCACGCTCGCTGCCCGTGAACGTTCGGGAAACCTGGCGGGGCTTGCCGGTCACGGGGTCAGGCCCGGCAAAGGCGCGCAACTGCCAGTGGCCAGGCGTGCGCTCCCGCATCGTCCCAGGTCGGCTCGTACTGCTGGTCCTCGCCATGCCCCCAGGCTACCGCCTGGAGGACCTTTTGTAGGACTTTTGTAGGACACTGGCACTTTCCCTTTCTAGAAAAAGTGCCTCTGACCTGGTGGGGCTAACAAGAATCGAACTTGTGACCTCAGCATTATCAGTGCTGCGCTCTAACCGACTGAGCTATAGCCCCGTAGACCGGACTCAGACGCTACACCACCGTCGTGGTGGTCCCGTCGTCGACGAGCCGGCTCCGGGTCAGGCGATCTCGCCCGACTCCCCCGCCACCGGCGCCACCGCGGCCACGGCGTCCCCCTCGCCCAGGTTCATGACCCGGACCCCGGTGGCGTCCCGGCCCTGGCTGGCGATCTCCCGGACGGCCGTGCGGATGACCACCCCGGACGTCGAGATGAGGAGCAGCTCGTCGTCCAGGCCGGCCATGAAGGCGGCCACGACCCGGCCCCGCTTGGCCGTCAGCTTGATCCCCCGGACGCCCTGGCCACCACGTGCCTGGCTGTTGAACTTGTCGACCTTGGTGCGCTTGCCGTAGCCGGCGTCGGTCACGATCAGGATGTCCGCCTCGTCCCGGGCGATGTCGCAGGACACGACCTCGTCCTCGGGCTTCAGCCGCACGCCCCGCACCCCGGCCGCGTCCCGGCCCATCGCCCGCACGTCCTGCTCGGAGAAGCGGATGGTCATGCCCGACGAGGTGACGATGAACACGTCGTCGTCGCCGTGGGTCTCCACGACCCGCACCAGTTCGTCGCCATCGCGCAGGTTGATGGCGATGAAACCCTCCCGCCGCGACTTGTCGTACTCGCTGAACGCCGTCTTCTTGATCTGGCCGTGCTTGGTGGCGAACACCAGGAAGTTGTCGGCCGGGAAATCACGGGTGCCGATGATGGCCTGGACGCTCTCGTTCGGCGCCAACGGGAGCAGGTTCACCACGGCCGTGCCCCGGGCCGCACGCTCCTTGACCGGGATCTCGAGCGCCCGCAGCCGGAACACCCGGCCGCGGTTCGAGAAGAGCAGGAGGTGGGCGTGGGACGACGTGTGCACCACGTCGTCGATCAGGTCCTCCTCCTTCAGCTTGGCGCCCTGGACCCCGCGGCCACCGCGGGCCTGGGTCCGGAAGGCGTCGGCCGAGACGGCCTTGATGTAGCCGGCCCGGCTCATGGTGACGACGATCTCCTCGTCCTCGACCAGGTCCTCGACGTTCATGTCGCCCGGGTCGTGGGTGATGACCGTGCGCCGGTCGTTGGCGAACTTCTCGCGCACCTCACCCAGCTCACCGGCGATGACGCCGCGCAGCTTGGCGTCGTCGCTCAGGATCGACTCGAGCTCGGCGATCTCCTCGCGCAGCTTGGCCATCTCCTCCTCGAGGTTGGTCCGCCCCAGCCGGGTCAGCCGGGCCAGGGTCATGTCGAGGATGTGCTCCGCCTGCTCGGCCGAGAAGTCGAACGGGTCGGCACAGAGCGCCGCCAGAGCGGCGGCCCGGTCGTCGGAGGACCGGATCGTTGCGATCACGGCGTCCAGCATGTCGATGGCCTTGAGCAGGCCCTCGACGACGTGGGCCCGGGCCCGGGCCTTGGCCAGGAGGAACTCCGACCGCCGGGTCACCACTTCGACCTGGTGGGCGATGTAGTGCGTCAGCATCTGGGCCACGTTCAGCGTGCGGGGCACGCCGTCGACCAGGGCCACGGCGTTCACGCTGAACGACGTCTGCATCGGGGTCTGCTTGAACAGGTTGTTCAGCACCACGTTGGCGTTGGCGTCGCGCTTCAGCCGGATGACGAGCCGGGTCTGGCCGCCCGATGAGTCGTCCTGCGCCTCGGCGATGCCCTCGAGGTCGCCCGCGCGGGCCAGGTCCTCGATCTTCTTGTGCACCGTGGCGATCGACGTCTGGTATGGCATCTCGGTGACGACGATGCGGGTCGAGCCGTCACGCGCCTCGTCGATCTCGGCGACAGCGCGCAGCTTGATGGAGCCGCGCCCCGTGCGCATCGCGTCCAGGATCCCCTGGCGGCCGAGGATCAGCGCCCCGGTCGGGAAGTCCGGACCCTTGATGAACTCCATGAGATCGTCGGGTGTCGCCTCGGGGTGCTCGAGCAGGTGGGTCGTGGCGTCGATCACCTCGCCCAGGTTGTGCGGCGCGATGTTGGTGGCCATGCCCACGGCGATGCCCTGGGACCCGTTGACCAGCATGTTGGGGAACCGGGCCGGGAGCACCGTCGGCTCCTCGGAGGTGGCGTCATAGTTGGCGACGAAGTCGACCGTCTCCTGGTCGATGCCGTCCATGAGCTCGAGGGCGAGCTGGCCGAGCCGGCACTCCGTGTACCGCATGGCCGCCGGGCCCTCGTCCGGTCCGGTCCCCCCGAAGTTGCCGTGCCCGTCGATCAGGGGATGGCGCAACGAGAAGTCCTGGACCATCCGGGCCAGTGCCTCGTAGATGGCCGAGTCGCCATGGGGGTGGTACGAGCCCATGACGTCGCCGACGACCTTGGCGCACTTCGAGTGCGGTCGGTCGGGCAGGAGCCGCTGGTCGTACATGGAGTAGAGGATCCGCCGGTGGACGGGCTTGAGGCCGTCGCGCACGTCGGGCAGCGCCCGGGAGACGATGACGGACATCGAGTACTCGAGGAACGAGCGCTCCATCTCCTCCTGGATCTCGATCGGCTCGATGTAGCCGGTGGCGACGTCGTCCGTGGTGTCCGTGTCGCTCCGACCCTCGTTGTCACGTCTCGGCATGCACTGTTCCCGTCTGCGTCACCGTGGTGCGCGTCCGTCGGTCGGCCGGCTCCTCAGAAGTCGAGGAACCGGACGTCCTTGGCGTTCGTCTGGATGAAGTTGCGGCGCTGCTCGACGTCCTCGCCCATGAGGACCGAGCACACGTCGTCGGCCACGGCGGCCTGCTCCACGGCAACCTGGAGCAACGAGCGCTGCCCCGGGTCCATGGTGGTGTCCTTGAGTTCGCCGAAGTCCATCTCCCCCAGGCCCTTCAGCCGCTGGAAGTCGGCCTTGTGGTTCGGGTGCTCCTCGAGGAAGGCCGCCTTGGCGTTGTCGTCCTTGAGGTAGACCTTCTCCTTGCCCACCAGCGTCGAGAACAGCGGCGGCTGGGCCACGTAGACGAAGCCCCCCTCCACCAGCTCCTTCATCTGCCGGAAGAAGAAGGTGAGCAGCAGGGTCCGGATGTGGGAGCCGTCGACGTCGGCGTCGGCCAGGATGATCACCTTGTGGTAACGGGTCTTGGCGATGTCGAAGTCCTCGCCCAGGCCGGCGCCGATGGCCGCGATCAGCGCCTGGATCTCGGTGTTCTTCAGCATCTTGTCGACCCGGGCCCGCTCGACGTTCAGGATCTTGCCGCGGACGGGCAGGATGGCCTGCGTCCTCGGGTTCCGGGCGTCCTTGGCCGAGCCGCCGGCCGAGTTGCCCTCGACGATGAACAGTTCGCTCTCGCGCGGGTCCTTCGACGAGCAGTCGACGAGCTTGCCGGGCAGACCGGCACCGTCGAGCGCCGACTTGCGCCGGGTCAGGTCGCGCGCCGACCGGGCAGCCAGGCGGGCGCGGGCGGCCAGCATGCCTTTTTGGATGACCTGGTTGGCCTCGCGGGGGTTCTCCTCGAACCAGTCGGTCAGCTTCTCGTTGGTGGCCCGCTCGACCATCGACCGCACCGGCACGTTGCCGAGCTTGCCCTTGGTCTGGCCCTCGAACTGCGGGTCCTGGAGGCGCACCGAGATGATGGCGGTGATGCCCTCGCGGATGTCCTCGCCCTGGAGGTTGGCGTCCTTCTCCTTCAGGACCCCCTTGGCCCGGGCGTACTTGTTGGCCACGTTGGTGAGGGCCTTCTTGAAGCCCTCCTCGTGCATGCCCCCGTCGATGGTGGAGATGCCGTTGGCGAAGGAGTGGATGCTCTCGTAGAAGCCCGCATTCCACTGGAGGGCGATGTCGACCTCCATCGTCTCCTCCTTCTGCTCGAAGTAGCAGACCTTGCGGAAGAGGGCCTCCTTCGAGGCGTTGAGGTGCTTCACGTAGTCGATGATCCCGTCCTTGTACCGGAACGTCTGCGGCGGCTTCGCATCCGGCCGCTGGTCCTCGAAGTGGATCTCGAGCCCCTTGTTGAGGAAGGCCATGACCTGCAGGCGCTCGACCACCGTCTGAGCCCGGAACTCCACCTCCTCGAAGATGCTCGGATCGGGCCAGAAGGAGACGGTCGTCCCGGTGCGGCCGCGTGGCGCCTTGCCCGTCACGGCCAGCTTGCCGGTCGGCTTGCCGCCGTCGACGAACTCCATCATGTGGTGGTCGCCATCGCGGTCCACCTCGAGCACGAGCCGGGTGGAGAGGGCGTTGACCACCGAGCTGCCCACGCCGTGGAGGCCGCCGGACACCTTGTACCCGCCGCCCTCGCCGAACTTCCCCCCGGCGTGGAGGACGGTGTAGACGACCTCGGCCGCCGACTTGTCCTTGTACTTGGGGTGGAGGTCGGTCGGGATGCCGCGTCCGTTGTCGGCCACCCGCACGCCGCCGTCGGCCAGGAGGGTCACCTCGATGCGGTCGCAGTACCCGGCCATGGCCTCGTCGACGGCGTTGTCGACGATCTCCCACACCAGGTGGTGGAGGCCGGTCGGGCCGGTCGAGCCGATGTACATCCCGGGCCGCTTGCGGACCGGGTCGAGGCCCTCCAGAACGGTGATGTCGCCCGCTCCGTAGGTGGGTTCCCCCACGGTCGGTACCTTCTCCGTCTTCAGCGCCACGGGCGCGCCCTTTCGCAGTGTTCCAGCAGGTGGGAAGCGGTGTCCCGGCAGGCCGTCCGCCGTGCGACACGCACGCCCGGACCCCCGGATCCTCCCCCGATTCCAATGCTCCAGTGTAGCCCCCCGGTGTGTCGACCCGGACTGATGCCCGGCCGTGGGCACCGCCCCCGTCAACGAGCGACCCGGACCTCCAGACGGGCCGGTCGGCCGATCCCGGCGTACTCGGCCACCCGGTCGAGGAGGGTGTCGCCCAGCCGGCGGACCTGGGTGGCCCAAGCCGGGTGGTCGACGGTCACCACCAGCGCTCCGGCATCGACCCGCACGGGTCGGACGTGCTCGGCCATGGCCGGCCCGACGATCTCCGTCCAGCCCGCGAACAGCCGTCCGACGCCGGTGGCGCCCTCCAACCCCATCCGGCGGGACAGAGCCTCGAGGGACCCGTCGAGCGGCCTCGGCTCCGAGTAGCGGCGGTCCGGCGGCTCCGGGCTCACGGGAGCGCGGTGGCCGGGGTGACGTGGCCGCCCTCGGCCATCTCGTAGACCTTGGCCGCCACGATCTCCGGCGGGGCCGGCTGGGCGGTCGTGAGCAGCGTCTGGCCGGGCGGCAGCCCGTCGAGCAGGGCCCGGGAGCGCTGGGGGTCGAGCTCGCTGAACACGTCGTCGAGCAGCAGTACGGGAGCGGTCCCGAGCCGGGTGGTGGCCAGCTCGTGGGCGGCCAGCTGCAGCGCCAGGGCCAGGGAGCGCTGCTCCCCCTGGGATGCGTGGGTACGTGACGGCAGGCCACCCAGGGTCAGCTCGAGCTCGTCGCGGTGGGGCCCCACGGTCGACACGCCGCGCTGGACGTCCCGGTCGCGGGCCTCGACCAGGGCGTCGGCCAGCGAGCCGGTCCACGACCGCTGGTAGGCCGGCGCGATCTCGGTCGGCACGCCGGCCAGCCGGGCGTAGTGCCGGGCGGCCAGGGGCGCCAGGTCCTCCACCAGCTGCTCGCGCGCCTCGACCAGCCGGGTGCCGGCCTCGTCCAGCCGGGCGTCCCACACGTCGAGGGTGACGGCGGCGTCGGGTCGCAGGCTCCGCCCCGCTGTCCGCAGCAGGGCACCGCGCTGGCGGAGGACCTTGTCCACCTCCTCCGCGGAACGGGCGGCACGGGGGTCCACCACGGCCAACGTCTCGTCGAGGAACCGTCGCCGGTCGGACGGGCCGGCCCGCACCACGCCGATGTCCTCGGGGGAGAACACGGTCACGCGTAGCGCCTCGTGGAGGTCGCTACGCCGGTGGACCGCCTGCCGGTTCACCTGGGCGCGCGACCGCCCCGTCAGCGCCACCTCGGCCTCGATGGTCAGCGCCCGGTGCTCCACGCGGGTCTCGGCCCGGAGAATGGCGCGCTCGGTGCCCCTGCGCACCAGTGCCTCCTTGGGCGACCCACGGAACGACTGGAGGGTGGCGAGGTAGGCGGCCGCCTCGAGCAGGCTCGTCTTGCCGGCGCCGTTCCGGCCGGTGATGACGGTCGTGCCCTCGGGGTCCAGCTCGATGACGGTGTCCCGGAGGTTGCGGAAGTCCGTGACCGCCAGCGAGACGAGGAACACGCTCTAGCGCCGCCGCGTCGGGATCAGGAGACGCGGACGGGCATCAGGAGGTACCGGAAATCGGTCTCCTCCGCCGCCCGCACGGTCGCCGGCTTGGTGGCGTCCACCGTCTCGAGCAGGACCTCGTCGCCGGCGACGGCCTCGACCCCGTCGATGAGGTAGGTGGGGTTGAACGCGATGGTGAGGTCTTCGCCCTCGAAGTCCGCGTCGACGGTCTCGCTCGCATCGCCGACCTCCTGGGACACCACGGTCAGGTCCACACCACCGTGGCGCATGGAGAGCCGTACGGGTGTCGTGTTGTCGCGCACCAGCAGCCGCACACGACGCAGTGCGTCGAGCAGCGAGTCCTTGCCGACGTGGAGCCGGTTCGGGTACGCGGCCGGGATGAGCTGCCGGTAGTCGGGGTAGGTGCCGTCGAGCAACCGGGTGCTCACCTTGACGTCCCCCGCGGTGAAGGTGACGTCGTGCTCGCCGATGGACAGGCCGACCAACGACCCGGGACCATCGCCCTCCTCCGACCTGGCCGACGCACCCAGCGCCGAGAGGCGCTGCAGTTCGGCCAGCGCGCGGGCCGGCACGAGGATCTGGGACGTGCCGGAGAAGGCGTCGCTCCCCTCGATGTCCCGGAGCGCGAGGCGGTAGGAGTCGGTGGCCACCAGGCGGACGCCGGTGTCCTCCGGTGCGATCAGCACACCGGTCAGCAACGGACGGGCGTCGTCGCCCGAGGCGGCTCGGACGACCTGGTGGAGCGCGCTGGCCAGACCCGACGCCGGCAGGAAGGTGGCTGGGTCGGGCGGCTCGGGCAGCGTCGGGAAGTCGGCCACAGGGAACGTCCGCAGGCTGAAGCGCGACCGCGCCGCGCCGATCTCGACCTTCTCCCCCTCCGCCTCGACGGTGACGGCGCCCGGTTCCAACGACCGCACGATGTCGGCCAGCAGCTTGGCCGGGGCCACGCAGACGCCGTCGTCGATGCCGATCGCCTCGGTCGAGACGTGCACGGTGAGGTCCAGGTCGGTGCCCACCACGGACAGGTGGTTCCCCACCGACTCGATGCGCAGACCGCTCAGGACCATCTGGGACGCCGAGCGCGTGCCCACGGCGCGTCCCGCTGTTGCCAGCACCTCCACCAACGAGTCACGCTCGCACCGAAACTTCACCCCGACGTCCTTTCTCGCACTGCTTCTCCGTTAGTTAATTGAATTAATTAGTGATGGTAGTAAGGGCTGTGGATTGTGGACATCCCACGATCCTCCCTGGTCGGGAGCCATGTCGTCGTCCACCGTCCATCCCCTGATCGGGGATGTGCCGGCCCGTCGGGTGTCCGGGACGTGTCGCGTTATGGACAAGTTCACGGGAGTTCACAGAATTACCCCAGTTCTGCGCTCCGATTTCCACAGGATGGGCACAAGCTCTGGACGACGGAAGTGCGCTCATGAACCGCTCTTGATCCGGACGATGAGGTCGGTGACCTGGTTGTAGATCTGCTGGCGCTCCTTCATGAGTCCGGCGATCTTGTCGACGGCATGCATGACGGTGGAATGGTCACGGTCGCCGAACTCGCGGCCGATGGCGGGGTAGCTGAAGTCGGTGAGCTCGCGGAACACGTACATGCTGACCTGGCGGGCGGTCACGAGGGGCCGGCGCCGGTTCGGCCCGCGCAACTCGTCGACCGAGAACCCGAAGGTCTCGGAGGTCGCCTCGAGGATCACCTGGGGGGTGATCCGGCGGGGCTGGTCGGCCGACACGATGTCGGACAGCACGATCTCGGCCAGCTCGCGGCTCATGGGCTGGTGGTTGAGGCTGGCGAACGCCGTGACCCGGATGAGGGCACCCTCCAGCTCCCGGATGTTGTCCTTCACATGGGTGGCGATGAATTCGAGCACGTCATCGGGCACGGCGACCCGTTCGTGCTCGGCCTTGGTCTGGAGGATGGCCAGCCGGGTCTCGAGCTCGGGCGGCTGGACCTCGGTGATGAGACCGGAGAGGAACCGGCTGCGGAGACGGTCCTCCAGCGTGGCGATCGACTTGGGCGGGCGGTCCGACGTGAGGACGATCTGCTTGGACGCGCCGTAGAGGGAGTTGAAGGTGTGGAAGAACTCCTCCTGGAGCGACTCCTTGCGCTCCATGAACTGGACGTCGTCGATGAGGAGGACGTCGCATTCGCGGTAGCGCCGCTTGAAGGCGGTGGTCGAGCTGTGGCGGATGGCGTCCACGAACTCGTTCATGTACGTCTCGGTCGTGACGTAGCGGACGTTGCGGCCGCTGAAATTCTCGAGGACGTAGTTGCCGATGGCGTGCAGGAGGTGGGTCTTGCCGAGACCGGCCTCCCCGTAGATGAACAGGGGGTTGTAGGACCGGGCGGGCGACTCCGCCACCGACTGCGCGGCGGCGTGGGCGAACCGGTTGGAGGAGGCGATCACGAAGGTCTCGAACGTGTAGCGCGGGTCGAGCAGCTGGGTGGTGGTGTCGGAGCCCGGGACCGCCCGGGCCGGCGTCGCCGGTACGGGCGCCGGGCGGTCGTCGTCGGTGGCGGGCAGGGTGAGGGGCGCCGGATCCCGGAGCTCGGACGTGGGGACGACCTCGAGCCGCACCACGAGCTCGCGCCCCACGGTGCCGGCGACGGTGTCCTGGATGAGACCGAGGAAACGCGACTCGACGCGATCGCGGATCAACTTGTTGGGCACGCCGAGCACGAGTTCGTCATCGGCGATCACGACCGGGGTGATACCGGACAGGTACGCCTGCCAGATAGCGTCCGACACCTGCTCGCGAAGAGCGTCTGCGCACGATGTCCACACGTCTTCGGTGTCGTTCACATGGGCCTCCGCCCTTTGACTGCGCAATTGGTCCACAAAGATATCCACAGCTGTGGACGAGTACTCTCCCGGCCGGACCGGACCCTCGCACGGGCGGGGGCGGGACTGCCGCTGTCGAATCGATCTGATCTGCGCACGCCCCGCAGGACCGGGTCCCGTCGACGTGCCCGGTAGCGTTCCCCGGGGTCGGAACGGTACACCGTGCCCGGCGCCGCTGCCTCCGGACTCCGACTAGAGACCAGGGCGCGTTTCGGCGTAGCATGTGCGTCGACTGCCCAGTCCCGAGTGACGGGGCCCCCTGCCGAACGGGACACGAGAGTCCGCGGTCCAGGGCGAGGAAGGAAGTGGATGGATGAAACGGACGTACCAGCCCAACGTGCGCAAGCGCGCCAAGACGCACGGATTCCGCAAGCGGATGTCGACCAAGGCCGGCCGGGCGGTCATCCGGGCCCGTCGCGCGAAGGGGCGGCAGCGGCTCTCCGTGTGACCTCTGGGCCCGGCAGTCGGCGCGGCGTGGAACCGGTGCACTCGAGGACGACGTTCGCCGAGCTCAGAACAGGTGCGACCCGCGGTCGCAACGGTCCGTTGACGGTGGCGTTCGTGGCGCACCCCGAGTGGGACCGGTCGCAGGTGGCCTACGCGGTGAATCGCCGTGTCGGCAATGCCGTGACCCGCAACCTGCTGCGACGGCGGCTCCGATCGATCATCGTCGAGCGGGCGCCGGACCTGCCCGTCGGTGCCTACGTCGTCCGAGGTGGCGAGGAAGCGCCGGCCCTCACATTCGACCAACTGAAGGTGGCCATGAGCCAAGCACTGGACCAGGCGACGAGACGGTCCGCCGCACGGGCGGCGAGATGACCGGGTCCCAGCGCGGCCGTGACGCGAACGTCCTGGTCAAGGACCATTCGCGCGACGAGCCGGCCCAGGCGGCGGAAGGCTCCCGGATGGGCGGGACGAGCCGCGCGCTCACGGCGGTGATCCGCTCGTACCAGCTGGCCAGGTCGGGCCGCCCCACCGGCTGCCGGTACCTGCCCACCTGCTCGGAGTACGCGATCGAGGCCGTCGAGCGACACGGCACCCTACGTGGCGGCTGGCTGGCGGCCCGACGCATCGGACGCTGTGGACCCTGGGGCGGTCACGGCATCGACCCCGTGCCTGAACGGAGTACCCCATGAGTTCACTGACCCACGCGATCGGGAGCATCTTTCAGCCGATCCTGAAGTTCATCGCCGAGATCATGGCGTTCTTCTTCGCCCTGATCCCGAGCTACCCGGTGGCGGTGGCGCTGTTGACCATCGTGGTCATGGCGGCCCTGACCCCGCTCACGGTGAAGAGCACCAAGAACATGGCCGCCATGCAGGCGCTCGGGCCCGAGATGAAGAAGTTGCAGCAGAAGTACAAGGGCCCGGAAAACAGGGCACTGCTCAACGAAGAAATGATGGCGCTCTACAAAGAGCACAATGTCAACCCGGCTTCCGGGTGCCTTCCCATGCTATTGCAGATGCCGTTCTTCTTCATGTTGTACAGCGTGATCCGCGGCATCACGAATACGGTCGGCAAGGGTGCCACGCTGCCGTACACCTACCAGAACGGCGTGTTCGACCCGAACCACGCCAGCAAGTGCGCCTCCAAGGTCTGCGCCGATCCGCGCTACCTCTCCGAGACGTCGAAGATGTACCACGACATCGTGGCTGCTCACGGCCAGCTCGTCTCTGGCGGGCTCGACTTCGCGGCCAAGCTGCTGAGCCACCACTCCTCGCCCGCCGCCTACATCCCCTATGCCCTGCTGGTGGCTGGGGCCGTCGGCCTCCAGTACCTGCAGATGTCCCGGCTCAACGCCCGGAACCCGCAGGCTAATCAGGCGAATCCGCAGGCAGCCATGCTGCAGAAGTACATGCCTCTCATCTTCGGGTTCATTTACCTGAACGTGGCCGCAATTCTCAACGTCTATTTCATCGTCTCGAGCGCCATCCGGATCGGGACCCAGGAGGTCCTGTTCCGGAAGGGGATCGTGGCCGGGCCGAACTCCCCGGCCCCGTCGGGCACTGGGAAGTCACGGGCGATCTCAGCCACGGCCAAGGACACGACCGCCAAGGACAACGGCGTCGAGTCGACCGAGAAGACGCTGCCGAAGCCCAAGCCGAAGTCCGGGGCGCAGGGCGGCAAGACGGGTCCGAAGGCCAACGGGTCGAAGGCATCGACCAACGGGAACGGCGCAGGTTCAACCAACGGATCCGACGCCGGGGAGGCTGCCAAGAAGCAGCACCCCCGGTCCAAGGACAAAAGAGAGAGAAAGGCGCGCTGACACGTGGAGTGGGTGGAAGCCAGCGGAAAGTCCCTCGCCGAGGCGAAGGAGTCGGTCCTCGACATGCTCGGGGTCGCTGAGGACGACGCGGAGTTCGTGGTCCTGAGCGAGCCCAAGGCTGGCCTGTTCGGCCGGCTGCGCGGCGAGGCCCGGGTCCAGGCCCGTGTCCGTCCCGTCGCCCCTCCCCCGAAGCGGACCCGGCGACAGCGGCCGGACCGCAAGCGTGAGGGTGGCGGGCGAGGCCGCCAGGGTGGCGGCGAGGCGAAGGGTGGCGCCGGACACGGATCGGGTGGCGGATCCGCCAACGCAGGCGCCGGAGACGACGGCCAGGATGCCGGCGACACGGCATCCAGTGGATCGAACGGTACGGGCGGTGGTAACCGTCGGAGCCGGTCCCGGGGAGGGCGGTCCTCCGGCGGGAGTCAGTCGAAGCAGCATCGAGAGCAAGGATCCGGGCGTCTGCCCGGAGATCGTGAGGAGAACATGGAAGAGTCGTTGACGTTGGAGCAGCAGGGCGAGGCGGCGCAGCAGTTCCTGTCCGGACTCGTCACCGAGTTCGGACTCGAGGCCACGGTCTCCTTCTCCGAGGTCGACGAGGACACGGTTCAGGTGGCTGCCACGGGCGACGACCTCGGCCTGCTCGTCGGACCTCGAGGCGCCACGCTGGCCGCCGTCCAGGACCTGACCCGCACCTTCGTGCAGCGCCAGTCGGAGAACCGGACCGACCGCATCCTGGTGGATGTGGGCGGTTACCGGGAGAAGCGGTCGGCTGCGCTGAAGCGCTTCGCCGAGGGGATCGTCGACCAGGTGAAGGAGTCCGGCGATGAGCAGGCGCTGGAGCCGATGTCCCCCGCCGACCGCAAGGTGATCCACGATACGGTCAATGAGATCGAGGGCGTGGAGACGAGGTCCGATGGTGTGGAGCCCAACCGGTACGTGGTGATCGCCCCCGCCTGATCCCGGCGAGTAGTTCAACAGGACTTCGACCAGTGGCACCGGGCATCCCGGTGCCACTGTCGCGTCCGGGCCGATGGGGAGACCGACGGTGCGGGCCGATTGTGCGGTAGATGGGACGATGACGAGAGGGAGCGTGGTGGTATGACGGACGAGGGAGCGGGAGACGGAAGCGTCATCGTCGGGCTCCGTGCCCGCGTGGCCGACACCGCGCTGGCCGAGGTCCTGCGGCGTTCCGGCGAGCTCGGCTTCCTCGGGAGCATGCCCGTAGAGGACCAGATCAGCCACGCCCTGGGCTTCGTCGCCATCCTCGAGGCTGAGTTGAGGGAGGCGCCGCCGACCGTCATCGATCTCGGATCGGGCGGCGGCGTTCCGGGCCTTGTCCTGATCGCCTGTTGGCCGGAGTCGAGGGTGGTGCTCATGGATGCGAGCGAACGACGGTGCGCGTTCCTGGACGAGACCCTGAGCTCCTGGGGTCGAACGACCCGGGGCGAAGTGGTCCGAGGTCGAGCCGAGGAACTGGGCAGGCGGGATGATCTCCGGGAGTACTTCGGGGTCGTCACCTCCCGGTCGTTCGGCCTACCGGCGGCGACGGCGGAGTGCGGCTCAGCGTTCCTCTCCCCAACCGGGCTGATGGTCGTGTCCGAACCTCCGGACGCCGACCGGACGCAGCGCTGGCCAGAGGAGGGGCTGTCGATGGTCGCCCTGGAGAGGCTCGAGGCCCCGGCGGATCTCGAACTGCCGTTCGGCTATCAGGTACTGCGCAAGGTATCCGGCCTCGAAGAACGGTATCCCCGCAGGGTCGGTATCCCGGTCAAGCGTCCGCTCTTCTGACCACGGAAGCCGACCAACCTCGCCGGACCGGAGTCGGCCCGTCGGATGTTTCACGTGGAACATGAGGGATTGGCTGAGGCGGCGGCGACGTGCCCAGAGCCTGCTGGGCCGCCAACTCTTGGGCTGGCTGGTGAACAGTTCCCTCCCGACTGGCGTTTGAGTGGGGACTAGCGGGGCGGACTGCCGGTCTCCGGTCGCACGAAAGTCCCGGCAGGAGCCAAGCCGATCCCTCTCCAGTTGTCCGGACTCGAGGTCGAGGTTGGCAGTGGCAGCGGGTGCAGTCCGAGGCGGAAGGGGCAGAGGCAGCACTCCCCCGCTGACGCCGGATTGCGCCCCAATGGCGACCAGTTGGTCGCCAGGGAGTGCCGAGGCGGGTCGCCCCCAACGCCAGGGTGCCGATGGAGCGCCTGGCCGTTGCTGCCCGTCGCCCTCTCCGCACCCCGTTGTTGTCAGGAACTCGGAAGTGGAGGTGGCGATGGTCGATGTGGGTCGATGCGGAGGCCGAGGGGAGGCATCGACGCGTGCTGGACCCGGTCGCCACCGGACCCGGACCGTGCAACAGCCTCCGGGCGATGCTCGGGAATCCTCCCAGGGTGTGGGCGCTCCCCTGTCTGGCCTGACGCACCGCTGTCCGGAGCATCTACACGATCCGCAGAGGGCACCCATGGTCCACCAGGGGTCGCGGCTTCGCGGGTAAAGGGTTGGACCGGAAGGTCCCCTCAGGATCGGGTGCGGGGTCGCCGGCCTTCCAATGAGGCTCCGCCCTGCGGAGGTCCTGACGCCGAGGGGGCCGGGCTGATGGATCGTCGGGATGTCGGATGGAGTGCTGCATGGCCGCTGGAGGGTCCTGCAGGGAGTCGCAGTCGGTGGGAGTCATCGGATCGGTGGTGGGGGAGCGGTCGTGCTGGCGATGGGCAGGGAACAGCGGTGGTTCTCGGAACACCGCGGAGTGGGGCCCCGGATCAAGGGCGGATCGGCCGCCCCTTCGTACCACTCCCCCGCTTTCGAGGTCACCCAGGCAGGTCACCGGTGCCGCCCGGACAGGAGGGGATTCGAGCGATCAACATCGGAAACTTCGGGGGGGGGCGCCTGGCGGACGGTCAGCCATTGCGTCGGCTGGATGAACCCCCCGAATTTGGACAGAAGTCTCATGTTCCACGTGAAACATCGCCCAGAATGCTTGACCTGGCCAACCGGGCAAGCGAGTATGAAGCCCTTGCACCCTGACTACTCGAGGAGACGATAATGCGCGGCCGACGTCGTGGTCGGAACAGGCCATCCCCTCCGAGCTCCCCCTCCGCGTCGACCGTCGAGTCGTCGGAGCAGCGGTCCCAGGGGACGGTCAAGGTGATCGATTCGACCGGTCCGGAAGCATCGGATGAGGGCGAGGCGGTGGAGTCCGAAACCTCCGAGACGGCCGGGGCCCCCTCTGCCACGAGATCGAATCGGGTGGTGATCGACGCCGAGCGAGCTGCGACGGTAACGGGCAGGGATGACACCGCCGACGACCGGGTGGACCCAGCTGAGGGTTCGACCGGCGGGTCCAGCAAGGACCTGGCCAATGAATCCGACCGGCTGGAATCGACGGCAGAAGCAGCGGAAACGACTAAGGACGTGGCCGAATCTGCTGCGGCAGTTTCCCTGGCCGGCGAGTCCGACGACGAGGGCTCTGACACCGCACCGGCAGCGGGGGAGCAGGGTGCTCCAGCAGCCGAGGCATTGCCGGAGCCGTCGTCCGACACCGTGGCGGACACCGGCGCTCCGCCCGCGGACGGCGCTGCATCGGAGACCGATTCGGTGGAGGACCAGCCGGAGCCGGCGCCGGCGGGTCGTCAGCCCCAGGCCGCCTCCGGAAACCCCCTCCCCCGGGTCCTGGCTGTCGCCAACCAGAAGGGCGGCGTGGGCAAGACGACCACCTCGGTGAACCTGGGGGCAGCTCTGGCGGAGTTCGGATTCCGGGTGCTGGTCATCGACCTCGACCCCCAGGGGAACGCGACCACGGGCCTCGGTATCGACGCCCGGAATTTCGAACTCTCGATGTACGACGTCCTCATGCGGGACTCCTCGCTGGAGGACTGCGTCGAGCCGACCAGCATGAAGAACCTCTTCGTCGCACCGGCGACCATCGCCCTGGCCGGCGCCGAGATCGAGCTCGTCCCGGCCTTCAGTCGTGAGCTCAAGCTCAAGCGGGCCATCGAGACAGTCATCGACGACTTCGACTTCGTCCTCATCGACTGTCCCCCGTCGCTCGGGCTCATCACCGTCAACGCGCTCGCCGCCGCCGACGAGGTCCTCGTCCCCATCCAGTGCGAGTACTACGCGCTGGAGGGCCTCAGCCAGTTGATGCGGAACGTGCACCTGGTGGCCTCGAACCTGAACCCACGGCTGGACATCTCGACGATCGTGCTCACCATGTACGACGCCCGGACCAAGCTGGCCGACCAGGTGGCGACCGAGGTGCGGGACCACTTCGGCAACAAGGTGTGCCGGATCGTCATCCCGAGGACGGTGCGCCTCTCCGAGGCGCCGTCGTTCGGTCAGCCGATCACAGCGTTCGATCCCGCGTCACGCGGGGCCATTGCCTACAGGGAGCTAGCCAAGGAGGTCAGCGGTGGCACGTCGTAGCGGGCTGGGGAAGGGCCTGAGCGCCCTCATCCCCACCGAGGTAACGGGCGACCGCAACTCGGCGCTCCGGGAGGTCCCGATCGGCAACATCAAGCCGAACCCCCGGCAGCCGCGGGTCAACTTCGACGAGGAGACGATGGCCTCGCTGGCCGCGTCCATCAAGGAGTTGGGCGTGCTCCAGCCGGTGCTGGTCCGCCGGATCGGTGGCGATGCCTCGGACGAGTTCGAGCTCATCGCGGGCGAGCGGAGGTGGCGCGCCTCGCGTCGGGCCGGTCTGCACACCATCCCGGTGCTGATCCAGACGTCCAACGACACCCACAGCCTCGAGCAGGCCCTGGTCGAGAACCTCCACCGGCAGGACCTGAACGTGCTGGAGGAGGCGGCGGCCTATCAGCAGCTGATCGAGGAGTTCGACTTCACCCACGACCAGGTGGCGACCCGGGTCGGCAAGAGCCGCACTGCGGTCACCAACATCCTCCGCCTGCTCCAGCTGCCGGCGGCCGTCCAGCGGCTGCTGGCGGAGGGTCAGATCAGTCCGGGCCATGCGCGCGCACTGCTCGGGACGCCGGACCGTGGCTATCAGGAGGCGTTGGCCCGACAGGCCGTGTCCGACGGGCTGACCGTGCGGGCCATCGAGGAGCTGGTGCGGGTCCACAACGACGAGGCGAACGGCGTCGTGCGCGACATCGGGGTCATCGACGGCGGCGGGGCCCAGGTGGTGGACATCGGCGGTCCGGGGCCGTCGCCCGTGCCCTCGGTGCGTGAACCGGAGACCGATGCCGGAGGAGGCTCGGGGCGACGGCAGCTCCCTCCGCCAGGGATCCTCGAGCTCGAGGAACTGCTGTCGAGTCACCTCAACACTCGGGTGAAGGTCGACATGACCGCCAAGCGGGGCAAGGTCGTGGTGGAGTTCGCCACCCTCGAGGACCTCGAGCGGATCTACAAGCTCATGGTCGGCGGCGGGGTGGAGAGCTCAGCTGTCTGACGGCTACCACGCTGGGTAAGGTTAACTGACATAATGAATGTACTACCAGGTAACTCGACCGCTATGCGTGGTAGTTCACAGCCCTGAAGCCCAAGTAGAGCTTCTTCCACAACCTGTGCATGAGGTTGTGGATTACCCTCGAACAGTCAGGTCAGGTAGAGGTGGAGCGCTGTACGGCCGTCTGGGGCCCGCAAATCCTCCCCCTGGCACCGTTGCCCGGGCGATCCGCTCAGTCCCAGGCCGTATCGACCCATTCGGTCAGCGAGTCGACGACCGCCCGGGCGATGACCGGGGCCCGTTCGACCATCACGGAGGCAGGGTGGATCTCACAGATGACCGCCGGCATCCGTGTTTCGCGCAACAACGACAGGGACATGCCCCGGCTGCCGGCGTCGGGCAGCCCGAGGGTGGCGGCCAGGGCCACGTGCAGCAGTTCGGCCAGCCGTCGTCCGCCGGGGGAGGAGTACCGGTAGCCCGAGTAGTAGGAGGCCGACACCCCGGGCTCGGAACCCAGTCGGATTCCGATGAAGACCTCGGCGTCGGCGGCGTTCGCCTCGGAGGCCTGGATCGAGCCCTCCGGATGGTGGTGGGTGGTGACCAGCGCCCCCTGGCTGACGAGGAGGCGTCGCACCGCGCCGACGGTGGGGCCGAGGCCGCCCTCCTCGCCCAGGGACACCCGGCGCCCGGCCAGGGTGCGCGGTGCCTGGCGCAGTCGCTCCCGGTCCCGGACCGCCGAGACGAGCTCGGAGCCGTGGTGGCGCGAGCCGAAGCGCAGCAGCTCCGACACCGTTGCCGCACCGGCGATACCGTCCACCGGGAGCCCGGCGTTGCGCTGGAACTCGCCGAGGGCGGCCGAGGTCAGATCGCCGAAGATGCCGTCGACCCGGCCCGTGTCGAACCCGAGTGCGCTGAGGCGCTGCTGGAGCTCGGCGACGTCGTCGCCGCGCAGCATGGGGGACCGCCGGTAGAGGAACCGATCGCCCAGGTGGCGTCCGGCCTCGACGAGCGCCGACCAGGTCTGCCGGCCGCACACTCCGTCGACCCGGAGGCCCCGGCGGTACTGGAAGGCCTCGACCGCGGCCCGGGTGCCTTCGCGGAAGCTGCCCTCAGGGTCCACTCCGGGAGAGAAGTCCAGCTCAGCGAGGCGCCGCTGCACATCGGTCACCGCGTCGCCGTGATCGCCCAGCTCGAGATGGATCTCCCGGTCGGCGCTCACGCCCGGCACCCGGAGGGCGCCGCAGCACGGTAAGGGGATGACCCGGACCGGGTCATCGGGCCGCTCAGAGGTGGGCGGACAGCTCCTGGAGCAGCTGTCCCTTGCCCTTGGCACCGACGATGCGCACCGCCGGCTCGCCGTCCTTGAACAGGATCAGCGTGGGGATGCTCATGACGTCGAAGCGACGCGTCACGTCGAGGTTGTCGTCGATGTTGAGCTTGACCACCTCGACCTTCCCGGCCTGCTCCTCCGCGATCTCCTCGAGTGTGGGGGCGATCATCTTGCACGGGCCGCACCACTCCGCCCAGAAGTCCACCAGTACGGGAACGTCCGAGGCCTTGACATGCTCGTCAAAACTAGCGTCGGTCAGGTTGGTGATCTTCTCGCTCATCGTGCTCGTTCCTCCTGGGCCCGGCGGGCCGGGTCACGTGTCTGTCGGACAGGCTAGGTCAACCGCCGCGCGGCCGTTCTGATTCCCGCACGGCCCGGGGCGACCGCCGTCGGGCTCAGTGACCGGAGGCGGCCTGGTCCTCGAGCCAGCGCTCGGCGTCGATGGCCGCCGCGCAGCCCGACCCGGCCGCGGTGATGGCCTGCCGGTAGCGGTGGTCCTGGACGTCGCCGCAGGCGAAGACGCCTTCCACATTGGTGTACGTGGTCGAGCCGACCGTACGCAGGTACCCGCTGTCCTCCATGTCCAGCTGGCCCTTGAACAGGTCCGTGTTGGGCTGGTGGCCGATGGCCACGAACAGCCCGGTGACGCCGAGCTCGGACTCCGCGCCCGTCTCGAGGTTGCGCAGACGGACCCCGGCGACCTTCGTGTCGCCATGGACGTCGATCACCTGGCTGTTCCAGACGAACTCGATCTTCGGGTTGTCGTGGGCCCGCTGCTGCATCACCTTGGAGGCGCGTAGCTCGCCGCGACGGTGCACGAGGAAGACCTTGTCGGCGAACCGGGTGAGGAACAGGGCCTCCTCGACGGCCGAGTCGCCCCCGCCCACCACGGCGATCTCGTGGCCCCGGAAGAAGAAGCCGTCGCAGGTGGCGCACGTGGAGACCCCGTAGCCGAGCAGCCGCTGCTCGTTGGGCAGACCGAGCATCAACGACTTCGCCCCGGTGGCGACGATCAGCGCGTCCGCCGTGTACGTGGGCTCCGCCGCGTCGGGGTCGCCGACCCAGAGCCCGAAGGGGCGGGCCGACAGGTCGACCCGGGACACCTTGGCGGTGACGTAGTCGGTGCCGAACCGGGCGGCCTGCTCACGGAAGGCGCCCATGAGCTCGGGTCCCATGATCCCGTCGACGAAGCCGGGATAGTTCTCCACCTCGGTCGTCAGCATCAGCTGGCCGCCGGGCTGGTCGCTGGTGGAGGAGGGCTCGCCCTCGATGACCAGCGGCCGCAGCTGGGCGCGCGAGGCGTAGATGGCGGCGGTCAGGCCGGCCGGCCCGGATCCGACGATGACGACCTGACGGGCTTCGGTCACGACGCGTCCGCGGCTGCGGCGGCTGCGGCGGTCCGGTCGATCCGCTGCGACCAGGCGGCGATGCCCCCAGCCACGAACAGCGCGCCCACGATGAGGTCCGAGACCCACACACGGTTGCCCGGGATGTAGACGGTCAGGACCCGGATCAGGGTGATGGCCAGCAGCGTCACGGTGACGATGCTGGCGGTGAAGACGATGATGCCGAAGACGATCCCCCGGGTGGCCAGGGTGAGCGGACGGACCGCCTTGACCTGGATGAAGTCGACGACCGCGTCGACCGCGTCGGCGCCCTTGACGGGCAGGTCGTCGAGCGCGGAGAGTCCCGGGATCGACGGCGCGTGGGGTTCAGGCTTCTGATCCATGGCCTGAGGATACCCCGCAGGACCCTTCCTTCCCCCGGACCGCCGGACGCGCGCTCAGGGCGCGGTGATCATGCAGAGGCCGACGGTGCCGGGCCCCGTGTGGGTGCCGATGACGGGCCCGAGTTGGCCGACGACGATCGGGTGCTCGCTCGGGACGTCGGCGACGAGGGCCAGGAAGGTGTCGATGTCGGCGGCGTCGCCGTGGGCCACCGCCACCCGCGCGAGCGGCGGCGACTGGCGCATCTTGTCCGCCAGGTACTGGAGCGAACGGGCCCGGGTGCGCTGCTTGGACTCCTGCTCCACCACCCCGTCGACCAGCGCCACGACGGGCTTGATGGACAGCATGGACCCGAGCAGCGCCTGGGCGCCGCCGATCCGCCCGCCCTTGGTCAGGTGCTCGAGGTTGTCCACCACCCCGAACACGGCGCCGTGGGGGACGAGCTGGGTGGCTCTCGCCTCCAGGGTGTCGAGGTCGGCCCCGCCGGCGGCCAGCTCCGCGGTGTCGAGGACCATCAGTCCGAGGCCCATGGTGACCGAGCGGCTGTCCACCACCCGCACCTCGATGCGGTCGGACACCGCCTTGGCTGCGGCGACGGCGGACTGGTAGGTGGCCGACAGGGCACCGGACAGGTCGATGCACAGCACACCGTCGCACCCGTCGTCGGCGGCGGCCAGGAACGCCTCCTGGAAGGCACCCGGGGACGGCGCCGCCGTCTCGGGCAGCACGCTGCTGGCCTTGCACCGGGCCCAGAACTCGGCGGTGCTCAGGTCCTTCCCGTCCACGAACTCCTCGGACCCGAAGCGGATCGAGAGCGGGACCACCGTGATCCCCTGCTCGGCGGCCACCTCGGCCGGAAGGTCGCACGCGCTATCGGTCACCACCCGGATACGGGCCATCGGGTTCCTCCTCCTCGTCATGGGGCTCGGCGCCGGCCACCGGGTCCTGCGGGTCGTCGTCGGCGCCCCCGGCTCCCGCTCGTCCTCGCGCCGACGCATCGTCCGGCACCGGGCGCAGGTGGCGCACGGGTGCGGGTCCGTCGCCGAGTCTGCCACGGAACGGCACCGCCGATGGAGGACCGTCCGGCGTGCCGGGAGCGTCGTGGGGACCCGCGCCGCCGTCATGGGGCTCGGCGTCCGGCCCGTCGCCGGCATCCGCCGGGGCGGGAGCGTCCACCAGCCGGATCGAGCTCTGGGCCACCCGGCTGCGGGGGCCCTCGGCCTCGACGGCACCGGGGGTCGGCCCGGGAACGGTGGGGGGTCCGGGAGGGACCGGGCGCTCGGCCCGGGAGGACGCCCGACGGGCCTCCCGGTGCCGGGCGTCGCGCGACGCCAGCGCCACCGTCGTGCCGACGAAGGCGAGCGCGCCCACCACCACGGCGAAGGTCACCCGGGCCAGCAGGGCGAAGCCGGCGGTGGCCCCGGAGACGTTGACGGCCAGCACGGTGACGACGGCCATCACCGCGGTGGACACCAGCACCCGGGTGACGGGGGTGGTCAGCTCGTGGCCGCCCAGCCCCTCGTCCTTGCGTCCCACGACGGACAGGGCGATCACGGCGGCGGCCGTGTAGGCGATGGACACCGACAGGGCGAGGCCCCGGACGCCCAGCGGGCCCACCAGGGCCACCCCCAGCACGATGTTGATGGCGTTCTCGATCAGGTAGATGCGGAAGGCGGTGCGGGTGTCCTGCATGGCCTGCAGCACCCGCACCATGTAGAGGAACGTGCAGAAGCCGGGCAGCCCGAGGGAGAACATGGCCAGGGCCCCGGCCGTCTGGGACGCCTGGGCCGACGTCTCGGCGCCATGGTTGAGGACCAGGTCGATGAGGGGGTGGGCCAGGATGACCATGCCCACGGCCGAGGGGATGACGACGGCCAGGATGCTGCGCAGGCCGAAGGTCATCCGGTGCCGGAAGGCGGCGATGTCCCCCTCGGCCCACCGGGCCGAGAGTGACGGGGTGACCGCACTCATCACCGACACGGCCACGACGCCGTAGGGGAGCTGGAAGAAGGTGTAGGCGTACGTGTAGGCCGACACCGCGCCGGGCACCTTCGCCCCGTCGGCCAGGGCCAGCACGATCACCAGGGCCACCTGGTTCGACAGGACGATGCCGAACGTCCACCCGGCCAGGTGGGCGATCCGCCGCATGGCCTCGTGGCCGGGCTGCCAGCGGAAGCGGAGGTGCAGGTCGGAGCGGAGGAGCGAGGGGACGAGCAGGGCGGCCTGCACGACGACCCCGAGCGTGGTGCCGATCCCCAGGAGGAGGAGGGCGGTGTGGTGGGCGTGGATGGTGGCGAGGCTCGGCGACGGCACGAGCTCGTGGAACCACACCAGCATCCCGATCACCACCAGGTTGTTGGCGATCGGGACGAACATCGGCGCGGCGAACTTGCCCTGGGTGTTGAGCAGCGCGGTGAAGAGCGCGATGAGTCCGTAGCAGGCCAGCTGGGGGACGAACCACCGCAGCAGGTAGACGGCCACCACCTTCTGGTCGTGCGCGTAGGCGTGGTGGTTGGTGGCCGTGTAGAGGTCGATGATCTGGGGCGCGAGGACGAAGAAGGCCACGGTGGCCCCGAGGAGGATGGCGCAGGTCACGGTCACGACAGCGGAGATGGCCTCCCAGGCGTCCTTGGCCAGGCGGGTGGTCAGCTCGGCGACGAACACCGGGACGAACGTGGCCGCCAGCACGCCGCCGATCACGATGTCCGTGATGATGTTGGGCGTGGTGTTGGCCAGGTTGTAGGCGTCGGCGAAGCCGCCCCCGCTCAGTGCGGCGGTGAGCGCCACGACGCGGCCCACGCCGGTGATGCGCGACAGCAGGGTGCCGACGGCCATGCCGGCCGTGGCGCTGCCCAGTCGGCGGGTGGCGCCGAGGGGCGCGGCCGGCCCGCCCCCGAGCTCGGCGGTGCCCTCCTCGATCGAGGTGTCCTCCTCGGTCATGGTGCGGCCGACGTGACGTCCGGGGCGGCCGTCTCCGTCGCGCCCTGCCCACTGCCCCCGTCGCCGCCGTCGGGGCCCGGGCCGGCGTCCTCGGCCCGCCGGGCCGCCCGCCGGCGGAGCGACGTGCGCACCCACCACACGGCCAGCACCACCACCGCGCCGGCGGTGAGGATGACGCCGACCACCGAGGACGAGGTCGACCGCACCGACAGCTCGCCGGTGGCCAGCCGCAGCGAGCCGTCCGGTGCCCGCAGCGTCACGTCCAGCCGGAACTGCCCCGACGACCGGGACTGCACGTTGACGTAGAACACGTTCGAGTGCGGCCCGACCACCTCCGGCTTGGACAACGACGTCTGCCACGTCTGCCCATCGAGGAAGAGCAGCTTGTCGCTGGTCAGCTCGAGTACCGCCGACATCGGGTACGAGGCGTTCGACACCACGGTGATCGGGATCCTGCCGGTCCGTGACGTGAGCGTGACGGACTGGTCCCCCTCCACCGCCACTTGGCCGACCTGGGCCTCGACGGCCGACCCGGCGTTGGCCAGCACCGCCGACTGCTGCGAGGAGCGCAGCGTCTCCGCCTCGCCGCCGAGTACGAGGTCGCCGAGCTGCTGGGCCAGGGCACGCTGGCCCACGGCCGCCGTGGCGAACCCGTCGACCCGGGTCCGCTGGGTCCGGACCGCGGCGACGGGGGGCGTGGAGGTGCCGGTCGGGGTGAGACGGCAGCCCGACCGGCACGTGGCCGCGGTGGGGAAGAGCGCGAACAGCTGCGCGGTGGTGACGGCCTGGACGACCGGGTTCCCGTCCAGGGCGCCGAGCAGCGCGTTCACGAACGCCGGGTCGTCCCGCCACGAGGTCGGGGCCACGGCCATGACGGCCCGCACGCTGACGTCGTTGGGTCGTTCGTAGTAGAGCTGCGCCAGCTCGGCGGCCAGCTGGTGGGCGGCCAGGACCGGGTCACCCGGGTCCGAGGTGAAGCGTGCGGCCAGGTCGTCGTCGGAGGCCATGGCCATCACCTGGGTGCCGCGGGCGCCGGGCAGTGCGAACGGCGCGGTGGTGGAGCCGTCCGAGGGCGTGGCGCTGAGCTGCGACGAGGGGAGCACGAGCTCGCGGTACCCGAGGCCGGACAGCGCCCCCACGGTGGGTGCGTCGACCCCGTCGCCCGTGATCCAGGCGCCGAGTCCGTTGGTGGCGGTGGGCGCCGCCCGGCCGGTGGCCGTGGCCACCACCTCGGTGCCCCGGGCCACCTGGAGGGTCAGCTCGGTGCCCAGACCGGCGCCGACCAGGCCGGTGGCGTCCACCGGGGTGAACGGGGCGTCGGTCAGCTGGTGCGTCGCCGGGTTCCCGGCCAGCTCACCCAGCTGGGTGATGGTGGCCTGGTGGGCGGAGGTGTAGAGGAGCCCGACCGTCTGGCCGCTGACCTGCAGCGTCACGGGCACGGTGGGGTGCTGTTCGGCGACCATGTCGACGGTGCGTGTCACCGCGTCGACGGCCGCGTCCGACGGGGTGGCCAGCGCCGCGCCCGGTCGGGCCAGCAGGGCGTGGGAGGAGGGGGCCCGTGCCGCCGTCATGGTGAGCTGGATGGGCAGCACCACGCCCACCCGCAGGCGCTGGCTCGCCGTGGACGCCGACGTCGTGACCAGGTGGGTGACCAGCGAGCCGACCACCGTCGATCCGGCGGTGTCGACGAGCTGGACCCGGACCGGGAAGACGCCCGAGGGGAACGACCCGCACTGCTCGCCCACCGCCAGCAGGTGGATGGTGAACGGGGACTGCCCGGTGGACGCCGGCGCCGCTCCGCTCCCGACCACCACCGGCATGGCCAGGTCGACCCCGCCCCCGGCCGCCGGGGGGAGCGAGCTGAGAGGGATGGCCGACGGGGTGGACGAGACGGGATTGCCGAGTCCGTTGCCGGACAGCGACTGGTCGAAGCCCGACACGGTGGACAGGCACGGGTAGACGGACACCTCGATCCCGAGGGAGGCGGTCGGCACCGACGAGGACGCCTTGAGGTGCAGGTCGAAAACCCCGCCGGGCACGACCCAGCCGCTCTGGGCCAGCAGGGTGAGCGCCGGCGAGGGCACGGTGGCCGTGGTCGTGGCCTGCCCCGGCGACGGCGCCGCGGCCGACGGCGCCGAGGTCGTCACCAGGGCGAGGACGACCAGTGCGGCGAGGAGGAGGGCGGCCGGGAGGCGGCGTCCGCCGGCGTCACCGCCCGGTGGGCAGGGTCTGGCTGGTTGCCGGTCCACGTCGAACCGCAGCCTACGTCAGCCGAACTACCCTCGGCTGCGTGTTCCCCGAGCGACTCCGGCCCCTCGTCGACGCCACCGCCGACCTGTCGGACCGCTTCCGGGCGGCCGGTCACACCCTCTACCTGGTGGGCGGATCGGTGCGCGACGCCATCGTGGCCGACGACGCCGACACCGCTGACAGCGAGCCGCCCGACCTCGACTTCACCACCGACGCCCGGCCGGACGACGTCGAGGGGCTGTTGCGGGGCTGGGCCGACGCGGTGTGGACCCAGGGCAAGCGGTTCGGCACCATCGCCTGCCTGCGGGGCGGCCGCAAGTACGAGATCACGACCCACCGGGCCGAGGCCTACCACCCCGACTCCCGCAAGCCCGACGTGGCCTTCGGCGACAGCATCGAGGACGACCTGTCCCGGCGTGACTTCACCGTCAACGCCATGGCCCTCCGCCTGCCCGACCTCGAGCTGATCGACCCGTTCGGGGGCCTGGTCGACCTGGCCGAACGGCGCCTCCGGACCCCGCTCGACCCCGACGAGTCCTTCGCCGACGACCCGCTGCGGATGCTGCGGGCGGCTCGCTTCATGGGCCGGCTGGACCTCGAGCCGACCGCCGACCTGGTGGCGGCCGTGACAGCCGGCAGCGGGCGGTTGGCCATCGTGTCCGCCGAGCGCATCCGGGACGAGCTCGACAAGATCATGGTCGTACCCGTGCCGTCGGTGGCGCTGTGGTTCGTGGTCCGGACCGGACTGGCGGCGGAGTTCCTGCCCGAGCTGCCCGGCCTGGCCGTCGAGCAGGACCCCATCCACCGACACAAGGACGTGCTGGCCCACACCCTGGCCGTGGTGGACAAGACGTCACCCGACCGCCTGCTGCGCCTGGCCGCCCTCTTCCACGACGTGGGCAAGCCCCGGACCCGCGCCTTCGTGGACGGCGGGGTCACCTTCCACCACCACGAGGTGGTGGGCGCCCGCATGACCCGCAAGCGGATGCAGGCCCTCCGCTACCCGAACGACGAGGTCGACACGGTCACGGAGCTGGTGAACCTCCACCTCCGGTTCCACACCTACCGGTTGGGCTGGACCGACCGGGCGGTGCGGCGCTACGTGCGCGACGCCGGGCCGCTGCTCGACCGGCTGAACGAACTGACCCGGTGCGACTGCACGACCCGCAACGCGGCCAAGGCCCGGGCGCTCGACCGCCGCATGGACGAGCTCGAGGACCGCATCGCCGCCCTACGGGAACAGGAGGAGCTCGACGCCATCCGCCCCGACCTCGACGGTGCCCAGGTCATGGACCACCTCGGCATCCCGCCCGGCCGCGACGTGGGCGAGGCGCTCGGCTTCCTGCTCGAGCTCCGCATGGACGAGGGCCCCCTCGGCGAGGAGGAGGCCCTGCGTCGGCTGGACGTCTGGTGGGCGGCCCGTCGGGCCGCCGGCTAGGGACCGGGTCGGGCCGGTCCCGGCGGCTCAGTCCTCGGGCCAGACCGGGCCGGGGTCGCCGGCCGCGAAGGCCTCCACCATCTCGTGGCACACGTCGTCGGTGTACTGCACCGGCGGCGACTTCATGAAGTAGGAGGACGGGCCGAGCAGCGGGCCACCGATGCCCCGGTCAAGGGCCAGCTTGGCGCAGCGGACGGCGTCGATGATCACGCCACCGGAGTTGGGGGAGTCCCACACCTCGAGCTTGAGCTCGAGGTTGAGCGGCACGTCGCCGAAGTTGCGGCCCTCCATGCGGATGTAGCACCACTTCCGGTCCTGCAGCCACGGCACGTGGTCCGAGGGCCCGATGTGGACGTCGTCCGCCCCGAGGGTGGAGTGCTCGATCTGGCTCGTCACGGCCTGGGTCTTCGAGATCTTCTTCGACTCGAGGCGGTCGCGGTCGAGCATGTTCTTGAAGTCCATGTTGCCGCCGACGTTGAGCTGGTACGTGTGGTCGAGGGCCAGGCCGCGGTCCTCGAACAGCCGGGTCAGGACCCGGTGGACGATGGTGGCGCCGACCTGGGACTTGATGTCGTCGCCCACGATGGGCACCCCGGCGTCGCGGAACTTGCGGGCCCACTCGGGGTCGGACGCGATGAACACCGGGATGGCGTTGACGAAGGCGACGCCGGCGTCGATGGCGCACTGGGCGTAGAAGCGCTGGGCCTCCTCCGATCCCACCGGCAGGTAGGACACGAGGACCTCGGCGCCCGAGTCGCGCAGGCACTGGACGACGTCGACGGGGGCGGCGGGCGACTCCTCGATCATCTCCCGGTAGTACTTGTTCAGGCCGTCGAGGGTCGGGCCCCGCTGGACCTCGATGCCGACGTCGGGCACCTCGGCGAACCGGACGGTGTTGTTCTGGCTGCAGAAGATGGCCTTGGCCAGGTCCTGGCCCACCTTGGCGGCGTCGACGTCGAAGGCGGCCACGAACTCGAGGTCGCTCACGTGGTAGCCGCCGAGCTCGACGTGCATGAGCCCGGGCACCACGTCGCCGGCCACCGCGTCCTTGTAGTACTCGACGCCCTGGATCAGCGAGCTGGCGCAGTTGCCCACGCCGGCGATCGCCACTCGGATCTTGTTCATCGTGTGATTCCCTTCATGTGTGTGAGCGGACCCCGGGGGGCCGCGTTGGCAGGAGCACCCCGGAGGGTGCCGGTACTCATGACGCCCCCGAGGGGGACGTCGAGGTCATGGCGCCGCCGGCGCGCGGGTCGCCGAGGTCGTCGGAGCCGCCGCCAGCGGGGGCATCGGTCGGGCGGGCGGTGGACTGGCGCAGCCGCTCCGACTCGATGAGCCGGTCCAGCCAGGCGATGTCGTGCTCGGTGGCCTCGGTGCTGTGCTCAACCAGCGAGCGGGTGTAGACGTCGAGCCGCTCGCCCGAGGCGCGGGCCAGGTCGGTGGCGAGGTGCCGGGTGAGCTGGGCCCGACGCCGCTCGAGCAGGGCCAGCCGGGCCGACGGTGCGAGGTGCCGGGCGAAGGCGAGGCGCAGGCCGAAGCTGCGGGCGTCGTCGGCGCCGCCGGACTCGTCGCCCTCGAGCAGCTGCTCGAACAGGGCCCGCCCGGCATCGGTGATCCGGTAGACCTTGCGCGACCGCTTGCTGCCGAGCGAGCCGCCCGACCGGCGGGCGCGCAGCCCGGCCCGCTCACCACCCAGCGACCCGGTCGAGGGGATGTGCGGCGGCGCGGTACCGCCCGAGGCGGCGACCGCCACCGCACCCGATCGCTCGAGGCGGGACAGGGCGGGATAGAGGGAGCCGAAGGAGATGTTGGCGAAGAGCCCGAGTTCGTCGCGCAGGCGGCGACGGATCTCGTAGCCGTGCATCTCCTGCTCGAGCAGGAGCCCGAGGATGGCGAGGTCGAGCACCTCAGGCCCCGGACCGGGTCCGATGCGCGCTGTTCACGAACCGCATACCGTCAACGATACATCATTTCGATGTATCAGGTTGATATATCGAATGATGCCGTCCGGGCCCCGCCCCCGGAGCGGCTCCCGACGACCGGGGGTCGGGGCCGGGCGGCTCCCCGTACCGGTGTCCGGTCCTCCGCCGGGGCCGAGGCAGTACCCTGGCCCGATGGGTTTCCGACCCGGAGCGCTCGACGGGCTGCAGACGTCCCCCACCGGGGGCCAGGTCGAGTACCTCCTGGCTCGGAACTCGGTCATCCGCGAATTCCGCAAGGGCCGCCTGTCGCGCCTCGACGTGTGCGACGCCCACCCCGAGCTGATCCGGGCCGCCTCCAACCTCGGCCGCCCCATCGGCGAGACCTGCCCCATCTGCGAGGAGGGGGCGCTGGTCGAGGTGACCTTCGTCTTCGGCGCCAAACTCCCCTCGGGGGGCCGGTGCGTGGCCACCCAGACCGAGCTGACCCGCTACTGGCGGCGGAAGGAGCCGGTCGTCTGCTACGTGGTGGAGGTGTGTTGCGACTGCCGGTGGAACCACCTGCAGCGCATGTACCCGGCCGGGGCCGGGACCGACGTGGCCGCCCGCCGCCCCATGCGCAGCCGCTCCAAGGGCTGAGTTGCGGCCGGGCCTGTCCGGTCCGGCCCTTCGGCAGTAGCATCGGGGGTGCAGTCATCCGTACTCCGCGGGCACCGTCCCGCCGACGCCGCCGGCAGCCTCGTGCGCTGGACGGCAGATGAGGAGGAAGTCCATGCCCGATCCCCGGTCCGCGCCCGTGACCGTCCCGAAGGTCCGCGCCACGAAGGTCCGTGACGGTGCCGAGCCCCTGGTGATGGTCACCGCCTACGACGCCCCCGGAGCCCGCATCGTCGACGCCGCCGGGGTCGACCTGATCCTGGTGGGCGACTCGGTGGCCAACACCGTGCTCGGTTACGAGGACACCCTGCAGGTGACCGTGGCCGACATGGCCCACCACGTCGCCGCGGTGGCACGGGCCAGGCCCCGTGCGCTCGTCGTGGGCGACCTGCCCTGGATGAGCTACCACGTCGACGTGGCCGACACCGTCCGCAACGCGGCGGCGCTGATCCGGGCCGGGGCCCGCTGCGTCAAGCTCGAGGGCGGCGCCATCCGCGCCCCGATGGTGCGGGCCCTGGTCGACGCCGAGATCCCGGTCATGGGCCACATCGGCCTGACCCCCCAGTCCGTCAACAGCTTCGGCGGGTTCCGGGTGCAGGCCCGCGACGACGAGGCCGCCCGCCAGCTGGTGGAGGGGGCCGGAGCGCTGGTGGCCGCAGGGGCCTTCGCCGTGGTGGTGGAGGGCGTGCCCGAGAAGGTGGGGGCGGCCGTCACCGACGCGCTGGACGTCCCCACCATCGGGATCGGCGCCGGCCCGGGCTGCGACGGCCAGGTCCTCGTCCTCCACGACCTGCTCGGTGTGACCGACCGGACCGCCAAGTTCGTGCGGCGCTACGCCGACCTGGCGGCCGACGCCACGACGGCCGTGGCCGCCTTCGCCGCCGACGTCCGGTCGGGTGCCTTCCCGTCCGACGCGGAGGTGTACCACTGAGCATCGGCTAGAGTTACCTGGCTGTTCCGGCCGCCATGCAGTCCCACAGGCGGTCGCTGTCATAGTCCGACCTGCCCCACGCGGTGGGGCTCGGGTGCGAGGTCACCCGATCCAGAGGGAGGTGAGCCGTAGATGCGGCCGTACGAAACCATGGTCATCTTCGACACCGGAGCCGATGAGGCTGCGGTCAACGGGGTCCTCGACCGGGCCCTGGCTGCGCTGAAGGCGAAGGGGGGCAACCCCGGACGCGTCGAGCGCTGGGGGCGCCGGACCTTCGCCTACGAGCTCCAGCACAAGCGCGAGGGCTACTACGTCCTCATCGAGCTGAACGCCGAGCCGCCGGCCGTCGCCGACATGGAGCGCGTCTTCGTGCTGGCCGACGAGGTGCTCCGCCACAAGGTCATCCGGCTCCCGGAGAAGGTCGCCGGCCGCCGGGCCGCCGCGGCCGCCGCCGCAGCGAACGGGGAGGGCTGACATGGCCGGCAACGCAGTCACCCTGGTGGGCAACATCACCCGCGACCCCGAGCTCCGCTTCACCAACACGGGGCAGGCCACGGCCAGCTTCGGCCTGGCCGTCAACCGTCGGTGGCAGAACCGGCAGACCCAGGAGTGGGAGGAGGCGACGTCCTTCTTCGACATCGTGTGCTGGCGGGAGATGGCGGAAAACGCCGCCGAGTCGTTGGCCCGGGGCGCCCGCGTCATCGTGACCGGCCGGCTCGAGCAGCGCAGTTGGGAGACCCCGGACGGCGACAAGCGCTCGAAGGTGGAGGTCGTGGCCGACGAGATCGGCCCGAGCATCCGCTGGGCTACCGCCCAGGTGACCAAGAACGAGCGGCGCGGACCGGGTGACGGCCCCTCCGGCGGCGGCGGTGGCGGCGGACGCGGCGGGCAGTCGAGCGGGGGCGGCGCACCGGCCGACTCCGGGTACGGATACAGCGAGGAGCCCTTCTGATGGCCAGGAACAACGACCGCGGAGGGAGCACCGCCCGCCGCGCCCCCAAGGACAACGGGCGGCGCGTCAAGAAGAAGCCCTGTGCGCTGTGCAAGGACCGGGTGGAGTGGGTCGACTACAAGGACGTCGCCATGCTCCGCAAGTACATGAGCGACCGGGGCAAGATCCGGGCCCGTCGCGTCTCCGGCAACTGCACCCAGCACCAGCGCGACGTGGCCATCGCCATCAAGACGGCCCGTGAGCTGGTCCTGCTGCCGTACACCCAGAGGACCACCACCGAGCGGCCGGGCGGCCGTGGCGGTCGCGGCGGACGCGACGGCGGCTTCGGCGGCCGGCGCGGACGCGACGAGGAGCGGACGCTGGGCGAGGAGGGCGCATCCACCGCCATCCCCGACGGCGCGGCCCCTGCGGCCCCCTCCGGTGAGGTCGAGGTGGTCGAGGTCGAGGTGGTCGAGCTGGACACCGGCGACGAGGTCGTCGTGGTCGAGGGCACGGATGAGGCGTCATGAAGGTCCTCCTCCGAACCGACGTCGACGGGGTCGGCAAGCGGGGCGACATCATCGACGTCGCCGGCGGGTTCGCCCGTAACCACCTGCTCCCGGCCGGCAAGGCCATCCTCGCCGCCGACGGCGTGGAGACGCAGGCCGCCGCCATGCGCCGGTCGCGCGACCTGAAGGACGCCCGAGACCGCGAGGGCTCGGAGACGGTGGCCAAGACCCTGGTCGGCAACACCATCTCCATTCCGGCGCGGGCCGCCAACGACCGGCTGTTCGGCTCGGTCAGCGCCGCCGACATCGTGCGCCACGTCGAGGAGCAGACGGGTGCGGTCATCGACCGCCACGACCTGGTGCTCGACGAGCCCATCAAGACGGTCGGCGAGCACAACGTGCGGGTCGAGCTGATCGGTGGTGTGGTGTTCGAGCTCACCGTCGACGTGGTGGCCGAGGCCTGAGCCACCCGGCCCCTGGGGCCGCCATCGATCCACCGACGTGCCCCGGCCCACGGCCGGGGCACGTGGCGTTCCGGGGTGCGCGTCGGTGTGACACCCGGCGGCCACACTGGACCACGTGCACGACGACGTCCCCAGGCCGACGGCGGTTTTCCACGACCGGTCCACAGCGGCACGGCGCGGTTTCCGCAGGAAGATGCCCTTCCGTTCCACAGGTGTCCCGGGCGAGGGTTGACGCACCATGGTCCAAGCCTTCGACGACACCCGCGCCCCGCGCCTGCTGACCCCACGGAGCGCCGTCCCCACCGCCGGCCGTGTCCCGCCGCACAACCTCGAGGCGGAGGAGTCCGTGCTCGGCGCCATGATGCTGTCACGGGACGCCATCGCCTCCGTCATGGAGACCTGCAAGGCCGAGGACTTCTACAAGGCCTCCCACGGCCACATCTTCGAGGCCATCACCTCGCTGTACGGAAGGGGTGAGCCGGCCGACTCCGTGACCGTCATCGAGGAACTCCGCCGGCGCGACCTGCTGGAGTCCATCGGCGGCACGTCGGTCTTCGTCTCCCTGCTCACGAACACGCCCTCGGCCAGCAACGCCGAGTACTACGCCAAGATCGTCGAGGAGCTCGCCCTGCTGCGTCGGCTCGTGGCCGTGGCGGGCGAGATCAGCGAGCTCGGCTACTCCGTGCCCGAGGACGTGTCCGAGGTGCTCGACCGGGCCGAGAGCCTGGTGTTCGACGTCGCCCAGCGGCGGGTGGTCGACACCATGACGCCGCTCGAGGACCTGCTCGGCGCCACGCTCGACCACCTCGAGCAGCTCTTCAGCCGCAGCGAGTCGGTCACGGGCCTGGCCACGGGCTACACCGACCTCGACGAGCAGCTGGCCGGGCTCCAGCCGTCCAACCTGGTGGTGGTGGGAGCCCGCCCCGCCATGGGCAAGACCGCCTTCGCCCTGGGGATGGTGGCCAACGCCGGGGTGAAGCTCAAGAAGCCGGTCCTGCTCTTCTCCCTCGAGATGAGCCACATGGAGCTGACCCAGCGCCTCCTCTCGTCGGAGGCTCGGGTCGACGCCGGGCGCATGCGGACCGGCAAGCTGCGCGAGGCCGACTGGCCGAAGATCGGCAACGCCATCAGCCGCATGAGCGAGGCCCCGATCTACATCGACGACAACCCGAACCTGACGGTCATGGACATCCGGGCCCGGGCCCGCCGACTCAAGAGCCGGGAGGGACTCAGCCTGGTCGTCATCGACTACCTCCAGCTCATGACCGGCCGCCACAGCTCGGAAAACCGTCAGGTCGAGGTGTCCGAGATCAGCCGCGGTCTCAAGATCCTGGCCCGCGAGCTCGAGGTGCCGGTCGTCGCCCTGTCGCAGCTGTCGCGCTCCCTGGAGAGCCGGCCGGACAAGCGGCCCATGCTGGCCGACCTCCGGGAGTCGGGCTCGATCGAGCAGGACGCCGACGTGGTGCTGTTCCTCTACCGGGACGAGGTCTACAACCCGGACGCCGCCGAGACCCAGGGCACGGCCGAGGTGATCGTGGCCAAGCACCGCAACGGCCCGACCGGCGTGACCCGCCTGGCCTTCATCGGCCACCACGCCCGGTTCGACAACATGGCCCGGGTCTGACGACGGTGGACCGGGACGACGCCGCCGAGCGGGTGGACGTGGCCGTCGACGTGGACGCCCCCGTCGGGCGGGTGTGGGAGCTCGTGCTCGACGTCGACCTGCCGGCGCGGTTCTCCCGCGAGTTCGAGGCGGGGGAGTGGCTCGACCAGCCGGGCCCGGGCGCCCGCTTCCGCGGCCACAACCGCATTGGCGACATGGCCTGGTCGACGACATGCACGGTGGTCGACTTCCGGCCCGGCGAGGCCTTCACCTGGGCGGTCGAGTCGGTCGACCACCCGGTGGCCGTGTGGGGCTACACCCTCGACGCGGGCGACGCGGGGGTTCGGCTCGGGATGCACGCGACCCTCGGCCCGGCGCCGAGCCCGCCCCGCACGGCGGCCGCCGCCGACCCGGACCACGCCGAGGAGGTCATCGCCCGCCGGCTGCGCCACTGGACGAAGAACATGACGGCCACGGTCGAGGGCATCAAGGGGCTCGCCGAGGGCTGAGGCGCCGGCGGCGCCGGCGCGCCACGGAGGCTCCGTGCGGTCCGTAGGCTCGGACCGTGCACGATGTCACCGACGCCACCCCGAGGTCCTGGCTACCGGTCATCGACCACGGCCGGTGCGAGGCCAAGCGGGACTGCGTCCGCGTCTGCCCGGTCGACGTGTTCGAGGTGCGGCGGATGGACCAGGCCGACTTCGAGACCCTCGGCGCGCTCGGCCGGCTCCGCAGCCGGGCCCATCGGAGGATGACGGCCTACGCCGTCCGGGGCGGCGACTGCACCGGCTGCGGCGCCTGCGTGACGGCGTGCCCCGAGGTGGCCGTGGAGCTCGTCCCGCGTCCCACCTGAGTCCCCGCGGCCGGTCGACGAACACCGTCGTCGTCGGGCCGGTCACCGCCCGTGGGCGGGCAGGTGGCAGGGGTCGGTGCCGTCAACGGCTGGTGCGGGCGGCTGACCTGCGCCTTCGTGGCGAGCTGGCCAAGACCGTCAGAATTGATGATGGCGCGGCCCGGGCGTCTGGCGCACACTCGCCGGTAGCGGAACGGTTCCGCGCCTGGTGCGTGGCCGTTGCAATGGATGGGTTGGCGGGCCCTGGCGGACCCCTTTCGTCCTGGCGGCGGCGGCGCGTGGCAGATTCCTGACAGGGGATGCACGATGCGGCGACTACTGGCGGTTCTCTCGGTCCTTCTCGGGACCCTGACCATGGGACTGGTGACCACACCAGCGGCAACCGGTGTCGCCGGCGCCACCGGCGCGACCACGACGGCCTACGACACGACGATCAGCCCGGCTCCGGTCTCGCTGCCCAGCGAAGGATACGAGGCAACGTCTACCTCGGAGATGGGACAGCAGATCCAACTGCAGGCCGGCAGCTCGCGCTCGCTCAGCAATGTGGTCGTCGACATGGAGAGTTGGGCGTGCGAGTCGGGAGGCGACGATACCTGCACCACCACGCCGGGAGCGACGTTCTCCCAACCGCTCACCCTCAACCTGTACAACGTCGGTCCCGGCAACTCGGTCGGCACTCGGATCGGCACGTTCACCCAGACCTTCGCCATCCCCTACCGGCCGAGCTCAGGCACGTGTACGACCGACGCCACCGCCTACCTGGGCGCAGACAACGTCTGCCACCACGGCATCCTGGCTCCGGTGACGTTCACCTTCCCGACACCGCTGACCGTGCCGGGCACGCTGATCTACGGCGTGGCGTTCAATACGCAGAACTACGGCGCCTCGCCGACCGGCACGGACGGTCCCTACGACTCCCTGAACCTGGCGCTCAATGACCTCGGTACGGGTCCGTCGGTGGGTGCCGATCCCGCTGGTAGCGACAGCCTCTACCAGAACAGCGCGAACGCGGGCTTCTACTGCGGTGGAGCGGCCGGGTCCTTCCGCATCGACGACGGCCTTCATGACGGTTGCTGGACCCCTTACGAGCCGGCGGTGCAGTTCAACATGGAGAATGCCTGTACGACGACCTGCTACGTCAGCCCGACGGGCGACGACTCGAACTCCGGTGCAGCCGACTCGCCGTTCGCGACGATTCAGCACGCCGTTGATTCCGTGTCCCCCGGCGGCACCGTCCACGTGGCGGCTGGCACCTACAGCGGCGCCGTGCACATCACGCAGGCGGTGACCCTGCTCGGCGCGAACGCCGGCCTTGCCGCCACGGGTAGTCGAGGCGCGGAGTCCGTGATCTCCGTGTCGCCGGCACCCGCCACCAACATCGAGGCGGTGCAGATCTCGGCGTCGAACGTGACGGTCGACGGCTTCGCCGTCCAGCAGACGGGCACCACGACCTGTACGTCCTGCGCCGACTTCGGCGTCCAGGTCGATCCGACCGCCAGCGGAGCCACGGTGGCCGACAACGTCATCAACGGGATGGCCGTCTCCGGCACCTCGCCCAAGACGGGCAACCCCATCGGGGTCGACGTCGCCGGGAACAACTCCAACCTGCCGAACGGTGTGACGGTGGCCCGCAACCTGATCGAGAACATCTCCTCGTCGGGGAGCCAGCACGTGTCCGCCCTCGGGATCGAAGTGGGTGACTCGACAGTGACGGCCTCGGGTACCGGACTCCTCATCGCCGGCAACCACATCACCGGGGTGTCGAGCCAGTGGGGCGCCTACGGGATCATCTTCAACCGCCCGACCACGGGCTCCCAGGTGCTCGGCAACTCGATCGACACCATCAACGGCGTCGGTTGGGCGCACGGCATCGGACTCGAGGGCAACGAGACGTCGCCCGTCATCGCCGACAACGCCGTCAGCGGTGTCGTCGGATCGGCGACCGACTCGGTCGACATCTTCACCGATGCCACCAACCTCGGCGTCGCCTCGGCGACGGTCACGCACAACAGCCTCGGCGGCGTCACCGCCGGCGGGATCGGCAGTGCGTCAGCCGGCGCGATGAATGCGGCCGGCAACTACTGGGGCTGTCCCACCGGTGCCAACACCACCGGGTGCTCGGTGACGGGCGGGAGCGGGGCTGTCTCGACCACTCCGTGGATCGTCTCGTACACACCTGATCCGGCGCACGCCGGCCAGCCGGGCTTCTGGCCCACGGCGATCGTGTCGAGCTCGGCACCGGTCTTCAGTTCGGCCGCCAGCACGTCGATCTACCAGGGCGTGGTGGGCCAGACCTTCACCGTCGCGGCCTCCTCGCCCGGCAGCCCGGCGCCGACGCTCTCCGAGTCCGGCACGCTGCCGACCGGGATCACCTTCAACCCGGCGACGGGGGTGCTCTCGGGCACGACCAACGCGGTCGGTTCGTACGCGATCACCTTCACGGCGGTCAACAACGTGGGCACCACGGTGCAGGCGTTCACGCTCAGCGTGCTCGCCGCCGCACCGGCCTTCACCTCGGCGGCCCACGCCACCTTCGTGGTCGGGCACCTCGGAACGGCGGACATCACCCTCACCGGGGCACCCACGCCCACGGTCACCGAGGCGGGCAAGTTGCCCGTCGGTGTCGCCCTGGTGTCCGTCGGGCCCGGTCACTACCAGCTCACGGGCACGCCGGCCGCCAACACGGGCAAGGTGTACTCGACGATCAAGCTGTTCGCCTCGGGCACCTCGGGCAGGGTGAAGCAGGTCTTCACCCTGACCGTCGACCAGGCACCGGCCATCACGAGCGTCTCCGGCAAGTCCGGGAAGGTGGGGACGGCGTTCTCGCTCACCCTGAAGGGGAGTGGCTTCCCCAAGCCCACCTTCTCGTCAGGCTCGCTGCCCGCCGGGGTCACGATCACCAACACGGGTAACGGCAAGGCCACCCTGGGCGGTCATTACCTGGTCGGGACGCAGACGTTCACCATCACGGCCTCGAACGGCACGTCGCCCGACGCCACTCAGAGCTTCACCCTGCAGGGGAAGTAGCGAGGGGCGGGTCGCCGCCCGCACCACCGGACGGGACGGCGGACCCGGGAGGAGCCCAGAGCTGCCTCCCGGGTCCGTCCGTCGCGTGTGCCGCCGGTCCCAGGGGAATTCGCAACCGGCGATAGCGTGATTCTTCACGCAACTCGTCGATGTGACCACGGAGCGCGGCCGCGAATCGACCCGCCCCCTCCAGTGACCCCATCCCGACTCTCCTGTTGAACAGGGGATTCGGGAAAGTGGCGCAAAGATCGTCAGAATTGGTGATGGTCGCCCAGGCCATCGCGGAGCACACTCCGTGCTGTCGGAATAGTTCCGATCAGGTTGCGAATCGGTTGCCGAACGCTTCGGCTCGACGGAGGGGGCGCAGCGCGTCCCCGACCGGTCCGCGCGGGCATCACTAACGGGGGATGACATGCGGCGACTTCTTGCGGTTCTCACGGTCCTTCTGGGGACCCTCACGATGGGTCTGGTGTCCGCACCTGCCGTCAGTTCGGTGGCGGGCGCGGCGACGCTGACCACCCCCGTGTACGACAGCACCGACCCGTCGGCGGCTCAGCTGCCGTCGTTGAGCTTCGAAGCCACGGGCGCCACGGAGATCGGCAACCAGGTGGCGTTCGCGGCCGGTACCCCGCGATCGATCGACAACGTCGTCGTGTCGATGGACAGTTGGGGCTGCGGCACCAGCGGCAGCTGGAGCACCGACGACTGCGTGACGGCGCCGGGCGCCACCTTCGCCCAGCCGATCACCCTCAACCTCTACAACGTCAACCCGGACGACACACCCGGTTCGCTCATCGGCTCGGTCACCCAGACGGTGGACCTGGCCTACCGCCCATCGGCTGACGCCACCCATTGCACGGGGGCCGATGTCGGCAAGTGGTACAACGCCGCCGACTCGACCTGCTACAACGGCATCGTCACCGACGCCACGCTGTCCCTCGGTGGCGTCACGGTGCCGGACAAGGTCATCTACGGCGTGGAGATCCGGACCTCGGACTACGGGGACCCGGCGCTGGGCGGCCCCCTCGGCGACGCCACGGCCTGTCACGCGTCGTCGACGGGATGCCCCTACGACTCCCTCAACGTGGCCCTGAGCCTCGACCCCGACAACGTGTCGGTCGGCTCCGATCCCGTCACCAACGGCATCTACTGGAACACCTCCTACGGTCCGAACTACTGCGACTCGGGATCCTCGGGCACCGGCACCTTCCGGCTCGACGCCGGCTGCTGGGGTGACTCGCCCCCCTACACATCGGCGCCGTACGACGTCCCCGCCGTCCAGTTCAACGCCGTGGTTCCGACGGTCGCTCCCTCCTTCACCTCGGCCGCCGGCCAGACGATCTACCAGGGCACGTCCGGCAACACGTTCACGGTGACCGCGTCGGGCACTCCCGCACCGACCCTGGCCGAGTCGGGCGCGCTGCCCTCGGGGATCTCGTTCGACCCGACGACCGGCGTGCTGTCAGGCTCGACCCATGTCACCGGCACCTTCCCGGTGACCCTCACTGCCAGCAACGTGGCCGGCACTGCGACGCAGTCGTTCGTCCTGACCGTGCTGCCCGCGGCACCGGCCATCGCCTCGGCGAACGCCGCCACCTTCGTCGTCGGCCAGCCGGGCTCCTTCCATGTGAGCGTGACCGGAGCGCCGACCCCTGCCGTCTCCGAGAAGGGCACGCTGCCCGCAGGTGTCACGTTCGACCCGGCCACCGACACCCTGTCGGGCACCCCGGGCGCCGGGACGGGCAGGGTCTACTCGTCGGTCAAGTTCTTCGCCACGAGCAGTTCGGGCAGGGTGAAGCAGCTGTTCACGCTCACCGTCGACCAGGCGCCCGCCATCACGACGACCTCGGGCAAGTTGGGCAAGGTCGGGACCGCCTTCAACTTCAACCTGAAGGCCAGCGGGTTCCCGAAGCCGACGTTCAGCTCGCCCTCGCTGCCGCCAGGTGTGACCATCACCAACACCGGCAACGGGAAGGCGACCCTGGCCGGTCACTACCTGGTGGGTCAGCAGACCTTCACGATCGTCGCCTCCAACGGGTCGAGCCCCGACGCAACGCAGACCTTCACCCTGAGCGGCCGGTAGCCGGCGGTCTGGAATCGAGGAGTTGGGCACACGGGTCCGGGGCATCCGGAACCCGTGTGCCGGCTCCACCCGTGAGCCGTCCCCGCCCGGCGTGACCGTGGCCGGTATCGCCTGAGGCGACGGCGGACTACTGGGCGGAGCGGTTCAGTGGCGCTTCACCCACAGCTGCTCCTGGGCGCTCAGCATCAGGAGGGCGAAGCGGGCCCGGTCGACCCCGAGGAAGCGCTGCAGGGCCGGATGGTGCTGCGGTGTCGGGATCTGGGTCCCGCTGATCCACCGACTCACGTTGGCCCCGCTGGTCCCGAGGGTCCTGGCCGCCTCAGCCCGGGTCGTGCCGCGACGGAGCACCTCGTCGGCGAGTGCCTCGCCCAGCGTCCTGTTCGCATCGTCGGCCATCCTGGGTTCAACGAAGGACGGGTAGCACCTGTTACGCAGGCCGCAAATTCGACGATCGACTGACTTACGAGTTGCGTAATGGGTACGTATGCGGGGTGGCAGGAAGATCCGGTTCTCGGCTGGCGTGCGCGACGCGGCGGCTGCTGCGGTCGTGCTCGGGTTGGCTAGCGTTGCGGCGTGACGGTCGGCACGGTGGGGACGCGGGTGGACGGACCCCGATGAACGTCCTGGCCGTCGACCAGGGCACGTCCGCCACCAAGGCGCTGGTGGTGGCCGGGGACGGCACCGTCCTGGGTGCCGCCGAGTTCCCGGTGCACCCCTCCGCCCCCGGCGACGGCGCCGTCGAGCAGGACCCGGACGAACTACTGGCGTCCGTCCTGGACGCCGGCCGGGCCGCGCTGTCCGAGGCCGGGGTGGCGGTCGACGCGGTGGGCCTGGCCAACCAGGGGGAGACGGTGCTGGCCTGGGACCGGGCCACCGGCCGCCCCCTCACCACCGCCCTCTCGTGGCAGGACCGTCGGGCCGTGTCCGTGACCGACGACCTGACCCACGAGGCGGACCGGCTGACCGAGCTCACCGGCCTGCCCCTCGACCCGTACTTCTCGGCACCCAAGTTGGCCTGGCTGCGCCGCCACCGCACCACCGAGGGTGTGGTCACCACCTCGGACGCCTGGCTGCTGCACGCCCTCACCGGCGCCTTCGTCACCGACGTGACCACCGCCTCGCGCTCGCTGGTACTCGACCTCGACCGCCGGGCCTGGTCGGACGAGGCGGCCGCCCTGTTCGGCCTGCACGGGCCCGACCTGCCCGAGGTGGTCGGCTGCGCCACCCCGGTCGGCACCACCACGGCCTTCGGCCCCCCGCTCCCGGTCACCGGGCTGGCCGTCGACCAGCAGGCCGCCCTTGTCGGCGAGGGCTGTCTCGCCCCCGGCCAGGCGAAGTGCACCTACGGGACGGGCGCCTTCCTCCTCGTGACCACCGGGCCGATCCCCCGGCGGTCCGCCCACGGGCTGTCGGCCTCGGTCGCCTGGGAGGTACCGGGGCAGGCCGCCTACTGCCTGGACGGTCAGAGCTACACGGCCGGCGCGGCCGTCTCGTGGCTGGTGGCCATGGGACTCCTGACCGACGCCTCCGAGCTCGACGGCGTGGCCACCTCGGTGGCCGACGCGGCCGGGGTGACCATGGTGCCGGCACTGGCCGGCCTGGGCGCCCCCCACTGGCGTCCGTCGGCCACCGGCACCCTCGAGGGCCTCGACCTGCACACGTCGCCTGCCCACGTGGTGCGGGCCACCCTCGAGGGGCTGGCCGCCCAGGTGGCCGTGCTCGCCGGCGCGGCCGCCGACGACCTCGGCGGTCCGCTGGTGGAGCTGCGGGTGGACGGCGGGCTCACCCGGTCGTCCTTCCTCATGCAGCATCAGGCCGACCTGTTGCAGGTGCCGGTCGAGGTGTTCGCCTCGCCCCACGCCACCGCACTGGGTGTGGCCGCCCTGGCCCGCACCGGTCTGACGGAGGAGGGCGCCGGCCTCGACGTCCCCCTGCCGCCGCCCGCCGCCCGCTACGAGCCCCGGATGTCCGCCGACGAGGCGGCCGGCCGGCTCGACCGGTTCCGGGCCGCCGCCGATCGGGCCGTCGCCGCCTCGGACGCGGGCTGACCGTGCCGGCGGTGGTGGCCGAGGTCGACGTGGCCGTCATCGGTGCCGGCGTGGTCGGCACCGCCGTGGGCCGCCACCTGGCCGTGGCCGGCGCCTCCGTGGCCGTGATCGACCGGGCGGCCGACGTGGGCGACGGCACGTCGAAAGCCAATACCGCCGTCCTCCACACCGGCTTCGACACCACGCCCGGCACACTCGAGTCCCGCCTGGTGGCCCGGGGCCACGGACTGCTGGCCGACTACGCCGCCGCCGCCGGGATCGCCCTCGAGCGGACGGGTGCACTGCTGGTGGCCTGGGACGACGAGCAGGAGGCGGCCCTGCCCGGCCTGGCGGCCAAGGCCGAGGCCAACGGCTACCGGTCGGCCCGGCTGCTCGACGCGGCCGGGGTCCGGGCCCTCGAGCCGCATCTGGGCCCGGGCGCCCGGGCCGGCCTGTCAGTGCCCGACGAGTGGGTGATCGACCCGTGGTCGGTCACGCTGGCCTTCGCCACCGAGGCGGCCGGGGCGGGGGCCCGGTTCGTCCTGTCGAGTCCGGTCGGACGGATCGCCACCGGCGACGCCGGCCACGAGATCGAGGTGCCCGGTGGGGTGGTGCGCGCCCGGTGGCTGGTGAACGCGGCCGGGCTCGGGGCTGACCGGATCGACGCGCAGCTCGGCCACCACGACTTCACCGTCACCCCCCGCCGCGGTCAGCTGCTGGTGTTCGACAAGCTGGCCCGGCGGCTGCTCGGACGCATTCTCCTGCCGGTGCCGACGGCCCGCACCAAGGGGGTGCTGGTGTCGCCCACGACGTGGGGGAACGTCCTGCTCGGCCCCACTGCCGAGGACCTGGACGACCGGACCGACACCGCCTCCACCGCAGCGGGGACCGACGCCCTGCTGGCCGCCGGCCGCCGCATCCTCCCCGCCCTGGTGGACGAGGAGGTGACCGCCGTCTACGCCGGCCTGCGGGCAGCCACCGAGCACGTCGACTACCAGGTCCGGCTGCACGCCGGCCAGGCCTACGTGTCGATCGGCGGCATCCGGTCGACGGGCCTGACCTCGGCCCTGGCCCTGGCCGAGCACGTGGTCGACCTGCTGGCCGACGCCGGCGCTTCGTGGCCGGGCCACCCGGTGCGGTCCGTGCCGCCGGCCATGCCGCCGCTCGGCCAGGGCCAGGTCCGGCCGCTCCAGGACCCGGGGCGCATCGCCGGGGACCCGGCCTACGGCACCGCCCTGTGCCATTGCGAGGGGGTGAGCCGCGGCGAGGTGCGCGACGCCTGCCACGGAGTGCTGGCCGTCGCCGACCTGGGCGGCGTGCGCCGGCGCACCCGGGCCATGAACGGGCGCTGCCAGGGCTTCTACTGCGGCGCCGCGGTGGTGGCACTCGTCGCCGCCGAGACGGGCACCGACCCCGCCGCACTGACCCGGGCCCCGCAATGAACGACCCCGCCGTCCTGGTGGTCGGGGCCGGCCCGGCCGGGCTGACCGCCGCGCGCGAACTGGCGGCCGCCCACGTCGGCGGGGTGCTGGTCGTCGACCGCGAAGGCGAGCCGGGCGGGGTCCCGCGGCACTGCGGCCACACCGGCTTCGGTCTCCAGGACCTCCACCGGTCGGTGACCGGGCCCCGCTACGCCCGCCATCTGGCCGACCGGGCACAGCGGACCGGGGCCACGCTCCGGCTGGCCACCACCGTGACCGACCTCGGCGCCGACGGCACGGTGGGGCTCGCCGGGCCGGGCGGGATCGAGCGCCTGCGGCCCCGGGCGGTGGTACTGGCCACCGGGGCCCGCGAGCGGCCCCGTGCGGCCCGGCTGGTGCCGGGCGACCGGCCCGCCGGCGTCCTCACCACCGGCCAGCTCCAGCAGTGGGTGGCGGCCGGGCTCCCGGTCGGCCGGCGGGCCGTGGTGGTCGGGGCCGAGCACGTGGCCTACTCGGCGGTCCTGACCCTGCGCCACGCCGGGGTGGCCACCGTGGCCATGGTGACGGCGCTGCCCCGTCACCAGACGCTGCCGGCCTTCGCCCTGGCGACCCGGCTGGGCCTGCGGGTGCCGCTCCGGTCGTCGTCGCGGGTGGCCGGGCTGCACGGTCACGGCCGGCTCGAGGCGGTGGAGGTGGAGGACCTGCTGACCAGGGCGGTCGAGCGGGTGGCGGCCGACACGGTGGTCTTCACCGGGGACTGGGTCCCCGACCACGACCTGGCCCGTCGGTCCGGGCTGGCGGTGGCGCCGTCGACCCTCGGCCCGGTCACTGATGGCTGGGGCCGTACCTCGTGTGCCGGCGTGGTGGCGGCCGGCAATCTGGTGCACCCGGGGGAGACGGCCGGACGGGCCGCCCTCGGAGGCCGCGCCGCCGCCCGCCGCCTGGCCGACGACCTGCGCGCCGGCGCCGGCGTGCCGGCGGTGCGCGGCGTGCCGCTCCGGGTGGCCGCCCCGCTGGCCTCGGTGGTGCCGACGGTGGTGGACCCCGCCGACCCGCCCCCGGACCTGCTGCTGCGTACCGCCGCCTTCGGCGCCCGTCGGACGGTGGTGGCCCGGCAGGACGGCCGCGAGCTGGGCCGCCAGGGCCTGCGCCACGCCGTGCCCGGTCGCTCGCTCCGGGTGCGGGGCTCGCTGGTGGCCGGCGCCGACCCGGCGGGTGGCGGGGTCGAGCTCTCGCTCGGGTGAGCGTCGCCCCGGCAACACGGGCGACGGGCGCGGTACGTTGGGAGGACCAGACTCCCGGGGGGGACACATGGCCGGACTCAACTTCGCCGACATCTTCGAGACCGTCGTCGACACCACACCGGACGCACCGGCGCTCGTGGTGCGCGACTCGGGTGGCGACGAGGTCCGTCTCACCTTCGCCGAGCTCGACGCCCGGGCCAACCGGCTGGCCCACGCCCTGCGGGCGGCCGGCGTGGGCCCCGGCGACCACGTGGGCTGCCACCTCTACGACGGCAACCAGTACGTGGAGGCCAACCTGGCCGCCTTCAAGATCCGGGCCGTGCCGGTCAACGTCAACTTCCGGTACGTGGACGAGGAGCTCGAGTACCTCTTCGACAACGCCGACCTGCGCCTGCTGATCACCGAGCCGGACCTCGAGGCGCGGGCGGAGCGGGCGGCCAAGGGCCTCACGTGGGACTGCCCCGTGCTGGTGGCCGACGAGCGGTACGAGGCGCTGCTGGCCGCCCAGCCCGCTTCCCGGCCCGACGCGCCCGGGCGCGGCCCCGACGACCTGTACGGGCTGTGGACGGGCGGCACGACGGGGATGCCCAAGGGCGTCATGTGGCGCCACGAGGACATCTACCTCTCGGTGGTCGGGGGCGGCGGCAACCCGGCCCTCGGCATCGCCCCGGTGGCCACCCTCGAGGACGTGGCGGCGCGGGCGGCGGCGGACTACCCGATCCCCGGTGCGCTCACGCTGTGCCCCCTCATGCACGGCGGCGGCTGGTGGATCGCCTTCTCCGCACTGCTGTCGGGCACCTACAACGTGCTCATCCGCGACCTCGGGTTCGACCCGGAGTTCGCACTGCGGGTGATGGCCGAGGAGGAGGTGCGGGTGGTCATGACCATCGGCGACGCCTACGCCCGGCCGATCATCGACCACCTCGAGGCCGACGACGCGTCGTCGCACGACCTCTCCAAGCTGCTCGTCTACGGGTCGGGCGGCGCCATCCTGTCGCCGTCGATGAAGGAGTCGCTCAACCGGCTGCTGCCGCACGTGATCGTCATGGACGGATTCGGCGCGTCCGAGACCGGGGGACAGGGCAGCCTGGTCGGGCAGAACGAGGACGGGGCCCCGGTGTTCCAGATGGGAGCGGGCAACGTGGTGATCGCCGAGGACGGCACCCTGTGCGCGGCGGGCGACGGCCGGATGGGCATGCTGGCCACCTCGGGGCACATCCCGCTCGGGTACTACAAGGACGAGGCCAAGACGGCGGCCACCTTCCCGGTGGTCGACGGCGTCCGGTACGCGGTGCCCGGCGACATGGCCAAGCTCCTGGCCGACGGGACCATCGCCGTCTACGGACGGGGCTCGGTGTCGATCAACTCGGGTGGCGAGAAGGTCTTCCCCGAGGAGGTCGAGAGGGCCCTGAAGAGCCACCCGGCCGTGTTCGACGCCATCGTGGTGGGGACGCCCAGCGAGCGCTTCGGCTCCCAGGTGACCGCCGTCGTGCAGCTGCGGACCGGGCTCGGGGCGAGTCCGGGGCTCGACGAGCTGCGCGACCACTGCCGGACCCACCTGGCCGGCTACAAGCTCCCCCGGGACGCGGTGTTCGTCGACGCGGTGCGGCGGTCGCCGTCGGGCAAGCCCGACTACCGCTGGGCCCGCGACGTGGCGGTGGCCGCCCTCGAGGGGTCGCTCACCACGGGCTGACCGTGCCCGGCCGCCCGTGACCGACCGGTCCGGACCCGAGGTCTCGGCGGACTTCCAGGTCCCGCGCGTGCCGGCCTCGGCCGGTGCCCTGCTGCGCGACGACGAGGGGCGGCTCCTCGTCCTGAAGCCGACCTACAAGGCGGGCTGGACCGTGCCCGGGGGTCAGATCGAGGCGGACGGCGAGTCGCCGTGGGAGGGCTGCCGTCGCGAGGTGGTCGAGGAGACGGGCCTGGTCGTGTCCTCGGGCCGACTGGTGTGCGTCGACTTCCTCCGACCGAAGGCGCACCGGCCCGGAGGAATCCGCTTCCTGTTCGACTGCGGGGTGGTGGCCGCCGCGGACCGGGCGGCGATGGTGCTCCAGGAGGAGGAGATCAGCGAAGCCCGCTGGGTGGCGGCCGACGAGGCGGTCGCCCTCCTGTCCGGGCCGGTCGGACGCCGGGTCGCGCAGGCGCGTGCCGCCACGGCGACCGTCTACCTGGAGGACGGCCGGCCCGTTCCCGGCGTCGGCGGCTGAACCACGGGGTCGGGTGTCAGGGGTCGGGTGCCCCGGGCACGCCCAGCCGGGCCACCAGCTCCGCCACCCGCGGCCGGGCCACGTCGGCCGCCCGGGTGACGGCGAACCAGGGCTCGGGGGCCACCAGCCCGGCGACCGGGTAGACCTCGACCAGCGCGCCGGAGGCCAGTCCGTCGTGGGCGGCGTAGTCGGGCAGCAGGCTCGCCCCCAGCCCGGCCGCCACGGCCGCGGCCACCGCCCGCAGGTCGGGGGCGGACAGCCGGAGGGTCGCGGCGAAGGGCCGACCGAGCGAGACCTGCCAGAAGCGGCGGGTGCGGGGCAGCTCGGTGCTGTAGGCGACCCAGTCGGCGCCGGTCAGCAGCTCGGCCAGTCCGTCGAGGTCGCCGGGCGCCACCGGCGCCAGCCGGTCGGGCGCCGACACCAGGGCGTAGCGGGTGACGCCGAGCGCGGTGGCGACCAGGGCGCGCCGGGTCGGCTCGGTGGTGGTCACGGCCACGTCGAGCTGACCGTCGTGGAGGAGCGCCAGGAGCTCCGGGTCCGGGCCGAAGCGAACCGCCAGGTCGGGGCCGTCGGCGACCAGGCGGGGGACGACCCCGTAGGCGGCGTACTCGGGGGACGAGCCCACCCGCAGCGCCGGCGCGGCCGGGCGGGCGGTGTCGCCATCGAGGGCGGCCAGCACCGGCTCCAGACGGTCGAGGGCGTCGACCACGGCGACGTAGAGCTCGCGGCCCGGTCGGGTCGGCTCCACGCCGTGCGGCGTGCGGTCGAACAGCCGGTCGCCCAGTGTCCGCTCGAGCGAGCGGAGCTGTTGGCTGGCCGCCGGCTGGGAGAGGTGCCGGCGCGCGGCGCCCTCGGTGACCGAGCCCGTGCGGTAGACGGCCACGAAGGTCCGGAGCCACTCCGAGGTCGCCATAAGACCAGCTTATGTCAACCAACCGGAATTGGACTTTGCCAATGTAGTGGACCTGCCTCATGCTGAGGTGATGCCCGACACCACCTACACCCACGGACACGACGACGGCGTGCTGCGGTCCCACCGCTGGCGGACGGCGGCCAACTCGGCGGCCTACCTCCTGCCCCGTCTCGAGCCGGGGCTCGATCTGCTCGACGTCGGGTGCGGGCCGGGCACCCTGACCTGCGACCTGGCCCGGGCCGTCGCACCCGGCCGGGTGGTCGGGGTCGATGCCGCGCCGGAGGTGGTGGCGGCCGCCCGGGCCGATGCAGCGGTGTCGGGGTCGGCGCCGGTCGCCTTCGAGGTGGCCGACCTGTTCGCCCTGCCCTTCGCCGACGACTCGTTCGACGTGGTCCACGCCCACCAGGTGCTGCAGCACGTGGCGGACCCGGTGGGCGCGCTGGTCGAGATGGGCCGGGTGTGCCGTCCCGGCGGGACGGTGGCCGTCCGGGAGGCCGACTACCCGACCTTCACGTTCGCACCGGCCGAGCCCGACGTCGACCGGGCGGTGGCCGCCTACGGCGAGCTGACCCGGGTCAACCGGGCCCGTTGGGACGCCGGCCGGCTGCTGCTGGGCTTCGCCCACGCGGCCGGGTTCACCGACGTCGAGCCCTCGGCGTCGGTGTGGTGCTTCGCCACCCCGGACGAGCGGGCCTGGTGGGGCGACCTGTGGGCCGACCGGTTCGGCGCCCCCGGCTCGTTCCTGGGCGGGCAGTTGCTGGACCACGGGCTGGCCACGGCCGCCGACCTCGAGGCCTTCGCCGCCGGCTGGCGCCGGTGGGCGGCGTCGCCCGACGGCTGGTTCGCCGTGCTCCACGGCGAGATCCTGGTCACGGTCTGACCCGGCGGCGGGTGCCGGGGGCCGGGCCGTCAGTCCGGGAGGATGGCGGCCACGAACCGGGCCGGTGCCTCCACCATGGGGTAGTGGCCGACACCGTCCAGGCGCACCACCCGGGCGTCGGGACGGGCGGCCGCCAGCCGGTCGGCCATGGCGGGCACGGCGATGGGATCGTCGGTCCCCCACACGACGGTCAGCGGCGAGGGGTGGGCCACCACCGGCGGAGTGAACCGGTCCTCGCCACGGCGCCGCTGCTCGATGTAGCGGGCGTGGCGGGCCAGCAGGCGCTCGCCCCCGCCCTCGGCGATGAGCTCCCACGCCCCGTCGAGCTCGGACTCCTCCACCTGGGTCCGACTGCTGAACGTCGCCATCAGCCCGGCCACCACGGCGTCCCGGGTCAGCACGCCGGGCGCCAGCCGCTCGTCGGGAAGGGACTCGAGCAGCCGCTGGCCGTCGCTCAGGTGGACCAGGTCCATGAACAGGGTCCCGTTGGTGAGCACCCGGTCGGTCACCTCGACCGGCCAGTCGCCGGCCAGCTGGCGGGCCAGCAGCTCGCCGCCGACCGTGTCGCCGATGTCGTGGGTGAGGAGGCCCAGCCGGTTGATCCCGAGGTCGGCCACCAGGGCGGCGGCCGTGTCGGCGTGGCCGACCAGCGTGTAGGCCCGGTCCGGCTTGTCCGACAGGCCGTAGCCGGGGTAGTCGAAGAGGATGACCCGACGGTGGGCGGCGAGGTCGTCGACCACCCGGTGGAAGTCGAACGACGAGGTGGGGAAGCCGTGCAACACGAGGAGGGGCGCGGCGCGGACGTCCCCGGCCGGGGCGACGTCGACCACGAACACCCGCTCGCCCAGGAGGGTCCGGTGCCGGCCCCGAGCCCGCCAGGCGTCGGCCGCGTCGCTCACGTGAGCAGGCGGGTCCGGAACAGGTCGAGCACCTGGTCCAGCGCCTCCCGGGTGGGGGTGCCGGGCCGGTCGTCGAGGTCCTCGGTCAGGACGGAGTGGGCACGCTTGGTGTGGCCGTGGGGGTTGCCGGCCGACGAGTCGAGCTCCACCCCCACGAAGCCGTCGCCCAGCAGCTCCCGGAGGGCGGCGAAGCGCTCGGGCGGCGCCGACGGGTCGCCCGTGAAGCGGAGGCCGAGGACGCACACCCCGGCGGCCACCCGCTCCTTCACCCGCTCGACGTCGGCGTCGCTGATGCCGAGCGCGGCCTTCCGGGTCTTCGACAGGGGCAGCGGCAGGGACGGCTGGCTGAGCACCGGGGCCAGCACGATGTCGTCGACCATCATGGCCAGGGCGAACCCGCCGGTCAGGCACATGCCCACCGCGCCCACCCCGGGGCCCCCGCAACGCTCGTGCTCGGCCCGGGCCAGGGCCCGCAGCCACACCGTGATCGGGCTGGTGCGGTCGAGGGCCCACGTGGCGAACTCCTTGGACACGCAGGCCCGGAGCAGACCCTTGGCCGCGTACGGCATGGTCGGGTCCCGGCCGTCGTCGCCGAAGAGGTGGGGCATCACCGCCGTGCACCCGATGGACGCCACCATGCGGGCGAACCGGGCCACGTTGGGGGTGATGCCCGGGAGCTCGCTGATGACGATCACGGCCGGGCCCTTGCCCACCCGGTAGACGGTCCGGGTCGCCCCGTCGAGGGTGAAGGTCGAGCGCTCGAAGTCGTCCAGGGTGTCGGGCATGGCCGAGACGCTACCGCCGGCCCGAGCGGGCCGCCCGGGTGTCAGTCGACCGCGAGGGTGACGACCACGGGGCGGTGGTCCGACCCGGTGGCCCCGGCCACCCGGGCGTCCACCACCCGCACCACGGGGGTGACCAGCACGTGGTCGAGCTGGCTGTGGGGACGGTGGGCGGGCCATGTCCGGCCCACCACGGCCCGGCGCCAGCCGCGGAAGAAGGACGAGGCCGGAGGTCCCCACATGTTCATGTCGCCGGCCAGCAGCGCCGGCCGGTCGAGCGGCGGCAGGAGGCGGGCCAGCCGGCGGTACTGCGCGGGGGACAGGTGGGTGATGTGCGACATGTGGGTGCCGTGGACCAGCAGCTCGTGGCCGCCGACGTCGGTGGCGCAGCGGATGACGGCGCGCCGCGCCGGGTCGCGCCGCAGCTTGCCGAGCGGCAGCACCTCGGCGTCCCGGCACGGGACCCGGGCCAGCAGCGCCACGCCCCACGTGCCCCGGTCGGCGGCCCGGTCGCGCGAACCGGCCGGGACCTTGAAGCGCTCCTCGTCCAGCCGGAGCGTCTTGCGGACCTGGCCGAGGACGGGGGCCCAGCGGCGGGTGGTGGTCGGCACCGGGTCGTAGAGCCGGGCGTGGGCCAGGGGGGCTTCGGCCACCACGTCGTAACCCAGGTGGTCCGCCACCAGCGCCGCCGTGCCCGGGGCGCCGTCGTCGGGGGTCCAGGCCTCCTGCAGGACCAGCACGTCGGCGTCGAGCGCCCCGCACTCGGCCAGCAGGTCGAACGGCCGACCCCAGCCGTCGACGCCCATGTGGACGTTGAAGCTGGCTACCCGCAGGACGACGGGGCCGTCGGACGCGGACGGCGCGGCGCGGCCCGTCCCGGCGTCGTCCGGGTCCCCTCCGGGGGACGCCCCGTCCACCCGGTCAGTGCCGACCGAGGGTGGCCGCCGCCGCCCGCAGCTCGTCCCGGAAGTCGGGGTGGGCGATCTCGGCCAGGGCCTCCGCCCGCTCGCGCACGGTGCGGCCCGACAGGTCCGCCGACCCGTGCTCGGTGATGACGACACCGGTGTGGTGCCGCGGAGTGGAGACGACGGAGCCCTCGGGCAGGACCGGCACGATGCGCGACCGGGTGACGCCGTTCGACACCGCCGTGGAGCGCAGGCAGATGAGCGAGTGGTCGTCGAGCCGCATCTCGGCGCCGGCCACGAAGTCCTCGTGTCCGCCCACCCCCGAGATCTGGCGTCCCTCGATGTTGTCCGCCACGACCTGACCGTACAGGTCGACGCTGAGGGCGCCGTTGATGGACACGAAGGCGTGGTTCTGGGCGATGACCGTGGGGTCGTTCACCACCTGGACCGGTACGAAGGCCACGTCCGGGTTGCCGTCGAGCCAGGCGTAGAGCTCGGCCGAGCCCAGGGCGAAGGTCGTGATGGACACCCCGTTGAACAGGCGCTTGGCGTCGTTGGTCACCTTGCCGGCTTCGTGCAGACGCATCAGGCCGTCGGTGAACATCTCGGAGTGGATCCCGTAGCCGCCGCCGGGGCCCTCGGCAAGCTTGGTGGCCACCATGTTGGGCACGGCGCCGATGCCGATCTGGAGGGTGGCCCCGTCGGTCACGTAGGACCGGGCCTGCTCGGCGATGGCCTCGTCGATGGCGTCCGGCTGCGGCTGGGGCAGGGTGAAGGGGGCGCCGTCCGCCTCGACCAGGACATCGACCAGCTCCAGGGGGATGGTGTTGGTGTAGTCGGGCGCCAGCGAGCCCGTCCTCGGCAGGTGCGGGTTGACCTCGACCACCAGGAGGCGGTCCGGGTCGCGACCGGCCAGCAGCAGCTCGTCGTAGGTGGCGCCGATGTGGAGCGACAGGTTGACGGCGCCGTCCTCGGGCGGGGCGGCCAGGACGGTCATCACCCGGGGATCGTACCGGCGCAGGATCGGGGCGAACTGCCGGAACCCGCCGGGGACGAGCTCGATGTTGGCGCCGGCCGCCAGCAGCATGCGCTCGGCCGGGCCGAAGAAGCCGCAGCGGTAGGACACTCCCGGCTGGGCCAGTACCTCGTAGTAGCCGAGCAGGAGTGCGCCGCCGAAGGTGAGGTCGACCCAGTCGTCGCGCCGGCCGAGCGCGGTCAGGAAGGCGTCGGGGTTGGCCGGGCCGAGGCCGAAGCCGACCGCATCGGTCGTGCGGATCAGCGTGGCGGCCTCGTCGGGGGAGCAGGTCTTCGGAGCCATCGCGTCAGTGTTGCACCGGGACCTGGCGCCGGTGAGGGTCCTAGGTCCCTACCTGCGCCGGGACGGGCGGGCACCCGCCGGGGGTGCCACCATGGGCCGATGCGCTTCGACACCCAGCTGGCCGGCCTGGAGGACGCCGGCGCCCATGCCCGCCGGCTGGAGTCGCTCGGCGTGGACGGCGCCTTCACCTTCGAGGGTCCCCACGACGTGTTCACCCCGCTGGTCCTGGCTGCCGGCGCGTCGACCCGGCTGGAGCTGGCCACCAACGTGGCCATCGCCTTCCCCCGGAACCCGGTCCAGCTGGCCCACCAGGCGTGGGACCTGCAGCTCCTGTCGCAGGGCCGGTTCACCCTCGGCCTCGGCAGCCAGATCCGGGCCCAGGTCGAGAAGCGCTACGGCGCCGGGTTCGACCGGCCCATCGCCCGGATGCGCGAGCTGGTGGCGGCGCTGCGGGCCATCTTCACCAGCTGGGAGACGGGTGAGCGGCTCGACTTCCGGGGCGAGTTCACCTCGCACACGTTGATGCCGCCCATGTTCAACCCGGGACCGCACCCCTACGGCCTCCCGCCGATCCACCTCGGGGGCCTCGGTCCCCAGATGGTGGCGCTGGCCGCCGAGGTGGCCGACGGCCTCCTGGTGATGCCCTTCAACACGGCGACCCACCTCCGGACGCGGACCCTGCCGGCCGTGGCCGAGGGACTGGCGCGGGGCGGCCGGGACCGGGCCGACCTGACCGTCACCGGCGAGGTCATCGTGTGCTGCGGACGAGACGAGGCGGAGCTCGAGACGGCCCGGACGGCGGGACGCTGGCTGCTGTCCTTCTACGCGTCGACCCCGGCCTACCGGCCGGTCCTGGAGGCCGAGGGGTGGGAGGACCTGCAGCCGGAGCTGAACGCGCTCAGCAAGTCGGGCCGGTGGGGGGAGATGCCGGCCCGCATCGACGACACCATGCTCGAGACCCTGGCCGCCGTCGGCTCGCCCCGGGAGGTTGCCCACGAGGTCGTCGAACGGTTCGGCGGCCTGGTCGACCGGGTTGGGTTCTACACGCCGTACCTGGTGGCCGACGAGACCGTCGGCGCGCTGGTGGAGGAGCTCGGACGGGCCGATCCCGACCGGGCCGGACCCGGGGGTGCCCCCGGGAGCGAGGAGCGACCATGACCGACCCGCACGCGACGTACGACGAGTTCTCGCTGTTCCACGAGAACGCCGAGGAGGCCGGCCTCCCCTACGACGACGACCCGGTGGTGCGCCGGGAGTCGGTGGAGGTGGCCCCGGGCCGACGGGTCAGCGCCCTGGTCTGGGGCGAGGGCCCGCCGGAGCTCGTGCTCGTCCACGGCGGCGGGCAGAACGCCCACACCTGGGACACGGTGGCCCTGGCCCTCGGCCGGCCGCTGGTGGCCGTCGACCTGCCCGGCCACGGGCACTCCGACTGGCCCACGGACTCGGCCTGGCTCGACCCGGCGTCGATGGCCGACGACGTCGCCCGCGTGGTCGGGCGGTTCGCTCCTGACGCCCGGGCCGTGGTCGGCATGTCGCTCGGGGGCGCCACCTCCATCCTCCTGGCCACCCGGCATCCCGAGCTCGTCCGCCGATTGCTGCTGGTCGACATCACCCCCGGCGTCAACGGCGACAAGACGTCGGACATCGCCGCCTTCCTGTCCGGCCCCGAGACGTTCGCCAGCTTCGACGAGATCCTCGACCGCACCATCGAATTCAACCCGACCCGGTCGGTGTCGTCGCTGCGACGGGGGGTGCTGCACAACTCGGTGCAGCTGCCCGACGGGACCTGGGCCTGGCGCCACCAGGTGGGCCGGCCCCCGGTCGACACCGGGCTCCACGTCGAGCGCCCGGACTTCCAGACGCTGTGGGACGAGTTGGAGCGGATCCCCGTGCCGGTGCTGCTGGCCCGGGGTAGCCGCTCGCCGGTGGTCGACGACGACGACGTGGCCGAGTTCCGACGCCGGCGGCCGGACGACCGGGTGGTGGTGGTGCAGGACGCGGGCCACAGCATCCAGGGCGACCGGCCGCTCGAGCTCGCCGCTCTCATCGGGGAGTTCGCGCCACCGGGATGAATTCATCGTCTGCGCCCCGTGTGTTCGTGTCACGTTCATCCTGAATTCACCGGGCGTTCAGATGGCCTGGGTACGGTCGCGTCGAGGCCGGGATCCGACCCTCGGACAGTGTCCGGCCTCCTCGTTCACGACCCACGGAGGACACGACACTGATGAGAACCCGGAACGCGACGACCGCCCGTCTCGGCCGACGCTCGGCGGCATTGGCCGCCATCGGCCTGGCCGCCGCCGCACTGCTGTCGGCGTGCAGCTCGTCGTCGTCCACGTCGACCACGACGACCACCGCCCCGGCCGGCGGCACCCTCAGCGGGAACAACGCCGCCTACCTGGCCGCCGACCTCAAGGCCCCCGGCGGCACGCTCAACGCCTCCGGCTCGACCTTCGTCCAGCCCTTCTTCAGCGCCGCCTTCTACAAGTACACCGGCCTCAACCAGGCGCTGCAGGTCAACTACCAGGCCGTGGGCTCCGGCGCCGGCATCACCGCCTTCCAGTCCGGGACCGTCGCCTTCGCAGCGTCGGACGTGCCCATGGCCGCGGCCGACCTGGCCAAGATGCCGGCCAACGCCGGCCCGGTGGTGCAGATCCCCGACATCCTGGGCGGCGTCGCCGTGGCCTACAACCTGCCCGGCGTCTCGGCCCGCATCAAGCTGGACGGTCCGACCCTGGCCGGCATCTTCGACGGCTCCATCACCACGTGGAACGCCTCGCAGATCGCCGCCCTCAACCCGGGCGTCACCCTGCCGTCGCACGCCATCACCCCCGAGGTGCGGGCCGACAGCTCGGGCACCACGTACATCTTCACCGACTACCTGAAGTCGGCCAACCCGACGGCGTGGACCCTCGGCACCTCGAAGACCATCGCCTGGCCGGCAGCGGCCGTGCAGACGCCGAAGAACTCCGGCGTGGCCTCGTCGATCCTGTCGACCCCGTACTCGATCGGCTACGTGGAGCTGTCGTACGCCATCCAGAACAAGATGAGCTACGCGGCGGTCAAGAACTCGGCGGGCGCCTACGTGGTGCCGAGCCCGGCCACCGTGGCTGCCGACGCTGACCAGAAGACGGCGGTCACCTCGACCGACTTCTCCATCGTCAACCAGACCGGCGCCACCAGCTACCCGATCGCCGGCTACAGCTGGGCCATCCTGCTGCAGAAGCAGACCAGCGCCACCACCGGCGCCCAGGTGGTCAAGGTGCTGGACTGGACGACCCACACCGGCGGCGGTCAGGACCTGGCCGCCGGGCTGCACTACGTGGCCCTGCCGCCCGCCGTGCAGAACCAGAACCGGACGCAGCTGCTGACCGTGACCGGTCCCGACGGCAAGGCGTTGCTCACCAAGTGACGCCTCCCGTCCCGGGACGGACGCCGGCACCCGTCCGGCGGCCGGCCGGATGACGACGGTCGACGTGCTGCCGTCCGCGCCTCCCGGGCGCGGGCGGCGGCGCGCGCTGCCCGACCGCTGGTACCGGTCGCTCCTGGGGATCGTCGCGTTGCTCTTCGGCGCCCTGGCCGTCTGGTTCGTCGTGGCCGTCGTCATCCAGGCGAAGCCGGCCTTCTCCACCCTGGGGTTCACCTGGATCTTCGGCAAGGTCTGGAACCCCACCCACGGTCAGTACGGCCTGCTGCCGTTCATCCTCGGGACGATCGAGTCGACGGCCATCGCCCTGGTCCTGGCCGTGCCCATCGGGCTCGGCACCGCCATCTCGCTGGCCTTCCTGGTGCCGGCCCGGGTCCGCCCGTTCCTGTCGACCACGGTCGAGCTGCTGGCCGCCGTGCCCAGCGTGGTCTACGGCCTGTGGGGGCTGATCGTGCTGGCCCCGCTGTTCCGTGACCACGTGGAGCCGTTCCTGACCAGCGTGTTCGGCTGGACGGGTCTGTTCGACGGCCCGAACCGCGGCGTCGGGCTGCTGCTGGCCGGGGTGATCCTGGCCATCATGATCCTGCCCACCATGGTCGCCATCTCCCGGGACGTGCTCGTCGTCGTCCCCTCCGAGCAGGTGGAGGGGGCCATGGCCCTCGGCGCCACCCGGTGGCAGGTGCTGCGCAAGGTGGTCGTGCCCGGCGCCCGCACGGGCATCCTCGGGGCGTTCACGCTGGCCACCGGCCGTGCCCTGGGCGAGACGGTGGCGGTGGCCATGGTCATCGGCAACGCCCCCTTCATCGCCCACTCGCTCAAGTCGTCCGCCGCCACCCTGCCCTCCCTGATCGTCAACAACTTCGGGGAGTCGACCGGCACCGAGCTGAGCGCCCTGTTCGCGGCCGGCCTGGTCCTGCTGGTCATCGGGATCCTGGTCAACTCGGCCGCCCGCTGGCTGGTGTGGTCGACCGGGGCCGCCACCGCCGGAACGGAGCTGGGCCGGTGACCGCCGTCCTCGACGCCCCGCCCGACCCGGCCGTCGAGCGCCGCCGGGCCGTCCAGGCCGCCGCCGCCTCGAGCCTGGGCCGCCGGAAGCTGGCCTCGCGGGTCGCCCTCGGCGTGTGCTGGCTGTTCCTCGGCATCGCCGTGGTGCCGCTCGTCGCCGTCATCGCCTACGTGGTGGTGAGGGGACTGCCCGCCTGGAACGCCGACTTCTTCACCCACTCCACCGTCCCCGAGGGCTACCCGGGCGGCGGCGTGTGGAACGCCATCGTCGGGACCGCGGTGATCACCGCCATCGCCACCGCCGTGGCCGTGCCGGTCGGGATCCTGTGCGGCCTGTTCCTGGCCGAGTCGGACGGCCGGGTTGCGGCCACCCTGCGCTTCACCGCCGACGTGATGACCGGCATCCCCTCCATCATCGTCGGGATCTTCGGCTACATCGCCATCGTACGGAACACCGGCGGCTACAGCGGCTTCGCCGGCGCCTTCGCCATCGGGTTCATCATGCTGCCGGTCATCGTCCGGGCGGCCGAGACGGCGTTCCGGGGCGTGCCCCGCTCCCTCAACGAGGCGGCGCTGGCCCTCGGGGCCCGGCGCTCGACGGTGGCCCGCAAGGTGGTGGTGCCCACCGCCCTCCCGGGCGTCATCACCGGCGTCCTGCTGGCCGTGGCCCGTGGCCTGGGCGAGACCGCACCGCTCCTCCTGACCATCTTCGGCAACCAGTACCTCCAGTGGAACCCGTCGAAGCCCATGGAGGCGCTGCCCATCCTGATCTACAACTACTCGAGCCAGCCCTACGCCGACCTGGTCCAGGTGGCCTGGGGAGCGGCCCTGCTGCTGATGGCGGTGGTGCTCGCCCTCAGCATCGGCAGCCGCCTGCTGGCCGCCTATCTTCGCAAGGAGCGCCGATGACCGACACCCCCATCCGCCACGACGAGGAGACGCTGGGCGTGCACGCCGACCAGGCCACGGCCGGGACCTCCTCCGGCGAGGTCGTCATGACCCTGCGCGACGTGGCCGTCGCCTTCGGGGGCAAGACGGCCGTGCGCGACGTCTCCTTCGACGTGGCCGCCGGCGAGGTGACGGCGCTCATCGGGCCGTCCGGCTCGGGCAAGACCACACTGCTGCGGGCGCTCAACCGCATGCACGACACGGTGCCCTCCGCCCGGGTCACCGGCTCGGTCCACCTCGGCGACCTCGACGTCTACGGCCCCGGCACCGACCCGACCCTGCTGCGCAGCCGGGTGGGCATGGTGTTCCAGCGGCCCAACCCCTTCCCGACCATGAGCATCTACGACAACACCGTCTCGGGCCTGCGGTTCAACGGGGTGCGCAAGAAGGCGCTGCTCGACGAGGCGGCCGAGTCGGCGCTCATCGCGGCAGCTCTGTGGGACAGCGTCAAGGACCGCCTGAAGGCGCACGGCAGCACCCTGTCCGGGGGTGAACAGCAGCGGCTGTGCATCGCCCGGGCGCTGGCCGTGGAGCCCGAGGTGCTGCTGATGGACGAGCCGACCTCGGCCCTCGACCCGATCGCCACCAAGCGCATCGAGGAGCTGGTCGGCGAGCTCAAGGAGCGGGTCACCATCGTCATCGTCACCCACAACATGCAGCAGGCCATGCGGGTGTCCGACCGGTGCGCCTTCCTGCTCATGGGCGAGGACAAGGCCGGCGAGCTGATCGAGTTCGGCCCCACCGGGCCGTTGTTCAGCGAGCCGTCCGACCCGCGCACGCTCGACTACGTCAACGGCCGCTTCGGCTGACTGGACCCGACGTCAGGCGGTCAGCTGGCCGCCGGCGTCCCGGGTCCGCGCCCCCGGCGGGTCGCCGTAGGAGCCGTCGGGGTCGATCCGGAAGCCGACGCCGCGCACCGTCACGATGAACCGGGGTTCGGCCGGGTCCGGCTCGAGCTTGGACCGCAGCCGGTGGATGTGGGTGTCGAGGGTCCGGGTGTCGGTCAGGTACGTGTCCGGCCACAGGCGGTCGATCAGCTCGTCGCGCGACCGCACCCGCTGGGCCGGGTCGAGCAGGACGGCCAGCAGGTCGAACTCCTTGCGCGACAGGTGGACCGGCTCGCCGTCCACCGTGACCTCGCGCCGGACGTGGTCCACGTGGACCGAGCCGAACCGGGCGGTGCGCTCGAGGGCGGGGGCCGGCCGCGGCGGGTCCGCCAGGGGGGTGTCGTCCGGCGCGTCCGTCGGGGGGAGGGGCCCGTCGGCGGAGCGCGGCGGCACGCGGCGCAGGATGGCGTGCATGCGGGCCACCAGCTCCCGCAGCCGGAAGGGCTTGGTGACGTAACCGGCGGCGCCGAGTTCGAGGCCGAGCACGACGTCGAGCTCGCTGTCGACGGCGCTGACCATCAGGATGGGGACCGACGAGACCGAGCGGAGCCGGCGGCACACGTCGATGCCGTGCATGCCGGGCAGGAGCATGTCGAGCAGGACGATGTCGGGCCGTTGCTCGTCGAACAGGCGGATCCCCTCCGGCCCGTCCTCGGCCAGCACCACGTCGAAGCCCTCGCGCCCGAGCCCGGAGGCCAGTGCCTGGCGGTAGGACTCCTCGTCCTCCACGACGAGGACCCTGACTGCTGCTCGGTCGGGCACGGGTGCCTCCTTCCTCCGGCACGCTAGGGAGGCCAGGTGAACATCCGACGACCCGAGGGGAACCCCCCGGTGATCGTCCGGTGAACGTCAGGTGGCAACGGGTGACGTCCCTGGTCAGGAACGTGCGCGGTCGTGTCGGGGGCGTGCGGCCGGGCTCAGAGGGCGATGCCGGCCGCCAGGCCCAGGGCGGCGGCGCCGAGTCCGGCCACGATGCTGAGGCCGACGTTGACGGCGGCCGTGGCGGCATGGCCGCGCTCGGCCAGGGTGACCGTGTCGAAGGTGAAGGTGGAGAAGGTCGTGTAGGCGCCGAGCAGCCCGGTCCCGATGACGGTCAGGCTGCCGGTGCTGAGGCCGCCGTGGGAGGCCAGCCCGGTCAGCAGGCCGAGCACGAACCCGCCGGAGACGTTGATGACCAGCGTGCCCCAGGGGAAGTGCGGCCCGAGCCAGCGGCGCACGCGCAGCTCGACCTCGTAGCGGAGCAGGGCACCCACCGCGCCGGCAACCGCCAGTCCGAGCACGATCACGTGTCGCCACCCCCCGCCGCGTCGTCCCCGGCCAGCAGATCGGGATCGGGCGGCGCCGGTGCGCCGGGGGCCGGCAGCACGTGTCCGCGGGCCAGGGTGATGCCGGCCAGCGCGGCGCCGAGCCCGGCCAGCAGGCTGGCCACGAGGTAGGCAGCGGCCGTGCCGGCATGGCCGTGCCGGACCCGCTGGTCGATCTCGACGGCGAACGTCGAGAAGGTGGTGAAGCCTCCGCAGAACCCCACGGCCACCAGCGGACGCAGCAGGCGGTCAGCCGGCCACCGCTCGGTCACCAGGGTGACCACCACCCCCAGCACGAAGGAGCCGACCACGTTGACGGTCAGGGTGGCCCAGGGGACGTCGGACGCGCCGGCGGTCACACCCCGCTCCACCCCGTAGCGGGCCAGGGTGCCGAGTGCGCCGCCGATGCCGATGGCGGCCAGCGGGCCGGGACCGTGGTGCGGGTGGGCGGCGGCCCCCTTCGACGTGGTGGGCGGTGTCGAGGAGGTGGCCGGTGTCGACGCGGCTGCGCCATGGCCTGGCGTGGGTCGTCCCCCCTCCGTCCCGGTCGGGTCGGGCACCGTTGCTCCTTCGGGCCGGTCGTCGGTCCGGTGAGTCTACGGCAGGCGGTGCGCCGCCGGACGGCGACAGTGCCTCAACTCGTAGGGGCTCGCCCGTCCGCCGCCTGACGACCACAGGGGGAGGGCGTGGGCGGGAGCGGCGCCGGGCGGGCCCCTACGGTTTGAAGCGGTAGCCCACCCCCCGCACGGTGATGAGGTGAACGGGATCGGCCGGGTTGCGCTCGATCTTCTTGCGCAGCCGCTTCACGTGGGTGTCGAGCGTGCGGCTGTCGCCCTTCTTGCGGTCGCGCCAGATGCGGTCCATGCACTGCTTGCGGGTGACCACGTGACCGCCCTCCGACACCAGCAGCGTCAGCAGGTCGAACTCCTTGCGGGACAGCTCGAGGTCCTGGCCGTGCATGGTGGCCTCGCGGCGGGACACGTCGACCGTGACCGGCCCGAACGTGTAAGAGCCCGGCGGCGACGCGGCGGGCGGTGCCTGAGGCTGCCGGCCCACCCGGCGCAGCACGGCCCGGATCCGGGCCGTCAGCTCGCGGGGTCGCGGCGGCTTCGTGACGTGGTCGGCCGCGCCCGCTTCGAGGGCGAGCACCGCGTCGAGCTCGTCGTCCTCCTCGGTGATCATGATGACGGGTAGCCAGGGTGACCCGGTGGTGATCCGGCGGAACACGGAAAACCCCTCGGAGTCGCCGATCTGGGTGTCGAGGATGACCAGCGAGGGCGATCCGGTCTCGGCCAGGGCGACGCCCTCGTCGACCGTCGACGCCGTGATCACGACGAACCCCTCGATGGACAGCGTGGCGGCCAGCGCGTCACGCGTCAGGTGGTCGTCGTCGATGATGAGGATGACCGGCGCCTCTTTCTCGGGAAGCGCCTGCTGCTCGACTTCGCGGAACGTCAGGGTCATGGGTGCGTCCTGACGCTCCGGAACAGCGCGCACGCCGCGCCGCTGCCGTCACGCCGACGGGAGCGGGCGGACACGCCGCTGCTGGACTGCCTGACCGGCGGGGCCGGCGTCGGCGGGGTTGCCGTGAGAGGCGGCGGGGTCCACGACCCGGGACGGCACCCGTCCGGGCCGGCGCCGACCGCACCGGCCGTCCGCACCCTGCGCGACCGGTGACACCGGGCCTGGTGGTGGGCTGCCATCCCTGTGGACAGTACGGACGGCAGGTGAACAGCACGCGATCGATCTGTTATCGGACGGTAATCATTGGTCAATTTTCCTCGTGGGGCCGCCGGACGTGCCTACAGTCGGTCGCGGGGCCGTCCGGCCCCGCCGGACGACGGGAGCAGACGCCGATGGACGTGGAGCACGTGGTCGACCTCCGGGGGACCGACGAGTGGCGGGCCCTGGAGGGGCAGTACGGACGGCTGGCCGACGTGCACCTCCGGGACCTGTTCGCGGCCGACCCCGACCGGGGCCGCACGATGGTGGCCCGGGCGGGCGACCTGGTCCTCGACTACGCCAAGCAGCGGGTCGACGGGCCGGCGCTGGACGCCCTGGTGGACGTGGCCCGCCGGGCCGGGGTGGTGGAGCGACGCGACGCCATGTTCCGGGGCGAGCGCGTCAACACCACGGAGGACCGTGCCGCCCTCCACGTCGCCCTGCGGATGCCCCGGGGGACGCGCCTCGAGGTGGACGGCCGCGACGTGGTGGCCGACGTGCACGAGGTGCTCGACGCCATGGGCGCGGTGGCGGAGCGCATCCGCTCGGGCGCGTGGACGGGGCACACCGGCGAGCGCATCCGCGCCGTGGTCAACATCGGCATCGGGGGCTCGGACCTCGGCCCGGCCATGGCCCACGAGGCGTTGCGCGACTACGCCGACCCCGCCATCGAGTGCCGCTTCGTGTCCAACGTCGATCCGGTCGACCTGTACGCCAAGACGCACGACCTCGAGCCGGCCGCCACACTGTTCGTGGTGTCCTCCAAGACCTTCACCACCCAGGAGACGCTGACCAACGCCCGGGCCGCCAGGGCCTGGCTGCTCGAGGGGCTCGGCTGCGGCGACGAGGCGGTGCCCCGTCACTTCGTGGCCATCTCCACCAACCGGGCCGGGGTCACCGGGTTCGGCATCGACCCGGCCAACATGTTCGGCTTCTGGGACTGGGTCGGCGGTCGCTACTCCTACGACTCGGCCATCGGGTTCTCGCTCATGGTGGCCATCGGCCCGGCCGCCTTCGCCGACATGCTGGCCGGGTTCCACACCGTCGACCGGCACTTCGTGGAGGCGCCCCTCGGGGCGAACCTCCCCGTGCTGCAGGGGATGCTCAACGTCTGGTACTCGAACCTGTTCGGCGCCGCCACCCACGCCGTGCTCCCCTACAGCCAGCGGCTGGCCCGGTTCCCGGCCTACCTCCAGCAGCTGACCATGGAGTCGAACGGCAAGTCCGTGCGGCGCGACGGGTCGCCGGTCGAGGGGACCACCGGCGAGATCTTCTGGGGTGAGCCAGGCACCAACGGGCAGCACGCCTTCTACCAGCTGATGCACCAGGGGACCCGGTTGATCCCGGCCGACTTCATCGGCTTCGCCACCTCCACCCACGAGGACGGCGACCGCCAGGACCTGCTCATGGCTAACTGCTTCGCCCAGACCCGGGCGCTCGCCTTCGGCCGGACGGCCGAGGAGGTGGCGGCCGAGGGGACGGCGGCGGCGGTCGTGCCCCACAAGGTGATGCCCGGCAACCACCCGTCCTCGACCATCCTGGCTCCCGAGCTCACCCCGTCGGTCCTGGGGCAGCTGGTGGCACTCTACGAGCACACCGTCTTCGTGGAGGGAACGGTCTGGGGGATCGACTCCTTCGACCAGTGGGGGGTCGAGCTCGGCAAGGTGATGGCCGGGCAACTCGGCCCCGCGCTCACCGCGCCCGAGGCGCCCGACCTGTCGGAACTCGACAGCTCGACGGCCCAGCTGGTCCGGACCTACCGGGGCCTGCGGGGCCGACCCGCCTGAACCGTCCCCCCCGGAACCGGCTCAGGCGGGTGGGTTCAGGCCGAGGCCAGTGCCGCCCAGAGCGCCCGGTAGCTCGGGTAGGTGATGCCGTCGGTCACGTAGCCGGCCCGCTCGAGTTCGGCGTGGTACCGCGGCAGGTTCCGCCACGGCACGCCCATGTCGACGTGGTGGGCCAGGTGCCAACCGGTGTTGTAGGGCACGAACCAGAACCGGGCGATCCAGCTCTGCCGCACGTTGTGGGTGGTGACCCGGCGGTCGGGGCTGGCCTCCAGGCCGCCGTGCTCGGCGATGGCCCGCAGCCGGTTGATCACCCGCCACTGGGTCATCCACGGCAGCCACCACAGCAGCGGGTAGATCCACCAGCGTCCCGTGGCCGCCCACAGGACGGCCCACAGCAGGACCTGCACGCCGATGATCGACAGCGACGTCCGACGGTAGGCGGGGTACCGCAGCGAGGTGAAGAGCGGGGTGAAGTTCTTCCAGCCGGAGATGCCCACGGCGTCGCGCACCAGCCGGCGGGTGAGTGTCCGGTGGTCGCAGCGATAGCCGCCGTAGAAGGCGATGTCGGGCTCGTTCGGCCCGAACTCCTCCTTGTGGTGGGCGAAGTGGCCCCGGCGGTACAGCCCGATGGGCGTCCACGTGGGATAGGCGATGAGCCACGTCCCCACCCAGTCGTTCACCCGCTTGTCGCTGAAGAGCAGTTTGTGGGCGGCCTCGTGCATGAGGATGGCGAACCGGGCGTACATGGGGCCCATCAGGACGAAGGCCACCAGGTAGGCCCACCAGCGGTCGATCCACACCGCCCCGCCGATGAGGACGGCCACCCACAGCCACACCGACGCCACGGTGACGGCGTTGCGGCGGTCGTCGATCCGGCGCAGGTCGGCCCGCAGCTCCGGGCGCGCCTTGCCGCTCTCGAGCAGCCGGTCGGTCGGGAGGACGTCGGGGCGTGCGGCCTTGTCGGCCACCATGGTGGGCGCCATGCCCGGTATATTACAGATCTGAGCCAACTGCAGCAACGGCGTAACACATGACCGCCCCACGGCCCTCCGGCCCCCCCGATCGCGTCCCGCCCGGGCCGCCGACGCTGACCGCCCGGTCGGTGCTGGCCAGCGCGCTGCTGGGGGAGGACCCGCCCGAGCTGCCGGTGGCCCATCTCGTGCAGTTGGCCGGCCTGTTCGGCATCAGCGCCAACCGGGCGCGGGTGGCGCTCAGCCGGATGGTGGCGGCGGGGGAGGCGACCACCGACGGCGACGGGTGCTACCGGCTGGCCGGGGCCCTGCAGGCCCGCCGCGACCGGCAGGCCGGCAGCCTGGCCGGCCAGACCGCCGACTGGGACGGTGCCTGGCGCCTGGTGGTGGTGACCACCGCCGGGAGCTCGGCCGACCAGCGCGCCGCCCGCCGCCGCCGGCTGGCGCTGGCCCGCCTGGCCGAGCAGCGCGAGGGGGTGTGGCTGCGTCCCGACAACCTCGACCTCCGTCCCGACCCGGCCGACGACGCCGACCTGGCGACGTGGCGGGCGGTCCCGGACGGCGACCCGGCGGCGCTGGCCGCCGGGCTGTGGGACCTCAGGGGCTGGGCTGGGCGCGCCCGTGCGCTGCTCGACGCGCTGGACGGCCGGCCCACCCAGGGGCCCGCCGACCTGGCACCCGGCTTCGAGCTGTCCGCTGCCGTGCTGCGCCACCTGCAGGCCGACCCGCTGCTGCCCGCCGCCCTCCTGCCCGACGACTGGCCGGGGCCGACGCTGCGTGCCGCCTACGCGTCGTGGGACGGGGACTACCGGGCGGTGCTGCGGGCCTGGGGACGGGCGGCGCGGACGACGTAGGCTCGCCGTCGACACCCCGCCGGCGGACCGGGCGGGACCGGACCGGGGAGGGACGATGAGCCAGGAGATGGACGAGGGGCAGTTCGCCGGGCGGGTGGCCGTCATCACCGGGGGTGCCCGTGGCCAGGGGCGGAGCCACGCGGTGGCGCTGGCCCGGCGGGGCGCCGACGTGGCCGTGCTCGACCGCTGCGCCGACCTCGGGACCGTGCCCTACCCGCTGGCCACCCCGGAGGACCTGGCCGAGACGGTCCGGCTGGTCGAGGCGGAGGGCCGCCGTTGCCTCGCCGCCGAGGGGGACGTGCGCGACCTCGACGCGGTGGTCGGGTTCGTGGACGGTGTCGTCGACGAGCTGGGCTCGGTCGACATCCTCGTGGCCAACGCCGGGGTGTCCACCATGTGCTCGATCTTCGAGCTCGACGCGGTGCGGTGGTCCGAGACGCTGGACACCAACCTGACCGGGACCTTCAACGCCCTGCGGGCCGCCGCCCCGCACATGCGGCGTCAGCGCTGGGGGCGCATGGTGACGGTCTCCTCCATGATGGGGCGGTCGTCCAACCCGCTCATCAGCGCCTACTGCGCGTCGAAGTGGGGGGTCATCGGCCTGACCAAGTCGGTGGCCCAGGAGATGGCCCACTCGGACGTGACGGTCAACGCGGTGGCGCCGGGCAACATCTCGACCGACATGATCCACAACGACACGCTCTACCGGCTGATGCGCCCCGACCTCGAGCACCCGGGGGCCGACGACGTGGCCGCGGTCATGGCGTCGCTGCACGTGCAGCCGGTGCCCTGGCTCGAGGCCGACGAGATCACGGCGGCCGTGCTCTTCCTGTGCTCCGACGGGGCGCGCCACATCACCGGGTCGGTCATCGACGTCGACGCCGGCGCCTCGGCCCGCTTCACCGCCTGAGCGGCGGGCGTCCGGCTACTGCTGCGACATGGCGGCGCGCTGGGCCGCCTCGGCGTCGCCCGGGTCCGCCCGGCGCACCACGTCGACCTCGAGCTTGCGGAGCCGGCCCTCGAAGGGGAACGGGCCGCGGTAGCGGGGGCTGACCGCGCTGCCGTGGTCGTAGCCCACGCTCGGGCCGACGCTCGAGATGATGTACATGGCGAAGGGCGTCTCGGCCTGGCCGCACGGCGTGCCGTCGACCAGCAGGCGGATGGTGCCGGCGGCCCCGGTGCGGCGGAACTCCACCGTGACCACCGAGGACCCGGTGGGCACCTCGATATCGGACTCGACCACGGTGTGGTCGTTGAACGCGTTGTAGTCGAACACCAGCCGGTCGTCCTGGACGAAGAAGCTGACGCCCGAGTTCTCGGTGCCGGTGGCGAACAGCACCCCGCCCTCGCCCGCCGCCCGCTCGATGTGGGCGGTCATGTCGAAGCCGCGGCCGCCCAGGGCCGGTGACACCTGGGAGGGCATCGGGGCCATGGGCGGGAAGTACTCGTAGTGCCGGCTCTCGGGGTGGGGCGAATTGTCGCGGAACCGGGTGAAGAACAGCTCGATGTTGCGGTCGTCGAGGGGCAGGACGCCCTCCCGCTCGGCCTCGGCCCACCACAGGTCGACGAGCGTGGCCAGCCGCTCGGGCTCCTCGGCGGCCAGGTCGTGGCACTCCGAGCGGTCGACGTCGAGGTGGTAGAGCTCCCAGACGTCGTCGTCGAAGGGGACGTCCTTGATGTGGCGGGTGACCGCCTTCCAGCCGTCGGCCACGATGCCGCGGTGGCCGAACATCTCGTAGTACTGGGCGCCCTTGCGGGTCGGGGCGTCCGGGTCGTCGAAGGTGTACGCCATCGAGGTCCCGGTGACCGGCAGCTGGGGGAGGCCCCGGTAGACGTCGGGCGGGGTGATGCCCAGGATCTCGTAGACGGTGGGGGCGAGGTCGTTGACGTGGTGGAACTGGTCGCGCACCCCGCCGGCGTCGGCGATGCGGGCGGGCCACCGCACGATGAGCGGCACGTGGACCCCGCCCTCGTGGGTGTTCTGCTTGTACCACTTGAAGGGCGTGTTGCCGGCCTGGGCCCAGCCCCACGGGTAGTTCGAGTGGCTGTGGGGGCCGCCGATGTCGTCGATCCGCTCGACCGCCTCGTCGGGGGTCTCGAGGATCATGTTGAAGTACTTCATCTCGTGCATGACGCCGAACTCGCCACCCTCCTGGCTGGCGCCGTTGTCGGTCAGCAGCACCACGATGGTGTCGTCCAGCACGCCCAGCTGGTCGAGGTCGTCGAGGAAGCGGCCGATCTGGTCGTCGGTGTGCTCGAGGAAGGCGGCGAAGGCCTCCTGTAGCCGGGCGGCCAGGCGCCGCTGGTTGTCCGGGAGCGAGTCCCACGGCTCCACCCCCGGATTGCGGGGGGCGAGCTCGGTGTCGGGGGGCAGCAGGCCCATCTCCACCTGGCGGGCGAACCACCGCTCCCGGGCCACGTCCCAGCCCTCGTCGAAGCGGCCCCGCCACTTCTCGAGGTAGGAGGCGGGCGCCTGGTGGGGGGCGTGCATGGCCCCGAAGGCCAGATAGGTGAAGAAGGGCCGGTCGGGCCGGATCGACACGGAGTCGTGGACGAACCGGATGGCGTTGTCCACCAGGTCCTCGCTGAGGTGGTAGCCCTCCTCGGGGGTTGCCGGGGGGTCGACCCGGTGGTTGTCGTAGACGAGGTCGGGCGAGAACTGGTCGGTCTCCCCCTCGAGGAAGCCGTAGAAGCGGTCGAAGCCGCGCTGCAGGGGCCACTGGTCGAACGGGCCGGCGGCCGACGCGTCCTCCATCGAGGTGAGGTGCCACTTGCCCACCGCGAAGGTGGCGTAGCCCTCGTCCCGCAGCACCTCGGCCATGGTGGTGGCGTGCGGCGTGATGTGGCCCCGCATGTGGGGGTACCCGCTGTCGAAGTTGGAGATGGCCCGCATGCCCACGGCGTGGTGGTTGCGCCCGGTCAGCAGGGCGGCCCGGGTGGGCGAGCACAGCGGCGTGACGTGGAAGTTGGTGTAGCGGACCCCCTCGGCGGCCAGCTTGTCGATGTTGGGGGTGGTGAGGTCGGAGCCGTAGCAGCCGAAGTGGGAGAACCCGGTGTCGTCGAAGAGGATGACGACCACGTTCGGGGCGTCGGGCCCCGGGTGGGGTGGGGTGGGCCACCAGGGCTGCGACTCCGCCTCGGTCCGGGCGATGACACCTTCGAAGGGCTCGAACTGCTGCATGGCGACGTCCTCGGGTCGTGGAGGGAGCGCCGGAGGGTGGGACGGGCGCTGCACCGGATCTTCTGTCAACCCGTCTGACGATAGAGAGCCGGGGGCGACCTGTCCACCGACGGCCGGCCGGGGGGCGACCGACCGTCGGTGGCGGTCAGTAGTTGCCGGTGGCGCGGTGCTCGGCCACCTCGGACAGCACCGCCAGGGCCACCAGCGAGAGCGCCAGGGCGAGGGAGACCACGCCGAGCATGCCGGAGACGAGGTCGTCGTGGACGAACAGCAGCACGACCCAGAGCATCGGCAGCAGGACGGCGCAGCCCCGGGCGAGCAGGCGGACGAGGCCGGTGCCGGGCCCGGAGATGCGCTGGGTGAGGGCGAAGGTGGCGGGTACCACCACGAGGGCCAGCACCACGGCGGTCGGGCGCACCGGCCCGTCGGGAATGAGGTGCAGCCAGTGGTAGCCCTCGAAGATGGCCAGCGTGGCCACCAGGACCAGGCCCGGGGCGGCGAAGACGGGGGTGCCGACCCCGGACCGGAAGGCCCCCACCACCTCGACGTGCGGCGGTGCGGGAGCGGGGTCGTCGGTCGGGGGGCGGGCAGGGACGGTGTCGTCCTCGGGCGCGCGGTCGGAGCGTCCGTCCGCCACGTAGCCAGCACCTCGAGCCACCGCCATGTCCGCCTCCTGCCGGGCCCTCGCCGCCCGTCCGCTCAGGGTGCGGACACCCGGTTCGCCACCGGATGTCCGCCGCCCCTCAAGTTCCCGGTTCCGCCAGGTCCCGGGAGGATCCGCCACCCATTGAGCACCAGTCTGCACCTGCGGGTGGCAAAATGCAACTGCAGATTGCAACACCTGTTGCCGTTGTGCACTCTCCGGGTACGGGTCGCTCACGTGGGAGGACGCGCCAACGGGTGGTGTCGCCGGGCGGGGCCGCGAGGTGGTCGTGACACATGCCCGCACCCGGGTGCGTCCCGTGGACGCAGCCCGCCGGTCGGGTCCGGCGGCGGGCCGGAGGTAGGGCCGTCCGGCGGACGGACAGGGCCGAACGACCCTGTGCCGCCACCGGTGCCCGCGGAACAATGGTCCGTGGACCGGCGAGGAGGAGACGTGTCCCGAACCCCATCCGTAGGCCAGCGCTTCGACATCGTGTTCGTCGGCGACGTGGCCGCCGACCAGTACCTGACCCTGGCCGACCCCGCCGTGGTGGTGGAGGACGGTGTGGAGGGCCGCCGCCTCGTGCTGCCCTTCGGCGCCAAGGTGGCCTGCGAGGTGACCACCACCGTGCCGGCCGGCGGGAATTCGGCCAACGCGGCGGTGGCCTGTGCCCGGCTCGGGCTGCGCACCGCGCTGGTGGCCTACGTGGGCGACGACGGCCTCGGGCGTGGCGCGGTGGCGGCGCTGCGGTCCGAGGGGGTGGACGCCTCACTGGTGCGCCCCGACCCGGCGGTGCCCACGAACCGGAACTTCGTGCTCCGCCTCGGCCACGAACGCACGATCCTGGTCCACCACGAGCAGCACGAGTGCCACTGGCCCCACCTGCGCCCGGCCGAGGTGCCGTCGTGGCTGTACCTCTCGTCGGTCGGCGCCGACTCGCACGCCTACGAGGACCAGATCGTCGACTGGCTCGAGTCCGAGCCGCAGGTGTCGCTGGCCTTCGAGCCCGGCACGCTGCAGATCGCCCGCGGGGCGGCCGCCCTCGGGCGCCTGTTCGGGCGGGCCGCGCTGGTGGTGTGCAACCGCGAGGAGGCGGCCGCCCTGACCGGCGGCCATCCCGCCGACGACCCGGCGCAGCTCCTCGACGCCATGCTGGACCTCGGGCCCCGGCGCGTGGTGATGACCGACGGGTCGGCCGGGGCCTACGGCACCGACGGCACGGCCCGCTACGCCGTCCCGGTCTTTCCCGACGACGGCCCGGTCGTGGACCGGACCGGCGCGGGCGACGCCTTCGCCGGCACGCTGGTCGCCGGCGTGGCCGCCGGCCTGCCGCTGGACCGGGCCATGGCCCGGGCGCCGGTCAACTCGATGCGGGTGGTCCAGCAGGTCGGCTCCCAGGCCGGGCTGCTCGACCGGGCCACGCTCGACGAGCTGCTGGCCGACGCTCCCGAGGGGTACGGCACCCGCGAGCTGCTGCCCGTCCGCTGACGCGGTGGTCGGCCGCTACGGTCCTGGTCCGTGTCGCCCCGCTCCGTGCCGCGTGCCCCGTCGCGCCCGCCGCTCCTCCTCCTGCCGCCGTCGGAGGGGAAGGCCGAGGGGGGTCGGGCGCCGGGCCGGCCCGACTCCTTCGCCGACGAGCTGGCCGCGCCGCGTGCGCAGGTGGTGGCCGAGCTGGCCCGGGTGGTCCGCCGGGGTGACGCCCGTACCCGCGCCGCGGTGCTCGGGGTGCGGGGTGATCTCCTGGAGCGGGCCCTGGCCGCCACCGACGCGCTGGCCGACGGGGCGGCACCCGTGCTGCCGGCCTGGCGTCGCTACGCGGGCGTGGTGTGGGCCGGTCTCGAGCCGTCCACGCTCCGGCCGACCGACCGGCGGAGGATCCTCGTCCCCTCGGCGCTCTACGGGCTGACCACGGCCGCCGACCCGGTGGCCGACTACCGCCTGAAGCTGCTGGTGTCGCTCGGACGGCTGGGCCGCCTGTCCACCTGGTGGCGGCCTGTGCTCACACCGGCCCTCGTCGACCGGGTCCGGGGTCGGGTGGTGGTGGACCTGCTCCCGGCCGAGCACGCACACGCCCTGGACCTCGGCGCGGTGGGCCGGGTCGCCCGGGTGGTCCGGGTGCGCTTCGTCGACGCCGGCGGCGCGCGGGCCGTCGGCCACGAGGCCAAGTCGGCCAAGGGCCACCTCGCCCGGGCGGTGCTCGAGTCGGGCCTCGACGCCCTCGTCGGCTTCCACCACGAGGGCTGGCGGGCCGGCATCGACGGAGACGACGTGACCGTCACCGCTCCGGGCGGCTGACGGCGCCCGGGACACGTCCCGACGGGCACCGGTTCCTTACGCAATTCATATGTTCCGCTCACGCACGGCTTAGGGACGGGCAGTCCAATGGTCCGGTGACCTGATCACGACGGTCGTGTCAGCCCGGAGGTAGGACGAGATGAACGAGAACCCGAACGACGAGCAGGGAGCCGAGCAGGGTCCGTGGGGAGAGACGGCTGCGACGCCGCCCACCGCACCCGTGCCCCCCGTGGAGGACCCGGTCGCCGACCCGGTCACCGCGCAGCACCCGCTGACCCAGCCGGTGCCGCCCGTCGAGCCGCCCGCCCCGGTCCAGCCGGTGGTCGTGGCTGGCGACGACCTCTACCCGGCGGGCGCCCACCCGGCGCCCACCACGTGGGCCCCCGCACCCCCGCCCGGCGCCTGGGGCGCCGTGGCCGCCCCCGGCTGGGGCCCCTCTGGTCCCTCGCCCGTCCCGGCGCCCGGTGGATGGGGTGCCGGGCCGGGCGGTGGCCAGCCCCCGACCACCTGGCCGCCGTCGCCCTACGGCTACTACCCGACGCCACCGGCCCAGCCGGCCAAGGCCAACCACAAGGGGCAGGTGGCCGTCATCGCGTCGCTCGTCGCCGTGGTGGCCCTGCTGCTCGGCGCCACCATCGGGCACGCCACGTGGCCGACGGACACCACCGCCACCTCGGCCCAGTCGCCGTCGAGTGGTTCGGGCGCCTCGGGCGGCAGCACCTACCCGTTCGGCTCCGGCAGCGGCAGCACGGGCTCGAACGGCTCGGGTAGCGCCACGACCGGCGCCGGTGCGCCGTCGGACGTGAGCGGGATCTCGTCCAAGATCTCGCCCGCCCTGGTGGACATCAACACCAACCTGAGCTACGAGTCCGAGCAGGCGGCCGGCACCGGCATCGTCCTGACGTCCAACGGTGAGGTCCTCACCAACAACCACGTCATCGACGGTGCCACCAGCATCAGCGTCACCGACATCGGCAACAAGCAGACCTACAAGGCCAACGTGGTCGGCTACGACCGCACCGGTGACATCGCCGTGATCCAGCTGGTCGGGGCCTCGGGTCTGCAGACGGCGCAGATCGCCTCGGCCAGCCCCGCCGTGGGCGAGGGCGTGGTCGGCGTGGGCAATGCCGGGGGCACGGGCGGCACGCCCAGCTCGGCCGGCGGCTCGGTCCAGGCGCTCAACCAGTCGATCACCGCCAGCGACAGCGGCGGGGGCAACTCGGAGAACCTGACCGGCCTCATCGAGACGAACTGCGACATCCAGCCCGGTGACTCCGGCGGGGCCCTGGTGAACTCCCAGGGCAAGGTCGTCGGCATGGACACCGCGGCGTCGACCGGCTCGACCGGCACCGGCAGCGCGGCCCAGGCCTACGCCATCCCGATCGGCACCGCCCTGTCGGTGGCCCGCAGCATCGAGAACGGCCGGGCCAGCTCGGCCATCCACATCGGCGCCACCGGCTTCCTCGGCGTGCAGGTGCAGGACTCGTCGGCCACCGGCTCCGGTTCGGGTTCGGGCTCGTTCCTGCCCGGCTCCGGCGGGTCGGGCAGCTCCGGCACCGGGGGCGCCGTCGTGGACGGCACGCTCCCCGGCTCGCCCGGTGCGTCCGCCGGCCTGGTCCAGGGCGACATCATCACCGGCGTGGACAACACCACCGTCAACACGTCGTCGGACCTGTCCGCAGCGCTCGAGCCGCACCATCCGGGTGACGTCGTCCACCTGCAGTGGACCGACTCGTCGGGCACGTCCCACACCACGTCCATCACCCTGGCGGTCGGTCCCCCCGCCTGACCGCCCCGCAACCCCGGCCCGACGCCCGGTGCGCCACTCCCCCCGTGGCCCATCGGGCGTCGTGCCGTCCGGGGTGGGTGCCGCTCAGGCCAGGATCCTGGGCCAGCCCGTCCCGGCCGGCGACACGAAGAACGTCGTGAGCGCCATGGCGCGGTGGAGCCAGACGCCGTCCACCCGGGCGTAGACGTCGTCCTCGACCCCGGACATCCACAGCGACGTCCCGTCCGGCCGGGTGCAGGGGCTGAGCAGCTCCCACCGCCCGGTGGCCGTGTCGCCGTCCACGGCGAGCCGGGGCTTCACGAACAGGTGGCGCGAGAACACGAGGGTGGGCGCGGCCAGCCGGGCGGCGATCTCGTCCCGACCCCGGGCCACCCCCAGGGCCGGCCCCCCGTCCCAGACCCCGTCCTCGGTGAAGAGCGCGGCGGCCCGGCGGGCCAGGTCGGCCAGCCGGTCGGGGTCGACCGGCGCGCCGCGTTCGAAGCGGGCGTCGACCAGGTCGCCGTAGCGGGCCTTCAGCTCGTGCAGGGCGAGCGTCGACTCGGCCCGGTCGAGCCGCTGCTCGATGCGGTCGAGCCGGTCGGCGGGCCCTTCGTCGCTCACGCCCGCACCGCCACGCCTCGGGTGAGGTACGACCAGGCCTTCGGGCCGGCCCCGTACAGCTGGTCGACCTCCGCGAGGGCGAAGCCGGCGGCGCCGGTCAGGGCGACGGGGTCGCGGGTGAGGTGGCAGCCGTCGGCCACACGGCGCTGCAGCGGCTCGACCCGGTGCTGGAACGCGGCCACCCGGGCGTCGGGGGCCAACCCGTGCTCGAGGAAGTGGAACCGCCCACCCGGCCGCAGCACGCGATGCACCTCGGCCAGGGCCGAGTCCACGTCGGGGATGGTGCACAGCGCGAAGGTGCAGAGCGCAGCGTCGCAGCTGGCGTCGTCCAGCGGCAGCGCCTGGCCGTCCAGGCCGACCTGCTCGACGGGCACGGCCGCGTCGCCGATGCGCCGGCCGGCCAGGCGGAAGGCGGTGGCCGACGGCTCCACGGCCAGCACCTTGTCGACGCCGGCGGGGTAGTGGGGCACGTTGAAGCCCGAGCCGAAGCCGATCTCGACCACGGTGCCCACCAGGCCTGCGGTCGTCGCCGCCCGGAGGCGGTTCAGGCCGTTCGCCCCGCACGTGAGGGCCACCAGCCGGGGCACGACCTGCTCGCGGTAGAACGGCACGGGGTCAGGGTAGCGAGGTGCCGGCCGCCAGGCGGGAAGCGCCGGCGTTAGTCCTGTCATAGACTCTGCCAGAACCGGGTCGTCCGAGCGGAGGAGCATCGACATGCAGGTAGTGGTCCTGGGCAGCGGCAGCCCCATCCCGTCCCCCGACCGGGCCGGGCCGTCCACCCTGGTCCGCACGTCGGCCGGCGACCTCCTCTTCGATGCCGGCCGAGGCGTGTCGATGCGGCTGGCCGGCGCCATGGCGGGCCCCGGCACCATCCTGGCCGTCTTCCTCACCCACCTGCACAGCGACCACGTGACCGACCTCAACGACCTGATCACCACCCGATGGGCCACGTCGTTCGCGCCGAGCCCCCTGACGGTCTACGGCCCGGTCGGGACGGCCGGCTTCGTGGCCGCCACCGAGGCCATGCTCGGGACGGACATCGGCTACCGGCTGGCCCACCACGAGGACCTGACCTGGCAGCCCGGCACCGTCGCCACCGACGTGACCGACGGCGTGGTGTTCGAGCAGGGCGGCGTGCGGGTGACGGCTGGGCCCACCGACCACGCCCCGGTGCACCCGACGGTCGGCTACCGCATCGACGACGGCGGCTCGTCGGTGGTCATTGCCGGGGACACGGTGCCCTGCGACGGCCTCGACCGCCTGTGCGCCGGCGCCGACGTGCTGGTCCACACCGTGGTGCGGCGGGACCAGATCGAGGCGCTCGGTGTGCCCCGCCTCGTTGACGTGCTGGACTACCACTCGTCGGTTCCTGACGCGGCCCGCACCGCGACCCGCGGCGGTGTGGGCACGCTGGTGCTCACCCACATGGTGCCGCCGGTGCAGCCCGGTGGCGAGCAGGAGTGGATCGACCAGGCCCGCGCCGAATTCGACGGGACGGTGGTGCTGTCGGAGGACCTCACGACGGTCGAGGCCGGTCCGGCCGTTCAGTAGGCTGCGCCCGGTGACCCGCAGATGAGCGAGAGCCCGGCCGAGGGGACGGCGCAGGGCGAGACCGAGCCCGACGTCCGCTTCACCTACGCCAACGAGCGCACGTTCCTGGCGTGGAACCGCACGGCGCTGGCGCTGATCGCCACCGGGGTGGCGGCCACCCAGCTGCTCCCCGAGTTCAACATCCACGGGGGGCGCCGCCTCCTCGGCATCCCGCTCATCGCGCTCGGCGCCCTGGTCGCCTTCACCAGCTTCCGCCAGTGGCAGCTGAACGAGCGGGCCATGCGGCGCAGCCGGCCCCTGCCCCGCTCCCACATGTCACTGGTGCTGTCCATCGGCATCGGCGTCATCGCCGTGATCGCCATCGTGCTGGTGGCCGTCGGGTCGAAGTAGGAGCGGACCGTGCCGGATCCGGACCCTGCGGCAGACGCCACCCCGGCGCGCGACGAGGGCCTGGCGCCCGAGCGCACCGAGCTGGCGTGGGGCCGAACGGGCCTGGCCGTCGTCGTGGCCGTCGGTGTGCTGGCCCGGCGGGTGTGGACGCTCGGAGGCGGGGCCGAGGTGGCCGCGCTGGTGGTGGTGGGAGTCGGCAGCCTCGTGTGGCTGGCCGGCATGCGGCAGTCGCGGGGGCTGCACCTCGAGATGACGCCGCACGGACTGGCCGGAAGGCGGGCCTTCGGGTTGGTGTCGGCCGGGACGCTCCTGCTGGCGGTCGGGGGACTGGCCTTCTGCCTCCTCGACTGACCGGTGGCCACCGGCGTCAGAGCCGGGTGACCATGGCCGTTGTCCTCTAGGAACCCGGGATCCCCCGGCCCACCATGGGTCCAGGAGGTGGGTGACATGAGGACGGTGATCATCTACGAGTCGGTGACCGGATGCACGCACCTGGTGGCCGACGAGCTGGCCGCGGTGGCACGGGAGCACGGCGACGTGGAGGTGGTGCGGGTCGAGGACGCCGGTGCGGGCACGGCGGTCGACGCCGACCTGGTGCTGGTGGGCGGCCCCACCCATGTCCACGGGCTGTCGACACGCGCCTCGCGGCGGAGCGGTGCGACGGCCGCAGGTCCGGAGGCGGTCGACGGCGCGCTCGGGCCGGACGTGCCGGGGGCGGGCCTGCGCGACTGGTTCCGTCTCGCCGGCCAGGCGGACGGCACGCCGGCGGCGGCCTTCGACACCCGGTTCGACGGGCCCGAGCTCGTGACCGGCCGCGCCTCGGTGGGCATCGGGCGACGGCTGCGTCACCACGGCTTCACCGAGGTGGCCGCGCCCCGCAGCTTCCTGGTCACCCGGGAGAACCGGCTCGTGTCGGGGGAGCGTGAGCGGGCCCGCGGGTGGGCGTCGTCCGTGTTCGAGTCGCTGCTGGCCGACGTGGGCTGACGGTGCCCGGCCTCGGGTCGGCGCGCTACCGTCGGTGCGGGTCGCACCGACGGCCCGGGACAGGGGGTCGTCATGATCGAGCACGTGGTGGAGCAGTGGCATCGGCACCTGCGGGGCGAGCTGCCCGGCGGGCTCGACAGCCTGCTCGACGACGACGTGGTCTTCTACTCGCCCATCGTGTTCACGCCCCAGGTGGGGAAGGCCGTCACCTCCCTCTACCTGCAGGCCGCCGCCGTGGCGCTCCCCGGTGACACGGACGGTCAGGCCCCGGCCACCTCCTCCGGGGGCGGCTTCCGCTACACCAAGAAGGTCCTCGACGGCGACACGGCCGTCCTCGAGTTCGAGACGTCGATCGACGGGAAGTACGTCAACGGCGTCGACATCATCCGCTGCAACGAGGCGGGGCGGATCGTGGAGTTCCGGGTCATGATCCGGCCGCTCCAGGCGGTCGAGGCCGTGCACCGGCAGATGGCGGCCACCCTGGAGCGGATGTCCGGAGCCGGCTGACGGACGGGCCGGGGGCGCAGGCCGGTCGAGGCCGGCCGGTCGTACACTGGCGGCGTGCACGTGTACGCCAACGGTGGCACCTCGTGGGTGGCCATCATCCCCTTCCTGGTCGTCGTGGCCGTGCGCATGCTGTCGTCCCAGCGCCGCCGACAGGGCGGCCGGCCCGGCGTCCCCGGGCCGGCCCGGGGCTTCACCGCGACGGGTCCGCCCACCGCCACGCGCCCACCGAACGACGACGCCTCGACATCCCAGACCACGGCGCCGAGCTTCACCGGCACCGCGCCGGGCTGGTTCGTCGACCCCTTCGTCCGTCACGAGCAGCGCTACTGGTCCGGCACCGGTTGGACCGAGCACGTGATGGACGGCGGCGTGCCGGCCACCGACCCGCCGCCGCCGCCCGCCAGCCGCGCCTGACCGGCGGCGGTCAGGCCAGCAGCGTGTAGACGCTGGTGGCGATCAGCCAGACGCCCACCACGCCGGCGATGCCGACGATCACCTGGTCGGTGTGGCGGGTGATCCACGCACGTACCCGCTCGAGCAGGGCGCGCGCCGGCTCCGGCCGCAACCAGGCCCAGATCTCGGCGGCCAGGTAGGTACCGGTGGACAGGAGGCAGAACAGGACGAGCACCACCACGCTCTCCCAGGAGGCGAGTTTGGCGTCGACGATGATGGCCACCCCGGCCGCCACCAGGCCCCACGGCTGGACGAGCGGTCCGAGGGCCAGTGCGAACCAGCGCGACATGCCGTCGACGCCGCTCTGCCACTTCGGCGGGTCCTTCGGCGCCCTGGGGTGGCCCATCCGGCGCCAGCGGTGGAGCGCCACCACCAGCAGGACGGCGCCGAGCAGGATCTTGACGGCCAGTACGGCCAGCGACGGGGCGGTCGCCGGCTTCGGGGGCCGGTCGCCGGTGGCGGCCAGGGTGATGGCCACCATCACGGCCAGCGACAGGATCCACCCGGCGATGAACCAGGCGGCCCGCGACACGCCGTTCTTCGAGGCGAGCACCACGGCGAAGGCCGTGAACGGGATCGGCTCCAGCGTGATGGCCAGCGCGATGATCACCAGGTTGAGGACCAGCATCAGTCCGCTCGTCCGTGTCGGGGGGTCCGCATCGTCACCGCCTGTCGCCCGGGGTCACCGAACACTAGGCGCGGCGACAGCCCGGGCCCCGACCCCGGCGACGGTCAGGACGTCCGGCGCAGCTGGGTGACGATGGCCGTGGCGAGCGCCGGCCCGAGCACGTGGGCGTAGGAGGCGGTCACGTGGTAGCCGTCCCAGTAGGGCTGGTAGCGGCCGATGACGTCGGTGCAGGTGGTCGAACAGAACCACGGGTCGGGGTCGATGTAGCCGGCCCCGGTGGCCGCGGCCGCCCGGCGCTCGGCGGTGGCGTGGGCCACGGCGTAGGGCTGGTTGGGCGCCGAGCACCGCTGGACGGCGTCGGGGTTGGCGGCCAGGCACTCGGGACCGGAGTGGACCGTCTCGGGGATGTTGCCCAGGACGAGCACGTGGGCGACGGGCACCGGCAGCTCGTGGATGGTGCGCACCATGGCCGCCTTCCACTCGGCCGCGCTGTACTTCTTCCCCCCGGGTCCGAGGTCGGGGTTCTGGGTCACGATGAGCGCGTCGGGCCGTGCCGCCGCGATGCGCTGGAGGGCGTAGCTGTGCCAACGGGCGCAGGCGGCGAAGGTACCACCGGGCGGCCCGTTGCCGGCCGGGTTGGCGAAGGGCAGGTCGACGGAAGGGCAGTCGCCCTTGGCCAGCACGATGAGCCGCCAGCCGAAGAAGGTGGCCACGTCGTCGAGGGTGCCGAACCACATGGCGGCGTGGGAGTCGCCGTAGAGGACCATCGTCTTGGTGGCGTGGGCAGCGCCGAAGACGCACGCCCCCACCGTCGACTGGGCGAAGGTCGGCCAGCACGGCGGGTACGTGCCGCCCCAGTCCGCCCGCACGTCGGCCAGGCTCGGTGTGAGGTTTGCCGGGAGCTTCTGGATGTGCACCGACGCGGCCACCACGCCGTGGAGCTGGGCCGGGGTCAGGGGGACGGGCGGCTCGGGCACGGCCCGGCCGGCCGGCCCGTTCCCGCCCACGGCCACCGCCAGCGTGGCCACCACCAGCGAGGTGGCGATCAGGAGGACGCCGACGCCCACCGGCAGCCAGCGGCGCCCCGCCCACACCCGGGCGTGGCGCACCGGGTTCTCGAGCAGGCGTTGGGTGGCGTAGGCCACGGCCACCGACAGCCCGAGCCACCAGACGGCCCGGTGGAACGGCAGCGAGGTCTGGCCGGCGTACTCGGCGGCCAGTACGAGGATCGGCCAGTGCCACAGGTAGAGCGAGTAGGACAGCCGGCCCAGCCACTGGAGCGGCCCCACCCGGAGGACCCGTTCGGCGGCGAAGCGCGGCACCGGCGTCCCGCCGGCGACCACCAGGGCTGTGCCGACCACGGGCACGACGACCGCCGAACCCGGGTAGGCGGTGGCCGACGAGTACACGACGGCGGCGTAGCCGATGGCCGCCAGGCCGACCCAGGTGAGGGCCCCGGCCACCTGCGGGTGCAGCCGGAGCAGGGCCGGCGTGGCCACCGCCACCAGCGCGCCGAGGGCCAGCTCCCAGGCCCGCGTCAACGGCGAGAAGAAGGCGGCGCTGGCGTTCGAGCTGGTCTGGGTGACCGACAGCACGAGCGACATGGCGATGATGGGCACCAGGACGGCCGTCAGCCGGGCCCGCAGCGACGAGGACGCCCGCACCGCCGCCGCCACCAGGACGATGGCCGGGAACACCAGGTAGAACTGCTCCTCGACGGCCAGGGACCAGAAGTTCTGCAGTGGCGAGGGCGGGGCGGTGGCCGCCAGGTAGTCCGTCCCGCCGGCCGCGAAGTGGAAGTTGGCCAGGAAGACCGCCGTCCACCGGGCCGCCACCGCCGTCGGGTTGCCGTAGAACGCGCCGAGCACCACGTAGGTGGCGATCACGGTGGTGACGATGACCAGCGTGGCCGCCGGCAGGATCCGGCGCACCCGCCGTCCGTAGAAGGCGACGAGCGACGTGCGGCCGGTCCCGGCCTGCTCGCGGAGGAGCAGGCCGGTGATCACGAAGCCGGAGATGACGAAGAAGACGTCGACGCCGACGAACCCGCCCGACAGCCCGGGCAGGCCAGCGTGGTACAGGACGACAAGGACGACCGCGACGGCGCGTAGGCCCTCGACGTCGGGGCGGAAGCGGCGGTCCCCCGGGGCGGTCCCGGCCTCGTCCGCGGCATCCCCCGCCGGCGACAGCGCCGGTCCGACCGGCTCGCCGGTCAAGGTGCTCATGGCCCGGGGTCCCCCTCCCCACCCCGCCGCCGTGCCGACGGCCTCGGACCCGCCGGAACCGGCGGACGGACCATCCTAGGTGCGGGCGGCCCCTGCGCACCGGCGGATCCGGCCGGCCCGGTTGGCTACGGTGGCGGCATGGGCGAGCAGGTGCAGGTGAGCACGGAGATCGACGCGCCGGCCGAGGCGGTCTGGGCCATGGTCGCGGACCTGACCCGGATGGGCGAGTGGTCCCCGGAGAACACGGGCGCCACCTGGTTGCACGGGGCGACGGGCGCCGCCCCCGGGGCCCGGTTCAAGGCCACCAACGCGGCCGGCCGCAAGCAGTGGTCGACGATGGGCACGGTGGTCGAGGCCGAACCGGGCCGGGTGCTGTCGTTCCGGGTGTCCGCCGTGGGCCTCCGGGTGGCGCGGTGGACCTACCGGTTCGAGCCCACGGGCCCGGGGTGCACCGTCACCGAGACGTGGGTCGACGAGCGCGGCCGGCTGGTCACGTGGTTGGGCAAGCCCGTCAGCGGGGTGGCCGACCGGGCCACGCACAACCGCGCCGGCATGGAGCAGACCCTGGCCAACCTGAAGGCCGCCGCCGAGGCCTGAGCGGGTCGGCTCAGCCGCGGCCCGGCGGCGCCCAGCGCGGCCGGCCGAGCGGCGCGGTGGACGACGCCACCGACTCGACCCGGGCCGCCGCGTCCAGCAGCACGGCCTCCCGGCCGGGCGCGGCCAGGAGCGCCAGCCCGACCGGCAGCCCGTGGACCAGCCCGACCGGGACGCTCATGATCGGCCATCCGGCGATGGCGGCCGGCGTGGTCACCCAGCTCGACACCGCCCCGGCGTGGCCGCCGACGACCAGGTCGCTCTTCCAGGCCGGCCCGTAGGCCGGGGCGAGCAGGACGTCCACCCCGTCGAGGGCCGGTTCGAGGCAGGTCGACACCGCCCAGGCCAGGTTGCGGGCCCGGGCCGCCTCGTACGCCTCGTCCCGGCCCCCGGTGGCGAGCGCCTGGACCAGCAGCTCGTGCCCGAACCACGGCAGTTCAACCCCGGCGTGGCGGTCCTCGTGGGCCACCACCTCGGCCAGCGACCGCACGCCGTCGCCGGGGCGGGCGGCCAGGTAGGCCCCGAGGTCCTCGACCAGCTCCGACAGCAGCACCACGAACTCGTCGGCCACCACCTCGGGCCCCGGCGTGGCCACCGCCCGGTCCTCCACCGTCTCACCGGCCCCGCGCAGGGCGTCGAGGCACCGGGCGACGACGGCGTCGGTGGCGGCATGGCCGGTCCACCAGGTGGTGGCGGCCGCCCATCTCGGAGCGGTCCCGGCGGGCTCCGGCGTCGGCACGCCGGCCAGGACGGCGTACAGACGGGCCACGTCGTCCACCGTCCGCCCCATCGGCCCCGGGCTGTCCTGGCTCGCGCTGATCGGGACCACGCCGTCGGTGGGCACGGCGCCTACCGTCGGCTTGAGCCCGACCACGCCGTTGACCGACGCCGGGCAGACGATGGAGCCGTCCGTTTCCGTGCCGACGGCCAGCGGCACGAGGCCGGCGGCCACCGCCGCCCCCGACCCCGACGACGACCCGCCCGCACTGCGGTCGAGCGCCCAGGGGTTGCCCACCAGGCCGCCGGTGGCCGACCAGCCGCTGGTCGACCGCTCCGAGCGGATGTTGGCCCACTCCGACAGGTTGGTGCTGGCAAGGACGATGGCGCCGGCCTCCCGCAGGCGCGTGACCAGTGGGGCGTCGGCCGCAGGCCGGCCGGCCAGGCTCGTCGAGCCGGCCGCCCCGGGCAGCCCGGCGACCTCGATGTTGTCCTTGACCATGACCGGGACGCCGTGGAGCGGCCCCCGGAGCTCGCCCCGGGCCCGCTCGGCGTCGCGCTCGGCGGCCACGGCTGGGGCGTCGTCGGCCAGCGCGGCCACGGCCCGCAGCCCGACCGGCCCCGACGGGTCGTCGACGGCGGCGATGCGCTCGAGCAGCATCCCGACCAGCGACGCGCTGGTGAGGGAACCGTCCGCCAGCCGGGCCTCCAGTGCGGCCACCCCGAGGAAGGCCGTCCCGGCGGAGGAGGGATGCGGATCGGTGGCCATCCGAGCAGAGTAGGCCGGTGCACCGGCACCGGGCATCCGCGGGGCAGACTCTCGCACGACGACACCGGCTGCCGGAAGGCGCGGAGCGGGAGGAGCGGGAGTGGAGCACGGCCTCGACACGGAGGTCCTGGTGGCCGTGGCGGCCTGCATCGTCGTGTGGGCGCTCGTCTCCGGCCTGGTGCAGCGCTGGTCGGTCAGCGCTCCCATCGCCTTCGTCGCCCTCGGCCTGCTGGTCACCCACGGGCCGCTGCGCATCGGGCTGAACCCGCACTCGTCGACCATCCTGTCCCTGGCCGAGGTCACGCTGGCCCTGGTGCTGTTCACCGACGCCTCGCGCGTGAACGTGGGCCGACTCCGCCACGACCTCGGGCTCCCGGTACGGCTGTTGGCGGTCGGGCTGCCCCTGACGATCGGCTTCGGGACGGCCGTGGCCTTCGGGCTCATCCCCGGGATCGGGATCTGGGTGGCGGCGTCGGTCGCCGCCATCGTGGCCCCGACCGACGCCGCGCTGGGCGCCACCATCATGGAGGACACGCGCATCCCGAACCGGATCCGCCGGCTGCTCAACGTCGAGAGCGGGCTCAACGACGGGATCGCAACCCCCTTCGTGAACCTCTTCCTGGCCGGTGCCGTGTCCACCGAGACGGCCCAGACGGGCGGGAGCGAGCTGACCGCGGCGGTGCGAGAACTGCTGGTGGGGGCCGGCGTGGGCGTGGGCCTCGGGCTGCTCGGCGGCTGGCTGGTCAGCCGCGCCGTGGCCGCCGGGTGGAGCGCCCCCGGCTTCCGACCGCTGGTGGTGCTGGGGCTCGCCCTCCTGGCCTACGGCCTGGCCCTCCAGTGGAGCGGCAACGGCTTCGTGGCCGCCTTCGTCGGCGGCATGTCGTTCGGCTCCCTCGTCCCCGACGGTCTCGACGAGCTCGTGCTCTTCGCCGAGCGGGTGGGCGGCCTACTGGCCCTCCTGGTGTGGCTGATCTTCGGCGCCGTGCTGGTCGTGCCCGGCTTCGAGGCCGCCACCTGGCAGGACTACGTGTTCGCGGTGCTTGCCCTGACCGCGCTGCGGATGGTCCCGGTGGCGCTGGCCCTGCTCGGCTCGGGCCTGGACCGCGCCACGGTGGCGCTGATCGGTTGGTTCGGACCGCGTGGTCTGGCCTCGGTGGTGTTCGGCCTCATCGCCTACGACACGTTGGACCACCAGGGTGGAAACCACGTGCTCGGCCTGGTGGTGGTCACGGTGACGGGCAGCGTGCTGGCCCACGGGCTGACCGCCGGGCCGCTGGCCGCCCGCTACGGCGGCTTCGCCGCCACCCTGGTCGACCGCCGTCCGGAACGCCGGTCGACACCGGCCCTGCGGACCCGCCCCTCGCTGGCCTTCCACCCGCCGGGTCCGTCCGGCGGCGACGCGGGGGACGCCGCCGGCCCACCACCCGGCTGAACCCCATCACCCGGCTGACCGCCGCCGGTCAGATGCCCCGCTGGGCGTTGGTGTGGTGGGCGATCACGGTGCGGGAGAAGAGGGGCGTCGGCATCAGCTCGAGGACGACCGGCAGGATGACCGGGACCGTCCGCTGTAGGTCCGGTCGGTCCTCCCGGGTGTGGTGGCAGGGGCCGTCAGTGCGAGCCGTAGAAGGGCGCGCCGAAGGCGAAGACCCCGCCGTCGGCGCCGACCAGCCAGTAGCCGCCACTGATCGGGTCGGTGGCCATGCCGGTCACCGGGGCGGCGAGCGGGGTGCCGCCCATCGAGCCCTGGAACCGGGCGGACCCGAAGGCGAAGATGCCGCCGTCGGAGGCCACCAGCCAGTAGCCGCGGCCGTCGGGCGCCGCCGACATGCCGTTGACGGGCAGGTTCAGGGTGAGCGCACCGGTGGAGCCGTAGAACGCGGCGGCCCCGAAGGAGAAGATGCCGCCGTCGGTGGCCACCATCCAGTACCCCGGACCCTTCGGGTCGGCGGCCATGCCCACCACCGGCCGGTTGAGCGGCTGCCCGCCCATGGAGCCGTAGAACCGGGCGTCGCCGAAGGCGAAGATCCCGCCGTCGGACGCCACCAGCCAGTACCCCTTTCCGTCGGTGGTGGGGGCCAGGTCGACGACGGGCGCGTTGAGCGGCTGCCCGCCCATCGACCCGTAGAACCGGGCGTCGCCGAAGGAGAAGATGCCGCCGTCGGACGCCACCATCCAGTACCCCCTGCCGTCCGGGGTCGACACCAGGTGGTTGATGGGGGCGTTGAGCGCGACCCCGGCCATCGAGCCGTAGGAGGCGGCCCCGCCGTGGGGGTGGACGGCCCCGGTGGAGTCGACCAGCCAGTAGCCGTTGCCCGACGGCGTGGAGGCGATGCCGGTGTAGACCACGGCGGGGGTGGCAGGGGCGAGGTCGGTCGAGGCGACGTAGAGCTCGCGCACGTTGGCGGCGTTGCCGGTGCATCCGCTGCAGGGGTTGTTCCAGGCGGCGAAGGCGAGCCACTGGTGGCCCGAGGCGTCCTGGAAGATCGACCCGCCCCCGGGTCCGTAGGCGGTGCCGTAGGTGGTGAGGAAGGGGCCTGCCGGGTTGGCGCACGGACCCAGCGGTCCGGCGCACGGCGCCAGTTGCTCGTTGTACGAGGAGTCCTCGAAGTCGCCCCCGGAGAAGAGCAGGTTGTAGGTGCCGCCGCTCGCCACCAGCTGGGGATCGTCGGTCGTCCGCTCGGCCACCGTGACGGTCAGCAGCACGGTGGGCGACCCGACGAAGCCGGTGCCGTCAGCGGTCAGCTGGACCCCCCATACCTGCGAGGGGGCACCCGAGGAGCCGTCGTTGGACTTCCACACCAGGTACGGCACGTGGGTGGTGGGGTCGACGAACGGGCTCGGGTCGAGCACGCCGCCGGCCGGGCACCACGGCGACCCGGACGACCCGTCGCTGAAGACGGGGGACGACGGGGTGAGTGAGGCGGCGGTGGCCACCGCCAGACAGCTGAAGCCCGAGTCGCCGGCGTGGCCGGCCAGCGACGCGTCGTACCACATCACCCAGTGGCCCCCGATGGCGGCGACGCCCGGCGAGGTCTGCGTGTCCACCTGCTGCCAGGCCGGGACGTTCGGGAGCGCGGTCGAGCCGTAGGGGTGGCCCGTGTAGCTGCCGTACCCGGCGGTCGGGTCGCCCGATGTGTTGATGACGACCTGGATGTGGTTGCCGAGGGCGGTGCCGGTGGTGAAGGCGTAGTACGTGCCGTTCGAGTAGACGACGTCCGGGTCGCCCGCGTTCGCGGCAAAGGTGGGCGTGGCCGGCGGGCTGACGCCGATCCTGGGGGTCGCCGCCCCTGCGCCCGTCGGGCTCCCGACGGTCGACGCCACGGCGAGGGGGCCGACCAGGACCAGGCCGGCCAGGCCGGCCCGCCACCATCGCCTGCAGTTGGACCGGGTCACCGGCAGCCTCCCGACGCGGCGCTCATCGCGCCACCCTTCCACGCGTAGCACCGGCGCGCGACGCGGGGCAACCACCGGCCCCCGCCGCGGGACGGCCTAGTAGTAGTGGCGGCGTCCGCCGATCTCGCGCCCGGCCGCGCCGAGGAGGAGCAGGACGAGGCCCACCAGGGCCACGAGGATGCCGAGACCCCAGAGCACGGGGATCTTGGCGATGAAGCCGATCAGCATGAGGATCAGGCCGATGACGATCATCGGGTACTCCTTTGTTCGATGGTGCGATGGGCGCTACCCGGGTGCCGGCGGTAAAAACGCGCAAACGGGCCGACGCGTGCCCGCGTGCGGATGGATCGCACCCGTCGGGGTAGGAACAACTCGTGGACGTGCCCCCCGGGACCGAGGTCGTCGTGGTCGCCCCGGCGACGACGGTCGACCGGCTGTTCCGTAGCCGCCGCAGCGGCAGGATCACCGTCGTCCAGCGGCCGAACGCCCCGCTGCTGTGCTTCCTCGGCGCCGTCGCCGTCCGGCGGACGGTCCGTCCGACCGGGCGCACCGCCGCCTGGCTCGACACCGTGGCGGGGCTGACGCTGGCCACCTGGGCCACCGGCGAGCTGGTGCGCGGCGTCAATCCGTGGCGCCGGATCCTGGGCGGTTCCGCGTTGGCCGTGGGCGCCGTCGCCGTGGTGGTGGCCGGCCGTCGGTCCGGCCCGTCGCCGAGTGCTCAGCCGCCCCCGTCCGACGACGTCAACTCGGAACCCAGCCGGCGTACCAGCTGCTCGGCCGGCTCCGTCGTGACCGACGCCCACCCCTGACCGGCCCACAGGCTCGGCACGTCGCTCCCGCCGGCCCGCACGGCGGCGGCCCGGAGCGGCCGGGTGAGGTGGTGGACCTCCGGATAGGCGTCCGGTGCAGCCTCGGAGTAGGCCACCGCGAACTCGTTGGCCAGGCCCCGCCCGTACCGCCCGCTGTAGGCACGGGTCAGCATGGTTCCCGGGTAGGCCCGCTCGGTCAGCGCCCGCCGGTACGGGGCGGACGTGCCGGATTCGGGGCAGCAGAGGAACGCCGTGCCCAGCTGCGCCCCGACCGCACCCCGCCGCATGGCGGTCGCCACGTCTGCGCCGGTCATGATCCCCCCGCTGGCCAGCAGCGGCAGCTCCGTGGCGTCGCGCACCTCGTCGAGCAGGACCGTGAGCGGCGTCAGGTTGGGGGAGCGGTCGAGGAACGACGCCTGGTGCCCGCCGGCCTCGGTGCCCTGGACGACCAGCAGGTCGGCGCCGACCGACGCGGCCGTCCGGGACTCGGCCGCCGAGGTCACGGTCACCGCCACCGTGCACCCGGCCGCGTGCAGCTGCTCGACCGTCGCACCGTCGGGGCAGCCGAAGGTGAAGCTGACCACGGCCACCCCGGCCGTAGCCACCACGGCCACCTTGTCGGCGTAGTGGTCGTCCTCCCACCGGGGATCGCCGGGTGCCACCCCCAGCCGGTCGGCCACCGGCCGGATGAGGTCGGCGTAGACGTGCACCGGCCCGGGGTCGGACGGCTCACCCGGGCAGAAGAGGTTCACGCCGAAGGGCGCCCCGGTCAGCTCCCGGGTGCGACGAACGGCCTCCGCCAGGCCGTCGGGCGTCAGGTAGCCGGCGGCCACGAAGCCGAAGGCGCCGGCCCGGCTGACGGCGGCGGTCAGGGCCGGCGTCGACGGACCCCCGGCCATCGGGGCCTGCACGATCGGCAGGTCGCTCGTCAGCACGGCCTTCGTCACGGCCCACCTCCCTCGTCGCGTGGTCCGGCACATCCTGCCCCGGGAGCGTCACCCCTTGGTGGCCAACCGCGCCAGGGGGGACGCGGCCAGCTCGGCCGACAGACCCGACGTGCCGGGCCCGCGGCCGGCCACCGTGGCGTCGAGGAAGTCGGCGACCGCGTCCCCGAGCACCGGGGTCCAGGCCGTCCCGCCCTGGATGGGCGGGAGGTGGTCGGCACCGAGCAGCGAGACGTACCAGGTGGGTCCCGGGAGCTGCGTGAAGACCGTCTGACTGGCGCTGTACGGCACCACCGTGTCGGCGGTCCCCTGGACCAGCAGCAGGGGCGGGTCCGATCCGGACAGCGGCGCGGTGACGGGGTCCGGGGCGTCGGCCACCACCACCCCGACCCGGTGGTCCGACGTCCCCTGCTCGTAGCCGACCTCGAGGGCCACGTCGGCCCCGTCGGAGTGACCGACCACCGCCACCGCCCCCGGGGTCAGCCGACCGGCGGTCGCGCCGGACTCCAGGGACGTGATGACGAACGACACGTCGCCCGCCTCGTCGGCCAGGTCCGACCGGTCGAGGCCGTAGCCGCGGGTCGGGTCCTCCAGGGGGAACGAGGGTGCCGCCACCACGTAGCCGGCCGAGGCCAGCTGTGAGCAGAACCGCTCGTACTGCAGCGGGGTCCGGCCGTAGCCGTGGGCGAACACCACCAGCGGGTAGCGGCCTGCGGCCGTCGGCGTCCAGACCCAGGTGGGCAGGCTGCGGGAGGGGGCCAGGACGGCGCCGCCGCGCACCAGCTGGCGGCTCGTGTCGACCAGCGGCAGCTCCGACCAGGTGACGGCCAGGCCGCGCTCGGCGGAGGAACGTGCGGCGGTGGTCGGCGTGGCGCCGCTGGGCCCGTGGGTGCTGGTCGGCCGATGGGTGGTCGGGGGGCCGGCCGACCGGGCCGGTGGGGAGGCCACCGCCAGGTGGACCAGCCAGGCGACCGTGCCCGCCACGACCAGGACGACCAGCGCGACGGTCATCCGGCGGAGCGTGTAGTTGGGGCGGGGCACTCGCCCCGAGTCTCCCACCGTGCGGTCCGGCCGGCACCCGTGTGCCGGCGCGTCGCCGTGGAACCGGTGGGCCGTCTGTGCCACTGTGGTGGCGCCACCGATCCGCGTCGGCGTAGGCCACCGCAGCGGATCCCGCCGCCACGACCAGGAGCCGACATGACCATCGCCGCTGCACCGCACGCCCAGCACCGGGGCGCCGCCGAGCTCCCGTTCGCCGAGATCGGCGGGGGCAACAAGCTCAAGGTGATCCAGGTCGACGTGGCCGAGGGCCTGTGGATCGTGGAGAACATCTTCCAGACCGGCTACGCCGTGCAGACCCACCGCCACACCGGCCCCGTCTACGCCTACACGGTGTCCGGCGCCTGGAAGTACCGGGAGTACGACTACGTCAACCGGGCGGGCTCGTTCCTGTTCGAGCCGGCCGGCTCGGTCCACACGCTCGAGTGCATCGAGGACGACACCCAGGTGTGGTTCCAGATGTACGGGGTGAACCTCAACCTGGCCGAGGACGGCTCGATCGAGAGTGTGTTCGACGGCCCGGGTGCTCTCGAGGCCTACTACGCGCTGTGCGAGGCCGAGGGCCTGCCGCAGCCCGACGTCCTGGTCAGCTGAGCACCCGGACGAACGGCGGGGGCGGTCCCGCGTGAGCGACGCGGTCGAGGCGGAGGACATCGCAGCGGCGGCCGTCGAGCTGTCGCCGGTCGTCACCACCACGCCGCTGCACGAGTCGGCCCGCCTGGGTGCCGCGCTCGGAGTCCCGGTGTGGCTCAAGCGGGAGGACCAGCAGATCAGCCGGTCCTACAAGCTGCGCGGCGCGTTCACACTCATCTCGTCGCTGACTGCCGAGGAGCGTTCGGCCGGTGTCGTCTGCGCCAGCGCCGGCAACCACGCGCTGGGGGTGGCCGTCAGCTGCCAGCTGCTCGGCGTGCGGGCCCGCGTCTTCCTGCCGACCACGACGCCCCGGCAGAAGCGGCAGCAGATCGAGACCACTGGGGGCGACCTGGTCGAGACGGTGGTAGCCGGCCACGGCTACGACGAGGCCAGCGCGTCCGCCCGGGCCGACTCGGCGGCCACCGGTGCGGTCTACGTGCACCCCTTCGACGACCGGCGCACCATCGCCGGCCAGGGCACGGTCGGCGTCGAGATCACCGGGCAGCTGGCCGAACCGGCCGGCACCCTGCTCGTGCCGGTGGGCGGGGGTGGCCTGCTGGCGGGCATCGCCATCTGGTTCCGGGCCCACTCGCCGACGACGCGGCTGGTGGGGGTGGAGCCGGCCGGCGCCCCGAGCATGACGGCGGCGCTGGAGGCCGGGGGCCCGGTGCGGATCGCCTCGACCGACCGGTTCGTGGAGGGTGCCGCCGTCGAGCGGGTGGGGGACCTCACCTACCCGTTGGTGCGCGACCTGGTGGATGAGATCGTGGTGGTCGACGAGGGGGCCGTGGCCACCGAGATGCTGGCGCTGTACCAGGTCGACGGCATCATCGCCGAGCCGGCCGGGGCCCTGGCCACCACGGCCGCCGCCCTCGTCGACCCGGCGCCGGCCGGCCCGGTGGTGTGCGTGGTGTCGGGCGGCAACAACGACGTGAGCCGCTACGCCGAGACCATCCAGCGCTCCCTCGTCCACCAGGGGCTCCGCCACAACTTCCTCGTCACCTTCCCCCAGGAGCCGGGAGCGTTGCGCCACTTCCTCGACGAGGTGCTGGCCCCGGGGGACGACATCGTCCTGTTCGAGTACGTCAAGAAGTCCGACAAGGACACGGGTCCTGCCCTGGTGGGCATCGAGCTGGAGCGGGCCGACGACCTGGAGGGGCTGCTGGCCCGCATGGCCACGAGCCCGCTGTCGATCGAGCGGGTGCCGCCCGAGTCGCCGCTGTCGCTCTTCCTCACCTGACGACACGGACCACCGGGCGGTGGATCCGGCGGTCCGTGTCGCCGGTGTCCCGGCCGGCGGCCCTGCAGCGGGCGGGCGGTCGGGCCTGACGGGCCGGGTGGCGGTCGAGGGGGCGTCCTCCACGCACGGCACGGTCAGGGGATCTCGGGCTCAGACGGGCACCTCGCCCTTCAGGGTGACCCGCTGGATCACCCGGTGCTGGTCGCCGAAGTCGCCGACGACGGAGTGCTGGGTGGTCCGGTTGTCCCAGAAGCCGACGTCGCCCGCCATCCAGTGGTAGCGGACGGTGAACTCGGGCCGCACCGAGTGCCGGTAGAGGAATTGCAGCAGGGCGTCGCTCTCGGAGCGCTGCAGCTCGACGATGCGGGACGTGAACCCCGGATTGACGAACAGGGCCCGACCGCCGGCCTCGGTGAGGGTGCGGACGACCGGGTGCACGACGGGACGGAGCTCCGGCAGCTCCTCGCCCTCCCACCGACCGGGCCCGTTGCGGTCGAAGGCCGACTGGAAGGCGGCCCGACCGTCGTGGACGGCGGTGAGCGTCCCGAGGAATTCCTGGAGGCGGGGGCTCAGCGCCTCGAAGGCGGCCTGCTGGTTGGAGAAGAGGGTGTCGCCGCCGGAAGGGGGGATGACCACGGCCCGCAGGATCGAGCCGAGCGGCGGCCGCTCGACGAAGGTGACGTCGGTGTGCCAGTCGAGGCCCTGGGTGCGGGTCGACACGTCACCGTAGGAGGCGTACACCTCGCGCGACTTGGAGTAGTCGATCTCGAAGAGGTTGGGGTGCCCGTCCACCCCGGGAATGACGGGGTGGCCCTCGGTCAGCTCGCCGAACCAGGCGGCGAAGGCCAGGTGGCTCTCCTGGTCGAGGTCCTGCCCGGGGAAGAACACCACCTTGCGCTCGAGCCACACCTGGCGGATGGCGGCGGCGGTGTCGGCGTCCACCCGGCGCAGGTCGACACCGCGGATGACGGCCCCGATGGCGGCCGAGAGCGGGGTGACGTCGAGGCGGTTCCGTGTGTCGAGGGTCATGGTCGGGGCTCCTGTCGGTATCCTAGTTAACCTACTGAAATAGTCAAGTACTCATCGCTCCGAAAGGGTCGGCGTGTCCGCAGGTGTCCGGTCGACGGGGCGGACGCCCGATCGGCCAAGATCGGTGGCGTGCCGGGTGTGGGCGGTGGACGGAGGTGAGCGACGGCCGGCGCCGCTGGCTGACCCTGGCCGTGCTGTGCGTCACGCTCCTGCTCATCAGCCTCGACAACACCATCCTGAACGTAGCGCTGCCGTCGGTGGTCCGGTCGCTCGGGGCGACGTCGTCGCAGCTGCAGTGGATCGTCGACGCCTACGCCATCGTCTTCGCCGGTCTGCTCCTGACCATGGGCGCCCTGGGCGACCGGGTGGGCCGCAAGTGGGTCTTCATGGGCGGCCTGGTGGTGTTCGGCGCCGGGTCGGCGCTGGCGGCCTGGTCGGCCACCCCCGACCGCCTGACCGCGGCGCGGGCGGTGATGGGGGTGGGCGCCGCCGCCCTCATGCCGTGCACGCTGTCGATCCTCACCAACGTCTTCACCGCTGAGCGGGACCGGGCCCGGGCCATCGGCATCTGGTCCGGCACGGCCGGCATCGGCCTGGCGGTCGGTCCGGTCCTCGGGGGCTTCCTCCTCGTCCACTACTGGTGGGGCGCCGTCTTCCTCATCAACGTGCCGATCGCCGTGGCCGGCCTGGTGGCCACCGTGTTCCTCGTCCCCGACTCGAGGAACCCGGACGCCGCCCGACCCGACCCGGTCGGCACGGTCCTGTCGATCGTGGGCCTCGCCACCCTGCTGTGGGCCATCATCGAGGCGCCCGACCGCACCTGGACGTCGCCGGCCGTCCTGGGCGCCTTCGGCGCCGCGCTCCTGCTGCTGGTCGCGTTCGTGCTCTGGGAGTTGCACATCGACCACCCGATGCTGCCCATGCGGTTCTTCCGTGACCGGCGCTACAGCGCGGCCATCGCCTCGCTGTTGCTGGTGCTGTTCGCCATGCTGGGGTTGTTCTTCCTGGTCACGCAGTACCTGCAGTTCTGCCTCGGCTTCAGTCCCCTCCAGACCGGCCTGGGCCTGGCCCCACTGGCGGTCGTGCTGCTGGTGGCCGCCCCCTCGTCGATGCTGCTGGCCCGGCGCTTCGGCACCAAGCCGGTGGTGGCGGCCGGCCTGTTGCTCATCGCCGTCGGGCTCGGGTCGCTGTCACGCACGACCGTCCACGACACCTACCGCGACATGGTCCCCTGGCTGGCCCTGATCGGCACCGGGGTGGGGCTCACCATGGCGCCCTCCACCGAGTCGGTCATGGGCTCGCTGCCCCGCGAGGACGCCGGCGTGGGCTCGGCCACCAGCGACACCTCGATGCAGATCGGCGGCGCGCTGGGCGTGGGCGTGCTCGGGACCGTGCTCAACTTCCGTTACCAGGCCGTCATGACCCCGCTGCTGGCCCACCTGCCGGTGCCGGCGGCGGTGGAGAAGGTGACCCTCGGCTCGCTGGGCGGCGCGCTGGCCGTGGCCGACCGCGTCCCGGGCGCGGCCGGCACGGCGCTGGCCGCGGCCGCCCGCCGCGGGTTCGTCTCGGGCATGGACCTCGGGTTCCTGGTGGCCGCCGCGGTGGTGGCCCTGGCCGGCCTGATCGTCCTGGTGGCGCTGCCGAGCCGCGGCCGGGCCGAAACCATCGCAGAAGCGCCGGTCGACGGGCGGTGAGCCCGGGTCAGGCGCCGACCTCGCTCATGGCCACCTCGCCCACGTCGGCCAGGCCCTCCTCGGCGTCCTCGCGGAAGGAGTGGTGGACCTCCGACTGGCCCGAGCCCCGCATCCACGAGAAGACGGCCCCGATGAAGCACAGCACGGCGGCCAGGACGAAGGCCAGGCGCAGACCCCGGCCGAACGGACCGGCGATGAGGTCGGGGAAGAAGCTCCGCCCGGTCAGGTAGGTGGCATGGACGCCGGGCTGGGCCAGCAGGTGGGCGCCGAGCAGCTGGTGGATCGGGTTGATGCCGAGGAAGGCGGCGAAGAGGCTGCCGATCGGCGACAGGTGGGAGATCGACTGGGCGGCCGACGAGGGAACGCCCTGGGCGGTCAGGCCGCCGTAGAGGGCGTGGGGGAGGGCGGACGCCAGGCCGAGGGTGATGATGGTGAAGAAGAAGCCGATCGACAGGACGCTGGCCGAGTTCTGGAAGGTGTTGAGCATGCCGCCGCCGGCGCCGCGCTGGTTGGCCGGGAGGCTGTTCATGACCGCGCTGGTGTTGGGCGCCGCGAACAGGCCGAGCGACAGGCCCACCAGGAGCAGGAGGAGGGCGAACAGCGGGTAGGGGAAGTCCATCGGCAGGGCCTGGAGACCGAGGAGCGCCAGCCCGCTGCCGATCAGTCCTGCCGTGGCGAAGGGGCGGGGGCCGTAACGGTCGGCCAGCTTGCCGGCCAGCGGTCCCGAGATGAAGAACCCGACCGTCAGCGGGATCATGTAGATCCCGGCCCACAGCGGTGTCCGCTCGAAGCTGTAGCCCTGGAGCGGCAGCCAGATGCCCTGCAGCCAGATGATGAGGATGAACTGGAGACCGCCCCGGGCCAGGGCGCCCATCAGGCCGGCCAGGTTGCCCATGGCGAAGGCCCGGCTGCGGAACAGGTGGAGCTGGAACATCGGGTCGTCCACGTGGTGCTCGATGACCACGAAGCCGACGAGCACGGCCACGCCCCCGATCAGGGCGGTCAGGACGAAGGGGCTGGTCCACCCCATGGTTTGGCCCCCGTAGGGCTGGAGGCCGTAGACGATGCCGATGAGCACGGCCACCAGTCCGACGGCAAAGGCGATGTTGCCGATCCAGTCGATGCTGGCCTTGATCCGGATGCCGTTGTCGCGCAGGCGGTAGTAGGCCCACAGCGTGCTGAAGATGCCGAACGGGACGGACACCAGGAAGACGAGGCGCCACTCGACCGGGGCGAGCAGGCCGCCGAGCAGGAGTCCGAGAAACGAACCGCCGATGGCCGCCACCCCGTTGATGCCGAGGGCGAAGCCCCGCTCGTCGGCCGGGAACGCGTCGGTGATGATGGCGCTCGAGTTGGCAAAGATGAACGCGCCGCCCACGCCCTGGCCCACCCGCATGACGATGATCCAGAGGGCGGCACCGGGACCGGTCATCCAGGTCACGGACAAGAGCACCGAGAAGACGGTGAAGATGGCGAAGCCGAGCGTGTACATCCGCACCCGGCCGAAGATGTCGCCGACCCGGCCGAAGCTCACCACCAGGACCGAGGTCACGAGCAGGAACCCCATCAGGATCCACAGGAAGTAGGACGTGTTGCCGGGGGACAGCGGGTTGAGGTCGATGCCCCGGAAGATGTCGGGCAGGGCGATGAGCAGGATCGACGCGTTGATGGTGACCATCAGCGTGCCGATGGTGGTGTTGGTCAGGGCGACCCACTTGTAGTTGCTGGACTCGACAGCCTGTGGCACGCGCGCTCCCGGGGGTGTGCGCTCCCGGCCGTGCGGACGGGGAGCGGGGCGGGTGGAGTAGTTGCTTGCTGCTAACTAACTATACTGGTCCTTGTCCGGGAGCCGTTCAGCCCTAGGGGGCCGGCCCCACCCGGTGGAGAATGACGACGATGACCGACACCGCACAGCACGCTCAGGGCTACGACCGGGAGGACGTGGAGGAGGCGACCGCGCTCGGCGTCGCCATCGTGAGGATCCAGCGGCAGCTGCGGGCCCGGGCCGGGTCGGACATGACCCCCTCGCAGTCCTCGGCGCTGGCCCGCATCGAGCAGCACGGACCGCTCCGCCTCGGAGCGCTGGCCGAGCTGGAGGGGACCACGGCCCCCACCATGAGCCGGGTCGTCGACAGCCTTTCCGAGCGCGACCTGATCGAGCGCGTCCCGGACCCGCTCGACGGGAGGGCGAGCCTGGTGCGGCTGCGGCCCGAGGGCGCGGCACTGCTCCAGGGCATGCGGGCCCGCTCCAGCGACGCGCTGCGCCGGGCGCTGGCCGGCCTGACGGGGGACGAGCGTGCGGCGGTGCGGGCGACGGTGCCGGCGCTCGACCGCCTGGGGGACCTGCTGCAGGCGGCCGACCGGCCCGAGCCGGGCTGACCCCGCCACGACCGGGCGCACTACTGTCCGGACGTGACCCTTTCCCCTGAGGCGGGACGCGTCCTCGGGTGCCTAGTGGAGAAGCAGCTCACCACGCCGCAGCAGTACCCGCTGACCCTCAACGCGCTTACCGCGGCGGCCAACCAGGCGACCAACCGCGACCCGGTGGTCGACCTCGGCGAGGACATGGTGGAGGCGGCCGTCGACGAGCTCCGGGCCGAGCGCCTGGTCCGGGTGGTGCTGCCCTCCCACGGGCGCTCGGTCAAGCGGTACCGCCATGTGCTGGACGAGGTCTACGGGCTGGACGCCGCCCGCTCGGGCCTGCTGGCCGTGCTGCTGCTCCGGGGCCCGCAGACGGTGGGCGAGCTGCGGGCCCGTACCGAGCGCATGGTGGACCTGGCCTCGGTCGACGCGGTGGCCGACGAGCTGACGGTGCTGGCGGAGCACCCTGACGACCTGGTCCGCTCGGTGGCCCGGGCGCCGGGGCAGAAGGAGGACCGCTGGCAGCAAGTGGTGGCGGCCCCGTGGGGCGGGACGGGCGACGCCCCGGCTGCAGGCGTGCGCGACGACGGGGAGGCACCGCCGCCGGTGGAGTGGCTGGCCACCGATCCGGAACCGGAGCACGGGATGGAGGCCGTCCGCCGCGAGGTGGCCGACCTCCGTCTCGAAGTCGCCGCCCTGCGCAGCGAGCTCGACGACCTCCGGGGCAGCCTGGGCGGCTGAGCCGGTCGTCCCGGGCCACACCGGTCACCCGGCAACCCCGGTGGCAAGATGCGCAGGGTGAGCACGCTGGTACCTGCGGAGTTCCGGGCACTCCTCCGGGGTCCGCTCGGCTGGTTCTACGTCGTGACCCTCATCACGTCGGTGGGGATCGGCCTCACGCTGGTGTTCAGCGTCGTCTACGTGCACGACGTGCGGCACTTCTCGGTGGCCCTGGCCACCGGCCTCCTGGCCGTCAACGCCGCCGCCCTGGGCGAGACGTTGTGGTCGCCCGTCGGACCGGCCCTGGTCAACGACCTGGCGCCCGAGCACCTGCGCGGCCGGTACAACGCGGCGTTCGGCCTCACCTGGGGGCTGTCGGGCGCCTTCGCCCCGCTGGTGGCGGGGCTGTTCCTCGGGTCGCACCTGGCCGAGCGGTGGCCCTACGCGGTGGCGGTGGGCGCGCTGGTCGGCGGCGCCCTCATCTACCGGCTCCGACCCCGGCTCACGCCGGCCGAGGACGGTCGGGTGGCCGCCGCCTCCTGAGCCGGTGCGGGTTCAGCGGATCGAGGAGTGGAAGAACCGACGCCGCCGGCGCAGGGCGTGCACGAGCAGGTAGACCACCAGGACCAGGCCGGAGGCCTTGTGCCAGCCGTTGAGCGGTGCCGGGAACGGCAGTTCGACGGGGGATCCGGCCCCCCAGTCCACGAAGCCGGAGACGACGACGCTCACCAGTAGGAGGACGAGCACGACGTCCGACAGGGCCCGGCGGACCACCCGGTCGAGGCGTGAGGTGACCCTGGGCAGGGCCACGACGAGGCGGGTGACGGTGCGGCGCCGCTGGACCAGGTGGACCAGGACGAGGCCGGTGAAGGCGAAGCCGACCCCCACGTGGATGGCCGCGCTGTCGCTGAGGAAGGCGAGCGTGACGACGGCGCCGATCCCCGTGGCGGCCAGGGCGAGGTGGACGACGGTGCGCCCGGGTCCCGACACGGGACCCCGGGTCGCTTCCGCTGGCGCCGAGTCGACCATGTCCCGATCTTCCGGCCGGGCCGGGCTGCCGGCAATGGGGGATGACCCCGATCCGTATCCGGGTCCCCCTGCGTCCGGGTGGACCGGTAGCGTCCTTGCGTGGCGCCCGACAGCTCCGTCCTGCTGGCCAGTGGGGAAGTGAGGGTGCCCTCCGAAGCCGTGCGCCCGCGGCGGCGGAGGCGCCTGTGGTGGATGCTCGGCTCGGTCGCCGTGATCCTCGTCGTCACCGGTGCACTCTTCTGGCACTTCGTCGGGCTGGGGGACCCGGGACACCACCTGGCGCGCTCGTTGAAGGCGCAAGAGGAGGCGGTCCTCCCGCCGGACGCCCGGGTGTTCAAGGTGATCGTCCGGGACTCCCGATGGGACCCGGCGGGCTGCGAGGGCCACTACGGGTGGACCGCACCGACGGTGACGATCCAGTTCGGGTCGCGTGAGTCGGCGAGCGATCTGGTCGCTCACGCCGACCGGGTGCTGCGTGCGGACGGCTGGGGTCCGATGTCCGACCCACGTGCCTATTTCCGCTTCTGGTCGAAGCCGCCGGGCGGACCGACGACGCTCGCGCTCAGCCAGATCCCCCGGGCGACGGTCCGGGACTGGGAGGTGTCCGCGATGACGGCGCCCGATGGGAGAGAGGCGCAGGAGTGCTGAGAGCGGGTCAGCGCGCTGGCGTAGTGGTCCGGGGCGTTCAGCTCACGGTCAGAGCGGTCGAGGCCACGGTGGCCTGGTCGCCCGTGGCATCGACCCCGGCGGACCTGCTGGGACGGACGACCCAGGCTCGGGGGAGCCGGTGATCGAGGTGGCGGGTCAGCCGGACGGAAGCGGTGTCGCTCCCCCGAATCCCACGACCTGGCCGCCAGCGGTGACGAGCCAGTAGCCGCCCGATCCGTCCGGTGCCGCTGCCACTGCCGGAGCGTCGAGCGGTCCGCCGGTCGGCAGCCCGGGGTAGGTGGCGTCGCCGTAGTTGAACGAGCCGCCGTCGGCCGCGGCGAGCGTGTAGCCATGGCCGGTGAGGGTCGGAACGATGGCGATGACCGGCATGTTGAGTGCCAATGCTGCGCTCGAGCCGTAGAACGCCGCATCGCCGAAGGCGAACACGCCCCCGTCGGAGGCCACCAGCCAGTAGCCGCCCCCGTCGGGAGTCGGCGCCATGCCGACGATCGGCTTGTTCAGCGTCAACGCGCCGCTCGAGCCGTAGAACGCCGCATCGCCGAAGGCGAACACGCCCCCGTCGGAGGCCACCAGCCAGTAGCCGCCCCCGTCGGGAGTCGGCGCCATGCCGACGATCGGCTTGTTCAGCGTCAACGCGCCGGTGGAGCCGAAGAAGCCTGCGTCGCCGAACGTGAACACCCCACCGTCCGACGCCACGACCCACGAGCCGAGTCCGTCGGGGGTGGCGGCCGCGCCGACCGCGGGATGAGCGAGCATGCAGATGGGCGCGGTCGCCTGGAATGCGAACGCATTGCCGAATTGCTGGGACTCGCCACCGATTCTCGTGGTCTCGTAGCCCTGGCCCGGGCTCCCGAGGTTGCCCGAGGTGATCCCGATCACCGGATCGTCGGTGGGTGGGGGGCACGGGTCGACGTAGCGATCAGGTCCCGGGGGTTCGCAGCCGAGCTGGGTGCAGTACGCATCGATCTGCTCGGTGCCACTCGTGGTGATCCCGGCCGTCGTCCACTGCACCGTGAACGGGTAGACGCCGAGCAGGGGGCCGTTCACGACGAAGTAGTGGGGCTTGCCGGGCGTCGAGGTCCAGGTCGCATCTTCCGTGCCCACACCGTTGCCGATTGTGATGGTCGCGGTGTTGGTGCCGGCCGGCGCGTTGAAGAATCCAAGCCAGAATTCGCTGCCGAAGCAATGGTAGGGCGTGTAACTGCAGGCGTCCGTCCCCGGGTAGTACACGACGACAGGACGCGTCGTCGGTCCGGTCGAGTGGGGAGTCTGCGTAGCCTGGGCCTGGCGGGCGCCGACCCCTGCTGCGCCCGCTCGGATCGATCCGCAGAGCGCGATCGTCCCGAGGAGCAGGACGGCAACCGAGAGGCGCGCCAGAGCTCGGCGTCGTCGGTGCATGGCGAGGTCGTGGGGCATCCTTCCCCTCTCGAGGTTCGGTGTTCCGAGCGATCTTCGCACCGGGGTGACAGTTGCGGCGAGCCACAGCTGCAGCACCTGTAGCGGTGTGGCGCGCGACCCGGCGCCCGCGGTGCGGCTACCCGTCGGTGGGCGGCTCAGGGCCGAGGTCACTTCGGTGGCCAGCAGGCTCAGCGACAGGGCGAGGGCGTGGAGCGGACACTGCCTGTCCGATGCGCCACGTCGGACCCCGTCCACGCCGGGCGACCGGTTCCCGAGCGGAGCCGCTCGCCGCCCGCCGTGCGACACGGCACGACGAGCAATGCCATCGTGAGAGCGGGTGACGGGAATCGAACCCGCGTATTCAGCTTGGGAAGCTGATGTTCTACCATTGAACTACACCCGCGACGGGGGGAAACACTATCGTCTCCGGAGCATGGTTCTCTCAGACCGCTCCATCCGCGAGGCGCTCGCCGCCGGCCACATCGCCATCGACCCGTTGGACGAGTCGTGTATCCAGCCGTCCTCGGTGGATCTGCACGTGGACCGGTACTTCCGTCTCTTCCGCAACCACACCAGCCGGGTCATCGACGTGCGCGAGGACCAGGAGGACCTGACCGAGCTGGTCGACGTGGGCGACGACCCCCTCATCCTCCATCCGGGCGAGTTCGTGCTGGGCTCGACCGTCGAGAAGGTCACCCTGCCCGACAACCTGGTGGCCCGCCTCGAGGGCAAGTCGTCCCTCGGCCGCCTGGGCCTCCTCATCCACTCGACCGCCGGCTTCGTCGACGCCGGCTGGGACGGTCACCTCACGCTGGAGCTGTCCAACGTGGCCAACCTCCCCATCACCGTCTACCCGAGCATGAAGATCGGCCAGATCAGCTTCCTCGAGATGACGACGTCCGCCGAGCACCCCTACGGTTCGGACGGTCTCAAGTCGAAGTACCAGGGCCAGTGGGGCCCGACCCCGAGCCGGTACGCGGACAACTTCCGCGCCTGACGGACGCGGATTGTGTTGCGCCCCGCGCTCGCCGGTAACGTAGTTACCCATTAGTAACTCCTAGGAGGACCCGCAGTGGCCGTCAGAATCATCATCGGGCTCGTCATCTTCTTCGTGGCGCTCGCCATCGCCGGTCGGCGGTTCTTCTGGCTCGGCCGTCTCATCGCCTCCGGGCAGCCGGCCACCCCCAGCCGGATCAAGGACATTCCCAAGCGCCTCAAGGCCGAGCTGGTCGAGGTGGCCGGTCAGAAGAAGCTGCTGCAGTGGACCGTGCCCGGCATGGCCCACTTCTTCACCATGTGGGGCTTCACCATCCTGATCCTCACCATCATCGAGGCCTTCGGCGCCCTCTTCCAGCGCGACTTCCACATCCCGATCATCGGCCGGTGGGAGGTCATCGGCTTCCTCGAGGACTTCTTCGCCGTCGCCGTCCTGGTGTCGCTGGGCGTCTTCGTCGCCATCCGGGTGAAGCACTCGCCCAAGCGCGAGAACCGCCGGTCGCGCTTCTTCGGGTCCCACACCGGCGCCGCCTGGTTGGTCCTGCTGGCCATCTCGGGCGTCATCATCTCGCTGCTGCTCTACCGCGCCGCCCAGGTCAACACCGGCAACTTCCCCTTCGGCTGGGGCGCCTTCGCCTCCCACGGCATCGCCAAGCTGCTCGAGCCACTCGGCACCGGGGTGAACAGCGTGATCGAGACGACCTTCCTGCTCGTCAACATCGCCATCATCATGGGCTTCCTGGTGTTCGTCGCCTATTCGAAGCACCTCCACATCTTCCTGGCCCCCATCAACGTGGCCACCTCACGTCGGCCCCGGGCCCTCGGCGCCCTGGCCTCCACCCCCGACATGACCATGGAGGACGTGGGTGACGACGACGAGGCGGTCTTCGGCGCCGGCCGGATCGAGGACTTCTCCTGGAAGCAGCTCCTCGACATGGCCACCTGCACCGAGTGCGGCCGCTGCCAGTCGCAGTGCCCGGCCTGGAACACGGGCAAGCCGCTGTCGCCGAAGCTCGTCATCATGGACCTGCGCGACAACATGTTCGCCAACGCCGACCGGATCATGAAGAAGAACCGGGCGGCAGGCCAGGAGGTCGAGGGCCTGGTGGGCGAGGGCCTGGTCATCGACCCCGACGTGTTGTGGTCGTGCACGACCTGCGGCGCGTGCGTCGAGCAGTGCCCCGTCGACATCGAGCACATCGACACGATCGTCGACATGCGCCGCTACCAGGTGCTGATGGAGTCCGAGTTCCCGTCCGAGGCCGGCCTCATGCTGCGCAACGTCGAGAACCAGGGCGATCCGTGGGGCCTCGGCGGCTCCAAGCGCACCGAGTGGACGGCGGCGCTGGACTTCGAGGTGCCGGTCATCACCGGCACGATCCCCGACGACGTCGAGTACCTGTACTGGGTGGGCTGCGCCGGCTCGCTCGACGAGCGGGCCCGCAAGGGCGCCCAGGCCACCGCCCGCATGTTGCACCGGGCCGGTGTCAGCTTCGGCATCCTCGGCCCGAAGGAGTCGTGCACGGGCGACCCGGTGCGCCGCCTCGGCAACGAGTACCTGTACCAGGAGCAGGCGATGAAGAACATCGAGACGCTGACGGACGCCGGCGTCAAGAAGGTCATCGCCACCTGCCCGCACTGCTTCAACTCGCTGGCCAACGAGTACCCGGCCCTCGGCGGGAACTTCGAGGTCATCCACCACAGCCAGCTCCTCGACCACCTGGTACAGGCCGGCCGGCTCACCCCCGGCGGCGGCTACGCCGGCTCGGTCACCTACCACGACCCCTGCTACCTCGGCCGCCACAACCGGGTGTTCGACGAGCCCCGGTCGGTCATCGACGCCATCCCCGGGGCCAAGCAGATCGAGATGAAGCGCTGCCGGGAGAAGGGCTTCTGCTGCGGCGCCGGCGGCGCCCGCATGTGGCTCGAGGAGACCATCGGCACGCGGGTCAACATGGACCGGACCAACGAGGCCATCGGCACCGGTGCCGACGTGGTGTCGACGGCCTGCCCCTACTGCATGATCATGCTGGACGACGCCGTCCGGGCCAACGCCAAGGAGGACGACGTGCGCGTCCTCGACCTGTCACAGCTGCTCGAGGAGTCGATGAACGAGCGGGTGGCGGTGGGCGCGGCGGCAACTGCTCCGGTGGACTCGGCCCCGGCCGAGGAGCCGGCCGCCGAGGAGTGACCGGGCCGGCCCGTGCGGCCGGTCCGTCGGGTGGTCAGATCAGCCGAACGCCTTGGCGTCGGCGTCGCGCAGGCGGGTGGCCAGCGCCGACAGCATCTTGCGGGCGATGGTCGGCACCGACTCGAGCAGCCCGTTGAACTGACGCTGCGACATGACGAGCACGTCCATGTCCGTCTCGCTGACCACCGAGGCCGAGCGCGGCCGGCGGTCGAGGAGGGCCAGCTCGCCGAAATGGCTGCCGGCGCCGAGGGTGGCGACCTTCCTGCCGTTGCGGGTCACCTTGGCGGTGCCGTCCACGATGATGAAGAACTCCTGGCCGATGCGGCCCTCCTCCACGAGGACCTTGCCGGCCGGCACGGACACCGAGTCCAACGAGGCCTTGATCTTGCGCAGCTCGGAGCCGCTGCACCCCGAGAAGAGCCAGATGGACTTGAGGTCGGTCGTGTTCGGTCCGCTCGCCATGGCCACAGGCTAACGGCAACGGCCCCCCGTCGCGTTGGACGTCCCGGTGGCCGGAGCCGCCCGGGGACGGCCGGGGTCGCGCTGCTACCATCGACCGCTTCACCGGTCCGCGCCGTCGATCCGGCGGCGCGCCGACGAGGAGCGCGAGGGACGGATGCCGCTGATGCACGAGGTGGAGGAGACCGGGACGACCGGGCCGGACGACGGGGACGACCTCCAGCGGGTCGGTGCGCTGCGGGGTGCCGGCGTGCAGGTCGACGCGGCCCGGGTCGGCCACCTGGCAGCGGTGCTCGGACTGGTGGCGGTCATGATCGTCGCCGGCATCCTCCTGGCCGCCGGGATCAAGAAGAACTCGCAGGTCGCCAGCCTCAAGAGCGCGCAGGTCGTGCCCGTGGATCTGACGGTCACCAAGTGCCTGGCGCTCATCGGTGGCACCGGCCAGAGTCCTGCCGGCTACGAGTGCACCGGCACTTACGACGTCCGTGGGACCACCTATCACGAGGGGGTGCCGGGATCCGTGCAGCATGCCGTCGGGTCGACGGTCCACGGCATCGTCGCCGCCGACGACCCGGCCCTGTTCTCGACGCCCCAGGCGGTGGCTTCCGAGCAGACGCAGCTGACACCCGTGGTGCTTCCGGCGGTCGCCCTCGGCCTGGCCCTGGGCGGACTCATCTGGATCGAGGTGCATCGCCGCCGTCGGTCCTCCGAGCCCTGAGGAGCCCGGCCGGCGTGGAGGCCTCTCCCGGCGCCGCGCTACCGTTGCGCATGGCCGCCGACCCGGACAAGCCCACGCTCTCGGAGCGCTTCACCCGCGCCCTGATCAAGGCCGACAACCGCGACCAGCCCGTCGACGAGGGGCCCCAGACCGTCGAGGAGCTCGAGGACGCCGTCGCCAAGATGGACGACAAGGAGCGTCTCGTCGGCCTGGCCGCGGCACCGCTGGCCGGGGTGGTGGCCATCCTGGTGGTGAGCACCTACGGGTCGAAGGCCGGCCAGACCAGCTCCACGGTCGACTCCTCGCTGGCCCTCGCGCTGTTCGCCCTGGCTCTTGCCGCCCTGGCCTTCTCCTGGTTCCGCAAGCGGCTCTACGTCGGCATCATCTTCGCCCTCTACGGCCTGTCGATCTTCAACCTCCACTACTGGGGATTCGGCGTCCCCTTCCTCCTGATCGGCTCCTGGTACCTGGTGCGGGCCTACCGCTTCCAGCAGAAGCTGAAGCTCGCGAGGGCGGATGGTGGGACCGGTTCACCGGGATCGGGGGGCGCGACTCGTCGGGCCCAGCCCAACAAGCGCTACACGCCCCCGGTGCCGGGCCCGCCCAAGCCGGCCAAGCCACCCAAGTCGGGCGATTGATCCTCCGGTCGTGTCGACCAGCGTCACCCTGACCGGCACGGGCGTGCCCCATGCAGCGCCGGACCGGGCCGGACCCGGCACGCTGGTCCGCAGTGGCGACGTGGTGCTGCAGTTCGACGCAGGGCGCGCCACCGTACTGCGCCTGGCCGCCGCCGGTGTCCAGGCCTCGGAGCTCGACGCGCTCTTCGTCACCCACGTCCACTCCGACCACGTGGTGGACCTGGCCGACGTGGCCATGACCCGTTGGCTGGAGCAGCCGCTGCGCCCGACGGGGCCGCTGCGGGTGGTGAGTCCCGAGGGATCAGCAGCCCGCTTCGTCGGACGCATGCTCGAGCCGTTCGACGAGGACATCGCCCTGCGCATGTCCCACGCCGGCTCAGCCGCCCCTGAGGTGGACCTCACCACGTTCGCCCCAGCCGGTCGACCTGAGGTGGTATGGCGGAGCGCGGACGGCTCGGTCGTCGTGTCGGCGGTGGCCGTCCACCACGAGCCGGTCGACGCCGTGGCCTACCGGGTGGACACGCCCGACGGGTCGGTCGTCGTGTCAGGTGACACCCGGGTGTGTGACGAGATCGCCGCGCTCGCTGTCGGCGCCGACGTGCTGGTCCACGAGGCGTGCCGGCGGACGGCCCTGGCCGGCGCCATCGCCGGGACGGTCTTCGAGCGGATCTTCAGCTACCACGCCGACACGGTGGAGCTCGGCGGCCTGGCCGAGCGGGCGGGCGTGCCGCACCTGGTGCTCACCCACCTCATCCCCGCGCCGACGACACCGGGCGAGGAGGCGGCCTTCGAGGCCGACGTGCGGTCCGGTGGCTACGTCGGGACGGTGACGGTCGGGACCGACCTCCTGACCGTCCACGTCCGCCGCGGCTGAACGGCCGGACAGGGCGTCGGCCGGGAAACATTCCGCGTCGGACGTGGGTCCGTCGGGTGCGGCCGTCCCCTCCGACCTGGCGCCTGGCGACGAAGAACAGGCCGCTGACCTGGGCGTTTGGTCGCCGCAAGCCGGCGTGCGCCCACCGCCGTCCAGTTCACGCGTTGGTAACACTGCAGTGACCGTGCCGAAATCCCCACGCTGCATTGTGTGTCCCGGCAGAGCGCATCTGCCTGCCTTGGCTCCCGCCGTACCCGCTCCGTGAGGGGCGGGGCGTCCGGGAAGCAGTCAACGCACGAGGCATCAGAGGAGAGGAGCACCCAGCAGTGCTAGCAGCAAACCTGGTATTGATCCCATACCCGCATTGGCTGAATCCCGCCGACAACACGTGGCAGATGGTGGCCGCCACGTTCGTCGGCCTGATGAGCCTGCCGGCACTGGCGGTGCTCTATGCGTCGTTGGTGCAGAAAAAGTGGGCCGTCAATGTGATGGCGATGATGTTCGCCGGCTTCTCGATCGTGATGGTCTGCTGGTTCCTCTACGAGTACAAGATGGGCTTCGGCGCCAACTCGTGGGGGGGCGGCGTCAAGGACGGCGTCCAGACCCAATTCGGAACCGGGAAGGGGTTGAGTTACTTCTTCCACAACTTCTGGGGCAAACCCGGACCCATCACCAGTCCCCTGGGTGAACAGGGCCAGGCGGTGTCGGCGGCCAACACGGCCATCCCGTACCACTTCCCGACAGCGACGCTGGCCTACTTCCAGCTCGTGTTCGCCGCCATCACCCCGCTCCTCTTCATGGGTAGCGTGCTCGGCCGTATCAAGTTCAGCGCCTGGTGCCTGCTGGTGCCGCTGTGGTCGACGTTCGTCTACAGCATCAACGCCTTCCTGCTCTGGGGCGGCGGCTACTTCGCCCAGGAGGGTGCGCTCGACTACTCCGGTGGGTACGTGATCCACATGTCCGCAGGTGTGTCGGGGTTCGTGGCCGCTTGGGTGCTCGGACCACGGCTCGCCCGTGACAGACAGCACGCCATCCCGAACAACCTCATCATGGCGGGAGTCGGGGCCGGCATCCTCTGGCTGGGGTGGAACGGCTTCAACGGTGGTGACCCGTACTACGCCGGAGCGGACGCCGCGGCGGCTGTGGTCAACACCAATCTGGCCACCGCCACCGGCGTGATCGTCTGGATCGCACTGGACGCCTGGCTCTCCAAGGAGAAGAAGCCCACCTTCCTCGGTGGGGTCAACGGCATGATCTGTGGCCTGGTCGGGATCACCCCATGTGCCGGCTGGGTCAGCGGGCAGGGCGCCATCTACATCGGCCTCATCTGCACCGTCGTCGTGTGGTTCGCCTGGAACTTCCTCTCCAAGGTGCGCCCGTTCTCCAAGGTGGACGATGCCCTCGGCGTCATCTACACGCATGGCATGGCCGGCCTGCTCGGCGGGCTCCTGCTCGGCATCTTCGCCGACCCGGGCATGGTCCAGTTCCCCTGTGGCGCCGCCTCGGTCCCACTGACCTATGCGCCGACGTCGACGGCCTGTGTGCCCTTCAGCGTCAGCGGCCTGCTCTACACCGGCTCGGCCCACCAGCTGTGGGAACAGTTCCGTGCCGCCGTGTGGGTCATCATCTGGTCGGCCCTCGTCACCTTCCTCATCATGAAGCTGCTCGGGCTCGTCCTCCGTGGCACCCGCTACAGCGACGAGGTGCTCGAGGTCGGCGACCTGGCCATCCACGGTGAGGAGGCCTTCCCGACCGAGACCCTCGGTGAGCGGGTGGGTGCCTTCGCCATGGCCGGGGAGGCGAGTGCCGCCCGCCAGCGTGCGTCCAGCGAGGAGGAACCGTCATGACGGGTTCCCCACCGGCCCTGCCGGGAGTTGACTGGACATCATCAGGTACGACAAGGAGACATGCAGCATGAAACTGATCGTGGCGGTGCTCAAGCCGTTCAAGCTGGACGAAGTCAAGGAGGCCCTGAAGGCCCTCGGCATCCACGGGATGACCCTCACGGAGGCGCAGGGCTTCGGCCGCCAGCGCGGCCACACCGAGGTCTACCGGGGGGCGGAGTACGAGGTCGAGTTCGTGCCGAAGATCCGGCTCGAGGTCGTCGTCGACGATGCCCAGGTGGACGACGTGGCCAATGCGATCGTCGACGTGGCCGGAACCGGCAAGATCGGCGACGGGAAGGTGTGGATCCTCCCCGTCGAGGAGATCATCCGGGTCCGGACAGGCGAGCGGGGGGTCGACGCCCTGTAGGCGCCATCCCCCACACGGCCTCAGGGCCCAGACCGTCCTGCCGGGGGAAGCCCCCTCCCCCCGGTGGACATCCCGCCGGATCCCCCCTCCGGCGGCCGAACAGCACGGGTGGCCGGCCTCCGGGTCGGCCACCCGTCGCGTCCCGGGGTGGTCGGTCGGGTGCGGGTGTCCCGTGGTTGACGTGGTGGGCCGGTCAGCCGGCCTGGCGCCGCACGGCCTCCGCTGCGGCCGCCGCCGCGTCCGCGTCGCCGAGGAAGCCGTGGGACACCACGCCGAGCTGGTCGTCGAAGACGTAGCGGTAGGGGATGCCCGTCGGGATCTCGAGGTCGACGATGGCGTCGTCGCCGATGCCCTCGAGGTGCTTGCGCAGGGCGCGCAGGCTGTTGCCGTGGGCCACCACCAGCACGGTTCCGCCCCGGGTGCCCTCGGCCAGCAGGTCCGGCACGATGGCGTCGGACCAGTAGGGCACGGTCCGGGCCACCACGTCGGCCAGGCACTCGGTCAGCGGCAGTGCGTCGGCCGGCACGTCGCGGTAGCGCGGGTCGCCCGCCGGGTCGTGCGCGTCGCCCCGTGCCACGGGAGGTGGCGGCGTGGCGTAGCTGCGCCGCCACTCCTTCACCTGGGCCTCGCCGTGCCGGGCGGTGGTCTCCTTCTTGTTGAGCCCCTGGAGCGCGCCGTAGTGCCGCTCGTTGAGCCGCCAGTGGCGACGCACCGGGAGCCAGGGCCGACCGGCCGCGTCGAGGGCCAGATTCGCCGTCCGGATGGCCCGGGTCAGGAGCGAGGTGTGCACGACCCGGAGGTCGAGGCCGTCCTCGGCGGCCAGCAGGGTGCCGGCGGTGCGGGCCTCGTCGACGCCCAGCTCGGACAGGTCGACGTCGTACCAGCCCGTGAACAGGTTCTCGGCGTTCCAGAGCGACTGGCCGTGGCGCAGCAGTACCAGCTGTGGCATGGGCGGAAGCGTATCCCGGCCGCCCGCGACCGGAAATCACAGGAAATATTCAGAAAACTTGCTACATAAGCACTCAACTTTGCTATAGTTGTCTCCGGAGGTAGAGGCGGGGCCCACCGGGAGGACCGGCGGTCCGGCCGACGGCTCCGCCCGAGGGCGGGGCGCACGAGTCGAGGGCGTCGAGACGCCGGAGCAGGAGCGGCACCGACAGCCCCACCGCAGGAACCAGATCAGGAGCAACGCAAGCCCCGGCACCGCAGAGGGCCGGGAGTAGGAGGCAAGGACATGGCCAAGGCCGTAGGAATCGATCTCGGGACCACCAACTCGGTGGTCGCCGTGCTGGAGGGCGGCGAGCCCGTCGTCATCCCCAACGCCGAGGGCGGACGCACCACGCCGTCCGTGGTCGGCTTCGCCAAGTCCGGCGAGGTGCTCGTCGGCGAGGTGGCCAAGCGACAGGCCATCACCAACCCGGACCGGACCATCCGCTCGGTCAAGCGCCACATGGGCACGGGCTGGACCGTCGACATCGACGGCAAGGACTACACGCCGCAGGAAATCTCTGCCCGCATCCTGGGCAAGCTGAAGCGCGACGCCGAGGCGTTCCTGGGCGACACCGTCACCCAGGCCGTCATCACCGTCCCGGCGTACTTCGACGACGCCCAGCGGACCGCCACCAAGGAGGCCGGTACCGTCGCCGGGCTCGAGGTGCTGCGCATCATCAACGAGCCCACCGCGGCCGCCCTGGCCTACGGGCTCGACAAGGAGGGCGCCGAGCAGACCGTCCTCGTCTTCGACCTCGGCGGCGGCACCTTCGACGTGTCCGTGCTGGAGATCGGCGACGGCGTGTTCGAGGTGAAGTCCACCTCCGGCGACTCGAAGCTCGGTGGTGACGACTGGGACCAGAAGATCATCGACTGGCTCGTCAAGTCGTTCAAGGACACCGAGGGCGTCGACCTGTCGACCGACAAGATGGCCACCCAGCGGCTCCAGGAGGCAGCCGAGAAGGCCAAGATCGAGCTGTCGTCGGTCCAGGAGACCCAGATCAACCTGCCGTTCATCACCGCCACGTCCGAGGGTCCCAAGCACCTCGACGTCAAGCTGACGCGGGCGCAGTTCAACGAGCTGACCGCCGACCTGGTGGAGCGGTGCAAGGGCCCCTTCGACCAGGCCATCGCCGACTCCGGGCTGTCCAAGTCCGACATCGACCACGTGGTCCTCGTCGGCGGCTCCACCCGCATCCCGGCCGTCCAGGACCTGGTCCAGTCGCTCACCGGTAAGGAGGCCCACAAGGGCGTCAACCCGGACGAGGTCGTCGCCATCGGCGCCGCCGTCCAGGCCGGCGTGCTGAAGGGCGAGGTGAAGGACGTCCTGCTGCTCGACGTGACCCCGCTGTCGCTGGGCATCGAGACCAAGGGCGCGGTCATGCACCGCCTCATCGAGCGCAACACCACCATCCCGACCAAGCGGAGCGAGGTGTTCACCACCGCCGACGACAACCAGCCGTCGGTCGAGGTCCACGTGCTCCAGGGCGAGCGGGAGATGGCGATGTACAACAAGACGCTGGGCAAGTTCCAGCTCGTCGACCTCCCTCCGGCCCCGCGCGGCGTGCCCCAGATCGAGGTCACGTTCGACATCGACGCCAACGGCATCGTCCACGTGTCGGCCAAGGACCGGGCCACCGGCAAGGAGCAGTCGATGACCATCACCGGTCAGTCGTCGCTGGCCAAGGACGACATCGAGCGCATGGTGAAGGACGCCGAGGCCCACGCCGAGGACGACCGCAAGCGCAAGGAGGAGGCCGAGGTCCGGAACAACGCCGACTCGCTCGTCTACCAGACCGAGAAGCTCCTGAAGGACCAGGGCGAGAAGTTCGAGGGCGACGAGAAGGAGAAGGTCGAGTCGGCCCTCACCAGCCTCAAAGAGGCCCTCGCAGGTACCGACGTCGAGGCCATCAAGACCTCGACCGAGACCCTCCTGACGGCCAGCCAGTCATTCAGCCAGCGGCTCTACGAGGAGGCGGCCAAGGAGAGCCAGTCCGCCCCCGGCGGCGAGGTGCCGGCCGACGACGCGAACGACGACGAGGTCGTCGACGCCGAGATCGTCGACAACGAGGGCTGATCGCCGATGACGTTCGGAGACGGGCCACGCGATCGTGGCACCGGTGACGGGACGGGGGCCAGAGCGGCCTCCGTCCCCGATCCGGACGACGAGCGCCTCGACGACACCGTCGTCGACGGTGAGGTCCTGGACGACGGGGCGGTGGACGGCGTGGACGCCGGTTCCGACGCGGACGCCGCCGAGGCCGACCCGCTGCAGGTGGCACTGGCCGAGCGGGACGAGTACCTCGACTCGCTGCGCCGTCTGCAGGCGGAGTTCGAGAACTACAAGAAGCGCGTGAGCAAGCAGCAGTCCGACCAGCTGGCCCGGGCCGCCGCCGCGCTGGTGGAGAAGCTGCTCCCGGTGCTCGACGCCCTCGACCTGGCCACCGACCACGTCGGTGACGCCGGGTCGGCCGAGGCGCAGGCCCTGGTGGCCGCCTCCGGGCTGCTGCACGGGGTCCTCGAGAAGGAGGGCCTGGAGCGCATCGACCCGGCGGGCGAGGAGTTCGACCCGACCGCCCACGAGGCGGTCGCCCACCAGCCGGCACCCGAGGGCGCCGAGGCCACCGAGTCGGGCGAGCCCCGGGTGGCCCAGGTCATGCGGGCCGGCTACCGCTGGCACGGCACCGTGGTGCGCCCGGCCATGGTGATGGTCGAGGGCTGAGTCCACGGAGGACGGGGCCGCACGGACGAGACGGAAGCGAACGACAGAAGAGAGACACGGTGGCGCCGCAACGCGAATGGTTCGAGAAGGACTACTACAAGACCCTCGGGGTGCCGAGCACGGCGACCGCCAAGGAGATCACCAGCGCCTACCGGAAGCTGGCCAAGAAGCACCACCCCGACACCAACCCCGGTGACGACGAGCTGTTCAAGGAGATCTCCGCCGCCTACGACGTGCTGGGCGACGCCGACAAGCGCAAGGAGTACGACGAGGTCCGCACCATGGGCCCGGCTGCCTCCGGGTTCCCGGGCGGCTTCGGCGGCGGCGGCGGCTTCGGCGGTGGCGGCGGCTACCGCGTGGAGGACGTCGGCGACTTCGGCGACCTGTTCGGGGGTCTCTTCGGGCGCGGCCGTCGTGGCGGCCAGTCCGGCCCCCAGCGCGGCGCCGACGTCGAGACCGAGCTGCACCTCACCTTCGAGGACGCCATCCGCGGGGTGACGACCTCGGTCAACGTCACCACCGACGCCCGCTGCCACACGTGCTCCGGCTCGGGGTCCGCCCCCGGGACCCGACCCGACACCTGTCCCCGCTGTGGTGGCACGGGCTCGCTCCAGGACAACCAGGGGATGTTCTCCCTCAGTCAGATCTGCCCTCAGTGCCAGGGCCGCGGCACGATCGTGACCCATCCCTGCCCCACCTGCTCGGGCAGCGGGGTCGAGCACCGCAACCGCTCCGTCAAGGTGCGGCTGCCCGCCGGCGTCGAGGACGGCGCGCGTATCCGGGTCAAGGGCCGCGGGGCGGCGGGGCGGGGCGGCGGACCGGCCGGCGACCTCTACGTGATCGCCCGGGTCGGCCGCCACAGCGTCTTCGGGCGCAAGGGTCGCAACCTCACCCTGACCGTGCCCGTGGGCTTTGCCGAGGCGGCGCTGGGCACCACCCTGACGGTGCCGACCCTGGACGCCTCGGTCACCCTCAAGGTGCCGGCGGGCACTCCCTCCGGGCGCACGTTCCGGGTCAAGGGCCGGGGCGTGCCCGGCGGACGGAAGTCGGCCACCGGCGACCTCCTGGTGACCGTCGAGGTGGCCGTGCCCGCCGAGCTGACCGACGAGCAGCGTGCCGCCGTCGAGGAGCTGGCCAAGGTCATCGAGCCCCCGTCCCGCACGTCGTTGGGGGTGTGACATGGTCGACGAACGTCGCGACCGCGCCGTCTACGTGATCTCGGTGGCCGCCGAGCTGGCCGGGGTCCATCCCCAGACACTCCGCGTCTACGAGCGCAAGGGCCTGCTGGACCCGAGCCGGACCCAGGGCGGCAGCCGCCGCTTCTCCGAGCAGGACCTCGACCGACTGCGCGAGATCCAGCACCTCACCAACCAGGGCCTCAACCTGGAGGGCGTCCGCCGGGTGCTCGAACTCCAGGACGAGGTCACCCGCCTCCGGCGCGAGCTGGAGGCCACCCGGTCCGCCGCCCGCGAGGCGGTTGCCGTGACCCACCGCCAGTACCGCAGGGACCTGGTGCCACTGTCCCAGCTGCCCGTCCCGACCCGCACCACCCGACGCCCCCCTCACGGAAACGGAGGATCCCGATGAGCCTGAACCCCGAGCGCTGGACGCTCAAGACCCAGGAGGCACTGGCCGCAGCCGTCGAGCGCGCCCGCGACGCCTCGAACGCCGAGGTCACCCCCGACCACCTGCTGGCCGCCGTGCTCGACCAGACCGACGGGATCGCCGGTCCCATCCTGACCCGGGTCGGCGTCGAGCCGGCCGTGGTCCGGGCCCGCATCGGCGACCGGCTGGGTCGTCTGCCACAGGCGTTCGGCGGCGCCGAGCCCACCATCGACCGCACCCTGCGCGAGGCCCTCGAGGCCGCCGACCGGCAGCGGGTCGACATGGGCGACGAGTACCTGTCGGTCGAGCACCTCCTCATCGCCCTGGCCGATCAGCTGGGCGTGGAGCGCGACGTGCTGCTGACCGCCCTGCGCGACGTGCGGGGCAGTCACCGCGTCACCTCCCAGAACCCCGAGGAGACCTTCCAGGCCCTGGAGAAGTACGGCCGGGACCTGACCGCGCTGGCGCGTCAGGGGAAGATGGACCCGGTCATCGGCCGCGACGAGGAGGTCCGACGGGTGATCCAGGTGCTGTCCCGGCGCACCAAGAACAACCCGGTCCTGATCGGCGAGCCCGGCGTGGGCAAGACGGCCATCGTCGAGGGCCTGGCCCAGCGGATCGTCGAGGGCGACGTGCCCGAGGGACTGCAGGGCAAGCGGGTCATCAGCCTCGACATGGGGTCGATGATCGCCGGGGCCAAGTACCGCGGCGAGTTCGAGGAGCGCCTCAAGGCCATCCTGAAGGAGATCGTCGACGCCGAGGGCGAGGTCATCACCTTCATCGACGAGCTCCACACCATCGTCGGCGCCGGCGGGGCCGAGGGGGCCATGGACGCCGGCAACATGATCAAGCCGATGCTGGCCCGGGGCGAGCTGCGGCTCATCGGGGCCACCACGCTCGACGAGTACCGCCAGTACATCGAGAAGGACGCCGCCCTCGAGCGCCGCTTCCAGCAGGTCTTCGTGCCGCCGCCCTCGGTGCCCGACACCATCGCCATCCTGCGCGGGCTGAAGGAGCGCTACGAGGTCCACCACGGCGTGCGCATCCAGGACGCCGCGCTGGTGGCCGCGGCCGTCCTGTCGGACCGGTACGTCACCGGCCGGTTCCTGCCCGACAAGGCCATCGACCTGATGGACGAGGCGGCCAGCCGCCTCCGCATCGAGATCGACTCCATGCCCACCGAGCTCGACGTGGTCACCCGCCGCCAGCGCCAGCTCGAGATCGAGCGCATGGCGCTGGCCAAGGAGACCGATCCCGCCTCGGCCGAGCGGCTGGCCAAGCTGGACGAGGAGATGGCCAATCTGACCGAGGAGTCGTCGGCCATGACTGCGCACTGGCAGGCCGAGAAGGAGGCCATCGGCACCATCCAGTCGCTCAAGACCCAGCTCGAGCAGGCCCGTTCCGACGCCGACCGGCTCGGCCGCGAGGGCGACCTGGCCGCCGCCTCCGAGATCACCTACGGCGTGGTGCCCGACCTCGAGCGCCAGGTCGAGCAGGCCACCGCCACGCTCGACGCCCTCCAGCGCGACCAGCGGTTCCTGAAGGAGGAGGTCGACGCCGAGGACGTGGCCGAGGTGGTCAGCCGGTCGACCGGGGTGCCGGTCAGCCGGCTGCTCGAGGGCGAGGTCGAGAAGCTCGTCCGCATGGAGGACGCGTTGCACGCCCGGGTGGTCGGCCAGGACGAGGCCGTGTCCGCCGTGTCGAACGCCATCCGCCGCAGCCGGGCCGGCCTGTCCGACCCGAACCGGCCCATCGGCTCCTTCCTGTTCATGGGCCCCACCGGCGTCGGCAAGACCGAGCTGGCCCGTGCCCTGGCCGAGTTCCTGTTCGACGACGCCCGGGCCATGGTCCGCATCGACATGAGCGAGTACATGGAGCGCCACTCGGTGGCCCGCCTCGTCGGTGCGCCTCCCGGGTACGTGGGCTACGAGGAGGGCGGGCAGCTGACCGAGGCGGTCCGCCGCCGCCCGTACGCCGTCGTGCTGCTCGACGAGCTCGAGAAGGCCCACCCCGACGTCTTCAACACACTGCTGCAGGTCCTGGAGGACGGCCGCCTGACCGACGGCCAGGGACGCACCGTCGACTTCACCAACACGGTGCTGATCATGACCTCGAACATCCCCGGCGAGCCGGTCGAGTACTTCAAGCCGGAGTTCGTCAACCGCATCGACGAGATCGTCCGGTTCCACAGCCTGACCGAGGCCGACCTCAACCGGATCGTGTCGATCCAGTTCCAGGGGCTGCGCAGCCGCCTCGACGAGCGGCGCCTGGCGCTCGAGGTCACTCCGGCGGCGGAGCAGCTGCTGGCCCACGTCGGGTTCGACCCGGACTTCGGCGCCCGACCGCTGCGTCGGGTGATCCAGCGCCAGGTCGAGGACCCGCTGGCCCTGGCGCTCCTCGAGGGCCGGTACCCGGAGGGCTCGACCGTCGTGGTGGACGAGAAGGACGGCGCCGTCGTCCTGGTGTGACGGGGCTGAGCCTGTCGTGGCTGGGCCCGGTCAGGCCCGGGTGGTCGCCGCCGAGCCGGCCGTATCCACCACGGCGCAGAACGACGTCGAGGCGCAGCTGACCTCGGCTGCGGCCACGGCGCCGTCCTGCAGCACCGCCTGGGGGGCCGACCAGGTCCCCGAGCGCCACTCCGACACCGAGCCGTCCGACCGGGCCACCAGGCACCGGCCGGCCGTCGGGCACGAGACCGAGAAGGTCAGGGTCGCCGAGTCCGGCATGGCCTGGGCCGACGTCCATGAGGTGCCGTCCCACAGGATGGCGTGGCCGGTCAGGTCGACGGCCATGCAGAACCGGGCCGACGGGCACGAGACGGAGTGGAGCAGCGACTGCCCGGGCGACGCCTGGTGCGTCCAGGTCCGGCCGTCCCAGGTGGCGATGCTGCCGGTGGCCGACACCACCACGCAGAAGGTGGGCGACGCACACGAGACGTTCTGGACGGGTTTGGCCGCCGTCCCGTCGTCCACCAACGCGTCGTGGCCCCAGGTGGTGCCGTCGAAGAGGCTGGCCACCCCGGCCGTGTTGACCGAGGCGCAGAACGTGGGGGACGTGCACGAGACCTGGTACTGGCCGCCGGTCGGTCCGGTCGGCGCCGGGCCCACCGCCGAGGTGGTCGTCCACGTGGACCCGTTGTAGACCACGGCCAGCTGGCCGTTCAGCGCCACGCAGAACGTCGGCGACGAGCACGACACCGAGTTGAACCCGCCGGGGGCGGCCGGCGCCGGGGCCGACCACTTGGTGCCGTTCCAGAGGACGGCGTTGCCCGTGCCGTCGACGGCGGCGCAGAACGAGACGGTCGGACAGGACACGCCGTAGAAGCCGGAGTTGGTGCCCGCCACCGAGGCCGACTCGGTGCGGGCGACGGTCCAGGCGGTCGCTCCCGTCGTCGAGGGCGCCGTGGCGGTCGTGCTGCCGCACGCGGCGAGGCCCACGGCAGCCACCAGCGCGATGGCGCCGACGGCGGCTCGGGTGCGCCCGCGGGGTCGTCCTCGGTGGTCCATGGGTGTCCGGTCTGTCGTCGTGGCACCCCGTCCGGCGCTACCCCGTCGATGACGGGTCGGCCGGGCAGGGCCTCTACGGGTGAATTTCGGCAGGTCCTGGGCCCACCTGTAGCGGTGGCCGTCGTCGGGTCGGAGCGCGGCCTTGCGGTGGACGGCGGCGTGCGAAGGCGCGGCGCGTTCGAAACCGACGGTCGCGCGCCGTCGCACCGGAATCCGCACCGGAAGGTCCTCACCACGGGATCGCCCGCCGCAGGGCGTCCCCATCCGGAACGGCCACCCCGCCGGAGGACGAACCCCAGTCCGGGAAAGGCTCGGGCACACCTCCGGGCCTCGGAAGGCCCCCGTCGACCGGGGTACACTGGTGCGTAATCCGCATCCGCAACGGAGGAGAGACGCGTGCCGGCAACCGTCGTCGTCGGGACCCAGTGGGGTGATGAGGGCAAGGGCAAGCTGACCGACCTCCTCGCCAAGGAGATGGAGGTGGTCGTCCGCTACCAGGGCGGCCACAACGCCGGCCACACGATCGTGGTCGACGGCGAGACGTTCGCCCTCCAGCTGGTCCCGAGCGGGATCCTGTACCCCCACATCACGCCGGTCATCGGCAACGGTGTGGTCGTCGATCCGACGGTGCTCCTGGCCGAGGTCGACGTCCTGGAGTCCAAGGGGATCGACGCGTCGAAACTGCTGGTCAGCGGCAATGCCCACCTGATCATGCCGTACCACCACGAGCTCGACCAGCTGGCCGAGCGCTACCTCGGCAAGAACAAGCTGGGCACCACCAAGCGGGGCATCGGCCCGTCCTACGCCGACAAGTCCTCCCGGGTCGGACTGCGGGTCCAGGACCTGCTCGACCCCAAGATCTTCCGCCAGAAGCTCGACGTGGTGCTGAAGGAGAAGAACCAGGTCCTGGCCAAGGTGTACAACCGCCTGCCGTTGTCGGCCGACGACATCTGCGGGCTGTACCTCGACCAGCTGGCCCCCCGGATCGCGCCGATGGTGGCCGACACCGTGGGCCTGGTCCACGACTCGCTCGAGCGTGGCGCCCACGTCCTGCTGGAGGGCGCCCAGGCCACCTTCCTGGACCTGGACCACGGCACGTATCCCTTCGTGACCTCCTCCAACCCGGTTGCCGGCGGCGCCTGCACCGGCGCCGGGGTCGGTCCCCGCTACATCGACGCCGTCATCGGCATCGCCAAGGCGTACGTGACCCGCGTCGGCAGCGGCCCCTTCCCGACGGAGCTGACCGACGAGATCGGCGACACGCTGGTCGACCTCGGACACGAGTACGGGGTCAACACCGGCCGCCGCCGCCGGCCGGGCTGGTTCGACGCCGTCATGATGCGCCAGGCGGTGCGCCTCAACTCCCTCTCCGAGGTGGCCCTCACCAAGCTCGACGTGCTCGACAGCTTCGACACCGTGAAGGTGTGCGTGGCCTACGAGGCGAACGGCGAGCGGTTCACCCACCCGCCGTACCACCAGTCGGTGTTCCACCAGGTCACGCCCGTCTACGAGGAGCTGCCGGGGTGGAAGACCGACATCTCGGGCGCCACCGAGATCGGCGACCTGCCCCAGGCCGCCCGCGACTACGTGCACTTCCTGGCCGAGCAGATCGGCGTGCCGGTCCGCCTCGTCGGGGTGGGCCCGGGCCGCGAGCAGTTCGTGCGCTTCGCCGCATGAGCGGGGTGTCCTCCCCGACACGGGACACCGGACGGCCACCCCTGCGCACCGTGTGCGTGGTCGGGTCGGGGGGTCGTGAGCACGCGCTGGCCGCCGTCCTGGCCCGCACGGCCGACGTGGTGGTCACCCCGGGCAACCCCGGCATCCGGGGGCGGTCGCCCGAGGGCCACACGCTGACCAGCACCTCGACCCGCTCCGAGGACCTGGACGCCGACCTGTTCGTGATCGGCCCCGAGGTGCCGCTCGTCGACGGGCTGGCCGACCGGCTGCGGGCCCAGGGCAAGCTGGTGTTCGGCCCGGGCGCCGACGGTGCCCGCCTCGAGGGCTCCAAGGCCTTCATGAAGGAGGTGCTGGCCGAGGCCGGTGTGCCGACGGCGCGGTTCGGGGTGTTCACCGAGGTGGGCCCGGCTGTCGAGTTCCTCCGGTCGATGGCGGGCCCGTGGGTGGTCAAGACGGACGGCCTGGCGGCCGGCAAGGGCGTGCTGGTCACCGACTCGCTGGCGGAGGCCGAGGCGGATGTGGCCGCCAAGCTGTCGGGCGACAGCTTCGGTGCCGCCGGCCGGCAGGTCGTGGTGGAGGAGGGGCTGACCGGTCCGGAGTGCTCGCTGCTGGTGCTGTGCGACGGTCGCCGCCTGGCGCCGCTCGCGCCCGCCCAGGACTTCAAGCGGCGGGACGACGACGGCGCCGGTCCGAACACCGGGGGGATGGGCGCCTACTCGCCCGTGCCGTCGATCGGCCCGGCCATGGTGGACGAGCTCGTGGCCGAGGCGGTGGCCCCGCTGGTCGAGGCGCTGCGGGCACGCGGCATCGACTACCGCGGTGTGCTCTACGCCGGCCTGATGCTCACCCCCACGGGCCCGAAGGTCCTCGAGTTCAACGTCCGCTTCGGCGACCCGGAGACCCAGGTCGTCCTGCCGCGCTACGACGGCGACCTGGCTGCCCTGCTGGCCGAGGTGGCCGCCGGTGAGCTGGTCACCGTCCCGCGCTTCCGGCCCGACGCGGCGGTGTGCGTGGTGCTCGCCTCCGAGGGGTACCCGGAGTCGCCCCGCACGGGCGACCCGATCGCCGGCCTCGACGAGGCGGCAGCCGTGCCCGGCGTGACCGTGTTCCACGCCGGCACCGCCACCGGCGCAGACCCCGGGACGGTGGTCACGTCCGGGGGGCGGGTGCTCGGGGTGACCGCCCTCGGCACCACCCTGGCGGAGGCGCGCGATCGCGCCTACACGGCGGCCGCCGCCGTCTCGTGGCCGGGCGTGCACCGCCGCGACGACATCGCCGCACAGGCCGCCGGACAGGCGGGCCTACCGACCGACGTGAACCTGGAGGCCGCCCGATGATCCCCCGTTACGCCCCGCAGGAGATGGCGGCGCTCTTCTCCGACGAGGCCCGGTTCGCCATGTGGCTGCGGGTCGAGCTGCTCGCCACCGACGGCTGGGTCGAGGTCGGCGACGTGCCGGCCGAGGCGGCCGAGTTCTGCCGGGCCCACGCCCCCGACGTCGACGCCGCCTTCGTGGAGGCGGTGGCCGAGCGCGAGCGGGTGACCGACCACGACGTGGCCGCCTTCGTGGACGTGGTGCAGGAGGCCATCGGCCAGCCCCAGGGCTCGTGGATCCACTACGGCCTCACGTCGTCCGACGTCGTGGACACCGCCCTGTGCGCCACGCTCACCCGGGCCGCCGACCTGTTGATCGAGGCGGCCGGCGAGCTGGTGGCCGCCTGCAAGGCCCGGGCGTTGGAGGCCATCGACGTGCCGGTGACCGGCCGGACCCACGGCATGCACGCCGAGCCCACCACCTTCGGCGCCAAGTTCGCGCTGTGGGCGCTCCAGGCCGACCGCGACGTGCAGCGCCTGCGGGCAGCCCGCCAGCGGGTGGCCGTCGGCAAGCTGTCGGGCGCGGTGGGTACGTTCTCCAACATCGACCCGCGGGTGGAGGCCCACGTGTGCGGCGCCCTCGGGCTCACGCCGGTGCCGGCCACCCAGGTGGTGGCCCGCGACCGGCACGCCGAGTTCCTGTGGGCGTGCGCCGCCGCCGGCGCCACCATCGAGCAGATCGCCACCGAGATCCGCCACATGGCCCGCAGCGAGCTGGGCGAGGTGGAGGAGCCGTTCAAGCCGGGCCAGAAGGGGAGCTCGGCCATGCCCCACAAGCGCAACCCGATCCTGTCCGAGCGGCTGTGCGGCCTGGCCCGGGTGCTGCGCGGCTACCTGTCCGCCGGACTGGAGGACGTGGCCCTGTGGCACGAGCGCGACATCTCGCACAGCTCGGTGGAGCGGGTCGTGCTGCCCGACGCCAGCATGCTGACCCTCTACATGCTGCAGAAGACGACCGGCCTGGTGCGGGGGCTGGTGCTCCATCCCGAGCGGGCGCTGGCCACCCTGACCGAGGGCAGCCACGGGCTGGTCTTCAGCCAGTCGGTGCTGCTGGCCCTGGTGAGCGGGGGCCTCAGCCGGGACGCCGCCTACCGGATCGTGCAGCGCGACGCCCGGGCCGCCTGGGAGGAGGGCCGGAGCTTCCGCGCCGTCCTCGACGACGACCCCGAGGTCACGCTGGCCCCCGCCGACCTCGACGCCGCCTTCGACCTGTCCCGTACCCTGCGCCACGTCCACCGTTTCACCGATGCCCTGGAGGAGCTCACGCCATGACCCCGCCCCCCCTGCCCCTGCTGTCGTCCGGCAAGGTCCGCGACCTCTACGACGCCGGCGACGACCGGTTGCTGATGGTGGCGTCGGACCGGATCTCGGCCTTCGACGTCATCATGGAGGAGCCGATCCCCGACAAGGGCCGGGTACTCACGGCCATGACGGCGGCCTGGCTGGAGGAGCTGGCCGACCTGGCCCCCAACCACCTGATCAGCGCCGACACGGCGGACTTCCCCGAGGGGGCCGCCGTGCTGCCGGGCGGACTGGACCACCTGGCCGGCCGCACCATGCTGGTGCACCGGGCCGACATGCTGGACATCGAGTGCATCGTGCGCGGCTACCTGGCCGGGTCGGCCTACAAGGAGTACCAGCGCGAGGGCACCGTCCACGGCATGGCCATGCCCGCCGGTCTGCTGCACGCCCAGGCGCTGCCGGAGCCGATCTTCACACCGTCGACCAAGGCCACCGAGGGTCACGACCTCAACATCGGCATGGCCGAGGCCATCGACATCGTCGGCAAGGAGGCGGCCGAGGCCGCCGCCGAGCTGTGCCTCGAGGCGTACTCGCGGGCGGCGGCCCGGGCCGAGGAGCAGGGCATCGTGATCTGCGACACCAAGTTCGAGCTCGGCTACATCGACGGTCGGCTGTCGCTGTGCGACGAGGTGCTGACCCCGGACTCGTCGCGGTTCTGGCCGGCCGACGACTGCGCGCCCGGCACCAACCCGCCGTCGTTCGACAAGCAGCCGCTGCGCGACTGGCTCGAGGCCCAGCCCTGGGACAAGCAGGCACCGCCTCCGGCGCTGCCGCCCGAGATCGTGGAGGCGACCTCCACCCGGTACGTGGCCGCCTACGAGCGTGTCTGCGGCCGCTCGCTGGCCGACTGGTACGGTGCCTGACATGGCCGCCGTCCGACAGTTCTCGGTGCAGGTCGAGGTGCTCCTGCGGGACGGGATCGCCGACCCGCAGGGGGCGACCATCGAGCGGGCGCTCCCGGCGCTGGGCCTCGACGGCGTGACGGCGGTGCGGGCCGGCAAGTCGTTCCGGTTCGACCTGGCCGCCGCCGACGAGTCGGACGCGCTGGCGCAGGCCACCGTGGTGGCCGACCGGCTGCTGGCCAACCCGGTGATCGAGGAGTCCCAGGTGACGGTGCGGCCTTCGGGGAACGCCGCCTGATGGCACCCCGGGTCGGGGTGGTGCTGTTCCCGGGCACGAACTGCGAGTACGACGCGGTCCAGGCCGTCGAGCGACTCGGCGGCTCGGCCGAGCTGGTGTGGCACGGCGCGACATCGGCGTCCGGCTACGACGCGCTGATCCTGCCGGGCGGCTTCGCACACGGCGACTACCTCCGTCCGGGCGCCATCGCCCGCTTCTCGCCGGTCATGGACGCGGTGGCCGCCTTCGCGGCCGGGGGCGGCCCGGTCATCGGGATCTGCAACGGCTTCCAGGTGCTGACCGAGGCCGGCCTGCTGCCGGGTGCGCTGCAGAAGAACCGGGGCCTGCGCTTCGTCTGCGCCACCACGACGCTGCGGGTCGAGCGCGACGACACCGCGCTGACGACGGGGGTGCCGGTGGGCACCGAGCTCGCCATCCCCATCAACCACTTCGAGGGCAACTACACGTGCGACGCGGCCACGCTGGCCGAGCTGCGCGACGAGGGCCGGATCGTCCTCCGCTACGTCGACAACCCGAACGGCTCGGTCGACGACATCGCCGGCGTCTGCAACGCGGGGCGGAACGTGGTGGGACTCATGCCGCACCCCGAGCGGGCCTCGGACCCGCTGCTCGGCTCGGAGGACGGCATCGTGCTGCTGCAGGCACTGCTCCGCAGCGCGTCCGCCCCGGCCCCCGTGGCCTGAGCGGCCCCGTCGCCCCGGCCTCCGGCCGGCTCAGGCCCCGCCGGCCCCCGGGGTCGGCACCAGGACGGCCCGCACCCTCGCCTCGTCCGCCCGGTCGACGCCGTAGCCGGCACCGCACACCGGGCACACCAGGTGCAGCCCCGTGTGGTGGCCGAACGGCCCGCCCTCGGGCAGCTCGTAGCAGGTCATGTCGCGGGCGGCGGCGCAGCCGGGGCACCGGTTGCGGACGGTGCCGAGCGGCGAGGCGTGCGCGTACTGGTCCTCGAGGACGGCCGCGGACACACTGCGCAGCTTCCACCCCCAGATCGGCCCCCGCTCCACGCCGCCGACCCGGTGGCTCAGCCCCTGGTGCGCGGGATCTTGGCCTGCTGCAGGACGCTGGCGCTCACCCCGACGGTCCGCCAGGCCGAGTACGAGATGCCCTTGCGCTCGCCGTACTGCCGGGCGACCTTGACGAAGCTCTTCTCCAGGGCGGCGAGGTCGACGACGTCGTCGCTGTGGGCCAGTTCGGCCTCCAGGCGCTGCTTCTCCTCCACCAGGTGCAGCCGGTTCAGCGGATCCGCCTCGGGCAGGGCCGCCTCGATGGCGGCCAGCCGCTTGCGGATGGAGTCGGGGGTGCGCTTGCGACCGCGTCGGGGCTTGGTCGACTCCAGCGCCTCGAGGTACTGCCGGACGATCCGGCCCTCCTCGCGGCCCTTGGCCAGGGCGGCCTTGTGCTCAGCCGACATCGGGGTCTTCTTGCGGGTTTTGGTGGGGGTCGCAGCTGACATGTTCTCACGGTTCCTGAGTGGGGTATTTAGGACAAATCGCAACTGTACAACGTTGCTAATGGTAGTGAACATCGTACCCCTACTTGGCGGATACCGGTAGGTCACCCGGCGTGGATTGGTTGCCAGCGGGGAGCGGTAACGTGCGACGTAAGGTCGCCTTTACCGGAACGACGTTTAAATTCGGCCTTCCCGGCCTCCGAATGCACCGGGGGTTGTGCCCCCGGACTCGGCGGCCCGGCCGCGGGGGATTGCGGTAAATGCGGGGGTCCGGGCCGGAGTGACAACCCCGAGTGCCCCCGGTGCGCACCGCCGCCGTGTGGGCCGGGGCGGGCAACAGGAGGACGCCCCTTGGGCAGGTAACCTCGGCACATGGATGCCAGCGGAGACGGTACGGCCGGGGATGTGGAGCAGACGGAGGTGCCGCTGCACCGTGCCCTGGGGCTGACCGACGCCGAGCGCGACGAGGTGGAGGGGATCCTCGGTCGTGACCCCAACCATCTGGAGCTGGCCCTCTTCGCCGTCATGTGGAGCGAGCACTGCTCCTACAAGTCGTCACGGGTCCACCTCCGCCGCCTGCCCACCGAGGGCCCGCACGTGCTGGTGGGCCCGGGGGAGAACGCCGGCGTCATCGACGCGGGCGACGGGATCGCGGTGGCCATCCGCATCGAGTCGCACAACCACCCCTCGGCCATCGAGCCCTACCAGGGCGCGGCCACCGGGGTGGGCGGCATCCTGCGCGACATCTTCACGATGGGGGCCCGGCCCATCGCCGTCATGGACCCCCTGTTCTTCGGCGACCCCGGCGACGCCAAGCAGCAGTGGCTGATCGAGGGGGTGGTGGCCGGGATCTCCGGCTACGGCAACTCGGTCGGCGTGCCGACCATCGGCGGCGAGCTCACCTTCGACGCCTGCTACAGCCAGAACCCGCTCGTGAACGTGCTGTGCATGGGCGTCCTCCCCACCGACCGGCTGGTGCTCGGCCAGGCCTCGGGCCCGGGCAACCTGGCCGTCCTGCTCGGTTCCTCCACCGGGCGCGACGGCATCGGCGGCGTCAGCGTGCTGGCCTCGGCCGGGTTCGGCGGAGGTGACGAGGCGGAGGAGGCGGCCAAGCGGCCGAGCGTCCAGGTGGGCGACCCCTACGAGGAGAAGCGGCTGATCGAGGCCTGCCTGGAGCTGCTCGACGCCAAGCTCGTGGTCGGCATCCAGGACCTCGGCGGGGCGGGTCTCGTGTGCGCCACCAGCGAGACGGCCGCCCGCGGCGGCGTGGGCATGGACGTGGACGTGTCGGCGGTGCCCCGCCGCGAGCCCGGCATGGTCGACTACGAGGTGATGACCTCCGAGAGCCAGGAGCGGATGCTGGCCATCGTCACCCCCGAGGACCTCCCCCGGGTGCAGGAGGTGTGCGCCAAGTGGGAGGTGCGGTCCGCCGTCGTCGGCAAGGTGACCGAGGCCCCGGCGGACGGCCCGGGACGGCTGCGCATCCTCGACGGGTTCGACGGCCCCGTGCTGGGCGACGTGCCCGCCGCCGCCCTCAGCGAGGACGCCCCCCTCTACCGACGCCCACTGGCCCGCCCCGCCGACCAGGACGCGCGCCTGGCCGACGACCCCGGCGCCGTCCTGCCCGTGCCGGCCGACTGCGGTGGCGACGTGCTGGCCCTGCTGGCCGACCCGACCTGGGTGTACCGCCAGTACGACCACCAGCTGTTCCTCAACACGGTCGAGGGTCCCGGTGGGGACAGCGCGGTGCTGCGTCTGGCCGCTCCCGGCCTGCCGGCCTCCGAGCGGGGCCTGGCCCTCACCACCGACTCCAATCCGACCTGGTGCTCGCTCGACCCGCGCGCCGGCACGGCCGCCACGGTGGCCGAGGCCGCGCTGAACCTGGCCTGCTCGGGCGCCACCCCCAAGGCGGTGGTGAACTGCTGCAACTTCGGCAACCCGGAGCACCCCGAGGTGATGTGGCAGCTGTCCGAGGCCATCGACGGGATGGCCGAGGCGTGCCTCGCTCTCGGCCTGCCCGTCATCGGCGGCAACGTGAGCCTCTACAACGAGAGCTTCGGCCGCGACATCGACCCGACCCCGGTGATCGGTGCCCTCGGGCTCATCGACCGTCTGGAGGTGCGCCCGCCCGGCTCGCGCCTGGTTGACGGGGGCACGCTGGTCCTACTCGACGCCAGCGTCGGCCACACCGGCGCCCACCGCACCCCGCCGTCGCTTGCCGGGTCCCGGTGGGCGGTGCAGCTGCACGGCCACCGCAACGGCACGCTGCCGCCCGTCGACCTGGCCGGCCACGGCCGCCTGGTCGACCTCGTGGCCGGCCTGGTGGCCGAGGGCGTGGCCGGCGGGGTCGGCCTCGTGCAGGGGATCCACGACGTGTCGGGCGGCGGGCTCGGCGTGGCGCTGGCCGAACTGGCGGTGCGGTCGGGCATCGGCGTCCGGGTGTCCGGCGTGGCCGACCACCACGAGCTGTTCACCGAGGCGCCGTCGCGGGTGGTCGTGTGCACCACCGACGCGCCGGCACTGCTGTCGCGGGCGGCCGATGCCGGCGTCGGCTTCCGGGTGCTGGGCACGGCCGGGGGGGACAGGATCGTGGTCGACGGCCTGGTCGACCTGGGGGTGGCCGAGGCGACCGACGCCTGGCGCGGCCGGCTCCCCGATCTCCTCGACGATCTGGCGCCCGTCACCAACTGACCGGGCGGGCGGCCTCCAGTTGGTCGAGCACCCTGTCGGCCACGCGGAGGTCGCCGGTGCCCGTCCCCACGGCCAGGTCGGGCTTGGTGGCGCCGTGGAAGTCCGAGCCGCCCGTGACCACCAGGCCGAACCGGCGGGCCAGGTTGCCGAGATCGGTGCGCTGGCGGGGGGAGTACCGCCCGTAGACGGCCTCGAGGCCGCCGAGACCGGCTCCGGCCATGTCCCGCACCGCCCCGGCCAGCGCGTCGCCCTCCAGGCCGACCGTCGTCGGGTGGGCGAGCACCGCCACCCCGCCCGACGCCCGGGCCAGGCCGCACACGTCGGCCACCGACAGCCGGCCCTTCGGCACGTAGGCCGGGGCGCCGTTGGCCAGGTAGCGGTCGAAGGCCTCCTCGACCGAGCCGACCGCCCCCCTGTCGACCAGGGCCTGGGCGAAGTGTGGGCGGCCCACCCCCTCGTCGGAGCCGGCGTGGGCGGCCACCTCGGGGAAGGTGACCGGGACGCCGAGCTCCCCCAGCCGGTCGACCAGGGCCAGGTTGCGGGCCCGTCGGTCGTCGCGCAGGCGGTCGAGCTCGACGCCGAGCGGGCTGGCCGGGTCGTCGACGAAGTAGACGAGGACGTGGACGCCGCCGTTGGCCACCGGCACACACGACACCTCGCAGCCGGGCACCAGGCGGAGGCCGAGCCGGTCGGCCCGCACCCGGGCCCGGTCCAGGCCGGCCAGCGAGTCGTGGTCGGTCAGTGCCACTGCACTGCAGCCGGCCTCGTGGGCCAGCTCGACGACCCGCTCGGGCGCCTCGCTCCCGTCGGAGACCGTCGAGTGGGTGTGGAGGTCGATCACCGTGCCGACGCTACCGGCCGCCCCGGCCGGTGGGCGGCCCCCGGCCACGTGGCACTAGAGTGAATTGCGTGGTGGCCGAGCTCCAGGGCACGATCTCGACCGACCCGTTCCGACGACCCCCGGTGTGTGCGGTGACGAACCGATGATGGAGGCCAAGGAAGCGTGCGGCGTCTTCGGGGTCTACGCCCCGGGGCGCCCCGTCGCACACCTGACCTTCGACGGTCTCTACGCCCTGCAGCACCGTGGCCAGGAGTCGGCCGGCATGGCCGTCAGCGACGGCGATCTCATCACCGTGATGAAGGACATGGGCCTCGTCACCACCGTGTTCGACGAGCGGAAGCTGTCGGGCCTGCGCGGCCACCTGGCCATCGGCCACACCCGGTACTCCACGGCCGGGTCCAGCGACTGGATGAACGCCCAGCCGGTGTTCCGCGGCGTGGGACGTGCCGGTTTCGGACTGGCCCACAACGGCAACCTGACCAACACCGACGCCCTGGCCGAGCGGGCCAACATGCTGCCCGGCCTGGTCTCCTCCGACAGCGACCTGGTGGCCGAGCTGTTGGCCCAGGCCTTCCCGCCGGACGATCCCGACGGGCCCCGGGCGGAGCACGCCGACGATCTCGAGCAGGCGCTGATGGAGGTGCTGCCCGAGGTGGAGGGCGCCTTCTCGTTCGTGCTCATGGACGCCGACCGCATCATCGGGGTGCGCGACCCGAACGGCTTCCGCCCGCTCTGCCTCGGTCGGCTCGACGCCACCGACGAGTACGAGCAGGGGTGGGTGCTGGCCTCGGAGTCGCCGGCCCTGGACGTCATCGGCGCCACCTTCATCCGTGAGCTGGAGCCGGGGGAGATGGTGGTCATCGACGGCAAGGAGGTGCGCTCCGAGCGTCCCTTCCCCGAAGCGCGCCTCGACCCCCGGCTGTGCATCTTCGAGTTCGTCTACTTCGCCCGACCGGACACCACCCTCTACGGCAACGAGGTGCACGGCGCCCGGCGCCGCATGGGACAGCTGCTCGCCTCGCAGCGGCCGGTGCAGGCCGACCTGGTGATGGGCGTACCCGACTCGGGCGTCCCGGCCGCCGAGGGCTACGCACTCGGGTCCGGCATCCCCTACGGACAGGGGCTGGTGAAGAACCGGTACATCGGCCGGACGTTCATCGCCCCCACCCAGGCCGAGCGGGCCAACGGCGTGCGGCGCAAGCTCAACCCGCTGCGCGAGAACATCGCCGGCAAGCGCGTGGTGGTGGTCGACGACTCGATCGTCCGGGGCACCACCACCCGGGCCATGGTGACCATGCTGCGCGAGGCGGGGGCGACCGAGGTCCACCTGCGCATCTCGTCACCCCCCTTCAAGTGGCCCTGTTTCTACGGCATCGACACGCCGGACCGCGGCGAGCTGCTGGCCGCGGTCAAGACGCCCGAGGAGATCACCGACTTCCTCGACGTCGACTCGCTCGAGTACCTCACCCTGGAGCACCTGGTCGAGGCCATCGACGCTCCCGGTGCCGGCTTCTGTGACGCCTGCCTGACCGGCACCTACCCGGTCCCGGTGGCGGTACGGGTGGACCTCACCGAGCGCCCCGCCGTCACGGCGGCCGCCGGCTCGCCCACGGCGTGATCGGATCGAGCTCCGACACCCCCGCCACCTACGCGGCGGCCGGGGTCGACATCGAGGCCGGCGAGCGGGCCGTCGACCTCATCAAGCCCCTGGTGGCCGCCACCCGGCGGGCCGAGGTGTTGGGCGGCCTGGGCGACTTCGGCGGGCTGTTCGCCCTCGACACCTCCCGCTACCGACGCCCGGTGCTGGTGGCCGGCACCGACGGGGTGGGCACCAAGGCGGCGGTGGCCCAGGCCGTCGGGCGCTACGACACCGTCGGCATCGACCTGGTGGCCATGTGCGTGGACGACCTGGTCTGCCAGGGCGCCGAGCCCCTCTTCCTGCTCGACTACATCTCGACCGGCAGCGTGGAGCCGTCCCGCATGGCCGACCTGGTGGCCGGGGTGGCCGAGGGGTGCCGGCAGGTCGGCGCCACCCTCCTCGGCGGCGAGATGGCCGAGCACGCCGGCATCATGTCCCCCGACGAGTTCGACCTGGTCGGGTTCGCGGTGGGCGTTGTCGAGCAGGACGAGGTCCTCGGGCCCCACCGGGTCGTGACCGGCGACGTGCTGCTCGGTCTACCCTCGCCGGGGCTCCGCTCCAACGGGTACACGCTGGCCCGCCACGTGCTGCTGGAGCGGGCGCGGCGGGGCTACGACGACCCGGCCTGGCCCGGCGCCGACACCACGGTGGCCGACGAGCTGCTGCGCCCCTCGGTCATCTACACGCCGGCCGTCCGGGCCGCCATCGCGGCGTCTGACGTCCACGCCGTCGCCCACGTGACCGGTGGCGGCTTCGAGGGCAACATCCCCCGGGTGCTGCCCGAGGGGTGCCGCGCCGTGCTGGCGCGGGGCAGCTGGGAGATCCCGCCGATCTTCACCGAGATCCGACGTCTGGGCATGGTCGACGACGACGAGATGTGCCGGGTGTTCAATCTCGGCCTCGGCATGGTGGTGGCCGTGTCCGAGGAGACGCAGGACGCCGCCATCGACGCGTTGAGGACGGCCGGCGTCGAGCCGGTGGTGGTCGGCTGGGTGGAGGATGGCGAACGGGGCGTCGAGCTGACCGGCCCCCCGCTCTGGCCCGCAGGATGACGGCCCGACCGGCCGGAGGAGGACGACGACGACGATGACGACCCTGCCCGACACCCCGTTCGAGGCGCTGCGCGCCCACCTGCTCGAACACTCCGTGAAGCGCGGCGAGTTCACGCTCAAGTCGGGCCGGACCAGCTCGTGGTTCATCGACTCCAAGCAGACCGTCTGCCGGCCCGAGGCCATGCTGCTGGTGGCCGACGGGATCCTGTCGGTCCTGCCCGAGGGGGTCGACGCCATCGGCGGGCTCACCATGGGCGCCGATCCGGTGGCCTTCGTGACCGCGGCGGTCGGCGCCACCCGCGGCCGCGGCCTCAAGGCGTTCAGCGTGCGCAAGGAGGCCAAGGACCACGGCGCCGGCGGCCGGATCGCCGGTGCGCTCGATCCTGGCGACCGGGTGGTCATCACCGAGGACACGGTCACGCGGGGCACCTCCCTGCTCGAGGCGGCCCACGTCGTGCGCGAGTTCGGGGCCGAGCCCGTGCTGCTGGTGGCCGTGGTCGACCGCGGCGGCACGTGTGCGGCCATGGCCGGGGCGGAGGGCCTGCCCTTCCGGGCCCTGCTGACGGCGCCCGACCTCGGCTTCGACTACGAGGGCGCCTGAGCCCCGCCGCGCTGCCGGCCCGGACCCGTCGGTAGCCTGAGGGCATGGCCACCCTGGAGCAGATCCGCACCGAGCCCGAGGGCGACGTCCCGACCTTCGACTCGCTCGACCCCGCCACCGGCGCCGTGGTCGGCACCTTCCCGATCGACGACGCCGCCTCGGTGGGCGCCGTGGTGGAGCGGGCCCGGGACGCGGCCGGGTGGTGGCGCTCCCTCGGGTTTGCCGGACGGGCGGTCCACCTCGGGCGCTACAAGGCCGAGATCGCCCGACGGATCGACGAGCTGGCCGACCTGGTGCACCGGGAGAACGGCAAGCCCCACGGCGACGCGGTGCTGGAGATCACCCTGGTCCTCGACCACCTGACCTGGTCGTCCACCCGGGCCCGCCGGGTGCTGGGCCCGCACCGCGTCTTCCCGGGGCTCTTGGCCGCCAACAACTCGGCCACCGTCGAGTACCAGCCGCTGGGCGTGGTCGGCGTCATCGGCCCCTGGAACTACCCGGTCTTCACGCCGATGGGCTCCATCGCCTACGCCCTGGCGGCCGGCAACGCCGTCGTGTTCAAGCCCAGCGAGTACACCCCGGCCATAGGCCGCTGGATGGTCGAGGCCTGGCGGCGCGCCGTGCCCGAGGGCCGGGACGTGCTCGGTCTGGTGACCGGACTCGGCGAGACCGGGGCGGCCCTCTGCCGCTCGGGCGTGGACAAGATCGCCTTCACCGGGTCGGCGGCCACCGGTCGTCGGGTCATGGTCGCCTGCGCCGAGGGGCTGGTGCCCGTGCTGATGGAGTGCGGCGGCAAGGACGCACTGTTGGTCGACGAGGACGCCGACCTCGAGGCGGCGGCCGACGCCGCCCTGTGGTGCGGCATGTCGAACGGCGGCCAGACCTGCATCGGCACCGAGCGGGTGTACGTGGCCGACGGCGCCTACGACCGGTTCGTCGACATCCTGACCACCAAGGCCCGCCAGCTGTCCCCGGGCTCGGACGCCGGCGCCTCCTGGGGCCCGCCGACCATGCCCTCCCAGGTCGACACCATCCGCCGGCACGTCGCCGACGCGGTGGCCCGGGGCGGACGGGCGGTGGTGGGAGGGGAGGCCTCGGTCGACCCCGCCGGGGTGGGACCGACCATCCTCCTCGACGTGCCCGAGGACGCGGCCGCCGTGCGTGAGGAGACCTTCGGGCCGACGCTGACCGTCACCCGGGTGCGCGACGTGGAGGAGGGCCTGCGGCTCACCAACGCCTCCGACTACGGCCTCGGCGGCGCCGTCTTCACGGGCTCGCGCCGACGGGGCATCGAACTGGCTCGCCGGATGCGCTCGGGCATGACGTCGGTCAACTCGATCATGACCTTCGCCATGGTGCCCGGCCTGCCGTTCGGCGGGGTGGGCGAGTCGGGGTTCGGCCGGATCCACGGCGCCGACGGCCTGCGGGAGTTCACCCGCCCGAAGGCCGTGACCGCCCAGCGGTTCGCGCTGCCCGTCGACCTCACCAGCTTCGGCCGGCCCGAGCGGGCCACCGCGCTGGTGGCCAAGCTGATGGGCGTGGTGCACGGCCGCAGCCGCTGAGGCCGTGCCCGCGTCGGTTCAGCCGGCGCGGTAGGCGTCCACCACCGGCGCCAGCTCGGTCGGCGTGGCGCCGTGGAGGATGACCCCGTCGCAGCCCAGGTCGAACTGGCCCCGGACCGTCGCCGCGCACTGCGCCGCCGACCCGGTGGCGCTGGCCGCCAGCCACTCGTCGGGCAGCAGGGTGGCCAGGTGCTCGAGCTGGTCGGTGGTGGCGTGGGAGTCGATGCCGCCGAGGAACCCCGCCACCATCGGGTCGGTCCGGAACCGCTCGAGCACGGCGGGGTCCCACCCGTTGGTGGCCACCAGGAGGTCGCCGTAGCCCTGGAGGTAGGTGGCGAGCCGGCCCACCGACTTCATGAGGCGCCGGTCCTCGGGCAGGTGGTCCCCGACGGTGGCCAGGCACGACCACACCTGGACGGCATCGGGGTCGCGGCCGGCCCGCTCGGCCGACGCCCGGACCGTGGCCACGCAGCGCCGGGTCGTCTCCTCGGTGAAGAAGGTGTGCAGGATCACCTGGTCGAAGCAACGGCCGCCCAGGGTCAGCGACTCCGGGCCGAAGGCCACCAGCCCGAGGGGCAGGTCCTCGTCCAGGGCGGCCAGGTAGAGCACGGGCCACGACCCGGCCGGGCCGTCGTGACCGACGATGAACTCGCCCCGGAACAGGCGCTTCATGATCCCGGCGAAGTCCTCGAGCGCGGCGGTGGTGATGCGCGGGATGCCGTAGGTGTCCTGGATGAGGGGGATGCCGCGACCGAGGCCGAGCACGAAGCGGCCACCGGTGAGGCTCTGCATCGAGCGCGCCATCCCGGCCGTGATCATGGGGTGCCGGGTGTTGTGGTTCGTCGCAGCGGTGACGACGGTGAGCTCTTCGCTGACGGCCCCGGCCGCTCCGGACAGGACGCCCATCTCCTTCTTGTCGAACCGCTCCGACAGGAAGACCGAGCCCAGGGCCATGGCCTCGGCGGCGCGTACCTCGTCGACCAGGTCGCGGGTGCTCTCCGGCTGGCCGGCCAGGGCGTAGAACCCGAGCTCCTCGAGCCGCACGGGCGGGTCGGTGTCGGTCGGTGCGGGGGTGGGACGGTCGGGCACGGTGCCTCCTCGGCGGGCGGTGACGCGAACGTACCAAGCGGCGGGTCCTGGTCCCGTGCCTCCGCACGCGACGAGGCGCCCCGGAGGGCGCCGTGTCGCTGCAGCTCCTGACCGTGTCCGGCGGGGCGGGAGAGCGTCCCGCCGGACGGACGGTCAGGCCTCCACGTCGTCGGCCGGCTCAGGGGTGTCGCCCTCGGCCAGGACGAGGTAGATCTTGCGGCGGGTGTCGGCCAGGATCTCGCCGACGGTCCGGATCTGGCCGGGGGTGCCGGCCTGGGCCACCTGCTTGGTGGCCTTCACGACCTGGACCATGACGCCGAGCATGTCGGGCACGGAGCGGTCGTCACCGGCCGCCTCCTCCCAGGGGGTGGGGCCGTCGCCGGCCGCCTCGGCCTCGGCCCGCCCCTCGGGGGTGAGCTGGAAGATCCGGCGCCCCTCCGAGCTGTCGGCGGTCACGAGGCCCTGGTCCTCCAGGGCCGAGAGCGTGGGGTAGACGGAGCCGGGGCTCGGCCGCCACACGCCGCCGCTGCGCTCGGTCAGCTCGGTGATGATCTGGTAGCCGTGCATCGGCTCCTCGGACAGGAGGGCGAGGATGGCGGCGCGGACGTCGCCTCGCCGTGCCTTGCCGCCCCGGCCGCCCGGCCCGAAGCCGTGGCGTCCGAAGCCCGGCCCGAAGCCGTCCCGGCCCCGGCCCCGGCCGCGTCCGCGGCCGCGGGAGGCGCCACCGAAGGCGTCGCCCCACGGGTCGACGGGCGGCCCGAACCTCGGGCCCCGGTGTCCGACGTGTGCTGCGTCTGTGTCGTGGTGTCCATGCATGGTGTGTCTCCTCTTGGGTTGTCTGCACCGGTCGTCCGACCGGCGGCTACGTGGTGTAGGGCGGTGTATCGAGACCGCTCACGTGCAGTCACGATATATCGCAATACGCCCGATGTCAACCCCCGGGGTCGACGGGTATTCCCGCCGGCCCTTCCCGGCCGCCCGGTAGCGTGGCTCCGCCGGCGGCTCGTCCGGCCGGATCACGAGGCCCGGGAGGTCCCGTCATGCGTATCGGTGTCGTCCTGCCCCAGACCGAGATCGGCCCGGACGTGGGCGCCGTCCGTCGCTACGGACAGGGGGTCGAGGAGCTCGGGTTCCAGCACGTCCTGGCCTACGACCACGTGGTCGGGGCCGACCCCGACGTCCACCGCCCGTGGCAGGGCCCCTACGACATCGACACCCAGTTCCACGAGCCGTTCGTACTCTTCGGCTTCCTGGCCGGCTGCACGTCGCTCGACCTCGTCACCGGCATCACGATCCTGCCGCAGCGTCAGACGGCACTGGTGGCCAAGCAGGCCGCCGAGGTCGACCTGCTCACCCGGGGCGGCTTCCGGCTGGGCGTCGGGATCGGCTGGAACGCGGTGGAGTACGAGACGCTGGGCCAGGACTTCACGACCCGGGGCCGGCGCATCGAGGAGCAGGTGGGCCTGCTGCGCCGGTACTGGACGGAGCGGTCGGTGACCGCCGAGGGGGAGTTCGACCGGGTGACCGGGGCGGGCATCGCTCCGCTGCCGTTCCAACGACCGATCCCGGTGTGGTTCGGCGGCGCCTCGCCGCCCGCCTACCGGCGGATGGGCCGGCTGGCTGACGGCTGGTTCCCGCTGGTGCAGCCGGGCGAGCGGCTCGACGAGGCGCGGGCGATGGTGGCGGCGTCGGCCGAGGCCGCCGGGCGTGACCCGGAGGCCATCGGTATGGAGGGTCGGGTCGACTTCCGCGGCGATGTCGACGACACCGTCCGCCGCATCGAGGGGTGGCGTGCCGCAGGAGCGAGCCACGTCACGGTCAACACCATGGGCGCAGGCCTGGCGGCGGCGGGCGACCATCTCGGCGCCCTGGAGTCGGTGGCGGCGCGCCTGCCCCTCGACTGAGCGGGGCCTTCCCGGGCGGCCAGGCTCAAGGACGGTGGCGTGGCCGCCGACAACCAGGGGAGAACGGCAGACGCACCCGTCCGGGGTGCGACGAACAAGGGAGTGGCGGACATGATCTCGTACAAGCGGGCCACGGGCGGCCTCGGACTGGTCGGTCTGGCCGTGCTGCTCACGGCGTGCTCGTCGGGCGGCTCGGCCTCGTCAACGACGACGACGGCCGGCGGCGGCACGCCCACCACGGCGGGGACGGCGTCGCAGGTGACGAGCCTGGCGCCGCAGTGCCCAGCCTCGGGCAGCGCCATGCAGCGCAACGCCATCGCGGAGGGCGGGACCCACTGGTACTACTCGTTCGCTGGCGCTGACTACACCACCATCGTGCGGCACTGCACCACGGCCCTTACGTCGGCCGGCTGGACCGTGACCGGCACGGGCAGCGGTGGGTCCGGTCAGTACGGAGGGGGAGGCGGCACCGCAGTCAAGGGGTCGACCTACGCCGTCTTCGGCGTGGGGTCGAGCGGGACGACGAGCTATCTCGACGTCTGCGTGTGGCCGACCAAGCCGGCCTCCACGGACTGCGGCCAGAACGGCAACCAGAATCAGGATCAGCAGAACCAGGATCAGCAGAACCAGGATCAGCAGAACCAGGATCAGCAGAACCAGGATCAGCAGAACCAGAACACCGGCGACAACCAGAACTAGGCGCAGAACCAGAACCACTCGACCTGACGGCCGCTGCTCAGCAGAGAGCCGGTCGCCTACCTCACCGCGTCGCGGCCAGCTCGAAGGCCCGCTCGCCCAGTCGTGGGTCCCGCAGCAATTCGCAGACCTGCTCGAAGTCGGCGGTGGGCCCACGCCAGCGAAGCGTCTCCACCCCGTCGAGCAGATCCGGGTCGCGACGCAGGGTGGCCAGGTCCCGGAACAGCTCGGCCAGCTCGCGCTCCTCGGCCAGGCGGGTCGACAGCTTGGCGGCGCCACGGAGGCCTTCGCGGACCCCCTGGTCCCAGGCGGAGAGCTCGTCGGGGATGGCGTCGAGGTTCCCGTAATGGGCCAGCACCACGGAGGCCGAGGTCTTGCCCCAGCCGGCCAGCCCGGGGAAGCCGTCGGCCGAGTCGCCCACCAGCGCCAGCCAGTCGGGGATCGACGCAGGGGCGACCCCGAACTTCTCCCACACGCCGTCCTCGTCGGTCACCACGTTCTTGCGCCGGTCGAGCTGGACCACCCGCTGACCGACCACGCACTGGGCCAGGTCCTTGTCGGGGGTGCAGATGATCACGCGGTCGACGGACCGGTCGTCGGCCGCCACTGCGGCGCCCGAGGCCAGCGCGTCGTCGGCCTCGAGGTCGACCATCGGCCACACCTGCACACCGAGGGCGGCCACCGCCGCCTCGAGGAACTCGAACTGCGCCCGCAGCAGGGGATCGATGCCTTCGCCGGTCTTGTAGCCGGGCCACAGGTCGTTGCGGAAGGACTCGACGACATGATCGGTGGCCACGCCCACATGGGTGGCCCCCTCGGCCAGCATGCCGACCAAGGAGAGCAGAACGCCCCGCACGGCGCCGATCTCCCCACCGGACGCGCCCTCGCGCGACGGCTGCCCGAAGAACTGCCGGAACAACTCGTAGGTCCCGTCGACCAGGTGCACGTCCACGTGTCGAGTCTTGCAGGGCGCAGGGTACGGTGACGGGCCGTCCGCGTGCCGCCGGCGCCGGTCGCTCCGACCGGCAACACCAGTGGCGACCCACGAGCCCGACCTCGGAACCCCGGCGGTACTCTCCGCTGTGACCTGGATCGCAACGCGACGCATGTGGACGGCTCCGGCGGCGGTGCTCGTCGTCCCGCTCCTCCTGGCGTCCTGTGCCACGACCACCGGTGGCGGGTCCTCGTCCACGGCCTCGACGCCGGCCGTGACGGCCGTGTCACAGCAGAGCACCATCGGACTGGGGCTCCGGGCGTCGGACCTCCCGGCCGGATGGGTCCCACAACCCGACTCGTCGAGCGCGCACGTCGACTACGGGAGCCTCGCCCACTGCATGCACGCGACCGATCCGTGGGCGGCCAGCCCTGTGGCGGCCCCCCGCCCGAACGTCTTCCACGATCCGACCGACCACGCCGTCGTCGGCGTGCGGACGCAGGTCGAGTCGTCGGTCTCGAATGCGACGGCGCGTCTGGCCGCGACCGCCAACCCGCTGTTTCCCACCTGTCTGCGCCGGTCCTTCGCCGAGTTCCTGAAGGACGACGGGGGACTCATCGGGCAGGCTTCGGGAGCGACGCTCGAGCCGGTCGGCGTGCAGGTCACCCAGAATCCGTCGTCGAGCGACGTGAGCTCGGCGACGGTGACGGTCCTGATCATCGTGCGCGACCCGGCCGGGGCGCCGGTGGCGAACATGGCCCTGAACGACCTCGAACTGCAGAAGGGCCGGGTGTTGTCGGAGCTCTCCCTGATGGTGGTGGCCGACCCGACCACCGGAGGGATCACCGATCCGGCCGACCTCCTCCAGCGGCTCGACGACACGCTCACCACCAGGATCAGCGAGCACGTCACGGATCCGCAGGAGGACGGGACGCCGACGGGGTATCAGATACCCATCGTCAGCGCCCCCGACGATCCCTACGACTATGTCGTGGGCGAGGAGACCTGCACGGTGGAGAAGGGCGGCACCGAGGCGGTCGGGCGGGGTTCGTTCGACGGGGCGGAGTTGGCGCCGTTGCCGACGCTCCCCCTCACCACGACCTACAACATGGGCCTCACGGTGTGGGGCCCCAATGACACCATCCTCGGCGTCTTCGTCTCGAACGAGCAGCCCGACTACGTGAACGCCGGTCGGCGCTGGGTGGTGGCCGGCAAGCTACCTCGTGGCTCGCACCCGACATCGTGCTGGTACCAGATCGGCACCTACGACCTCCAACCGCTGTCCCCACTCGTGACCCCGCCGGCCCCGACGCCCACGGCGCTCAATTGAGCGGTCTCGGGCGGCACCGGTCGGGACGGTTAGGGTCAGCGGGTTCCCTCACCATGCTCAGGCGAAAGGCGGCGCTTTGACCACGACCTCCACGACGATCCCCGGGTTCGTCAGCGGCAGCTCCGGCTACCCGACCACCTATCCCATCAGCGGGTCGGGCGGCTCCTCGAGCTCGTTCGGGTCGACCGTCGGGCTGGGTGCCCTGGCCGGGTCGCTGGTCGAGCTGCTGGTCATCCTCATGGCGGCCTCGCTGGTGGGCGTCGTCGTCATCGCCATCGTGGCCAGCCGGTCCGAGCCCGACCCGTCCGGCCGCCGGCCGCAGTCGGTCTACTTCTTCGTCGTCTCCTTCGTGACCCTCCTGACCACGATCGTCGGATCGGCGCTCGTCGTGGGCACCGTGCTCCTGTTGACGGCCCACGAGTCGGACAGCGCCAGTCACGCCCTCGACCGTCTGTTGCTGATCAGCATCCTGATCACGGCCGCCAGCGGGTTCCTCTGCTCCCTCCACCTGCGGCGGGGCCTCACCAACGCCCGTCGTGAGTCCCACGACAGCGGACCGTCGAAGCGGGTCGGCCAGAGCTACGTGGCCGTGGTCGCGTTCGTCGCCGTGCTCGTGCTGCTCGGGAGCGTGATCCTGTCGGTGTACGTCCTGTTCGCCCTGGCCGCCCCCGGGACCTTCGGCTCGTTCGGAGGCTCGTCGTGGGCGACGCGTGCCCTGATCGAGTCGGTCTACCTCGGGGCCGTGGCCGCCTTCGTCCTGTGGCGCCACGGGCGGATGCTCACGCCGACCTTCCAGCTGTGGGGAGCGTCCGGTGGGGGCGGCGAACCTCCGTCGGGCGGCATGGTGGGTGGCGTCCCCGGTCCGGGGCCGGCGATCTAGACACCGGGGTCGTCCGGCGCGGCCGGTCTGCGCCGGCTGCGGGTCCGATCTCGAGTTCGGGTTGCGCTACCGGACGGCGGCCGCCCCGCCGTTGGAGTCCGGGGTGCCATCCCTCCCGGTCCGCATCGCGTAACCGTGGTGTCGCTCCCTGATGGCGCGGCGCCGGTGGCTCTTGGGCGCCTTCAGGTCCTTTGGCCGTCCATCCCGGTCCTTCGCCGCGTCCGCACGGAATTACCGTGACACCCGTGTCGGGGATTGCTCCCAACCCACCAACTGGGCCGCCGCCCGCACGACGCGCGATCTGTGGGTCCGCGCTGCGCTGTGCCGTGCCTGGTAGCACAGGGCAACCATCGGACCGAATGACGGGAGCATCGTGGAGCGTGACACAGCGGGACGACGCACACGCTGGGGCACCATCGGGCGGGCAGCAGCGGCCGGAAGCCGGCGCCCAGCCTTGGCCGGTCGGTTGGCGCTGACGGCAGTGCTGGCCGCCGGGGGTACGGTGGCCGGCGTAGTCGTCGCTGCTCCGGCGGGTGCGACCGACTCCGGACCCGACTGCACCGGCTCCGCCGCCACCGGACTCGAGACCTGCACGTTTTCGGCCACCGGCGCCCCGGTGTCGTGGTCGCTCCCGGCCTACGTCACCGGCGCGTCGTGGACCGTCGCCGGGGGAGCGGGGGGAGGGTCGGGCTCGGGATCCGGTGGCGTCGGTGGGGAGATCACGACGTGGATCCCCTCCACGTCGTTGGGGTCGGGGACCACCGTGATCGTTGGCGGGGCGGGCACGTTCGCGGGACTTGACGGTGGTTCCGGTGGTTACGGCGGTGGCGGCGGGGGTGGCTACGCCGGCGGCGGGGGCGGGGGCGGGTCGTTCGTCTTCGGGAGCTCTGGCGCACTGGAGGTGGCGGCCGGCGGTGGTGGCGGATCCGAGGTGCTTACCGTCGGTGGGAGCGGCGGCAGCGGAGGACCCGGAACCGCTGGTGACGTGGGCTCCGACGGCGGACCGGCGGCCGGTGGTGGTACGGCGTCCACCGGAGGCACCGGGGGGACGACCGCGGGCGACGGCGGGGGTGTGGCCACCCAGACCGACATCGGTCCGGGCGGGGCCGGCTCTGCCGAAGAAGCATCCACAGGCGGTGGTGGGGGCAACGTGGGTGGCCAGGCGGGAACCGACAGCGCCGGGGGGGCTGGTGGCCCGGGCGGCGGTGGCGGTGGCGCTGCCGCGGTCGGTTACGGCGGCGGCGGTGGTGGCGGTGGGCTGACCGGCGGCGGCGGGGGCGGCGTCGCCAACGGTGGAGGCGGCGGGGCCGGGTACCTGGCCGCCGGGTTGAACGCCGGTGCCCCCGGACAGAGCCTGGGCGACGGCTACGTCAAGGTCGTCTACGCCGACCCCGCCGCCGACACCTCGAGCATCTCGGCGGATCCGGCGACGTTGGCGGCCGACGGGACCTCGACCTCCACAATCACCGTCCAGGCCCGGTCATCCACAGGCGTCGCCATCACCCAGGGTGGGAGCTCGGTGTCGCTGGCCAGCGCGCTGGGCAAGCTCAGTCCGGTGACCGACAACGGGAACGGGACGTACACGGCCACCCTCACCTCGTCCTCCTCGGCGGGGACGGCCATCGTCACCGCGGCGATCAACGGCCAGTCCCTCGCCAGCACGGCGGAAGTGGTCATGATCGGGCCGACCGATCCGGCCACCTCCTCGTTGGCCACCAGCGCCACCTCGGTGACAGCCGGTGGCACCTCGTCGGCCACCGTCACCGTTCAGGCCCGGGACGCGCTTGGCCACGCCGAGCTCTCGGGCGGGTCGGACGTGGCCCTGCAGCTCGACGTCGGCTCGGTGGGCGCGCTCGGACCGGTGACCGACAACGGAAACGGGACGTACACCGCGTCGCTGACCTCGATGACCACGGGGACGTCCGTGGTGTCGGGCACCATCGGGGGGACGGCCATCACCGGGTCACCGGCCACGGTCAGCATCCAGTTCGTCGCCGGTGCGGCTGCGGCGCTGCACGTGGTGGCGCCGTCGAGTGCGGTCGCTTCCTCGTCGGTGTCGGTGGTCGTGACCGCGGTCGACGCCCACGGCAACACGGTCACCTCCGACTCCGACCCGCTGACCTTCGCCTCGACCGATAGCCACGCCACCCTTCCGTCGGGACGTGTGCTGGTGGACGGCACGGTGACGGTCCCGGTGACCTTCGGCTCGGCCGGGTCCCAGACCGTTTCGGCCCTCGACGCGGGGGCGTCGGTGAGCGGGACATCCGAAGCGGTGGCCGTCACCTCCGTGCCCAGCGCACCGCTGGGGCTGACGGCCACCGTGGTGGGGCCGAACGTGCGGCTCGCGTGGTCGCCGCCCGCCTCCGCCGGTGGCCTCCCGTTGACGGGGTACACGGTCATGCGGTCAACCGGGGCCGGGGCACCAGTGAGGGTGGCCACCGTGCCCGCATCCGCGACGACCTACCTCGACGGCGGTGCCGCGCCGGGCGCCTCGTCCAACTACACGGTGGTCGCCGTCAACAGCCTGGGGACCTCGCCTCCCTCGGCAACGGCCACCACCGTGCTGCCCCGGGCGCCGACGGCCGCCGGCGCCGCTGTCGCCGGGACGCCTGACGGCACCGGCTACTGGGTGCTGTCAGCCACGGGTCGGGTCGTGGCGTACGGGTCGGCTGTCGCCTACGGGTTCCCCGTCCCCGGGACCTTGCTGGCGCCACTGGTGGGAATCGCCTCCACGCCGGACGGCGGTGGGTATTGGCTGGTGGCCTCCGACGGCGGGGTCTTCGCCTACGGTGACGCCGCCTTCTACGGCTCGATGGGCGGGCTGGCCCTCAACGAGCCCATTGTCGGGCTGGCCGCCACACCGGGCGGCGGCGGATACTGGCTGGTGGCCGCTGACGGCGGCATCTTTGCCTTTGGGAATGCGGCCTTCGACGGCTCGATGGGCGGCGTGCCGCTCAACCGGCCGGTGGTGGGGATGGCGGCGGGCCCGGCCGGCGGATACTGGCTGGTGGCCTCCGACGGCGGCATCTTCTCCTTCGGAGGGGTGGCGTTCCACGGTTCCACCGGCAATTTGACCCTCAACGAACCCATCGTGGGGATGTCTGCCACCACGGACGGCGGCGGGTACTGGCTGGTGGCCTCTGACGGCGGCGTCTTCGCCTTCGGGGATGCCGGGTTCTTCGGATCCACCGCCGGGAGCGGTACGGCGGTCATCGGTCTCCTGCCCACGCCGGGCGGGACGGGTTACGCCCTGGTGGCACCGGACGGGACGACGACTACGTTCTGACCCCACATCGTCCACGTGAACGCACGAAGTGAGCGCCAGTTTGATTCCGTGTGCCGGATCGAAACGGCTTGCACGAGTGCCCCGGGCAAGTACTGGGCACGACCTCGGTGCTGGAGCAAGGTCCCTGACGCGACCGAACCTGGTGACCTGCACATCTTCCTGGTGGTCGGGACCGGCGTCGATCCGGTGACCTCACGCTTTTCAGGCGCGCGCTCTACCAACTGAGCTACCCGACCTCGCTCCGGATCCCGGGGGATTCCGGAGTGGCGGACCTGACGGGATTTGAACCCGCGACCTCCGCCTTGACAGGGCGGCGTGCACTCCAAACTGCACCACAGGTCCCCAACCAGCCACGCTGGGGTGTACGGCACCCCCAACGGGATTCGAACCCGTGTTACCGCCTTGAAAGGGCGGCGTCCTCGGCCGCTAGACGATGGGGGCTCGGTCCCGTGTAGGGCTTACGGACTTTAGCAGAGGGATCAGAGGGCTCCCTCGGGCCGACCCTCGTCGGGAAGATCCTCGGCCAGCAGCTCCACCATGAGGTACTGCAGCTCGCCGAGGAACACGAACAGCCCGTATTCGGCCGCTTGGGGGTCCTGCGGATCTGGCGCCTCCATGTCCTCGTGGACGTCGAGTCGGGTGCCGAGCACGAGCCGGAGTGACCCGACCGCGTCGAGCCAGGCCAGGAACTCGTCCTCGCTCAGCGAGTCGGCCTCGGCCGTGGTCACCAGGGTCTCGAGCGACCGCTGGTGGTGGTTGGTCAGGGCCGTGTCGACCAGGGCCCGGTACTCCTCCTCGGCCTGCGTCTGGTCGTCAGCCGTGTAGGCCGGCGGGAAGAGCCGGCGGACCATCGGGTCGCGGGCGGCCAGCGCCTCCGGGAGCTGGGCGGCCAGGTTGGCCAGGACGACCCGGGCGTTGGCGTCGAGGCGGATGACGTAGCGCCCGTCCCGGCGCCGCTTGATGGGCGAGCTCACCGGATGCGGGCCGGCCGTCGGTCGCGGGTCATCCGGACTGCTCCATGGTCGCCCACAACCCGTGCTCGTGGAGCCGGTAGACGTCGAGCTCGGCCCGCTCCCGGGTACCGGACGAGACCACTGCCCGGCCCTTGTGGTGGATGTCGAGCATCAGGGCGGTGGCCTTCTCCTTCGAGTACCCGAACAGCTTCTGCAGTACGAAGGTCACGAACGACATGAGGTTGATCGGGTCGTTCCACACGATGACCAGCCACGGCCGGTCCTCGGTGGTGTCCTGGTCCACGGTCGTGCTGATGTCGCCGACGGGCACCGTCTCGGGCGGCATCACCCCGGTCACCGCAGTCAGGCCGTCGCTTCGCCGCCGGCGGGCGGGCAGCCTCACACCGGCTCCCGCAGCGGGCCCACCGGCGACGGCGCGTCGGCGGCCGCGTCCGGGCCGGCCGTCGTGTTCTCGGCCACTTCGGGGCGGTGGTCCGAGAGCCCGTGATGGAACCACAGGGCCACCGACACCACGACGGTGGCGCCGATCACGTGGAGGCCCACCAGCACGGCGGGCAGCCGGGTGAAGTACTGGGTGTAGCCGATCATCCCCTGCACCACCATGGTCCCGAGCAGGACCCGGCCCGCCTGCTGGACGCGGGCGGGCGCATCCGACTTCCACAGCGCGTACAGGATCACCAGCAGCACGATGGCCGTCACCCACACCGTCTCGGCGTGGATGCGGGTCATGTCCGACAGACCGATCGGCACCCGCTTCGCCCCCTTGCCGCCGGCGTGGGGACCGGCGCCGGTGGTGGCCGTGCCGGCCGCCACGGCCAGGATGAGCAGGACCAGATAGGCCCTGGTCAGCCACAGCACCCGGGTCGTGACGGCCAGGGTGCCCCGTCCCGGTCCGTGGGTGGCCCGGAGGCACAGCTCGACCGACACGGCCAACAGGGCGATCCCGAGCATGAAGTGGGTCATGACCACGTAGGCGTTGAGCTTGGAGTAGACGACCACGGCCCCGAGCACGGCCTCGCCCAGGATGCCGAGGAGCAGGCCGCCCGACAGCCAGCGCAGGTCCCGACGGGCCGGCCGGCGGAGGAAGGACGCCACCCAGGTCACGGCGCAGGCCACGACCAGGAGCGTGACCACCATCCGGTTGCCGAATTCGATTACGGGGTGGAGGGCCAGGGGCGGGGTCAGGCGCTGCTGGGCGCAGGTCGGCCAGTCCGGGCACCCGAGGCCGGAGTCGGACAACCGCACCGCCGCCCCCGTGGCCACGTTCAGGATGATCGTGGCCAGGGAGATCCGGCACAACACCAGGAAGGTCCGGGGGCTGGTCGTGAGCGTGGGCACCGCTCCCGATCGTACCGTTCTCCCTGGTCGGGTCCCAGACGGAGCCCCTCGGTCAGGAAAGGCCGCAGCGGAGGGGACGGGGTAGTCTGATCGGCGATGTCCGTCTCCACGGTGGCCCTCCCGGCCCGAGTATCGGTGCTCACGCGCGTGAGCGCCTACGTGGCCCTCACCAAGCCGCGCATCATCGAGCTGCTGCTCATCACCACCCTGCCCACCATGATCCTGGCCAAGGGTGGGCTGCCGGACGTGTGGCTGATGATCGCCACCCTGGTCGGCGGGGCCCTGGCCGCCGGCGGGGCCAACGCCATCAACATGTTCGTCGACCGCGACATCGACAAGCTCATGCACCGCACCGCCAAGCGCCCTCTGGTCACGGGGGTCATCACCCCCCGCAGCGCGCTGGTCTTCGCCATCACCCTGGAGGTCGTCGCCTTCGTCGAGCTGTGGGTGTGCGTGAACCTGCTGTCCGCCGTGCTGGCCGTGTCGGCCACCCTGTTCTACGTCTTCATCTACACGCTGTGGCTGAAGCGCACGAGCAAGCAGAACATCGTCATCGGCGGCGCCGCCGGCGCCATGCCCGTGCTGGTGGGATGGGCCGCCGTCACGAACTCGCTGGCCTGGGCGCCCGTCGTCCTGTTCGGGATCATCTTCATGTGGACGCCGCCCCACTTCTGGGCGCTGGCCTTCAAATACAAGGACGACTACGAGGCTGCCCACGTGCCGATGATGCCCGTCGTCGCCACCTTCCGCCGCACCGCAGCCGAGATCATGGTGTACACCCTCGTCATGGTCGGGCTGTCCCTGGCCCTGGCGCCCGTCGCCCACCTGGGCCTCTTCTACGTGGTGTCGGCCGCGGTGCTGGGCGCAGGCTTCGTCGCCATGGCGGCTCGGATGTGGGCGCTGGCCACCCCGAAGGCGTCGATGCAGCTGTTCAGCTACTCGATCACGTACCTGACGCTGCTGTTCGTCCTCATGGCGGTCGACGTCTTCATCGCCCGTTGAGCCTGGCGCCCGACCCCGGCACACCCGGCCCCGCCGACGACGGCGGAGCCACCCCCGGTCCCCCGGGGGGACCGGACGCCCCGGCGGCCCGACCTCCCCGCAAGCTCCGCGCCTTCCTGATCGGTCTGGTCCTGGCCGGCGCCCTGGCCGTCTTCCTGTTCGTGGGACTCGGGACCGGATCGAACAGCGGGTCGGGCACCGGCGGGGTAGTGCCCGTGGGTTCGGCCGCTCCCAACTTCGTGCTGCCCCCGGTGCTTCCCGGGTCGCACGTCGACCTGCACGCGCTCGGGGTCGACCGGCACCACCCGGTGGTGCTCAACTTCTTCGCCTCCTGGTGCGGGCCCTGCCGCAAGGAGACCCCCATGCTGGGCACCACCGCCCAGGCCGAGCAGGCCAAGGGCTCGGTGCTGCAATTCGTCGGCGTCGACGCCGCCGATCCGCCGGCCGACGCCGTGCCCTTCATCAAGCAGTCCGGCATCACCTACCCGGTGGGGCAGGACGCCGACCTCAAGGTCACCGCCGGTGTCTACGGGCTCAACGCCGAGCCGAACACCTTCTTCATCGACGAGTCGGGCAAGGTGCTGGCCCATGTGATCGGCCCGGTCTCGAAGGCCGAGCTCGACCACTGGATCCACGTGCTGGTGGGCGGTAACTGACGGCTCCGGCCGTCACTCCCACCGGAAGGTGAGGCCGGCCACCACCGGCGCGGCCACCGCCCACACGGCCAGCACGATCCAGTCGCGGGCGGCCACCGACGTGCCGTGCCCGAGCGTCCCGTGCAGGGCCTGGGCCAGCGCGGCGGCCGGCAGCAGACGTGACAGGTCGGCCAGCCAGGCGGGCAGCTTGGACAGGGGGATGAGCATGCCGCCCAGCAGCAGCAGCACGACGAACAGCGCGTTGACCACTGCCAGGTTCACCAGCGGCTTGAGGGTGCCGGCCAGGATCAGGCCGATCCCCCCGAAGGCCACCGTGCCGAGCACCATGGCGGCCAGCGCCTGGCCGACGCACGCGCCCGAGCCGCCGGGCCCGCCCGGGTTCCAGCCCATGAGGTAGCCGACGGCCACCAGCACGCCGGCCTGCAGCACCTCCACGACCACCACGGCCACGATCTTGGCGGCCAGCAGGCGGGGCCGGCCGAGCGGCGTGGAGCCGAGCCGCTTGAGCACGCCGTAGCCGCGCTCGAAGCCCGTCCCGATCGACAGGGCGGTCATGGACGTCGACATCACGGCCAGGGCCAGGATGCCCGGCACCAGGAAGTCGACCGGGTGCGGCGTGCCCGTGGGCAGCACGTGGACGGCGCTGAAGAACAGCAGGAACACCACCGGGATCCCGAGGGTGAGGAACAGCGTCTCGCCGTTGGTGAAGAGCATGGTGAGCTCGGCTCGGAGCTGGGCGAGGAGCGGCCGCATCAGCGCCCACCTCCCGCCCGGCGTCGCCGTGACCTGCGGCGGGCGTCGGATGCCGGCTCCGGCTCGGGCTCGGCCCGGGCACCGGTGATGGCCAGGTAGGCCTCCTCGAGCGACTGCCCCGTGCGCAGGTCGCCCAACATGAGGCTCCGCTCGGCCAGCCAGCCGGCCAGGGCTGCCACCGCCGGGGGCGTGTCGGAGCCGGCCGGCAGGCGCAGCCGGTAGGCGCCCGGGCGCTCCTCGACCACGTCGGCGTCGGGGCCGACGGCGGCGGCCAGCGCGGCGCTGTCGAGTCCGGGATCGGTGGAGAACCGGACCGACCCGTCGGACGTGCCCTCGGCCAGCTCGGCCGGGGTGCCCTCGGCCAGCAGCCGGCCCCGGTCGATGATCACCACACGGTCAGCCAGGCGCTCCGCCTCGGCGAGCTCGTGGGTGGTGAGCAGGACGCACAGCCCCTTGTCGCGCTGGGCGGCCACGAGCTCGCGGACGGCGATCCGTCCCTCCGGGTCGACGCCCGCCGTAGGTTCGTCGAGGAAGAGCACCTCCGGCCGGCCGACCAGGGCCAGCGCCAGCGACAGGCGCTGCTGCTCGCCGCCGGACAGGCGTCGCCACGGCGTGCGGCGGACGTGGCCGAGGCCGACCTGTTCGAGCAGGGCGTCCGGGTCCTCGGGATCGTCGTAGTAGGCGGCGAAGAGGTGGAGCACCTGGGCCGGCCCCAGCGTCGGGTAGACCCCGCCGTTCTGCAGCATCACCCCGATGCGGGGCACCAGGCGGCCGTGGGCGCGGCCCGGATCGAGCCCGAGGACCCGTACGCTGCCCGACGCCACCGGGCGGTAGCCCTCGAGCGCCTCCACGGTGCTCGTCTTGCCGGCGCCGTTCGGTCCGAGCAGAGCGAGCACCTCGCCGCGGTGGGCGGCGAAGGAGAGGCGGTCGACGGCGGTGGTCGCCCCGTAGCGGATCACCATGGCGTCGCACTCGACCGCGGGCGCGCCGCCGTCGACCCGGGGGTGTGCGTCGGCGTGGTCCACGGGTCGTCACGCTACCGTTGTGCCGACATGATCGATATCCGACTGGTCCGAGACGACATCGACGCGGTCAAGGCCGCCCTGGGGCGCCGTGGCGTCGACCCGGCCGACATCGACCGCCTGGCCGGGCTGGACCTGGCCGCCCGCACCGCGGTGGGCACCCGCGACGAGGTGCGGGCCACGGTCAAGGCGCTCTCGAAGGAGGTCGGCGCGGCCCGCAAGGCCGGTGACGCCGACCGGGCCGCCGAGCTGGCCGACGAGAGCCGGGCGGCCGGCGACGAGGAGCGCCGGCTCAACACGGTGGCCGAGGCCGCCCAGGAGGAGGTCCGCCAGGCGCTGCTGTACCTGCCGAACCTGCCGGCGGCCGACGCCCCGGACGGGACGGGCGAGGAGGACAACGTGGTGGCCCGCTCGTGGCCCGACGCCCCGCCGACCTACACCGACGCCCAGCGAGTGCCCCACTGGGAGATCGGCGCCGAGCTCGGGCTGCTCGACATGGAGCGCGGCGCCAAGCTGTCCGGGTCGATGTTCCCGCTCTACCGCGGCTTCGGCGCCCGCCTGCTGCGGGCGCTCAGCTCCTTCGCCCTCGACAGCCACGCCGACGAGTTCGAGGAGGTCCGCCCCCCGACGCTGGTGCTGACCGGCACCATGGTGTCGACCGGTCACCTGCCGAAGTTCGAGGAGGAGGCCTACCACCTCGAGCGCGACGACCTGTGGGCCATCCCGACGGCCGAGGTGCCCCTCACATCGATGTGGCGGGGCGACGTGCTGGACGAGGCGGACCTGCCGCTCAAGCTCACCGCCGGCACCGCCTGCTACCGCCGCGAGGCCGGGGCGGCGGGCCGGGACACGCGCGGCCTGCTCCGGGTCCACGAATTCGACAAAGTGGAGCTGTTTGCCTACTCGACGCCGGACCAGGCACCGGCCCTGCTCGAGTCCATGGTCGCCCGGGCCGAGGGCATGCTGCGCCAGCTGGGCCTGCAGTACCGGGTGCTCGACCTCTGCACCGGCGATATCGGCAACTCGGCGGCCCGGACGTTCGACCTCGAGGTCTACTCGCCCGGGGTGGACATGTGGCTGGAGGTGTCGTCGGTCAGCTGGTGCACCGACTACCAGGCCCGCCGGGCCAACATCCGCTACCGCCCCGAGGGTGGCGGCACCCCGGTCTTCGTGCACACCCTCAACGGGTCGGCCCTGGCCTGGGCCCGCATCTGGGCGGCCCTGGTGGAGACGGGCCGGCAGGCCGACGGCTCCGTAGTGCTGCCGGAGGTGCTCGCCCCCTACCTCCGGGGCGAGACGGTCATCCCGGCGTAGCCGGGTCCCCTCAGTCGCGCGGGGCGTCGAAGCGGTAGCCGACCCCCCGGATGGTGGTGATGAGCCGCGGGTTGGAGGGGTCCTCCTCGATGTGGGTGCGCAGGCGCTTGATGTGCACGTCGAGGGTCTTGGTGTCGCCGAAGTAGTCGGAGCCCCAGATGCGGTCGATCAGCACGTCGCGGGTGAGGAGCCGGCCGGCGTTCTCCATCAGGAGGCTGAGCAGCTCGAACTCCTTGCGCCGCAGGTGGACCTCCTCGCCCCGGATGAAGACGAGATGGCGGTCGACGTCGACCTGGATCCCGCCGGCCTCGAGCACCGAGCCCGGCTCGGGCCGCCGCTCGGCCTTCTTGCCCGAGGTGGCCCCGGGGTCCTCGGCGGCGCCGGCCGGGGAAGCGTCGGAACTTGGCGCCTCGGCTGGGGTGCGGCGCAGCACGGCCCGCATCCGGGCCACCAGCTCGCGCAGCCGGTAGGGCTTGGTGACGTAGTCGTCGGCGCCCACCTCCAGCCCCACCACGGTGTCGATCTCGGTGCCCTTGGCCGTCACCATGATGATGGGGACGGTCGAGTGGGCCCGGATGGACCGGCATACGTCGATGCCCGACAGCCGGGGCAGCATCAGGTCGAGCAGGACCAGGTCGGGCTCGACCTCGGCGAAGAGGCGCAGCGCCTCGGTGCCGTCCGTCGCCACCGTCACGTCGAAGCCCTCGCGGGCCAGGCCGATCACCAGCGCGTCCACGAACGATTCGTCGTCCTCGGCCAGGAGGACCCGTGTCTGGGCGGGTACCTCGATGGCCGCCGTGCCGCCGTCGTCCTTCGTCACGCCGCCACTCTTACCCACCTGCCGTCCCTTGGCCACCGCGTCCGATCCTGTCCCGCTCAGGCCGCGTATTCCGGCGGATTGGGGAGGACGAGGGTGAAGGTCGACCCCTCGCCCTCGCGGGAGTCCACCTCCACCCGGCCGTGGTGGTTGCTGGCCACGTGCCGCACGATGGAGAGCCCGAGGCCGGTCCCACCGGTCGAGCGGCTCCGACCGTGGTCCACCCGGTAGAACCGCTCGAAGATGCGCTCGAGGTCCCGGGTGGGGATGCCGACGCCGGTGTCGGCCACCGAGATGCGCACCTCGCCGTCGACCTGGGAGGCGGACACCGTCACCGCGGCGTCCTCGTAGGAGAAGGTGACCGCGTTCTCGAGCAGGCTGTGGATGGCCGACACCAGCTGGCGCCGGTCGCCGACCACGTGGACGGGTGGCTCCGGCTCGTCGAGCTCGATGGCGATGTGGCGCTGCTCGGCGGCGCTGCGGACCCGCTCCACCGCCTCGGCCATGACCAGGTTGATGTAGATCGGCTCGCGGGGCGGGGCCTCCTCGGACTCGATGCGGCTGAGGTCGAGGAGGTCGTCGATGATGCGGCTGACCCGGAACGCCTCGGCGTGGATGCGGCTGGCCAGGCGCTGGGCGACCTCGGGGTCGGGCTCGACGGTGAGCGTCTCGGCCAGCAGGCCCAGGGCGCCGATGGGCGTCTTGAGCTCGTGGCTCACGTTGGCCACGAAGTCCCGGCGGATCTCCTCGAGGCGCCGGCGCTCCGACACGTCCTCGATGATGGCGATGACCCCGAGCGGGCGCCGGCCGTCGTCGATGAGGCGGGTCCGCACGGCCAGCGTCTGGCGGGGCGGCCCGTAGAGGTCGAGGGTCCGCTCCGCCGACCCCTCCTGCCAGGCGTTCTCGAGCAGCTCGGTCACGGCCTGGGCGGCCAGGGCGTCGCCGTGGCGGTTGCTCATGAGGGCGACGGCCCGGGCGTTGCGGAAGGCGACCTCGCCGTTCTCGTCGCAGACGATGACCCCCTGGGTCAGGGTGTCGAGGGCCCGCCGGAGCCGGATGGCGTCGGCGCTGGCCTCGGTGACGGCCTCGGCGGCGTCGCCGGCCACCTTCTCCAGGTGGCTGAGCACGGGCTCCATGCCGGCCTCGTCGGGGGCGTTCACGCCCAGGCGGTTCGACAGGGCGGTGAGGCGCTGCTGGAGGCTGCGCCGGCCCGACCGGCGGCCGGTCTGGAAGGCGATGAGGATCGCCACCACGGCCACGGCGCCCAGCACGATGTACCCGATCACGTACGACTTCACGGTTTCCAGTGTGGCAGGCCTGGGGGTGGGGGGTGTTCAGGCGGACGGACCCGTGCGAAAAAGCATGAAATGCATTGAAACATATTGATACAGCATCACGAGGTACGTAGGGTGGGGCGCATGCCCCCAACCACCCTGACCCCGATCCTCCACCCGCTGACCCTGGCCGTCTCGATGACGCCGGACCCGTCGCAGCTGCCCGGCGGGCAGGTGCTGCAGAAGCTGACCAACGGGCTGGGCGGCTGGGCCCTCGCCCTCTCCCTGGTCGGCCTCCTCATCGGCGCGGCCGCCTGGGCGCTCGGCGCCCACAGCCAGAACTACCAGCAGTCCTACAGCGGCCGGAAGGCGGTGCTGGTGTCCGGGTTCGCCGCACTGTTGATCGGGGCCGGCCCTGCCATCGTGAACTTCTTCTTCTCGACCGGTCAGGGCGTGCACTGAGTGCCGGCCCCCCTGGTCCACGCGGTGGCGGTCCCCTCCGCCCTCTGCACCCCGGCGGCCGGGGCGCTCGGCGGCGTCTGCTCGGCGGTGGGCGGCGTCTCCGGGGCGCTGGGCTCGGCCGTCGGGTCGGCGGTGGGCTTCGGCGTGGGCAGCGTGCTCGACGCGGTGAGCGGCTGGGTGACCTCCGGCGCGTCCTGGCTGCTGGGCCGGATCGGCGGCGTGCTGGCGTCCTCCACCGCCGTCGACCTCGGGGCGCCGTGGTTCCGCGCACATTACGCCACCATGGCCGTGCTCGCCGGGGTGGTCATCGTCCCGTTGCTGCTGCTGGGTGTCCTGCAGGCCCTCTACCGGCAGAGCGCGGCGATGCTGCTGCGGACCGTGCTCGTCAACGTGCCCGTGGCCGTCCTGCTGACGGCCGTGTCGGTCACGCTCGTGCAGCTCGGCCTGTCGGTCACGGACTCGCTCTGTGCGGCGGTGTCCGGGGGGAGCGGGTCGGACGCCGGCCACTTCATGACCACCGTGGCGGCCGCGCTGTCGCCCACCGCAGCCGTGCAGTCGAACGCTCCCACCTTCGTGCTGTTCCTCGGAGGGCTGGCCGTGGTGGTTGGCGCCGCCATGTTGTGGATCGAGCTCCTGCTGCGGGCGGCGGCCGTGTACGTGGCCGTCCTCTTCCTCCCCCTGGCCCTGGCCGGCCTGGCCTGGCCGGCCATCTCCCACTGGAGTCGACGGCTGGCCGACACCCTGGCTGCCCTGGTGCTGTCCAAGCTGGTCATCGTGGCCGTGCTCAGCCTGGCGGCCGGCGCCCTGGCCTCGGGCACGGGCTCCACACCGTCCGGCGCCACCGCGGCCGGCGGCGGCTTCGCCGCCGTCCTCGGCGGTGCGGCGCTGCTGCTCCTGGCCGCCCTGGCCCCCTGGTCGCTGTTCAAACTCCTGCCCTTCCTCGAGGCCGGGGCCGTCGGGCACCTCGAGGCAGTGTCCCAACGGGCCCGGCACGCCGGCTCGGCGCCGGCCAAGGGCCTCGCCAACGTCGCCCTGCGGGCCGCCGCGGCGGGCTCGCTGGCCACCGGTCCGGTCGGGGTGGTCGGCGTCGCCACCGCCAGCGCCACCGGCGGCGGCGGGGGAGGCGGAGCGGGCGGAATGCTCGGCCGGATCGGCCGCCTCGGCGGCGGTCCGTCCGGGGGTGGGGGTGGCCTCGACGGCTTCGCCGACGCGCTCCCCGGTGCGCCTGACGGTGGTGAGGGAGCCGCCGATCCGTCCGCCGACCCCCTCCTGTGGGAGCCGGGTGGGTCGGTGCCGCTGCTGACGCCCCATCCCTACTCGGCCGTACTGAACCGCCGGGTGGCCGACCTCGTGGCTGGACGCGACCCGTTCGCCGACGATCCGCCGGACGGTGCACCCGACCCGTCCGCCGGGCTGCGCCGGGGGGTGACCTACGTGCGGCCGCTCGCACGCGCCACCGGCGCCGTCCGAGCGGACCACCTGGGCCGCGACCACCTCGGACCGGTCCTCATCGCCGGCTCGCGGGTCCCCGAGGACGGCGACCGGTGACGGTCCCTCCGGAGGGGACCGGTCCCCGGGTCCGGTACCGCTTCCCGCCGCTCGAGCGGCGCGGCGTCATCGCCGGGTGGCGGGCCGGCCAGGTGGCCACCGTGGCGTGCGGCCTGGTCCTGGCCGTGCTGGCGGTGCGGAGCAGCCCCACGCTGCCCGGCGTCGTGGTGGCCGTGGTGCTGGTGGCCGCCTCCGTCGCCCTGGCCTTCTGGCCCATCGCCGGGCGGACGGGCGAGCAGTGGCTCCCCGTCGTGGCCCGGTGGGCCTGGTCGGGCGCCACCGGGCGGCGGTTCGCGCCGGCCGGCGGACCCTCCGCCGGGGTGACCGTCGACATCGCACCGGAGGGGTCGGCCCGACCCGTGGCGGCGGCCGGAGCCGCGCCGACGCGCTCGCCCTTCGACGGCCTCCACCTCATCGACTGCCCGACCACCGACGCCGGCGGGGGCATGGGCGTCCTGGTCGACGACCGGGCCAGGACGGTGACCGCGGTGCTCGAGGTGCGTGGGCACTCGTTCGCCCTGCTGGCCCCCGCCGAGCAGGACGCCCGGGTGGCGGGGTGGGCGCGGGTCCTGGCCTCACTGGCCCGCGAAGGCTCGGTCGTGCACCGGGTCCAGTGGGTCGAGTCCTGCCTGCCCGATGACGGAGGTGCCGTGCGGTCCCACCTCGAGGACCACCGCGTGCTCGACGCCGACGCGCCCGCGGTCCGGTCGTACCGGGGCCTGCTCGCCGACGCGTCTCCGGTCACCCGTCGTCACCGGGTGCTGGTGGCGGTGTCGGTCAGCCGCAGCCATGCCGGGCGGGCCGTCCGGGCGGCCGGCGGAGGCCTCGGCGGCGCCCTGGTCGTGCTGGGGCGGGAGGTGGGGGCGGTGGCGTCGGCCCTGGCCGCCGCCGACCTCGTCGTCGAGGGACTGTTCGACCGGGAGGACCTGGCCGCCACACTGGCCGCCGCCCTCCGCCGCGCCCCCGACGGGGTGGTGGAGGTGGGCGAAGCGTCCGTGGGGGAGCCCTGGCCGATGGGGACGGTGCCGTCATGGGACGCGGTTCGCACCGACGGCACGTGGCACGCCGTGTACTGGGTGGCCGAATGGCCCCGGGTCGACGTCCACCCCGACTTCCTCGGGCCGTTGCTCTTCGCCCCGCTGCGCCGCACCCTGTCCGTGGTCATGCAGCCGGTGGACCCGACGCGGGCGGCTCGTCAGGTGGCCCAGGCCCGCACGGCCGGTCTGGCCGACGGCGAGCTGCGGCGCCGCAACGGGTTCCTCACCTCGGCGCGGCACACCCGGGAGCGTCAGAGCGTCGACGAGCGCGACGTCGAGTTGGCTGACGGGCACGCCCAGTTCCGCTACTCCGGCTACCTGGGGGTCACGGCCGACAGCGCGGCGGAGCTGGCCGCCGCCTGCGCGGCGCTGGAGCAGGCGGCCGGACAGGCCCGGCTGGACGTCCGGCGCCTCTACGGCCAGCAGGACTCGGCCCTGCTCTGCGTGCTGCCTACCGGGCGCGGCCTGGCATGAGCCTGCTCGGCCCGCCTCGCCTGGCCCCCGTGGTACCCGCCCACGTGGCCACCACGCGCCACCTGTGCGCTGCCTACCCGCTGGTCGCCGAGGCCGGGCTCGGTCACCGGGGCGTCCTCGTCGGACGGGACGTGCTCGGCGGCTCGTTCGTCTACGACCCGTTCGAGCTCTACCGGGCCGGGGTCGTGACCAACCCGAACATGGTCGTGATCGGGCAGATCGGCCGCGGCAAGAGCAGCTTCGTCAAGTCCTATCTGTGGCGCCAGGCCGTCTTCGGCCGCAACGCCTGGGTCATCGACCCGAAGGGCGAGTACGGCCCGCTGTGCGAGGCCTGGGGGGTGGCACCGGTGGCGCTGCGCCCCGGGGGACCGGTGCGCCTCAACCCGCTGGACACCGGTGAGGCCGCCGGGGGAGGGGCGGACGACGGCCCGGCGGTGCGCCGGACGGCGCTGACCGCGTCGCTGGCGGTGTCGTGCCTCGGCCGGGACCTGCTGCCTCGCGAGCGTGCGGCCATCGACGCGGCCCTGGAGGCGGCCACGGCCGCGGTCGCCGGGCGCCCGCCGGGGTCGCCGACCCTGCCGATGGTGGTGGAGGCGCTGCTCGACCCGGGGGCCCGGGCCGCGGCCGAGCTGCGCACCACCCGACAGGAGCTGGTGGAGGACGGCCGGGACGTGGCGCTCGAGCTGCGCCGCTTGGTCCACGGCGACCTGCGGGGGATGTTCGACGGTCCGACCACCGCCGGACTCCGTCTCGACGGACCGCTGGTGGCGCTCGACCTGTCGGCCGTGTACCACTCGCCGGCGCTCGGGGTCCTGATGGCCTGCGCGGCGGCCTGGCTCCAGAGCGCGGTGGGGGCGCAGCACCGCAACCGCATCCTCCTGGTGGTCGACGAGGCGTGGGCGATCCTCGGCAACCTGGGCGTGGCCCGCTGGCTCCAGTCGTCCTGGAAGCTGTCGCGGGCGATGGGCGTGGCCAACATCGCCGTGCTCCACCGGCTGTCCGACCTCGCCTCGGTCGGCGCGGCGGGCAGCGAGCAGGTCGGCCTGGCCGAGGGCCTACTGGCCGACTCGGAGACGAGGGTGGTCTACGCCCAGTCGCCCGGCGAGGTGGCCCGCACGGACGAGCTGCTCGGACTCACCGCCACCGAGGCCGATCTGGTGTCCGCCCTCGGCCGCGGGACCGCCCTGTGGAAGGTGGGTCGGCGTTCGTTCCTGGTCGAGCACCGCCTGGGCCCGGGCGAGGGGTGGATGGTGGATACCGACCGGGCCATGGCCGACGTGGCCGAGGAGGCCCCGGCGTGGCGGTGAACGGCGCCACGTGGGGCGCGCTCGCCGTCGGGGCCCTGGCGGTTGCCGCCGCCACCCTCGGTCGCGACCGGGTGGCCCGCCTGGACGGCCGGCGTCCCCGGGCCCTGGCGGGTGGACGTCCCGGCCCGGCCGGCTCTTCCGCCCGGTGGGCCCGTCCCGCCGACCTGAGGGACCTCGTCGTCCGGTCACACGGTGCACCCCCGCCCGGCCGCCTGGTCCTGGGCCGCCTGGGGCGGCGCCTGGTGGCGGCCGAACGCGCCCAGTCCGTGATCGTGTTCGGGCCCACCCAGTCCCACAAGACGACGGGGTTCGCCGTCCCCGCCATCCTGGGCTGGACCGGCCCGGTGGTGGCCGCCAGTGTGAAGGGCGACCTCCTCGAGCACACCGCCAACCACCGTGCCTCGGTGGGTGAGGTGCGGTGCTTCGACCCGACGGGCGTGACCGGCCGGCCCGCGGTCGCCTGGTCACCGGTCCCCGACTCCCGGACGTGGCCGGGGGCCCGACGGGCCGCCGCCACCCTGACGGAGGTCGGCCGCGCCCAGGTGGGCGACATGTCCGACGGCGACTTCTGGTACGCCACCGCCTCCCGGCTGCTGGCGCCGCTCCTGTTCGCGGCGGCCATGGCCGACGTCGGCATGTCCGAGGTCGTCCACTGGGTCGAGTCCGGCGAGGAGGCGGAGGTCCTGGACGTGCTCCACCGGGCCGGGGTGCCCGAGGCGGTCGACGCGGCCCGTTCGGCGTTCGGCAAGGAGGAGCGCCAGCGCAGCTCGATCGTGACCACCCTGGAGACCCTGCTCGAGCCCTTCGCCGGTGCGGCCCCGCCCGGCGCTCCGCTCCTCGACCCCGGTGCCGTGCTCTCGGGCGCGGACACGCTCTACCTGTGCGCGCCGGCCCACGACCAGCGCCGGCTGACCCCGCTGTTCGTGGGCGTCCTGCGGGCCGTGCTCGACCGGGCCTTCGACCGGGTGGCACGCCAGGGGCGGCCGCTCGACCCGCCCCTGCTCGTCGTGCTGGACGAGGCGGCCAACATCGCCCCGGTGCCCGACCTCGACGCCCTGGCCGCCACCGCCGCCGGGCACGGGATCCAGCTCGTCACCGTCTGGCACGACCTGGCCCAGATCACCGCCCGGTTCGGGCCGCGGGCCACCACCGTGGTGAACAACCACCGGGCCAAGCTCTTCCTGTCGGGGATCTCCGACCCGGCCACCCTCGACTACGCCTCCCACCTGGTGGGCGACGAGGAGCGCCACCTGCCGGCCACCACGTCGGGCGGCCGGTCGGGGCCGAGCACCACCCGGTCACCGACCCTCCGTCGGCTCGCACCGCCCGACGCGCTCCGGCGCACCCCGCCCGGGGCCGCCGTGCTCGTCTACCGCGACCTGCCGCCGGCCCGGCTCACCCTCCGGACGTGGTTCGACGACCCGTGGCTGGCCGCCCGGGCGCGGGCCGGCGAGTCGCCGCCGGCCGACGCCGCACGGGCGTCGGAGCCCCCGGACCGGTAGCGTTTCGGGCATGACGTCCCGGGGGTCCTCCTTCCGCCTGCTCGGCGCGGCCTGTGTCGTCCTGGCCGCCACGTTCACGGCCATCGCACCGGGAGGTGCGTCGGGCGCCGCCACCCCGGCCGGGTCCAGCACGGTCACGTTCGGGCCGAAGAGCTCCTTCGCCCCGGCCTCGGCGGCCGTCAACGGCTCGACCGACGTCTACCACTGCTTCCTGATCGACCCCCACCTGACCTCGGACCGCGAGCTGGTCTCGAGCGAGTTCCTCCCCGGGGCGGCCAAGGAGGTCCACCACGCCATCTACTTCCTCATCCCGCCGAACCTGGCCGGCCAGGCCCGCAGCCTGAACTCGGCCAGCCACGGCAAGGGCTGGAGCTGCTTCGGCGCCCCGCTCAACCCCAACGGCACCTTCGACAACACCACCTGGCTGGGCGGCTGGGCGCCCGGCCCGATCACCCCGCACCCCACCCCGAAGGGCACGGCCATCGCCATGCCGGCCGGCAGCCTGGTGGTCATGCAGATCCACTACAACCTCCTGGCCGGCAAAGCGCCCGACCGCAGCCAGGTCCGCATCACCACGGTGCCGGCGGCCGGCAACCACCTCCAGCAGCTCGAGTCGACCAAGTACGTCGCCCCGCCGGACCTGCCCTGCCCGACCGGCGTCACCGGCCCCCTCTGCGACCGCCAGGCCTCGATCGCCGACCTGGTGTCCCGCACCGGTCAGCAGGCGGCCGTGCTGCTCGGGGCGATCGAGCAGGCGTGCGCCCCGTACCACGATCCGAACGACCCCCAGGCGAACGGCGACCTGGTCACCACCACCTGCGAGTGGCCGGTCGACAAGCCCATGCACATCCTCGGGGCCACCCCGCACATGCACCTGCTGGGCCAATCGGAGACGATCACCCTCCTCCACGGCTCGACCTCCACCGTGCTGGCGTCGGTGGCCCACTACAACTTCGACGGCCAGCGGTCGTATGCGTCGCCTGCCGGGACCTGGGCCGAACCGGGCGACAAGGTGCAGGTGACCTGCACCTACGACCCCCGGCTGCGCCAGGAGCTCCCGTCGCTGCGCAAGCTGCCGGCCCGGTTCGTCACGTGGGGGGACGGCTCCTCCGACGAGATGTGCCTCGGCACGGTCGGCTGGGTGACCCACTGACCCGCTGACCCACTGAGCCGACGACCGGTCGTCCGGCGGGGTGCGTTGACACCCGGGGCCCGACGGCCGACACTGTGGGCAGGCGTCGGGCCGTCCGAGGCACCGACGACCACGAGGGAGGCAGCACGATGACGGGGCACGTGACGCGGAGGGGTGCGGTCCGCACCGGACGGCTGGTGGGATCGATGGCGGCCGTGGCCGTACTGACGCTGTCGGTCGCCGGTCCGGCCGGGGCGGTCAAGGACAAGCCGGACCCGCGTCCCTCGCTGCCCCTGAACGTCCAGGTCCAGTCCGGCCCGGGCGAGCTCGTCGTGTCCTGGTCGGCCCCGACGTACAACGGCGAGTGGCTGAACAAGCACGGGGTCGACGTGCCCTACGTCATCACCGACTACGACCTGGGTGGCGTGCCCGCCAAGACGTGGGCGAGCTGCGTGGACCTGAACATGACGTGCACGGTCACCGGCCTGCGGCCCGGGCACACCTACCAGGTGAAGGTGAAGGTCTGGAACGCCAAGGGCCGGCACAGCGGCTGGACCGTGCCGGTGCCCGGCACCCCCAGCTGAGCGGTCCCCCCGCCGGGGGCCCGTCGGGGCCTACCGCACCCAGTCCGACGTCATCCCCACCACCGCCGAGCCGTCGTGGTCGCTGAGCTTGTAGCTGCAGAACTCGCGCGCCCAGTGGGACGTCTGGTGGCGGAACGCCGGTGAGTCCGTGACCATGGCCGTCAGCAGCACGTCGGCGACCTGGTCGGCCGTCTGGGCCGACTCGGGGTTGGCGAACTCGGCCATGACGTGGGTCAGGTAGGCCTGCATGGCCGGCGTGTACCCGCCGCCCTCGGCGAACATCTTCTCGACGTCCACCCCGACGTTGTTGACGAACTCGGTGGAGACCGGGCCCGGCTCCACCACCCCGACGTGGACCCCGACGGTGGCGGCCACTGGGGCGAGGCTCTCCATGAAGCCCTCCACCGCGAACTTGGCCGCGCAGTAGGCCTCGTTGAACGGCTGCCCCACGATGCCGCCGACGCTGGTCACGGTCAGGACGCGCCCGCCGGACGCCCGCAGGTGGGGCATGGCCGCCTTGGTCATGGCCACGACGCCGAAGAAGTTGACCTCCATGATCTCGCGCAGGTCGCCCATGGGGACCTGCTCCACGGTGCCGACGAAGCCCCGTCCGGCGTTGTTGACCAGCACGTCGA